>Ga0335076_10001784_pt1 | contig 21005 bp, 19 predicted proteins | sample Lox_Sample_25_FD_206717 | JGI IMG/M metagenome (GOLD analysis project Ga0335076, IMG submission 206717) | Soil microbial communities from Loxahatchee National Wildlife Refuge, Florida, United States - Lox_Sample_2.5 | ecosystem: Environmental > Terrestrial > Soil > Wetlands | place: USA...
AATCTGCTCGGCAGTTCTGTTCAAGCCGAGGAACGCGACAATCTTTTTGAGTTCGCGGAAGGTATCCTCCAACATATCTTCGTAGCGAAGCATAAGAAAGCGCGGATCGCCTTCGCTTGTGGCGAGCCAGGTCACCACGTTTTGTCCCCAGGACCCGACCGGCCAAGTCTCGCCTGCCAGGAAACGTCCAACAAAGGCTTCGATCGGCAAATCGTCGGCGATATACTTGATCTTGCGATAGAAATGATACTGCGAAACCACGACATCCCGGGGATCACGAACAATGTAGATCACGCGTGGATATCGCGGATCGAAGCATTCATGGCTTTTAATGATGCGGGGCCTGGGCATCCTGTCAAAAGACTTCGTTGAGGTGCCTGTCGGATCGGGAACCGAGATGTGAATATTGGCAAAAGTCACCGGCCGGTCTGGGAACATGAGGTTGCCGACTAGAAAGCGGGTCCAGGTATTCCCGGATTTGGGAAAGGAAACCAGAAAAACGTCGTCCGGAAGAATTTGCAAGCTCCTCCCTGGAGTGGACAAACCCAGAGCGCGCCGCACTCCATGAAATAGAAATCTAACGATTCTAGGTCGAGCCATTGTCGTTGATCTCAGCTAAGTTAGGTCCGGTGGAAGTGAATTCTTCACTCTCTATTTGCGGCGTGGAGTCGGCGGTGGTGATCAGGTGCTTCAGGCTTTTGCCCAGGCTGATCACAATTGGTTGACCAATGAAGATTCCTCTTCGAAAGAGTGAGACCAGGAGAGCAAGGGGCGAATTACGCCCGGTGCCAGGGTCATGCTCGAACCCCTGCCAGTCGCCGTATTCTTCACTTCAAAAGAGACCACGCTGTCGATTTGAAACAGCATCCATCGCTGGTCCTTGCCGAAGATCAAGTCCACGGAATAACGGCCGGCGTTAAGCAAATGCCCGGGGATTCTACATTTCATATGATGAATCCCGCAGCGCGAATCACCATCCGAACTGATACGGTAACTAGATACAAAAATAAGGACACCTTCTGAGTTGGTCACGCGAACAGTGCAGCCTAGATTAATATTTTTCCGGAAGTTCTCAAAACCGATTTTGATCTCAGCGCCTGAATCAATCGTGATGACCGGTTTGCCCTCCCCAGAGATTACCCGCATGTACGAGATACGGACGTTTTCATTACCTGGAGCAGCGGCTGGATCCGGCCAGTCTCTAGCACTCCCTTCGGTCGCAACACCCAGTAAGTAATCGTCAACGACGTCGGTGACAGTTCCCGACGATGCAACTTCGCCATCTCTTACCAAAACCGCTCGGCTGCATAAGGCCCTGATCGCCGTCATGTTATGACTCACAAACAAGATGGTCCGGCCTTCGCGCGAAACTTGCCCCATTTTGCCAAGAGACTTTTTCTGAAACGCAGCGTCCCCCACAGCCAGTACTTCATCAACCAGAAGAATTTCCGGTTCCAGATGTGCAGCTACCGAGAACGCCAACTTAAGGTACATGCCGCTCGAATAGTGCTTTACCGGAGTATCGATAAACTTTTCTACTTCGGCAAAGGACACGATTTCATCGAACTTCCGAGTGATTTCGCGCTTGCTCATGCCGAGGATAGCGCCGCTAAGGTATATGTTTTCGGACCCCGTGAGCTCCGGGTGGAAGCCGGTACCGACTTCGAGCAGGCTGCCGACGCGTCCATCGATCTCTGCCCATCCGGTGGTCGGTTTGGTGATGCGTGACAGTATTTTCAATAAAGTAGATTTCCCGGCGCCGTTGCGGCCGATGACGCCGACTACTTCGCCTTGGCGGATCTCGAGGGAAGTTTCTTTTAAGGCCCAGATGCTGGATTGATTCTCGTCCCCGTGATGGGCACTACCATGATTGCCGTTAGACAAAAATGACTTGCCCGAGACGAAGCGACGCATGGGGGAGGAGACAGCGCTGGCGAGCAGATCCCGCAAAGCCAAATAACGTTCGCGCTCGCCGATCCGGTAGCGCTTGCCCAGATTCTCGGCTCGGATGACGATGTCGCTCATGCTCGGATAGTCCTCCCGGCTGGGGCAGCCGAGGTTGTCCGTCGCTGTTTCTTACACCACATCGGCGATGGTGCCTTCCATCTTCTGGAAGTACATCACGCCACCCGCCAAAAGAACCAAGACCATCGCTGTCGAGGCTGCGAGCAAGAGACTCGGTGGCTCTCCGTGGCCGGTCAGCGACCAACGAAAACCCTCAACGACTCCGGACATCGGATTTAAGCCGTAGAGCCAGCGCCAGCGTTCCGGTATGAGGCTGCTCGGATAGGCCACCGGTGAAGCAAACATCCAGAATTGAATCAAAAATGGCACTACGTAACGAACATCGCGATAGACTGCGTTAAGGGCCGAGAGCCAGAGTCCGACGCCCAGAGCGGTTAACACTGCCAACAGCAGAAAAAATGGCATCAGCAGAATTGCTCCACCCGGAGTGATCTTGAAGTAGAGCAGCATTCCGAGAAACACAATAAATCCAAAGCCAAGATCCACTAATCCAGATGTAACGGCCGCCATGGGCAATAGCAGTCGTGGAAAGTAGACCTTGGTGATCACACGTTGATTTTCGACGATTGTGGTCGTGGAGTTTTGGAGTGCGCCTGCGAAATAAGTCCAGGCGAGCAACGCACTGTAGTAAAAAACCGGATGTGGCAAGCCGTTTGATGGGATGTGAGCCAGCCGGCCGAAGAAAAGAGTGAAAACCAGCATAGTCATGAAAGGCTGGAGGATGGCCCAGGCGGCGCCGATGGCGGTCTGCTTATAGCGCACTTTCAGGTCACGCCAGACGAAGAAATAGAGCAGTTCGCGATAGTTCCACAGTTCGCGTAAATTGAGGTCTAGCCAGTCCTTGGGAGGAGCGATCCTCTGGCGGGCCGGCTTTTGCCTGTAGCTGGGAAAATCGAGAGTGGCGAGGCGTTGCATAGTACGAAATTGCGATAACTAAGTACGACCTGCGTGTTCTTCGGAAATTCTCGAAGCAGGCTTTTTTTCTTGAGAGTGTCCGGTTGCGGAAATTTCGGTCCACCCCGAGTTCAACGCCGTTTCCAAGGCCCTTGTGTTCTCACCGGGAATGAAAAGATTGTTTGCGCTTCTGGACGCTCTGAGCCTGCGGTAGTCACGGCCAATGCTACTGTCGCGGATTGCTACTTCAACCTGGACGATGGGTCGAAACCGGTTAATTGTTTCGAATCCACCCTCGAGCACGTCGGCTTCTGCACCTTCAGCATCGATCTTCAGGTAGTCCAACCGCTCAAGATTCTCCCAGCGGCAGAGGTCGTCGAGTGAAACGGACAAAACAGAAATCGACTCTGCATTGCCGTTGAGGACGAGGCCAAAGGAATTCGGCTTACCCTTATTCAAGTGCAGACGAGCGTGTCCAGTTTCGCGCCCGATACAGAAGGTTCTTACACGAACGTTGCTATAGCCATTTGCCCGGACATTATAAGAAAGCCGCAAAGCTGTCTCGATAAAAGGTTCAATGGCGATTACAAGTCCGTCGCTGCCGACCTCCTTTGCAGCCTTTACAGTGAAAACGCCTACGTTCGCCCCCACATCGACGAAAACCTGCCCAGGCCCTAGAAAATGCTGCAGGTAAAAGAGTTCCGGCTCGAGCGAATCTCCATAGACATAAACGCCGCGGCCACCATGGCCCGGCCGATTGTATCCTTCAACCAAGGCGCCATTTTGTAGCTTCGTGCGCAATAGCGCCGAACGAGGCGTCAGGGCTATGCGAACTTTTCGTAAGAATCGCCCAGGTCCGTTATTGATCGCCGCGAGCAATTGAGACGCTCAGAGAGTTTAAAGTAATAACTCATTCCGGAATCGGAAGTGATCCTATTACACGGTCGTGCTGGCGAACCCAGGCGCGCAACTTCCGAGCAAGAGCCATCGGCACGAGCGCATAAGTCACTGCAACCATCCTGTCCCGGCAAAGCGCAATCTGATAGATGATCCTGTCGTACCAAAGTTCGAGCTGGCTGGGTGGTCTCGCGCCGTACCGCCGATCGATGGGATATTTAGGCCATTCGCCTTTATACTGCTGTTTCCAGCGACAAATGTAACGGGCGATTTTCGCTTGCAGAGCCGGAGAAAGAGGGCTGGCCTGCTTTTTCTGATCAACCACCCGGTCACCGCGCACGAGGGCGTGATGTTGGCCCGCAGATATGGCTGATCTATCGGCCCCTTCGAGAGAAGTAATTCTGGGTTCAAAGCTTATTTCGAGAAACTGACAGATCTGTTGCATGCACCCGGAGGTATTCGAGGTGAGATCTTCATAGTTAACCTCATGCACGATGCGCCGTTGGATCTTCAGCACGTCGCATGCCTGTTTCAGTTTCTCGGTTCCGCGCAGCGCCCGGTTTGCAAAGCCCGCCTTTCTGAAAAACCGGTCGCTAAGAGCCGCTCGCGAAATACTTTCCATCACCGCATTCATGTCTCTCCAAAGAAAAATGAAGCGGGCGTCCGGAAACTTCTCAGCCATTTGCAGGGGGCAGTCGTACCAATGCGGCGTTTTCTCGCCCCAAATCACAGCCTGTTTCCGGCGGGCCACTTCCTGGTAGACGATGCGGGTCGCCTCCCATGCATTTGATACCTTGGCCGGCATTGATTCAATGGCAATACCGTGTCTGGAAGGGGCCTGGTTCCAGAATTCCCACCGTTCGCGCCATGCCCCACTGCGAAAGCGTCCGAACAAAAAAAAGTGCAGGCGCGGAAGATCGCCTTCGTAGAGCAGCTCAATCTTGGAGTGCTGGTTCAAAAGAGCGTAGAGCAGAGACGAACCCGAGCGCCATACGCTCAGGACAAATAATGGCCCACCGCGCTGGTTCGGAACCAATGAGCTGATGTTGGAGCGTTCGACTGGAGTCGCCACAATGCTGGCTTTCGGACAATCTTGGAGGGACACCTGGGCGCCCATGGAATTGGATGAATGGCAGGATGCTAGCGGGGCTGCAGGGCCAAGCTTGCCAGTAAGTCGGCGGCACGCGCCGGCGTGTAAGGCGCTATTTTCTCGCGCGAGCGAGCACCCAGTCGTTCGGCAAGACTTCGATCTCGAATGAACTTCGCCATATAGCCTGCAAGTTGCGCCACATCGAAGGGGTCGAAGATGAAGCCGTTCTCTCCGTGCGAAACCATCTGCCGGGTTCCTACGTATTTGGAGCACAGTACCGCTTTGCCGAAACCCATGGCCTCCAGCACGGCAACGCCCCAGGTATCCGCTCTGCTTGGGGAGATAAAGACATCAGCACTTCGGTAATAGGGGCCGAGATTGTGATAATCAACGAAACCAACCTGGTGCACGATGCCATGGAGTCCTTGCTGCGCAATAGCAATTCTCATTTTCTCGTCCTGCTCCCCACTGCCCACGAACAGAACGGTAAAATCTCGCATTCCCTGATCGACCAAGCGCCGGGTTGCGTCAATAAGGTAGCGCCATCCCTTGCGTGGGCTTATGCTGCCCACGTATAGAAAGATGGGATGCTTTGTGTCGGGCAAGCGGACCTCGCCCGCAACTGAGCTAAGCAAAGGCAGGTCGGGAACTTGACAGGGATGACAAAGCAGCTTACTTTGCGGCATCCTGATAACGTCCCGCAAATAGCGGATTCCCTCATCGGCATTGCTCACTGCGGCGTCCGCGAAGCGTGCTATCCAGCGGCGCAGGATAACTTTTACTCTCGACGAGCCGACCGACTGAACCGAACAACCTTCCCAGTAGATGATCACGCGGGAACGTCCGAATAGCTTGAACAACAGGGCGCACAAAGTCCAACCGCTGAAACCCGAAGAGAACACGACATCCGGACGAAATGCCTTCAGCTTTCTTACGATCGAAAGCGGAGTCAAAATAAGTCCCCGGCGGGAGTCAGGGAGCGGCTTCTTGAGATCAAGGTATCGCAAGCCAGGGAGAGTGTGGACCTCGAAGGCGTTTTCATAACCTGACGCAAAGCCAGGCCAGATGGAGGTAAAGACTGCTGTGCGCGGACAGCGGACAGCAAATTCCTTAAAAACTGGCTGCCAATAGTAACCTCGTGCCAACGATGGAAAGAGCCACGCAACACGGGTGTTCTCTTTTGGGCGCGAGGCCCCTGACTCGACAGTATCAGGAACCGTGCTGGCCATAGACCCTGTTCCAATACTTTCTGTCGGATTGACCTCTCAGCACTATGCTGAGAAGGAAGACTGCAAAGAAGACCATGAATCGGTCATCAGGCGCGCCACCGAACGTTACTGCTACTAATCCCCATACAAACAATTGTGTATACAAGGCGAACGCGGCCACCGCGTAGTATCGCATTCGCAAGGTGGAAGGCTGCAGTAAAGGCTTTTTCAAATTAAGCAAAATGATGACATTCATGATCAGGATTGGGATCAGCCCTGCCAGTCCGTTGTTGTACAGGACCTCCAGAAAGGAATTATGCATGTTGCCCGCTTCCTGGAATGCGCCCGGCACTTCCTCGGACAGGAATCTCGATGCTCGGTATCCCTTGCCAAACGCGATATGCGCCTTAATTTCCGGCCAGGTCGCATCCCAGAGATTGGTTCGGCCGGTAAGGGTGCTCGCGTTCTCAGATTCGCTATATTTCTGCAGCGACCTCCCCAGGGGAGTAAATGCACACGCCAGTATAAAGATGACCGTAAATACAACGCACGCGACCAGAGCTTGCGCTGGCCTTTTCAGCATGAAGAAGAACACCATGAGCGATACGAAGCTGGCAACCATGCCGCCTTTGGTGCCTGCCAGCATCATCACCACAACAGAAAAGATCGCGCATAGAAGAAACCAGGGGTTCTTTTTGAGCCAGAGAAAGAGCAGACTCAAGAGGAGCAGAATGCCGCAGGTACCCGAAAGTCCGATCATGGCGCCGAGCCGGCCGCCCGCAAAGGGATCCGGCCCGAGAAACGGAGTTATAAACTCGGCCATTACAACAATTAGCATGCCTGCGAACAAGGCCACAAAGACCTTGTGGATGCCGGCCTCGTCGTCGACCGCTTCTCCCATTGCACAGAGGATTAAGACGATCACACAAAGTTTGAATGCCAACGTCAATGAGTACAAAGGCTGCGAGGAAAGCGGGCAAGAGAGGACCACAACAATCGCGAAAAGAGGCGCCCATTTGATTGGACCAACAAATATGCGCCGCAGGTAAGCGGGCCGGAACCAGGTGATGAAGGCGAGCGCGAAAAAACACAGGATCCAGGATATGGCCTGGTACACGGCGGTGGGGTCAACATGTCCTTTCGCGGCGCTTGCAGTGCTTTGGTTATGAACGAAGGCTACACCGGAGATCATCAAGAAGACCCAAATCACCAAGCTGGCTGAAAGAAAGCTCTCTTTTTTCCCGGCAAGTGTGCGGCCGGAAAGTGGGCGCGCCAGGCAGAGTGCGACGGCAAAAATTGCTGTAACGAGAAAGAAGGAAAACAATTCCCACGACACTCCTGCCAGCAGCAGCACGATAACCGAGAAAATCGCAATAGAAAAAAGCTTGAAGGTGGCGCGGAATATACCGCCGAGCCTCCCCGCGGCGCGTAAGGGATAAGTTTGGAGTGAACTGGTCATCTGAATTAGCTGGTTCGGACTAGACCAGTAACCTTGTAAGTGGCTGCCAAAGGAGTTGCTCTCGACAAAACTTCCCGGTAGAGAGCCTCGGCCAGTGCGGCGCGAGTCGGCCAACTGAGGGTCTTGGCGAAAGTCCAGGCATCCTTGGACATTTGGTTCTTTCTTTCGGCAGAAAACGAAGCATAGTCTCCAATGGCAGTTGCGAGATTGCTTACGGTTCTCGCAAGATCGCCCACCGCAACTTTCAGAGAGGCCCCATCGGGCACAAAATCGTGGGCTCCATGCAGGTCCAGCGTGATCACTGGAAGTCCCATGGCCATAGCTTCAAGCACCTGGGAACCGAACGAATCGCGAATGCTGGTGAAGAGCATGGCGTCATGCTGTGCGTAGGCCGTGCGCAACTCTTCGAATGTTAGGCGGCTCCCTTTCCAGGACACTCTATGCTGAAGATTGCGGTCTCGAATCATCCGGTAAACTGTATCGGAATCCAGCCCGTCGCCCGCGATCGTTAAGCGCACATCCTGCTGAGCTACTTTCAGAGCATCGAGAGCGAGTGGCAGGGCTTTTCGCGCCAGCATTCGTCCTACCCAGAGAAGCCTGAGGACGCTGTTTGGTTCTCGAAAGTTACGAGGTTTCTCGGCAAAGTAGTCTGTAGGAATCGCGGTGTCGCACATCAGGGTGGCGTTCGTGCAGCCAAACGATCGGACTATATGCAATGTGTCGTGGTTAGCCGCCAGGATGAAACTCATTCGTTTTAGCCAACGCCTATGGAGCGGCGACAACCTCAGCGCCTTAGTCACTGACGAGCGTAGCTGTTCTCTGGACTTCTTGGCGCCGAAGTATGGCAACATGCTCGGCGGAGCAGTTTGACCTCCGCCCACCGGACCAAACACCACGGGGATTCCCAAGCGCCACAGTTGCGAAGGCACATGGAGGCTGGCATAAGTCACATGGTGCGCCAGTTGAATGTCGAACCTGCTGGCAAGCTCTCGAGCTGCTTTGATGGCTGCGAATTGCCAGGCCACGTAATGCAACGCCTCGTTTTTCTTGGTCCATTCGTACGGGGCGGCGACATACGTAAAATGCAGGTTCTCGACGGGGTTGAGCCGCAGGCCGGCTTCGATCGCTTCCCGGTTGCGTTTGGCAACAAGAGCGTGGACTTCAATGCCCCGAGCGGCCAAATGCGTTGCCCAGTTCCACCCAACTCCTGGCTCACTGCCTGCGTTCGGCCGGCAAGCGTAAGCGGAGAGCAAAAGTCGCATGGCCATTGACGCGAAGGCGATTTACGCCAGGTTTTAATAATTAACGTGCAGGCTCGTTCAGGCGGCCTGGCTGGCTGACGTCACGCGGAGACGTCCTGTGTTCCTGAGTTCGTTCTCGATCCAGCGATAGGTAACTTCGAGGCCTACCTCGAGCGGAATGGACGGTTCCCAACCCAGAACCCGCAGCAGCCTTGAATTGTCGCTATTGCGACCACGCACGCCTTGCGGCTTTGTCAAGTTGTAACGCTTCACAAGGCGCTTTCCTGCAATTGCCATGGTCAGGTCAACCAAACCCTCGATCGTGATCATCGTCGACAATCCGAGATTTAACGGCTCGCGGTAATCCGAGGCCATGAAGCGGGAAAGCCCGTCAAGACAGTCATCGATATACATGAATGACCTTGTCTGTCTTCCGTCGCCCCAGATTTCAATCTCGTCACCATCGCTGGCCAGGGCTACCTTGCGGGCAACGGCCGCTGGCGCCTTTTCTTTTCCGCCGTCATATGTGCCAAGTGGACCGTAGACATTGTGAAAGCGGACAACTCGAGTATCAAAGCGGTAATCGCGCTGGTAATAACGGCAAAGCTCCTCGGTGAAGAGCTTCTCCCATCCATACCCCGGCTCGGGATCGGCAGGATAGACGTCGTCTTCCTGCAGCGGCGTGAGATCAGCGGCCTTTTGTTTGTAGCCAGGGTAGACGCAAGCCGACGAGGAGAACAGGAATCGAGTTACCCCGTTCAGGCGGGCGGCCTCCAACATATGAGCATTGATGAGGACGTTGTTCCTGGTAATTTCTGCATGTGAGGTGCTGATGTACCCAATACCTCCCATGTCCGCCGCAAGATTGTAAACATGGTCTATGTGGCCTCGCGATGCCTGCAAACAACTGTCATATCTTCGCAGGTCGAGAACCTCGAACTCATCTGCCCGGCTCGCCTCGTATTCCGGCGTCTTAAGGTCCACGCCGCGTACCCACTGCCCTTCATCTTTTAGCCGATTAACAAGATGATGGCCGATGAAACCTCCAGCCCCTGTGACCAGGGTTCTAACTTGCTTAGCCATGAGATAGGGTCCTTTTGTATGTTGTGAAGTTTTGTTTAAGCACTGAGAGGCGGATTAGGAGAACGAGGCAAAAGTCCAACCAGCTCCAGAAGAACCAGGCCTGCGGCTTTGGGGATCGAAATGAGGTAGCGCCGCCACAATCGATAGGGCTGGGTCGATAAACGAAACAGCCATTCCAGCCCATTTTCTCGCATCCAGGCAGGAGCCTGGCGAACTCTTCCGGAATGGAAATCGAAAGCAGCGCCAACGCCGAGCATCACAGGAACCGAAAGCCGCTCACGATTTTCATGCATCCATTTTTCCTGCTTCGGAGTGCTGAGCCCGATCCACAACACATCGGGAGAGGCTGCTCCTATGCGTGAAGCAACCTCCCGCAGCTCTTCTTCAGTCAGCGGGCGGTATGGAGGACAATAAGTGCCCGCCACGACAATGCCGAAACGTTGCCGCAGCAAATCCGCCAGCTGTTCTGCGGTTCCGGGCCCGCCTCCGAGAAAGAAATGGCAATAGTTCGCTCCGGTTTCGCGGCAGAATGTTTCCATCAATTCTGGTCCGTAGACCCTGCGTTTCAGGGGATGCCGATGCCATCGGCCCAACCAGACGAGCGGCATGCCATCCGGGACTACTAAGTCAGCCGAGTCGAGTGCGCGTCGGAGATCTCCGTCGGCGCGTGACTCAGCGATCCCATGCATACCTGTAACGGCAATGTAACGCCCCTTCGAGCCGTCCCGGATCCAGCTTTGGATTTGCGAAACGACTCCCGGAATCTGCACGGCATGTACCGGGACACCTAGGACGCGAAAACTAGGCGGCGGTTGGAAGTGGTCCGTTCTGCTCGAGTCTGGAGTGCGTGTGAATTGCAGAGGCATAAATATTCATCAAAAGACCATAATTCGTATTGGCCGTGTAGCGATCTTCGTAAGTTCGTCGCGCAGCTTTCCCCATCGCGGCCATTTCTGGTAAGTGTGCCCAGGCCCAATCAACTATCTCCGCCAGTGCGTCGGGGTCTCCGGGCGCGAAATGCAAACCAGTCACTTGGTCGCTAAGCATCTCTTGAATTGCACCCACGAATGCGCCAACTACGGGGGTTCCACATGCAAAGGCCTCCGCGGCAACCAAGCCGAACGGCTCGTACCAGATGCTGGGAATAACTAGAAATGCCGCCTTTTTGATGGCGTCGAATTTCTCGTCACGCCGCAATTGACCGGTAAAGCGGACCCATCGGAGTCCCTTCCTTTTCGCATCAGTCTCGAGCCGATGGCGTAGGGGCCCGTCCCCGGCAATCACGAGTGGAACTTCCCGCGGCACGCGTTCCCACGCTTCCAGAAGCGTTAACAGGCCTTTTTCGGGTGAAAGACGACCGAGAAACAGAGCATAGTCGCCCGGATGGGACCGCTCGCCGGGGTCCGGATCCACAAAATTCGGCTTCACCGATATCTTGCCCGCTGGAAATCCGGCTCCTACGAACTTATCTCGCAAGAAACTGCTAATCGCAATGTAGGCGTCTATGCGGGTACTCCAGGTTTGGCGCGAACGATGCATCTGGAGCATGAGTGCGATCGCGCCGGACATCGAGCGCGAGTCCCGGTAACATCCGTATCGAACGCTTCGTAAAAGTCCGTGTGTCACACACTCTTCGCAAGGCGTTCCGTCTCGACAGAAAGTCGATGCGGGACACAAAAGCCTGTAGTTATGGAGCGTTTGTACCACCGGAACACCTTCGTCGTTACATGCCTCATAGACAGAAGGCGACACCATCGCAAAAGTGTTGTGAACGTGAACGACGTCCGGTTTGAGTTCTCGTAGCAGGCCCCTGACGGCACGCTTGCTGTCGTCCGCGGACACGATCCGGTGGATCAGGCCGAGGCGTTGTACCAGAGAGAGGCCACCGATCTCGTCATTGCTGCGCTTGTAGATGCTGACACTGTGTCCATTTCGGCGCAGCAACTCGGCTTCTTGTCCAACTACGACATCCTCTCCGCCGGGTTGCTGATAGCTGTTATGAATGATGAGAATCTTCACCGGGCGGCCCTGGATAGAAAGAAAGTAGAAGTATGGGCGTTCGACTCAGGCTTTAGGCAGCACCCGAACCTCTCAAGACTGCCGGAATTGTCCGCGCTAAAATCTTCATGTCGAGCCAGATTGACCATTCATCGAGATATTGAAGATCAAGCTTCATCCAGTGCTCAAACCCAATGTTGCTCCGCCCATTGACCTGCCAAAGACAAGTAATGCCCGGGCGCACGCTGAATCGCCTTCTTTGCCAGTCCTGGTCAAAACCCTCATAATCCCGCAAAGGTAGAGGCCGCGGACCCACCAGGCTCATGTCTCCGCGGAGCACGTTAAATAGCTGCGGCAGTTCGTCCAGGCTGGTGCGTCTAAGCAGCCGGCCAATCGGGGTTATTCGGGGATCGTTCCTGATCTTAAAGACAGGCCCTCCGGCCTCATTTAAAACTTCAAGAGCTGGCAGTAGTTTTTCTGCATTCGGCACCATGGTGCGAAATTTGTAGATGAAAAACCGTCTCTTGTTTCGGCCAATGCGCTCCTGGAAGAAGAAAATTGGGCCCTTGGAAGTTAACTTAATCATCAGTCCGACGATTAACAATATGGGTGAAGCCGCGACCAGCAGAACAAGCGAAAGGATCACATCCAAGAATCGCTTCACTAAGGCCGGCCATCCGTCCAGCGAAGAAGGGTATGCCGTGATATGGGCTCTGCCATCAAGTTCCTCCGCATGAGCGCGGGCGATCTTCAGGTCGAAGATTTTGGGATCGAAGCGCATGCAGATGCCATGCTGCTCACAGAGGCTCGCGATCCGAAAAGAGTTTTCATAAAAGGACCGCAAAGGAAGATAATTGGCGATCTCGTCGACTACATTGCGCCGCAAATAGTCCGAGAGTTCGTCGAGACTGCAGCACAGCGGATATGGTCTCTCCAGGTCAGCCGTGCTCACATGCCACGCATGGTCGACAAATCCCAGAGCCCGGTAACCCCATTCGGGCGTGGTTTCCAGTCGACGAGCGAATTCGATCGCGCGCTTGTTGGTCCCCAGAATCAGTATGTAGCGAAGGTTCCGGCCATGTAGACGGACGAACCCAAGAAAACCTCGCATCAGCAGCCTCGATCCTGTCACCAGCAGGGAAGCGCAAATCCAGAATTGAAAGAGAAAGACGGGCGTAACCATACTGATCCCAAACATCATGGCTACGACGCCCAGGAAAAGGGAAGCGATCGTGGTGGATCGAATCGCGCTCCAGATGATGGTGCCCAGACGGGCCAGCCGTTGCGAGCGATACTGTCCGCAAAGCGAAAAGATCGCGTGCCATGCCAGCAGAAGCAGGCAAAAGATTACAAAATTAACCACCTTCACCCTGATCGAAAGGAACGCAGACAGGGGTACACCTCCGTCCCGTTGTGGAATCTGGAGGATGGTCGTGATTCCGAAAGCGGCAATCATTAGCCCAAGGTTAAACACCTTGAGCATGGCGAGATAGACGCGCCGTTTAGCAGTATTCACAGTCGATTCGATACAGGAAGGAAGATTGGAAGTACTGGAATGCGAAACCGCACCCGCAACTACAGTCTGCGATAGACGAAATCGGGAATGGGAAACGTTCGTTGGTTGAGAACTGCGCCCAGAACCTCAATCTGGGCTTCACGCAGGCTCTCCAAGCCTCTCCGTGCTGTTTCCCGGCGAGTGGACTCAGCCTGAAGCACTACTACCAATCCGTCCGCAATTCGGCCCAATGCGATGGCATCTGCGTAAAGATTCAGTGCCGGGGCATCGATGAGGACGTAGTCAAATTCTTTGCGCAATTCCTGCAACCGGACTTTGAGGCGGTCAGAATTCAGAAGGCTGGCCGATTCCGGCCCAAGGTTGCCACCGGAGAGTAACCACAGATCAGATGGTTTCAGGCGTTTTGCGAAACTTCGTACGTCGCCTTCTCCGATCAGTGATTCAACCAGCCCATGATCGCTGGAAACGCCGAAGAATTTGGCCAGAGCAGGAGTCCGGAAATTCGCATCTACAAGACAGACCGAACGGGAAGTAATTCCTGCCAATGCGCGGGCAACCTCGATACAGATTCGGCTACAACCATCTCCCCGGTCGATTCCTGCGAATACCACGGCGCGGGCAGTGTTTGCTGGCTGCCCCATAAAAACGCGCTGGACCAACTTAAGGCACTCTTCCTGCGCGCGCCGATCGAAATCCGAAGAACCCGCGGGAGCTTTGGCATCCGCTTCGGAGTCTGGAAAGACGATTATGGCAGCGTCTGAACCGGCAAGAGCCCTTTGCTGCGTTTCCTTCAAGGCCTCTTGCATTAGCTCGAAATTCTTACTCATGCCGCTTTTTCCGTTGCCATCCGGCAGCTCGCTGGCGGACTCGAGAGTCTATGGATGCTTTCTGGGCTAACTTTGAAAACCGTCAAACCCTGACAGAATAACCTACCCGGGCCGTGGCTGTATACGCCATGTCGATTTGGAAATCACGCGACTAGAGCCCCATTTATCGCAAAATCACCCTGAAATCGACTCCGGGCAACCTGCGGAACTGTCCGGCGTGCCAAGCAGGGTCTGGAATGGAATGCGTCTTAACCCGCCATCCACGGGGCCACCCAGGCTGCGATTCTTTGTCGCCAGGTGAAACGTTCCTGAGAACCCGCCGGCTTCCTGCCAGCAAGCCCTCCCCTTTCACCTTTCTTCTCCATGGGCGCAGTGACTCCCGCGTCGATATCCAAGTCGGCCAGAGCCTCGCGTACCACCTCCTCCCCAATGCTTTTTTGTTTCAAAGCGGAACCCAATGAAAGAGCACTGAAGCAGATGTTGTTGATGTTTCGCGGAATTCCCTCGCTGAACTCGGCGATCAAAGCCGTTGCTTTCGGCGTGAACAGCGAAGTCTTCCAATCGAACCCCGCCACCCTAAGACGGTGGCGCACATAAAGGCGAGTTTCCTCGGCATTGAACGGTTGCAGTCGCGCGAAAATGGATATTCTCTGTCGTAGCTGAAGTAAGCCAGGCGACGCCAATCTATCGCGAAGCTGAGGCTGACCAGATAGAACAATCTGCATCAGCTTGTAACTGGTCGTCTCGAAATTTGACAGCATCCGCAACAGTTCCAGAGCAGAGTCTTCAACATTTTGGGCTTCGTCGATTACTACTACAACTCGACGCCCCAAACGGGCCTCGGCTGCCAACAAACGGTTCAGTTGCTCCTGCATGCTGCCCGTGTCGGCCTCATCGTCCACAACGATGCCAAGGTCACGGAGCAAAGCGCGCAGCAGCTCCGTTGGCGTACTAAGGGAGTGGAATAGAAACACCGTCCGAGCCCCGCCTTCCAGTTGGTTGAAAAGTCGAAAGAGGATGGTCGTCTTGCCCATTCCGGGCATGGCGACAAGCGACATGAAGCCGCGACGACTTTGGATTCCGTGCGACAGCGAGGCCAACGCCTCGCGATGGCTGGCGCTTAAGTAAAGATAGCGCGGGTCCGGAGTTACGCCGAAAGGATCTTCCCTTAACTTGTAATAGTCCAAAACCATTTCGTTTACCTGTAAACCCTCCGCCGGTAAAAGCTGGCCGTGGAAGGTTTTCTACAACGCGCTAAGCTGTCTGCTTCGGCACGCTGGCCAGCACCGGAATTCTGAGAACCTCGAGCACCTCATCCGGAGTGCGCAGAGACGGATTGAGATACTCGGCGAGAAATGCGGCACCCGCACTGAGAATCACGGCCAGACACAGGCCAATCGCCATGACCAGGACTGGCCCAACCCAGGGAAGGATAGGAAGGATTGGCGGGACGGCGATCGCGACATTCGCGATCCGTTTCTCGTCCAAGGCATCGGAGGTGCGCTCTTGCTCCCTCTTTGAAAGATATAGCAGGTAGTTCGCTTCGTTCGCCTTAACGTCGCGACTCAAGTCCGACTGTTCCAAGGCCTCGAGATCCAATTTGACGATTTGCTTCTGCAAGCTGTGAATGCTGTCTTCGAGCGCTTGCGCGGTCGCCCGGTGAGAAGCAAGATCGGCCTGCGTTTTGGTGATGTCTCCCTTCATTAGCTCGAAAGTGGGATCACGATCTGTAGTCTGACTGGTGAATTGCTCTTTGCCGGCGGACGTTATCGCATCTTTCGTTTGGGAGATCTCCCGGTCAGCCTCCTGGACCAGTGGATAAGTTGACTCATACTTCATCAGGAGCTGAGTTTTTTTGACTTCAGTCGCCAGCAATCCAGCCTGAAGGTTCTGCGTCAGCGATTGAGCAGGGTCCGTTGACTCCGCGGCCAGCGAGCGTTCCGGAGTGAACTTAATACGGTTCGTCTCGTCTTCGATTCGATGGTCATCGGCGGCAATCGCCTGCTGGGCTGACTGGAGTGTCGCGACTGAATCGACTACCTGCTGGGCCATTGCTGTCCGCTGCACGTCAGGAGCTGCGGTGCCCATCTTTCTTGTAAATTCGGCCAGGCGCGCCTCCGAGTCGGCAAGAGCCCGCTCATAGTTGTCGGTCTGCGTGGCAAAGAACTTGAACGATCCCGGCGGCCGGTGGATCGCGAGATGTTGTTCCAGGTATAACTTCCCAAGCGTATCCAGGACGTTGTAAGCAAGATATGGGTCGCCCGATTTGTACTCGACTTTAATCAATCTGCTCTTTGACACCGCTTCGATGTCTAATTTGCTACCCAAATGGTCGGTGGCCCGGGCAATGTACCAGGCCTCGTCCGCTCCAGGGTGGAAATAGTGCGTAAACGATTGGCGCTCTCTATCCTGAAGCTTATTAGCGATGACGACCCCCTGGAGGAGATTCGGGCTGCTCAACAACTCCACCTCGGAACCGATGTCATAGTCCCCAACTGGGGGAATCGCCGCTTGTCCTTGGGTTGACTGTGAAGTAACCGTCGGCTCCGTCCGCTCTGAATTTACGAGAATTTCCATGTGGGCCTTATGAATGTTATTCAGAATAAAAGCGGCCACCACCGTGCCGAGCATAACCCCGACAAATGTGTAGACAAAAACCCGCTTGTGACGGAACAGCGGCGCGAGCAGATCCCGAAGCGTAGGGTCTGATTTCTGTTTCAACACATCTTCCGTCTTTGGCTCAACCATTTTCTGTGATCTCCCAGACACATCATTGATTCAAGAGAGCCGTTCCACTAAAGCCCAAACCGGTACCGAGGCCATAAGAATAGGGAAGGTATTTCCTGAAGTTCGAGATGAACTTGTCAGGTACAAAAATCATGTCACCCGCCTGAAGATGGACATCCTCGTGAATGTTGTGGCCGTTTAGAAGTTGCTTTAGGTTGAGCTTTTTGACCTCTACCCAATCGGTGGAGATGCGATGAAAGAGAAACACCTGTGTCTTAGCCGACGCTAAGAATCCACCGGCAACGGCGATTCCCTCCGAGACTGTGGTATCGATACGCAAGGGGTATTGGCCCGGCTTCCCAACCTGTCCATTCACGGTGAAAACAGGCGGCTGAAAGTTCGTAATATCCACATTTACGATAGGGTTGTGCATCGTCGTGGAGTAAGCCTTGGTCAGAGCGTCCACAATTTGCGGGATCGTCAATCCCTTGACAAACATAGTCCCCACGCCGTTTGGAAGCGTGATGAAGCCATCCGGTTGAACCGTTACCGAGATAGTTTGGAGCTCAGGGATCAGCGGGAAGGAAATTGCCAGAGTGTCACTAGGCATCACTTCATAACGGGGATACCGGTCTTGCAAGGCGGGCGGAGTGGAATTGTGAACGCCGGTCACCTCCGCTGGATTGACTTGGCTCGAATCCGGGTGCGTAGTCTGCGCGGAGCTTGCCCCGCAGATCGCTGTTAAACTCAGAGTCAACAACCCGCCACAGAACAACATCTTGAGCATAATCGCATCCCCTCGGCTAGCGGCTACTGTCCGAGACCGCTGTCCCTCGGCGCCTAGATCGCTTCCACCTGATACTGGTCAATGCACACGGCCACCGAGCGCTGAATGGGCTCGACGGAAATCACCAGCATTCGGTCTCGGTTCTGCCCGGTTAGCAGACCTTCTATGCCGTCCAGCGCACCCCCACGAATTCGCACCCGTTGACCCACCCGCAGGAAAGGATAGGGCGTGCAGTAAGCATTACTCGTCAAAAGCGTCCGTAGATTCTCGATTTGGCCTACAGGAATGGGGACGCCTTTACCCCGGCCGCCCACAAAACTCAGTACGCCGTTGGTTTGCATCACCTCGTGCCAGACTTCAGGCCACAACCGCATGCGCAAAAACGCATAACAGGGGAAAAGCGGCAGCTGAACGACCTTCCGCCTGTCGGTCCAGCGATGGACTTCGTCGACGGTCGGAAGAAAGGTCTCGAAGCCTCGCTGCTGAAGCTGTTTGGTCACGAACTTCTCGTGCCGCGAACGGGTGTGGATGGCGTACCACTGCGGCTCGACGACCTGAAAAGTTGGCCATTGTGATTCCAGCCAAGGTTCGCAAATTGTATTAGCAGCGCTCACACTTCGTGCCTCTCAGTCACATTTGGTCTTTCGACCGGTGCGACACCACAACAACTGCGCTCTTACGCTTCGCGTGCCCCGAAGGTCTGCGCATGGCTCAGGAAACCTTCCGGGGGAAGATTGGCCGAGCTTGTCAAAACCAGCTTTGTACTTACTCTGGACAAATTACCTTTCAGCAACATGTGCCTGGATTGCATCCTCGTCTTCAAATCTGCCGCCTACAGCAAAACCGAGCAGGTCCTCGCACACTTGAATTCTGTTCACCCGTCCGGTGTGGCGAAACAGGATTTCCTTCGGCGCCGGGTCGAAAGCCGGAACCACCACTTCGACTTCAATGTGGACGTCCACCGGGGGACAATCGCCCGTCACAATGAAAACGCCCCCTAATCCCACATTCCGGCAATATCCGACAGCTGAATGCTCGATCTCGTCCCTCCAATGAAATACGACCGGCAAGACCAGGGCAAAGCGCTTGCGATGCCTTCGTTCAACCCAAGCGGTATGGGGCGCACTTGCTGACATGGGGGGCATCCTCTGTGTCTGTATGATTCGCGTCATGTGTTGCTGGCCCGCAGTTGGTGAAGTCTGCGCGCCACAATATCGAGCGCTTCGATGGTAAACAAGTGAGTGAGCTTCCCCAGCGTCAAGCTGACTAGCCCCGGCTCGAATAGGGACGATCGCACTATTTGCCTTAGGGACAAATGGACACCTGACAGGACTCGTTTGTATCTATACGGGCTAGATATGAACGGGCTATATCTAGAGACAAACGAACTACGGGGAGGTTTTAATCAAAATGTAACAATCCGCAAGGAAGATATACGCTTGCCTTCTTGCATGCCGGGCTCCTTTGGGCACGGAAGAAGCAAGCGGAGGAGAGGTGGCACGACGCGCTAAGCGGAGATCGCACCAGCCTGCCCGGGCGGGACTGCAAGTGCTTGCGAAAACAGCCCCGGTGGGAAGCGTCGTGGAGATTCCACGAGCCAAAACCTTTGCCCCGCAAATTCCCCATCACAAGCCTGGGTCGAGCCTTTACTCGTACCTCGCCCTGACGGCGGCGACGATTCTCTGCCTGTTGCCCTTTTCAGGGCGAGCCTTTCACGTCGATGACACTTTGTTTGTTTGGGCCGCCAAGCAGATCGCGATCCGTCCCCTCGATCCTTACGGTTTCCGCCTCACTTGGGACAACACTCAAGTGGCGATGGCGGAGGTGACCCAAAATCCACCGCTGGCTTCGTATTACGCGGCTCTGATCGGGCGGACAGCAGGCTGGTCGGAGCGGGCACTGCATCTGGGCTTTCTGCTGCCGACCCTCGCGCTGATACTCGGGACGTACCGCTTGGCCCAAAGAATTACCCGTTCGCCTTTGTTGGCAGCGCTTGCCACATTGTTGAGTCCTGGATTGCTCGTCTCCGCCAGCAGCGTCATGTGCGACACCATGATGCTGGCCATTTGGGTCTGGGCGGTAATTTTTTGGGTGGAGGGGTTGCAACGGGCGAAGCCACTTTTCTTGACGGCATCCGGCTTTTTGGTCGCAGCCGCCGCGCTAACTAAGTATTTCGGCGCGGCCCTGATTCCCCTGCTGCTGACTTATGCGATTGTGAAGGAGAGGAAGCTGGGAAAGTGGGCTCTCTATCTCCTGATCCCTGTCGCTATTCTCTGCGGCTATCAGCTTTGGACGGCGGACCTTTACGGACATGGGCTATTGCTTGGAGCCGCTGCCTTTGCCCAATCCCAGCGTTCGTACGCGAATATGTCGGTATTGGCGATGGCGTTGGTCTGTCTCAGCTTTGCCGGCGGCTGTGCCCTTCCTAGTTTGGTTTCGGCGCCATTCATCTGGTCGCGCATGCGAGTTCTCGCCGGAGTGGTTCTCAGTGCAATCGCCGCTACCGCACTCGCCCTCGGTTGGGTAAATCTGGGTTTACAAGTAGGCGCTGCCCCAATCCTCGCGGCCCGGCGGGAGCATTGGCTGCTTATCGCAATCCAGCTTACTCTTTGCATCGCGGGCGGAATCTCTTTGCTCGCGCTGGTGATTACGCAGTATTGGAGGGATAAGAAGGCAGACTCACTACTCCTGACACTGTGGGTGTTGGGAACATTTGGATTCGCTGCCTTCGTCAACTGGAGCGTCAACGCACGATCAGTGCTGCCACTGATTCCAGCCCTTGGCATTCTGTTGGCTCGACGTTTCGACAAGATTGACGGACGTAGCCTAGGGCCCATGCCGGTGAAAGCCGCCTGCGTTTTACTGATATCAGGATTGGTTTCGCTTTGGGTAGCCAGGGCCGACGCAGAACTGGCAAATTCCGCCCGCCAGGCCGCTTTGCAGATCCATGAAAGAACTCAAGGCCAAGGCGGGGATCTCTGGTTCGAAGGACACTGGGGTTTTCAATACTATATGGAGTCCTTGGGGGCCCATCCTTTGGATTTGGAGAATCCACGGGTAAAGGCGGGTGACTTCGTCGCGATCCCAGAAAACAATATTCAGCTCAGGGACATTGCGCCCCAGTTTATCGGCGCGTCCCAAACTTTGACGCTGCCCTTGCATACCTGGGCCAGCACCATTTGCACGACTTTAGGAGCGGGATTCTACGCCTCGAACTGGGGACCGCTGCCCTATGTGTTCGGGCCGATTCCCG
>Ga0335076_10001785_pt1 | contig 20995 bp, 19 predicted proteins | sample Lox_Sample_25_FD_206717 | JGI IMG/M metagenome (GOLD analysis project Ga0335076, IMG submission 206717) | Soil microbial communities from Loxahatchee National Wildlife Refuge, Florida, United States - Lox_Sample_2.5 | ecosystem: Environmental > Terrestrial > Soil > Wetlands | place: USA...
GGTCGACGCTGCGGCACCTCGAGGGGCAGATCGATCGATTCCTGCCGGGGGAGCTCGAGCTCTACTTCGACGACATCGTCGACGCGAGCGAGCGAATCTGGGACCTGCTCGACAATTACAAGGAAGTCGTGGAGGCGCTCGAGGACACGAACGAGTCGCTGATCTCGCACCAACAGAACGACATCCTCTACGTCCTCACGATCTTCCTGGTCGTCCTGACGCCGCTCTCGTTCATCACCGGCTTCTTCGGGATGAACGTTCACTTCCCGGGCTACAACTCCTGGGACACGTTCTTCGCCGCGCTCGGGCTGATGGCCGTCACCGTCGTCGGCATGCTCGCCTTCTTCCACTGGAAGCGGTGGTTGTGATGGAGGCGGAGCGATGGCCGCGGCCGAGACGCTGGTCTTTCACCTCTCGCTCGTGGTGGGCGGCGAGCTGCGCGATGCGGCGGGCGAGCGGCTCGGGCGCGTCGACGACCTGATCGTCCGCCTCGGCGACGAGGACTATCCGCCTGTCACCGGCGTCGTCGCGACCGTCGCGGGACGGCAGGTCTTCGTCGCTGCCGAGCAGATCGTCGAGCTCGGGCCCGGGTTCGTGACCCTGATCGCCCAGCAGCTCGACCTGCAGCACTTCCGCCGCCGCCCGCAGGAGGTGCTGCTGAAGAAGGACGTCCTCGATCGCCAGCTGATCAACCTCGACGGCGCTCGGCTCGTGCGCGCGAACGAGATCGAGCTCGCCCGGCTCGAGGGTTGGTATCGGGTCGTCGGCGTCGACGTCAGCCTGCGCGGGCTCCTGCGACGGGTGATGCCCCGCGCGTTGGCCGGACGGGTCGAGCCCCGCGCGTTTCTCGACTGGGCGTCCGTCGAGCCGTTCACCGGGCACGTCCCGACCGTGCGACTGCGCGTTCCGCACCCGAAGCTCGCGAAGCTCCATCCGGCGCAGGTCGCCGACCTCGTCGAGGCCGCCTCGCACAACGAGGGCGAGGAGATCATGGCCGCCGTCGCGTCCGATCCCGAGCTCGAGGCGGACGTCTTCGAGGAGCTCGAGGACAGCCACCAGCTCGAGTTCGTCGAGGACCGCAGCGACCCGGAGATCGCCGAGCTGCTCGGCCGGATGGAGACGGACGACGCCGCCGACCTCGTCCTTCAGCTTCCCGAGGAGCGGCGCGAGGACGTGATCGGGCTCCTCTCCCCCTTCCAGGCGCGCCGCCTGCGCACGCTCCTGGGCTACGACCCCGCGACGGCGGGCGGGCTGATGAGCCCGGAGTTCATCTGTGTCTACGCCGATGCGACCCGGGAAGAGGCGCTCGAGCGCGTCGAGCGGTCGTCGCTCCCGGCCGAGTCGCTCTCCTGGGTCTACGGCATGAACACGCACCGGCGCCTGCGCGGCGGGATCGCGCTCGCCGACCTCGTCCGCACGGCCGAGAGCGAGCGGCTCTGGAACGTGCTGCGGCCCGTGCAGACCGTTCGCGCCGACGCCGATCTCGAAGAGGTCGCACGGCTGATGACGGACTTCGACCTGACCGTCGTCCCCGTCGTCGACGAGGAAGAACGCATCCTCGGGATCGTCACCGTCGACGACGTCCTCGAGCTCGTCCTGCCCGAGCCCTGGCGTCGTCGGTTCGGGCTCCTCGGGAGCGACTGACGTGGAGCTTCGGGCCCTTCTGCCGCGCCTGCCGCGCGGCCGTCCCCGGCTGCGGCCGCGCAACCGGCTCGCGGTCAGGCTGATCGCGCTGCTGGCCTTCGCCGGCCCCGGCCTCGTCGCCGCGAACGCAGGCAACGACGCCGGCGGCATCGCGACGTATGCCTCCGTCGGCGCGCGGTACGGCTACGACCTCCTCTGGATGATGGTGCTGATCACGATCAGCCTCGTCGTCGTGCAGGAGATGGCGGCGCGCATGGGCGCCGTGACGGGCAAGGGGCTCGCCGAGTTGATCCGCGAGCACTACGGACCGCGGTGGTCACTTTTCTCGACGTTCGCCGTCCTGCTCGCGAACCTGGGCATCTGCATCTCGGAGTTCGTCGGGATCGGCGCGGCGCTCGGGCTCGCGCACGTGCCGACGCAGGTGTCGGTGCCGATCGCGGCTGTCGTCGTCTGGCTCCTCGTCGTGCGCGGCTCCTACAAGCTCGCCGAGCGCGTCTTCGTCGCGATGACGATCCCGTTCTTCGCGTATCCGATCGCAGCGATCCTCGCGCACCCGGACTGGGGATCGGTCGGCCGGGCGGTCGTCGAGCCGAAGATCCACCTGACGAACGCCTACATCATCCTCTTCATCGCAACCGTCGGCACGACGATCACGCCCTTCATGCAGCTCTATCTCCAGTCCGCGGTCGTCGAGCGCGGGTTGGGGCCGGAGGACATTCCGGCCGAACGGGCCGAGGTGGCGACCGCGTCCGTGTTCGCCAACCTCGTCGCGATCTTCATCATCATCGCCACCGGGGCGACGCTCTACGTCCACGGAGACCACACCGTCTCGAGCGCCGCCGACGCCGCCAAGGCGCTCGAGCCGTTCGCCGGCCGCTTCGCCGAGGCGCTGTTCGCCGTGGGGCTGCTCGGCGCGAGTCTCCTCGCCGCCGCCATCCTCCCCGTCACAGCGGCCTACGTGATCGCCGAGACGTTCGGGCTCGAGAAGGGGATCGCGCGGCGGCCGCGCGAGGCGCCGGTGTTCGTGCTGACGCTCACGGTGCTGCTGCTCGTCGGCGCCGCTGTCGCGATGATTCCCGGCGTCCCGGTGATCCGACTGCTCATCTTCGTCCAGGTCGTGAACGGGGCACTGTTGCCGGTGACGCTCTTCTTCGTCTGGAGGCTCTCGCGGAACGAGGAGCTGATGGGCGAGTACCGCAACGGCCGCGTCTTCGACGCCGTCGCCGCCGTGACGGTGTTCGCGACCGGCGCGCTGTCGCTCGCCCTCGTGGGACTGACGCTCGCCGGGAAGGCGTAACGGTTAGGCGGGCTCGTCGCCCGCGTCCGACACCGGGTCGGGCGGTACGGGCTCGGCGGCCGGCTCGGCCGGCATCGAGGAAGGCTCGGGCGCCGTCGCCGGCTCCGGAGCTTCGCTCTCGGACGATTTGGATCCGCCGAACAAGCGCTTCAGCCAACTGGTCATGCGCGCGATCGTACAAGGCCGCTCTGCGATGCGCGCTAGTAACGTCCCGCCGGTGAAGCAGCTCTGGGCGCCGTGGCGGCTCGAGTACATCCAGCACGCCGACGACGGAGACGAGTGCGTCTTCTGCCGGGCGGCAGCGCTGCCGGAGGACGAGCCCGAGCTCGTGATCCACCGCGGCGAGCTCGCCTTCGTCCTGCTCAACAAGTTCCCGTACGCGTCCGGTCACCTCATGGTCGCGCCGTACAGGCACGGCTCAGCGTTCGACGACCTCGAGGCCGAGGAGGCGCTCGAGACGCACCGCCTCGCAGTCGACGCGATCGCCACCCTGCGGAGCGTCTTTGCGCCGGAGGGCTTCAACGTGGGCTGGAACCTCGGCCGCGTCGCCGGCGCCGGCATCGTCGACCACGGCCACCTCCACGTCGTCCCGCGCTGGAACGGCGACACGAACTTCATGCCGGTGCTCGCCGACATCAAGGTCATCCCCGAGCACCTCCTCGAGACACGCCGTAAGCTCACGGAAGCGTGGCCGGCGCCGTAGCGTCGGAGCCGGTGACGCCGAGGCGGAGCGCGTTCGCGGCTGTGCTCGGAGTCCTTTCGGTGGCGGTTCTCGCCGCGTCGTTCGTCTGGGCTCATCACCGGGGCGCGCGTGCGGCCGCCCTCGTGCTCGCGGGATTGCGTACGCCGCCGGGATCAACCCAGCCGGCGCCTGCGGCGGCGGCTGATCGTCCCGGCAATCCTGATCGAACGTCCGGAGTCGAGATGCAGGCAAGCGGGTAAAACGAGCGTGATGCTCGTAGACGTCGTCGCAGTGCTCGTCCTGCTCCTCATGGGCGCAGACATCTTCCGCATGCTGTTCGTCGACACGGAGCCCCACCGCAACCCGGTCCGCCGGGACGACTCCTAGCCTCCGGCCCCGTCGGCGGACCGGTTCTCCACAGCTGCAGGAGCCACACCGGAACGGCGAGATTCCGCTTCGTTCCAGGGGAGTTGGTTCGCTTGCCCAGAAATATTCAACAGTAGTAGGCTCCCGCGAGTCCGGACTCAACCGGACGACAAACCATGGGAAGAAGGGGGCAGGGCATGTTGAGAAGGGGACTTCTCGCGCGCGTTGCAGCTGCGCGAGGACTATTGCTCGTCGCAGTGGCAGTCGGCATGGTGCTGGCCGCGGGAGCGGCGTCGGCAGCCGTCGGTCACGGCCCTAGGACTCACGGCGCAATGCCGTTTGCCGGCGGATCGATGAAGAAGGTCATCGTCCTGCTGCGCAACAAGCAGGCCGGCCTTGGCGCGCGGTCGACCGCGCGTTCCACGTCCGTCAAGGCCGAGGTGGGACCACTCGCGCGGACGCTCCGCTCGCATGGAGCGACACACGTGACCTCCGGCCACGCATTTCCGTTTGTCGTTGCATCGGTGAGCTCCGCGCAGAAGACGGCGCTGGAGCGGAACTCGGCCGTCAAGGCCGTCTTCCCCGACTCGGTCATTCCGGCTCCGACGGCGCAGCTTTCGGATGACCCGCAGCTCGTCCTGCCGTCGATCCCCACCACTTCGAGCCCGACGCCGACGGCGGGACCGAGCATCTGCGGGACGGCAACGTCGCCCGAGCAGGATCCCGAGGCGCTCTCGGTGATCAACGCGGACGGCGCGACGGCGCTCGGCGTCGACGGCGCCGGAGTCTCGACTGCCTACATCGCGGACAGCGTCGACACGACGATCCCCGATTTCAAGCGCAACGCGAAGTACGCCTCGGCGGGTTCCCCGACCGGCTCGCCGGTGGTGACGCAGGTGAACTTCGCCGGGGACACCCTGACGCCCCCGTTCGGCGTCGAGTCGTTCATCGACTCGGGTTCGATCGCCGCGCAGGGCAACAAGGTGTGGGACCTCAGCAACTTCGTCAGCACTGCGCATCCGCTGCCGCACGGGTGTGACATCACGATCACGGGTTCGGCCCCGGGCGCGACCGTCATGGGTCTCGACGTGTTCTCGAACGAGCACGACACGACGGAGTCGAACTTCATCCAGGCGATCGACTACGCGGTTGCCCACGGCGTGAAGGTGCTGAACGAGTCGTTCGGGTCGAACAACTTCCCGGACACCGCGATGGACGCGACGCGGATCGCCGACGACAACGCGGTCGCCGCGGGCGTGACCGTGGTGGTCAGCAGCGGCGACGCCGGAGTCACCAGCACGCTCGGCTCGCCGTCCACCGACCCCAAGCTGATCAGCGTGGGAGCCTCGACGACGTTCCGCATGTATCAGCAGAACACCTACGGCGGAATCAACGCCACCGTCCCGAACGCCACGAACGGAACCTGGATCAACAACAACATCTCGAGCCTCTCGTCCGCTGGGTTCTCCCAGTCGGGCGGCAACACGGTCAACCTCGTGGCGCCGGGCGATCTCAACTGGATCGTGTGCAGCACGAACACGTGCGCCGACGAGAACGGCAACCCGTCGGGAATCGACTTCTCGGGCGGTACGAGCGAGTCGTCGCCGTTGACCGCGGGAGCCGCCGCCGACGTGATCCAGGCGTACCGCAACACGCACGGCGGAGCGAGCCCGACGCCGGCGCTCGTGAAGCAGATCCTGGTGAGCACGGCCACCGACATCGATGCCCCGGCCGAGCAGCAGGGCGCAGGCCTGCTCAACATCGGCGCCGCCGTCAAGCTGGCGGAGTCGATCAACCACGCCAGCGGGACGCCGAAGGGCGGCCTCCTGCTCAGCCCGAATCAGATCAACCTCACGCAATTCCCGGGCACCCACACGAATCAGCCGATCAGCATCACGAACACCGCCAATCATCCGGTGACGGTCAACCTCTCGACGAGGACGCTGAACCACAAGGTCGCCAGCCAGGCCGGCACGTTGTGCCTGAACCCGAGCTCGTCGAACATCGACTGCGGGCCGCCGACGGCGAACTCGTTCCAGGTCTGGAGCGGCGTCACCGAGGTCTACCAGGAGGAGACGTTCACGGTGCCGCAGACGGGCACTCCGTCGCGGCTCGAGTTCTTCTCCAACTATCCCTACACCGGTCAGAACGGGCTCATGCACGTGGCCCTCTATGACCCGAGCGGGGCGTACGCTGGGTATTCGCTCGACCAGGGCCTTGCGAACTACAACAAGATCCAGGTGGCCGACCCGAAGCCCGGGACGTGGACGGCGGTGTTCTTCACGGCGAAGGACATCGGAAGCACCGTCGGCACGAGCGGGACGATCCAGTGGGAGGCCGACACCCTGACGTACGGATCCGCCGGTGTCATCTCACCCGGGAAGGTGACGATCGGGCCGGGTGCGACGAAGACCGCGCTGTTCGTTCCGGCGAGCACGCAGGATGCGGGCGACGTCGCCGACTCGATCGTCCTGAACAGCAGTGACGGCAACACGAACACCATCCCGGTGACCATCCGCACTCTCGTCCGGATTCCACCGGGAGGCAACGGCATCTTCAAGGGCGTGCTGACCGGCGGCAACGGCCGCGGGAACCCGTCCGCGTCGAACACGTACGCGTTCGACGTGCCGAAGGGCCAGTCCGACATCGACGCGAGCGTCAAGATGGGCAACTTCCAGGACGGCGTCGTCGCGTATCTCGTGGATCCGGAGGGGAACGCGGTTGCGAACTCGTCGAACATCACCCTCGACAGCACGCAGGCGAACTTCCTCCCCACCACCACGGTTGACCTCTACAAGGACGACCCGCAGCCGGGCCGGTGGATGCTCGTCCTCGACTGGCTACCGGTCGAGTTCGGGATCGAGTTCCCCGAGCTGTCAGAGCCGTTCACCGGGAGCATCCAGTTCAACCAGGTGAACGCACACGGGAACCTGCCGAGCGGCGGAACGACGCTCAAGCGGGGCCAGAGCTACACGTTCAACGTCACGGTCAAGAACACCGCGTCGTCGCCGGAGACGTACTTCCTCGACCCGCGGCTGGGGAGCAGCACGACAATGCAGCTGCCGAACCAGAATCCGACCGTCGACGCCCAGAACATGACGTTGCCGCTACCGCCGTTCAACGGGAACGAGCCGTTCCCGTACTACGACGTTCCCACGGACACGAGTGCGGTGCAGGCCAGCCTCACCGGTTCTGCGCCGGTGACGTTCGACACCGAGCCGTTCTCGGGAGACCCGGATCTCTACGCCATGAGCAGCGGCCACAGTGCGAGCGTCAACTACAACTCGGGCGACGTGGTCCAGTCCGGGCTGTGGCTGCTCAATCCGAGCCAGTTCGGCCCGTACAGCGGGGAGCCCCCGGCGGTCACGGCCAGCGCCACGTTCAGCATCGTGACGCAGGCCTTCGATCCGACGGTCGATCCGTCGACGGGCAACATGTGGCTCGTGAACAACGGGCTTGCGGCGCCGTCGAGCTTCAACCCGGTGTACCTGCAGCCGGGCCAGAGCGCGACGATTCCGCTCACGATCACGCCGACGGCGAGCCCGGGCTCGCACGTCTCCGGGTTCATCAACCTGGACGACGCGTTCCAGGCGAACCTCGGCATCGGTGCCTTCTTCGAGAGCGGCGACGAGCTCACGTCGCTCCCGTTCAGCTACACGGTCTCCCACTGAGCTGAGGCACGAACGCGGGTGGCGGCGGCGGATGCCGCCGCCACCCGCACCACTCTCGAGCGCGCCTACCTGGAAGCTGCTGTCGCCGTGCGCGGGTCGAGCCAGCCGACGGCGAGGTCCGCGACGAGCATGAAGAACACGACGATGCAGCACGAGGCGACGACTACGGCCGTGAGCACGTACGGGTCGGCCGACTGGGACAGCGCGTTGAGGAAGAACGAGGCGAGCCCGCCCATCTGGAAGACGTAGTCGACCGCGAGCGAGGCGCCGAGGATCGCCCCGATCTCGAGCGAGAGGACGCTCACGAACGGCGCAAGCGCGTTCCGGAGCGCGTGCCGGTAGGCAACCCGCCTGTCGGTCAGCCCTTTCGAGAGCGCGACGACCGCATACGGCCTGTGCAGCTCCGTCAACATCGCGGTGCGCACGTAGCGGCTGTAGAGCCCGATCAGTCCGAGCGAGAGGGCGAGCACCGGCAGGGCCATACCGCGGACCCAGTCCTCGAACCCGGACCCCGGAAGGCCCGGGCTTACCGCGATGTTGATGGTCGCGACCTGGCCGCCGACGAGGAACCAGCCGGTCGGCACGAGCCAGCGAAGCGCGACCGTGGCGACGAGGAAGGTCGGCAGCGACCACGCGACGTACGCGAGGGTACGGAGCACGAGATCCGCCGGTCGGCCGGGCCGACGGGCGCACGCGATGCCGACGATCACCGCAAACACGGCCGTCACGAGGAGCGACGCCGCGAGCAGCTCCGTGGTCACCCTGACCGAGCTCAGGAGCTGGGTGGTGATCGGAGAGCCGTCGATCCCGCTGAAGCCGCCGTGGTGGACGAGGCTCGACAGCCAGTACCAGTAGCGCTCGAAGACGGGCTTGTTCAGGTGGTACCGGACGGTCAGCTGCGCGATCTGCTTATGACACTGCGGCGTTCCGCACGTTCGCAGCTGCCAGAGAGGGTCGAATGTGAGCGCGAAACCGATGAAGCAGGCGACCGAAACCGCCCAGACGAGCGACACCGCGAGCGCCAGTCGACGAAGGACGTAACCGATCATCGGCTGCCCGCCGGGTCGAGCGCGTCGGCCAGCGTGTCGGCGGTGACGTTGGAACAGACGAGCAGGAGCACGAGGCTGACGATCGGAATCACCCACAGCCACCACGGCGCCACGTATCCCGTCACGACCTGGTCCACCTTTGCGACGTTCGCGATCAGGCCGCCGAGCGTGGGTCGGTCGAACTGGCCGACGGCGAAGCCGAAGAAGTCGGCGGTGGCGACGATGAGGATCGCCTGGCCGAACACGCCCGTCGCGGCGACGATGACCGTCCCGGCCGCGTTCGGCAGCAGATGGCGGAAGACGAGGCGGTGCGGGGAGGCGCCGGCGGCGCGCGCAGCTTCGACGAACTCACGTTGCCGCAACGTCCGGAGGCTCGTGCGAACGGCCTGCGCGATGAACGTCCACAGGCAAAGCCCGAGCGTGACCGGCAAGGCCCAGGGGGGGACGGGGTTGTAGTGGACGGCGACGATGAGGTAGATGACGAGCGCCGGCACGGTCACGAAGGCCCCGGTGGTCCAGCCGACTGCAGCGTCGAGCGCACCGCCGCTGTAGCCCGCGAGCGCGCCCAGGAAGACGCCGATCACCACGGCTGCGCCGGTTGCCTCGAGCCCGACGAGCACTGTCTCCCGCATCGCCCACAGAAGCCAGGTGAGCATGTCGTGGCCTTGCACGTCCGTCCCGAGCAGGTGGCCTCCATGCAGCGACGGGGTGACCGGGTGATTGATGTACTGGTAGAAGATCTGGTACTCCCCGTATGGGGCGATCGTCGGCGCCAGCAGCGCGACGATCGAATACGCGAGCAGGAGGAACAGCGCGACCACCCCCACCGGCCTCCGCCGGAAGCGCGACAGCGCCTGGAGCCACGGTCCGCGACGACGGATGCGCCCGCCAGCATGCGCCGGTGCCGCCACAGTGACATCCGCACCGCTCAACCCCGTTCGATCCTAGCGGGCTGCAGGACGTTTCTTGAAGCGGACGACGGGGCTCGAACCCGCGACCCTTGGCTTGGGAAGCCAATGCTCTACCAACTGAGCTACGTCCGCCGGCTCCGGCGATTGTAGCCCGGCCATAATGGAAGCCCAACGAGCGGGACAAGCGAGACAGGGAGACGTTCCATGCCCAACACCGAGCTCCACGAGACTGCACGCGCGCTCGTCGCCGAGGGGAAAGGGATCCTCGCCGCGGACGAGAGCACCGGCACGATCAAGAAGCGCCTCGACACGATCGGCGTCGAGTCGACGGAGGAGACGCGCCGCGCATACCGCAACCTCCTCTTCACCACGCCGGGCGCCGAGGAGTTCATCAGCGGCGTCATCCTCTTCGACGAGACGATCCGGCAAAAGGCGGACGACGGGACGCCCTTCCCCGAGCTGCTCGCGTCGAAAGGCGTTATCCCTGGCATCAAGGTCGACCAGGGCGCGAAGCCGCTCGCGCTCGCCGAAGGTGAGACGGTGACGGAGGGGCTCGACGGCCTCCGCGGACGCCTCGAGGAATACCGCGAGCTCGGCGCCCGGTTCGCGAAGTGGCGCGCGACGTACTCGATCTCGGACACGCACCCGAGCGAGTACTGCATCTGGACGAACGCGCACGCTCTCGCGCGCTACGCGGCTCTCTGCCAGGAGGCGGGGATCGTCCCGATCGTCGAGCCCGAGGTGCTTCAGGACGGGACGCACTCGATCGAGCGAAGCGGCTTCGTCACGTCGCGTGTCATCGCCGCCCTCTACACCGAGCTCTTCGACCAGCGCGTGGACGTCGAGGGGACGCTGCTCAAGCCGAACATGGTCCTCTCCGGTTACGAGGCGGAGGATCGCGCCGGCGTGGACGAGGTCGCCGAGGCGACGCTGCACACGCTGACGAAGCACGTGCCTGCAGCGGTGCCCGGCGTCGTCTTCCTCTCAGGCGGGCAGTCGGATGAGGACGCGACCGCACACCTGAACGCGATGAACGCGCGCGGGCCGCACCCGTGGCAGCTGTCCTTCTCCTACGGCCGCGCGCTGCAGGCGCCCGCGCTCAAGGCGTGGTCGGGCAAGGAGGAGAACGTCGAGGCCGGCCAGCGCGCCTACTACCACCGCGCGAAGATGAACGCCGCTGCGCGCACCGGCACCTATGCCCCCGAGATGGAGCGGGAAGCCGTCGCCGCGTGAAGCTGACGGATGCGGGACTCGAGACGGTACTCGTCTTCGACGACGGCTTCGAGCTCCCGCAGTTCGCGGCGTTCCCGCTCGTCGACACAGACGACGGCCGCGCCGCTCTCCGTCGCTACTACACCGACTTCCTCGAGCTCGCGCGCGACCGGGATGTCCCTCTCGTGCTGTCCGCCCCGACCTGGCGCGCCAGTTCCGACTGGGGCCGGTTGCTCGGGTACGAGGGCGACGAGCTCGCAGCGGTCAACCGTCGTGCGGTCGCCTTCCTCGAGGGCGTCCGCGACGACGTCCTCGAGCCGGCGGCGCGCGACGCCGTCGTCATCGAGGGCTGCGTCGGGCCCCGCAGCGATGCCTACCGCCCGGCCCTCCTCATGGACGAGGCGGAGGCAGAGCGCTACCACGCCCCACAGCTCCACGCACTGGCAGAGAGCGGCTGCGCGCAGGTGTCTGCGCTCACGCTCACGTACCCGGAGGAGGCGATCGGCGTCACGCGAGCGGCCACGGGTGCCGGCCTGCCGGTGATCGTCGGGTTCACGGTCGAGACCGACGGCCGGCTGCCGAGCGGCGCGTCCATCGAGGATGCAATCGTCGCGGTCGACGCGGCGACCGACGGAGGCCCACGCGCCTTCATGATCAACTGCGCTCACCCGAGGCATTTCGCGGATGCGCTGCCCGAGGGCGACTCACGAAGGCGGATCGGGGGACTGCGCGCGAACGCCTCCAGCCTCAGTCACGCCGAGCTGGACGAGGCGGAGGAGCTCGATTCAGGCGATCCGGCCGACCTTGCCGAGCGCTACGTCGCCCTGCGCCGCGAGCTTCCAGGGCTCGAAGTCGTCGGCGGCTGCTGCGGGACGGATATCCGCCACGTGACCGCTATCTGCGACGCGTGGCTCGCGGACGACACCGCTGGCTGACCGCTACGTGACCGGCCAGGCGAGGCGTGCGGGCGCGAAGTCCCCGGGCCAGTCGGCGTAGGCCTCGTCCGGGTTCGGTGTCTCCTTCGCGACGGAGGCGCCGTGCTTCGAGGCGACCTCGCTGACGGGATACAGCAGCTCCTCGACCTCCGGGCGCGCGCCGACCATGAGGATCGCGCACGGCGCGTCACCGGCGCCGACGAAGACATGGCGCGTCCCGGCGGGGCAGTGGAAGAAGTCCCACTGCCGCAGCGGACGCTCCTCCTCCTCGACGACCAGCGTGCACTCTCCGCTGAGCACGAGGAACGCCTCCCGCGCTCCTTCGGAGTGATAGAGGCAATTCGGCTCGCCGGGCCGGACGACGTGCACGTTGACGCCGAAGTCGGCGAACCTGACCTCGCGAGGCTCGAGCGGATAGAACGAGCTACCTTTCTCCGCGTTTTGCATGCTGAGAGCATCCGCGAGGTTCAGCACGAACCAGCCCTCCGACGCCGGGTTGCGCCCATACGGCGTCTCTTGAATCGTCGCCTCGTTCATCAGACCCCTTTCTCTAGGTGTACTCGAACCCCGTCAGGGCGGACAGCTTCGCGAGCGACTGCTGCGCGACCACGCGCCGCACCGTTCCCGAGCGCGAGCGCATCACGATCGAGTCGGTGACCGCTCCGCCCGGCGTGTACCGCACGCCCTGGAGCAGCGAACCGGTCGTGACGCCGGTTGCGGCGACGAAGACGTCCTCGCCGGACACGAGGTCGTCCGTGTGCAGAACGCGTGCCGGGTCGAGGCCTTCCGCCAACAACCGCTGCCGCTCGTCGTCGTTGCGCGGCCAGAGCCGTCCCTGGATGCCGCCGCCGACGCACTTCAGCGCCGCAGCCGAGATCACGCCCTCGGGCGTACCGCCGATCCCGTAGAGGATGTCGACGCCGGTCCCCGGCTGGGCAGCGGCGATCGCCGGCGCCACGTCGCCGTCACGGATCAGCCGCACGCGCGCGCCCGCGTCGCGCAGCTCGGTGATCAGTTCTTCGTGCCGGTCGCGCTCGAGCACGACCACGTCCACCTCCCGCGCCGTCTTGCCCAGCGCTGCGGCGACGGCGGCGACGTTCTCGCCGGGGCTCCGCTCGATGTCGATCGCGTCGATCGCATCCGGACCGACGGCGATCTTCTCCATGTAGAAGGCAGCTCCGGGGAAGAGCATCGTGCCGCGCTCGGCCACCGCGATCACCGCAATCGCGTTCGGCTGCCCGAATGCGGTGAGGCGCGTGCCCTCGAGCGGATCGACTGCGACATCGACCTCGGGGCCCTCCCCGTTCCCGACCTCCTCACCGTTGTACAGCATCGGCGCCTTGTCCTTCTCCCCCTCGCCGATCACCACGACGCCGCGCATCGCGACGCTGTCGAGCACGAAGCGCATCGCGTCGACGGCGGCCCGGTCGGCCTCCTCCTTGTCGCCGCGCCCGATCCAGCGCGCCGCCGCCATCGCACCTGCCTCGGTGACGCGGACGAGCTCCAGCGCGATGTTGCGATCGGGGACTTGCCTCGCGCTCACTGAGCCCAGCGGCGCAACGCGGCCAGCCGGAGCACGGCGAGGCCGACGAGAACGATCGCGAGCGCGAGCCCTACCCAGGCGCCGTACTGAAAGAGCGAGAAGTTGTTGAACTGGAGACCCCAGCGCAGATTGGCAACCGCCGACACGCCCAGGAGTCCTGCCGCTGCCGTGAGGCAGAACGCCACGAGCTCGAAGCCGAGAGACGTCCACGCGCCCGCGAGAGCGAGAAGCTCGACGAGCACGAGGGCGAGCGCGACGAGCCCGAACTCGACGCCGAGCGGGACCGACCATCCCGATTGGGTCTGGCCGCCGAGCCCAAGCCACGGAAGGAAGAGCGATACGAACAATGCGGCCCCTGCGCCGAGAGGGAGCAGCGCGAGAAGCCCGCTCGCGACGTCTCCGTCGCCCGGCTCCTCTTCCTCCACCTCGAGTGCGTCTGACGTCTCCACCACGGCGATCCTAAACGGTACGAGAGCTAGTCGCCCTTCTGAATCGGATGCGAGATGAGCCAGCCCGACGCGAGCAGGAACAGAACGATCCCGCCGGCCAGCACCAGTCCGAAGATCGCCGCGCCGAGCCGGCTGCGCAGCGTCGAGCCCACCGCGACGGCGGTCAGCCCGGCGATCGCGAGCACGAACACGGCGACCACCCAGAGCCCGAACGCGAGCTCGACGAGCGCGAGCACGGCCGACGGTCCCAAGACGAGAGCGGCCCTTTCTCCGAAACCGCGGAGGCGCTGGCGGCGCGTGAGCAGCAGCCCGTCCACGATCCAAGTGTTACATCCGCTCGGGCGCGCAGACTCCGACGAGCCCGAGGCACCGGGCGATCACGGAGGCGGTCGCGCGGCAGAGGCCGAGCCGGAACGCCTCCTGCTCGCTCTCGAGCACGCGGTGCTCGTGGTAGAAGCGATGGAAGTCGTCGGCGACGCGGATCGCGTACGCGGGGATGCCCTGCGGGCCGCGCTTGACCAGCGCATCCGCGACGACGGCCGGCAGCTCGGCGAGCCGCTTGACGAGCTCTCGCTCCTCGGCCGCAAGGGGGCCCCGCGGCAACGCGGAGACGCTCGAGTCGCCTGCGTTGCGGAGGATCCCGGCGATCCTGGCGTGGGCGTACTGGACGTAGTAGACCGGGTTCTTCTGCGACCGCTCGGCGGCAAGGTCCACGTCGAGCTCGATCGTCTGGTCGGGGCCTCGGTTGACGAGGTACCAGCGGGCCGCGTCGACGCCGATCTCGTCCATGAAGTCGTCGAGGAAGACGATGTCCCCGCGCCGCCGCGACAGGCGAGTCTGCTCGCCTCCCTTCGTCAGGTTGACCATCTGGTAGAGGAGCACCTCGACGCGCTCGGGGTCGTAGCCGAGCATCCGCGCCACCGCGGCGTACCAGTTGCGCGTCCCGTGGTGGTCGGCGCCGAGGACGTAGATCGCGCGGTCGAAGCCGCGCTCGAGCTTGTCCACGAGATAGGCGACGTCCGCGGCGCGGTACGTCGGCGAGCGGTCGCTCGACCGGAGCAGGACTCGATCCTCGTCGTCGCCGTGGGCCGACGAGCGCGCCCAGAGCGCTCCCCCCTGCTCGTACGTGTCCAATCTGGGCAGGAGCTCGGGCAGCCGCTGCTCGAGCTCGCTCTGCCGGCGGAAGCTGTCGAAGTGGATCCGGAACCGGTCGAGCGAGGTCTCGATCTCCTTCAGCATCAGCGGCACCGGGTCGCCCTTCAGCGCGGCGAGGTCGTCGATATAGGCGCCTCGATACCCGTCCTCGGGAGGCTCTTCGCCGCGCCGGGCCGCCTCGACCGAGGAGCGGAAGCGGTCGATCTGGCCGCCCGAGTCGTTGTAGTAGTACTCGCGCTCGACCGCGTGGCCTGCGAGCCCGAAAAGCCGGGCCACGGCGTCGCCGTACGCGCCGTTGCGTCCGTGGGCGACGTGGAGTGGGCCCGTCGGGTTCGCGGAAACCATCTCCACCTGCACCCGCTCTAGGGGCTCGGCGGAGCCCGATCCGTAGCTATCGGCGGCCTCGAGGATCTCGCCGAGCGCCGCCGCGAACCACGCGTCGCGCAGGAAGAGATTGACGAAGCCCGGCCCGGCGACCTCGGCGCGCTCGACCGCTTCGAGGCCCGCGGCCGCCTCGGCGATCTCGACTGCGATCTCCCGCGGCGGCCGCCGCCGCGTTCCCGCAAGGCGGAGCGCGACGTTCGTGGCGTAGTCGCCGTGCTCCGGCTCGCCGGGCCGCTCGAGCACGAGGTCAGCGCCCGCGGCTGCGGCCAGCCCGGCGGCGAGCGACCGTACGGGATCAGCCGGCAAGGGCCTCGCGCGGCGCGAAGAGATCCTCCAGCGCCCGAATCTCGTCCGGTGAGCCGACTCCGATCAGGACGTCGCCTACCTCGATCGGCGTGTCCGGCTCGGGCGTGGTGTCGAAGGTTCCATCCGCCTTCCGCAACGCGATGACGATCGCGCCGGTCTCGTGCCGGATGCGGAGGTCGCGGATGGACCGCCCGGCCGCCTCGCACGTCCGCCCCACCTCGATCTCCGCGAGCTGGAGGTCGGGCCCCGCCGCGGTCGTCACCGCATCGAGGAACGCCGTCACCTGCGGCTTGAGCACGAGGTTCGCCATCACCCGCCCCGCGGTCGTGTACGGGAGCACGACCCGGTCCGCGCCGGCGAGCACCAGCTTCCGCTCGGCATCCGCGCCGGAGGCCCGCGCGACGATCGTCAGGTCGGGTCGCGCCGAGCGGGCGGAAAGGACGATGTAGAGGTTGTCCGCGTCGGAGTCGGAGGCGGCGACGAGCCCTCGCGCGCGCTCGAGGCCCGCGCGGCGCAGGTTCTCGTCCTGTGTGGCGTCGCCCTCGACCAGGAGCACCCCCTCGTCACGAGCAGCCGCGACCGCCTCATCGTGGAAGTCGACCGCGAGGTACGGAACGTCCGCCGCGCGAAACTCCTCGGCGACGCGCTGCCCGACGCGTCCGTACCCGCAGATGATGAAGTGGTCGCGTAGCTCCTTGATCGTCCGCTCCCTCCGCCGTTCCGCCAGCGCGCCCGACACGACGCCGCCGGAGATCGTCTCGACGATAACCGCACCCGCGTAGCCGATGATCGTCAGGCCCGCGATGACGAGGACGATCGACACGATCCGTGAGTCGTCGTTGCGGGGAACCGAGTCGAGACCGGTCAGAGTCACGGTGACGACGGCGCGGTAGAACGACTGGAACCACGGCTCGTGCAGTGTCTCGCGATAGGCGATCGTCCCGGCGAGCAGCGTCACCGCGATGGCGGCGAGCAAGCGCGCTACCTGCCGCGGGCGAACATCCCTGTCCATGCTCCTAGTATGTGGCCGTGGACGAGGACGAGCTCGACCTACCCGAGCCGGATTCCGGCGAACGGCGGCTCAACATCCAGATGCCGGCCGAGCTCGTCGGCGGCACCTACGCGAACTTCGCGAACGTCAGCTTCTCGCCGTACGAGTTCACGCTGACCTTCGCCCGGATCGAGCACGAGGTCGAGGAGGGAGACGTGCCGGGCGCGGTCGTCGCGAGGGTGAATGCCTCGCCGCGGTTCATTCCCGAGCTCATCGAAGCATTGCAGGACACGTGGTCGAAGTACGTGACGCGCGAGGGCATCCGCAACCTCCCCGAGACGCCGGACCACCCGGACGACCCCGCCGACAACTGACGCTCTCACTCGCCCCGTCGTACGCCGTCCTCTGCGCCGCGCAGGCGGCGACGGTGGCGGCCCCCGCACGGCAGGCGCGGGCGCAGGGACGGAGCTGGGTGTGGCTCGCCGTGCCCGCCGCGCTCCTCGGCGCCGGCGTCCTCATCATCAACGTCGTGCCGCAGGGGCCGCACTGGCTCGCCCGGCTCGCGACCTTCGGGACGCCGGTGCTCGCTGCGACCTACGGCTTCTTCCGCGGCGGCACGCGCTGGTGGCTCTGGCCGCCGACGGCCGTCGGGCTGTGGTGCGCGGCGTGGCTCGCCAGCGGGCTCGTGCAGAACGCGGCGGGTCTCGCGCTGATCGCCCTTGCCTGCCTGGCCGCCGCCTCCGCAATCGCAATCGTCGCTCCAGCGTGGTCGATTCGGGTGGGCCTCGTCGTCCTCGCGGCCCTCGACATCGTGCTCGTCTGGGGGACGCCGGGCGTGCAGAACGCGACGACCACGCTCGAGCACGTCCCCAGCCCCGCCGCCGCCGGGATGCCCCTGCCCAGCCTGCAGCAGGCGACGTTCGGCTCGGCGCTCATGGGCTGGCTCGACCTGCTCGCCCCCGCCCTGCTCGGAGTCGTCGTGATCGGGCGGCGGAAGCTCGTCGCCGCAGCGCTCACCGGCGTGGCCGCCGGCCTGTGGGGCCTCCTCCTGTTCGTCACCTCGGAGGTCGCAGCGACGGTGCCTGTTCTCGCGGGGCTAGCGTACGCCGCTGCCGATGCGCGTCGCAGTCGTCTCCGACATCCACTCCAACCTGCACGCGCTGGAGGCGGTCCTCGCGGCGATCGAGGCGGAGGCGCCTGACGAGCTCTGGTGCCTCGGCGATCTCGTCGGCTACGGGCCGCATCCGAACGAGTGCTGCGCGACGATCGCCGAGCGGGCCGCGGTGTGCCTCGGAGGCAACCACGACCTCGCCGTGCGAGGGACGATCGACCTCGAGGAGTTCGGCGGCGAGGCGGCGGTCGCGGCGAAGTGGACACGCGAGGTGCTCGAGCCGCAGGCGCAGGAGCTCCTCGACCGGCTCGAGCCGGCGGACGCCGCGCACGGCGTCGCGCTCTATCACGGTTCCGCGCGCGACCCGATCTGGGAATACGTGCTGAGCGACGAGGCCGCCGCGGCGACGCTCGAGCTCACCGGCTCGCCGCTCGTTCTCGTCGGACACAGCCACGTGGCGCTCCAGATCGTGCAGTCGGAGGACGACCTCGCCGGCGGCAACGCTCCGGCGGGCACGGAGCTCGACGTCGGTGGCGTGAGGGCACTCCTCAATCCCGGCTCGGTCGGTCAGCCGCGGGACGGCGACCCGCGGGCCGCATACCTGCTGCTCGACCTGGACGCGCAGCACGCGAGCTTCCGCCGCGTCGAATACGACGTCGCGCGAACCCAGCGCGAGATACGGGACACGGGGCTGCCCGAGCTGCTCGCGGCGCGTCTGGAGCTCGGTATCTAGGCGGCGCTGCTCAGGCTGCCGGCAAGGCGGGCGGAGCGAGCACGGGCACCGTGGCGACTGCTGCGACCGGAGCGGCGATCGCGGGAACCTCGCGCTCCTCGAAGACCTCGATCCCCTCGCGGGCGAGCGAGAGCTGGACATCCTCGCGCGCCTTCCAGATCCGCCACTTGACGGTCGCGAGCGTCACCTCGAGCGACTCGGCGATCTCGGTGTACGAGAGCCCGACGACGTCGCGCAGCAGGAGCGCCATCTTGAGATCGACGCTGAGCCGCTCGACCGCACGCCAGACGGCGTCGATCGCCTCGAGCCGCTCGAAGGGCGCGTCGACGACCTCGAGCGGCGGAATGTCGTCGAGATCGACGACCGCGCGCGGGCGGCGCTCGGTCGCCCGGAGCTCGTCGAGAACGCGGTTCTTCGTCACCTGGAAGAGCCACGTCGTGAACTTCGAGCGCAGCGAGAAACGCGGCAGCCCCTGGTAGACGCGGAGGAAGACCTCCTGCGTCAGGTCCTCGGCGAGCGAGCGGTCGCCGACCATGCGCAGCACGTAGTTGTAGACCGGAATCTGGTAAGCGCGGACGATGATCGAGAAGGCTCGTTCATCGCCCCGCTGCGCCTTCCGCAGTACGCCGTGATCAGGCTGGGGCAGCGACAAGGTGCCGCAGTATAGACCGAAAAGTCACTGCATTTGTACGAGTTTTTTACCGGTCATCGAGGATGACCCATTTAGACCAAGGAGCGCGAGGACGGTGGGAGCGACGTCGGCGAGCTGGCCGTCCCGCAAAGCCGCATCGGGAGCGGTCAGGATCACCGGTACGGGGTTCGTCGTGTGCGCCGTCTGAGGGCTCACACCGTCCTCCTGCAACAGGTTCTCGGCGTTCCCGTGGTCGGCGATCACGAGGGAGACACCGCCTGCGCGCTCGACCGCCTCGATGACGCGCCCCAGGCACTCGTCGGTCGTCTCCACCGCCTGCACGACGGCCGGAATCGCGCCGGTGTGGCCGACCATGTCCGGGTTCGCGAAGTTCACGACGACGAAGCCGTAGCCGTCCTCCTCGATCTCCCGCACCACCCGGTCGGCGAGCTCGCTCGCGGACATCTCGGGCTTGTGGTCGTAGCTCGGCACGTCGCGCGGCGAGTCGACGAGGATCCGCTCCTCGCCCTCGAACGGCTCCTCGCGACCGCCGTCGAGGAAGTACGTGACGTGGGCGTACTTCTCCGTCTCGGCGGCGTGGAGCTGGCGGATGCCGTTTGCGGAGAGGACCTCCGCGAGCGTGCTCTCGACGACATGCTCCGGGAACACGACCGGAAAGTCGAAGTCGTCGCGGTAACGGGTCATCGTCGTCAGGTCGACGCCCAGCTCGCCGAGCTTCTCCGAGAGCTGCCGCGCACGGTCGGGGCGGAAGTTGAAGAAGATCGCCGCGTCGCGCTCCGGATCGAGGCGCGGCCGACCGTCGATGACTACGGGCTCGATGAACTCGTCGGTGACTCCGCGGTCGTGGCTCGCTCGAACTGCTGCGATCGGATCGTCCGCGTGCTCGCCTTCGCCGTTGACGATCGCGCGGAGCGCACGCTCGGTGCGGTCCCAGCGGTTGTCCCGGTCCATCGCGTAGTAGCGGCCGGCCACGGTCGCGATCCGATCGACCGGCAGCTCGGCGAGGTCGCGCACCGCCGAGGTCGGGCTCACGTCGCGCCCGTCGGTGAACGCGTGGACCCAGGTCTTCTCCGGTGCGATCGTGAGCAGCGCCTGGAGGTGCTCGATGTGCGAGTGCACGCCGCCGTGTGAGACGAGACCGAGCAGGTGGACGTTCTCGCCGCGTTCGAACGCACCGAGCAGGGACTCGTTCTCGAACAACGAGCCGTCGCGGATCGCGCGGTTGACCCGCTGTAGGTCCTGATCGAGGACGCGGCCCGATCCGATCGTCAGGTGCCCGACCTCGGAGTTCCCCATCTGGCCGGCCGGCAGGCCGACCGCCTCGCCCGATGCGGCCAGCTGCGCGTGCGGATAGTCGCGCCACAGCCGGTCGAAGACCGGCGTCTGAGCGAGCTCGATCGCGTTTCCCGGTCCGGGCGGCGCGATCCCCCAACCGTCGAGGATGACGAGCGCTACGAGGGGATACGCGCTGCCGTCTCGCATATCGCCTTGAAGGACTCGACGTCGAGCGATGCGCCGCCGACGAGAGCGCCGTCCACGTCCGGCTGCGCGAGCAGCGCACCGGCATTGTCCGGCTTGACCGACCCACCGTAGAGCACCGGCGCGTCGAGCAGCGACTTGATGAAGGCGTGTGCATCCTGCGTCATCGCCGGCGTCGCGGTCAAACCCGTGCCGATGGCCCAGACGGGCTCGTACGCGAGCACGAGGTCGCGATGCGGCTCGAGCACCGAGAGCTGCCGGCGGAGGACGTCCTCGGTCTCGCCAAGCTCCCGCTGTTCCTGCGTCTCGCCGATGCATGCGATCACCCGCAGACCGGCGTCGAGGGCGGCGCGCGTCCGCTTGGCGACGGTCTCGTCGGTCTCGCCGACGTACTGCCGCCGCTCGGAGTGGCCGACGAGCGTGCC
>Ga0335076_10001787_pt1 | contig 20986 bp, 15 predicted proteins | sample Lox_Sample_25_FD_206717 | JGI IMG/M metagenome (GOLD analysis project Ga0335076, IMG submission 206717) | Soil microbial communities from Loxahatchee National Wildlife Refuge, Florida, United States - Lox_Sample_2.5 | ecosystem: Environmental > Terrestrial > Soil > Wetlands | place: USA...
TCGCGCAAGAGCTCGCGCAGGACCGGCTCTGCCTGTCCGCAGTAGGGACACTCGAAGTCGCCGTACTCGAGCACGGTCACCGGCGCGTCGAGCGGGCCGCGGATGTGATCCTGTTCGGGATCGACCGGATCCGCAAGATCGACGATGAGGTCCGGCGTGCCGAGCAGCATCTGGAGCCGCAGCCTCCGCGGCAGCCGCCTCGTCCCGACGACGAGGAGCCAGGTGAGCGCGGTGGACAGCAGTGCCGCGCTGAGGACGCCGACTTTCGCGTCCGCGAGGTCGGCGCCGTGGAAGGCGAGCGAGGCGATGAGGAGTGAGACCGTGAATCCGATCCCGGCGATCGTTCCCGCGCCGGCGACCGAGGCCCAGCCGACGGGCGGGCGCAGGCGGCCGCGGGTGAGACGCGTCGCGAGCCAGCTCGCTCCGACGATCCCTACCGGCTTTCCGATCACGTAGCCGAGCAGGATCCCGAGCGTCACGGGCGACTCGAAGGCGCTCGCGAGGAAGCTCCCGCTGAGGTGGACGCCGGCGTTCGCCAGGGCGAAGAGCGGCACGATCACGTAGCTCGTCCACGGATGCCAGAGCGTCTGCAGCCGCTCGTTCGGCGAGACCGCGGTCCGCAGCGACGACCGTGCCGAGCGCTCGAGCTCGCCCGTCGGCTGCTCGCGGAAGAGCCGGAAGAGGTCGCTCGCCCGCTCGAGGTCCGTCCGCTGAGCCGGATACGCGACCGCGATCAGGCCTCCCATGAGCCCCGCCACCACGGGATCGACGCCGGCCTCGTAGAACGCGACCCAGACGGCCGTCCCGAAGAGGAAGTAGACGGGGCCGAAGTGGATGTCGGCCGCGCGGATCAGAAGAATGCAGCCGAACAGGCCGAGCCCGACGAGGAGTGGGACCACCGAGACCGATCCGCTGTACGCGAATGCGATCACGAGCAGGGCGACGATGTCGTCGACCACCGCGACCGTCAGCAGATACGCCCGCAGGCGGGTGGGGAGGCCCGGCCCCACGAGTGCCAGCAGCCCGAGTGCGAACGCGGTGTCCGTCGACATCGCCGTGCCCCAGCCGTGGATCGAGCTCTGGCCGGCATTGATCGCGAGGTAGATCGCGACCGGCACGACCATCCCGCCGAGGCCCGCGAGAAGCGGCAGCGCGAGGCGTCGCCGCTCGCGCAGCTCGCCGAGGTCGAACTCGCGCCGGGCCTCGAGCCCGATCACGAAGAAGAAGAAGGCCATCAGGCCGCTGTTGATCCAGCTCCGAAGGTCCTGGGAGATGCCCGAGCCGCCGATCCGGATCGAGAGCGTCGTCGTCCACACACGCTCGTACGACGCAGGATCCACGTTCGCCCAGAGCAGCGCTGCGACGACGGCCGCGAGGAGGACGGCCGCGCTGCCGGTCTCCGTGTTGAGGAACGCGCGAAGCGGCGTCTGGAGGTTGCGTGTCCACGCCGTCCGGCCGCTGAACTCGGTCGTGGAGAGGTCCGTTTCGGCCATCGCGCAAGCTTCGCACGAGGGGTCGGTTCGACCGAGGAGCGCGTACCTGACTCGGCTAGAGTTGCGCTGCCTGCGGCCGCCTGCGAGCCGCGCCGACCTCGAGCATCAGGGGAGACTCAGTGGCCGACAAGAGCAACGGCAAGAACACGGGGAAAATCGTCGAGATCAAGGGCGTCGTGCTCGATGCGGTCTTCCCGGACAGGCTCCCCGAGATCTACCACGCGCTTCGGATCGAGATCTCCGACGACGCCGGGACGCGGGAGCTGATTGCGGAGGTGCAGCAGCACCTCGGCGACGATCGCGTGCGGGCCGTTGCCATGGACTCGACCGACGGGCTCGCCCGGGGGGTCGAGGTGGTCGACACCGAGGAGCCGATCTCCGTGCCCGTCGGCGACCAGACGCTCGGCCGGATCTGGAACGTGATCGGCGACCCCGTCGACGGCAAGGAGGCGTCGACGGGAGAGCGCTGGCCGATCCACCGCGATCCACCGGCCTTCGGCGACCTCTCGCCGGCGATCGAGATCTTCGAGACGGGACTCAAGGTCGTCGACCTGATCGCGCCGTTCGTCCGCGGCGGCAAGATCGGCCTCTTCGGCGGGGCCGGTACCGGCAAGACGGTGCTGATCCAGGAGCTCATCCACAACGTCGCGATGCAGCACGGCGGTGTCTCGGTCTTCTCCGGCGTCGGCGAGCGCACGCGCGAGGGGAACGACCTGATGATCGAGATGCAGGAGTCGGGCGTCATCGACAAGGTCGCGATGGTCTACGGGCAGATGAACGAGCCGCCGGGCGCGCGGCTGCGCGTCGGCCTGTCGGGCCTGACGATGGCGGAGTACTTCCGCGACCAGGGGCAGGACGTCCTCCTCTTCATCGACAACATCTTCCGGTTCGTGCAGGCGGGCTCGGAGGTGTCGGCGCTGCTCGGCCGCATGCCGAGCGCCGTCGGCTACCAGCCGACCCTCGCGACCGAGATGGGGCAGCTCCAGGAGCGCATCACCTCGACGCGCACCGGCTCGGTCACCTCGGTCCAGGCGATCTACGTGCCGGCCGACGACCTCACCGATCCCGCGCCCGCGAACACGTTCGCGCACCTCGACTCCACCACCGTGCTCGACCGCGGCATCGTCGAGAAGGGGATCTATCCCGCGGTGCACCCGCTGCGCTCCACGTCGCGCGCGCTGCAGCCCGGAATCGTCTCCGACGAGCACTACGCGACCGCGACGCGCGTGCAGGAGGTGCTGCAGCGTTACACCGACCTGCAGGACATCATCGCCATCCTCGGCGTCGACGAGCTCTCGGACGAGGACAAGCTCGTCGTCGCGCGGGCCCGCAAGATCGAGCGCTACCTCTCGCAGCCGAACTTCGTCGCCGAGCAGTTCACGGGGACGCCCGGCGAGTACGTGAAGCTCGAGGACACGATCCGCGGCTTCACCGAGATCCTCGACGGCAAGCACGACGAGCTGCCCGAGCAGGCGTTCTACATGGTCGGCGCGATCGAGCAGGCGGTCGAGCGCGGCAAGCAGCTGGGCGGCGAGGAGCCGGACGAGGCCGCTCGGCGCGAGGCGGACGAGCAGGCCGAGGCCGCCGAGGCCGAGACGGCCGGCGCTCCGGCCTAGCGAGGCAGCTTTGCCGGATCATCCGCTCTTCCCGGTCTCGGTCGTGACGCCGGAAGGCCCGGCGTTCGAGGGCGAGGCCGAGATGCTGATCGTGCCGGGCGCTGCCGGTGAGATCGGAGTGCTCGCCCGGCACGCACCGCTCGTCGCGATGCTGCAGGCGGGCTCGACCCGGGTTCATCTCGGCGACGGCGAGGTGCGCGAGTTCGCGACCGGCCCGGGCTTCTTCCGGGTGCTCGAGAACCGCGCGATCGCGCTCGTCGACGACGCGGTCGCGGCCGGCGACATCGACGAGGGGCGGGCGCGCAAGCAGCTCGAGGAGGCGCAGGACGAGCTCGCGCGGGTCGAGGCCGGTGACTCGACCGCGGATCGCTGGCAGCTGGAGCAGCGGGTCCGCCACGCCGAGAACCAGCTCACCGTTTCCGGTGCGTCTCAATAGCGGTCGATGTCGACGAGCCGCTGATCGCTGATCCCGAAGTGGTGCGCGATCTCGTGGAAGACCGTGCGCCGCACGGCGAGCCGTAGCCGCTGCGGATCGCCGCCGGCCAGCCGCTGGAGCGGCAGGCGGTAGATGGTGATCTTGTCCGGGAGGACTCCCGCGTAGTACGGGCCCCGCCTGCCCCACGGGATGCCTTCGTAGAGGCCGAGCAGGTTCCGTCCGGGCGGCGGCTCGTCCTCGATCGTCACCGCCACGTTCGTCATGAGCTGTCGGATGTCGTCCGGAAGCTCGTCGAGTGCGTCCGCGACGAGCTGCTCGAACTCCGCTGCGTCGCCCTCGGTCACTAGCTTCGTACCTCCGGCAGCACGTCGCCCTGGAGCAACGCCTCCTCCAGCGGCAGGGCCATCGCGGCATCGTGTGCGGCCACGTATGCGTCGCCGAGCTCACGCTGCACCGCCTCCCTCGCCGCCTCGTAGGGGCTCCGCTCGCTCGGTTGGAGCAGGACGCCCGCGTCCGCGAGAAGCCGGTCGGCGATCCCGGCCAGATGAGCCGCGCGCACGGCGTCGTCTTCGAGCAGGCAGAGCCGCACAAAGGCCGCGAGGGCGTACGCCATCACCTCCTTGAATCCGAGCTCGAGGCCGAGCGCGACGGTGCGCTCGAGCCACTCGCGCGCCCGCTCGAGATCGCCGGCGAGGAGATGGAAGCTGCCGAGGTTGTAGGTCGCGATCGCCGCGGCCGTCTTGCTCGTCTGCAGGGCAAGCGACTCCTCGGTCAAGTCGATCGCCCGGGCGTAGTCGCCGCGCTCGCCGGCGATGTGCGCCAGGTTGCTGAGCACGGTTCCGAGCCTGGCAGGCTCGTCGAGCTTGCGGAAGAGTGCGGCGCTCTCCTCCATGACCGCGGTTGCAGCGTCGAAGTCCTCGCGCATCGCTGCGACCGTGCCGAGGTCGCTGAGCTCTCGGGCGATCCAGAGGTCGTCCCCGAGCTCCCGTGCGAGTGCGAGCGCCGCTTCCTTGCGATCCTGCGCAACCCGGAATTCTCCGAGGCGCGTCGCGATGGAACCGCTCATCGCGAGGGCCCTCATGCGCAGGGCAGGCGGCGCATCGACCGCGCGCGGAAGTGCGTCCTCGAGCCAGCGGAAGCCCTCGCGGAAGTGGCCCCGCACTTCCCAGAAGGTACGGAGGCCGCTCGCCAGCAGCAGCGAGAGCTCAGGCGCCTCCTCGAGCGCCCACGCAAGAGCCGCGCGGATGTTGTCGTGCTCGGGCTGGATCAGATCGAGCCAGACCGTGTCGTCGATCACCGTTCGGGTCTCCAGAGTGTTCGCAAGCTCGGTCAGCCATTCCGCGTGTCGCCGGCGCACCTCCGAGCTGCCGGCCTCCTCGAGGCGTTCGAGCGCGAACGCGCGGACGGTCACGAGCATCAGAAAGCGCCCGTCGCGCCGGCGCAGGAGGTTGTTGTCCACCAGTGCTCCGAGCGTCTCCAAGGTCGTCCCGCACACCTGCTCCGCCGCCTCGAGCGTGCAGCCGCCGGCGAAGACCCCGAAGCGGGCGAAGGCGTCCTGCTCTTCCGGGCCGAGCAGGTCGTAGCTCCAGCTGATCGTCGCCGCGAGCGTCTGCTGACGCGCAGGCGCGTCGCGCGGTCCGCCTGGGAGCAGGTGCGGCTCGCGCTCCAGCCGGGCGAGGATCTCCGCGGGCGTCAGAAGCTTCGAGCGGGCCGCAGCGAGCTCGATTGCGAGGGGTAGTCCGTCGAGCCGGCTGCAGACGAGCGCGGCTTCGGGCGCGCTGGCTTCGTCGAGCTCGAAGCTCGGATCGACTGCCTGCGCCCGCGCCGTGAAGAGCCGCACCGCATCCGTCTCGACGAGCTGCTCGAAGGGAAGCTCGGCATCTGGAGTCGCGAACGTCGGCACCGGGTACTCGTGCTCGGCCGCGAGGCGCAAGGGCGCACGGCTCGTCGCCAGGATCCACAGGCGTGGAGCCGCGGCCAGCAGCTCGCCGACGAACGGGGCGGCGGGAAGCAGCTGCTCGAAGTTGTCGAGCACGAGCAGCATCCGGCACTCCCGCAGGTGCTCGGCCACGCCCTCGGGAAGCGACCGCGTGCCTTCCCGCACACCGAGCACGTCCGCGACCGTGGAGACGACCAGCTCGGGGCTCGAGAGAGGAGCGAGGTTGACGAAGAGGGCACCGTCGCGGAGCTCCGGCTCGAGCGCCTGCGCGACCGCGAGTCCCAGCCGCGTCTTCCCCGTGCCGCCGGGACCGGTGAGCGTGACGAGCCGCGCCCCTTCGTCCCGGAAGAGCGCGCTGACCGAAGCGAGCTCGAGCCGGCGGCCGACGAGCGGCGTCGGAGGCACAGGCAGCGGCCGCGTCGAGCGCGTGGACGCCTCGGGTGCCGCGAGGCTCGGCTCCTGGCGCAGGACCGCCCGCTCCAGCTCCTGCAGGGCGGGGCTCGGCTCGAGACCGAGCTCGTCCGCGAGCGTCTGGCGGGCCGCTCGATAGACCTCGAGCGCCTCGGCCTGGCGGCCGCAGCGGTAGAGGGCGAGCACCCGCTGCTGGAGGAACCGCTCGCGGTACGGATGCTCCGCCGTGAGCGCTTCGAGCTCGGCGACGACGGCGTCGTGGCGGCCGGAGGCGAGCTCGGCGTCGTGGCGGAGCTCGAGCGCCGTCAGCCGGAGCTCCTCGAGCCGCTCGGCCTCGGCGGCGCGCCTTGCCTCCTCGGGGACGTCTGCAAGTGCCGGCCCTCGCCACAGCGCTAGTGCCTCCCGCAGCTCGTCCGCCGCATCGTCCGGCCGGCCGGCGTCGAGCGCCGCGCGGCCGCGCGCCAGGGCACGCTCGAAGCGGTCGAGGTCGAGCTCGTCGTCGCCGACGGCGGCGCGGTACCCGCGGCCGACGGTCTCGATCCGCTCGCCTCCGACCGCCCGGCGCAGCCCGTGCACGTAGACCTGGAGCGACTGTGCCGCCGAGGCGGGCGGGCTCTCGCCCCAGAGCCCGTCGATGAGCCGCTCGGCGGGAACGACGCGTCCGCGGTTGACGAGCAGCAGCGCGAACAGCGCGCGCTGCTTCGGCGCGCCCAACGGCGCACGCTCGCCGTCGACGATCGCCTCGACCGGACCCAGGATGCGGAACTGCGCAGCCATGCCGCTTAAGTCCTCCCCAAGTGGATCTTAAGTCGCACGTCCGACGCTGCCTTCGACAGCCGCGCCAGCGGCCAACCGAGAAGGAGGCAGGAATGATTCGCGCAGGAGACTCCATCGAGAACCCGGCCACCGGCGAGCGCCTCGTCTTCCGCCAGACGAGCCGCGAGACGAACGGCGCGGCCGTCGTGATCGAGACCTACGTCCAGCCGAACGGCTTCGTCGCGGCGGCGCACGTCCACCCGGGCCAGGAGGAGCGCTTCGAGGTCCTCCGCGGCACCGTCGGCTTCAAAGTCGGTCGCGAGAAGCTCGTCGCAGGCCCCGGCAAGCGCCTCACGGTGCCGGCCGGCACGCCGCACAAGTTCTGGAACGCGGGCGACGAGGTTGCGCACTTCGTGTGCGAGATCCGGCCTGCGCTGCAGTTCGAGTCGCTCATCGAGACGATGTTCTCGCTCGCCGCCGCCGGCAAGACGAACCGGAACGGCATGCCCAATCCGCTGCACCTCGCGGTGATCGCGCAGGCCCACTTCGACACGGTTCGCCTTCCCTTCCCGCCGGCGATCGTCCAGCGGATCGGGCTCGCGGTCGGCAGCCCGCTCGGCCGCGTGCTCGGCTACGAGCCGGTCTATGTCCCCTCGCCGGCCCCGATCGGCGCGCCGGCCGCGACGGCGGCAGTCTGATGCGGCGTCGGCTGGTGATCGGCGGGATCGTCCTCGCGGCCCTGCTCCTCGCCGGGATCGGAGCCCTGATCTCGCTCGTCCGTTCCGTCACGTCCATCGCACCATCAATCACTCTCGAAAGGAGCTAGCACGATGAGCAACTCCGGAAACCGCGGCTGGGCACTGATCGGCCCGCTCACCGTGATCCTCTGGATCGCAGGCATCTTCCTCGTCACCTACAAGGCCCCGGGCGACCACGCATCGGGCAGCGATGTCCTCGCCTGGTATCGGGCGCACACGCTGACGATCGTCCTCGGCGGCTGGCTCTTCATGCTCGGCTCTCTCGGCTTCGTGACCTTCGTGTCCGGCCTACGGCTGCGCCTGGCCGAGGCAGCCGGTCAGGCCAGCCAGCTGCCGGGGCTCGCGCTCGTGGGCGCCGCGATGGCGGGTGCCTTCGGAATGCTCACGGCCGCAGTCGACGTCGCCGGCGGAATCGACAAGAACGAGATCGGCCCGACGACCGCCCTGGCCTTCCATCATGCGGTCGACATCTTCTTCGTCTGTGCCGAGCTCGCCGCGATCCTGCCGCTCGCGGCCGTCGCGATCGTCGCCTGGCGGACGCGCGTCCTGCCGCGCTGGTGGGCTGTCCTCAGCGGCTTCGTCGCGATCGTGCTCGTGGTCGGGCCGATCGGCTGGGCTGCGGTGATCTTCGGCCTGCCGATCTGGACCCTCGGCACGAGCCTGTTCGTTCTGCTCGGCTCCCGCCCACGAGTCCGGGCGGCAGCCGCGACCGCCTGACGGGCGGACGGAGGGAGGCGCGCCGCGGGGTCGGCGCGCCTCCCGTTTCGTCGTCTAGTCGGCGAACTCCAGATCCACGAGCCAATCACCGACGACCCGAGCGACCTCGGTCGGCGCGTCCTGGAGAAGCTCGTGGCTCGGTGAGGCGAGCTGCACGATCTCGGCCTGAGGCACGAGTCGCGAGAGCCGCTCGACTGGACCGGAGTGCTCGTCCTGCCGCGCCCCGACGAACAGAGTGGGAGTCCTCGCAGCCGCAATTCGTTGATAGGTGGCTGTCGCCGGCTCCCGGCAGAGGCCGTGGATCATCGCTCCGGCAACGTCCGGCGTGTGGCTTCCGAACGCATCGCCCTCCCTGATCGCCGCCGCTTCTGCATCTGACGTCAGCTCGTCGAGCGTGCGATCCGTGCGGAAGCCGGGGAGGTCGGCGAAGTCCATGTGCCCGCCCTCGACGAGGACGAGTCCGAGGGTTCGCTCCGGGCAGCGGGCAGCGACCCAACAGCCGATCGTCGCTCCCCACGAGAACCCGAGGAAGACGAACTTCTTTGCGTCCAGCTCGTCGAGGATCTCGACCGCCGGTGTCGCCAGGGCCGAGGGACGGAATGCCTCTGCCGGCCGGGAGGACGAGCGTGAATGTCCCGGGGCGTCGAGCGCAACCACGCGAGCACCGAGCCGGTCGGCAAGGTCTGGGCCGATCGTCCCGAAGTCGGCAGAGCTTCCACCCGCACCGTGCCAGCAGAAGACGGTGTGAGCGTTCGGTGCTCCCCACACGCGGGCGAAGATGCTGCCGCCTTGGAGCATCATCGGCTCCGCCATCTCGCCTAGCCGACGCGACTTGCGGGGTGCGACGCACCCTCGTGCGCCGGCAGGTAGAGCCGTTCGACGTACTCCGCCGCCATCCGGGCTGTGCCGAAGCGCGGACCGAGCTCGGCGATCGACTCCCGCATCAGCGCGATCCAGCGCTGCGGCAGCCCGGCCTCGTCGCGCTCGTAGTACGCGGGAAGCACCTGCTTCTCGAGCACGGCGTAGAGCGCCGCGGCGTCCGCATCGTCCCGCTCCGCCTCGGAAGCACCGTCCTCGACGGTGCCTTGGATCGCGAACCCGCACTGCGGTGAGTACGCCTCGGCCCACCAGCCGTCGAGGATCGAGCAGTTGATCACGCCGTTGAGCGCAGCCTTCATCCCCGAGGTTCCCGACGCCTCGAACGGTCGTCGCGGCGTGTTGAGCCACACGTCGACTCCCTGCACGAGGCGTCGCGCCAGCGTCATCTCGTAGTCCTCGAGGAAGACGACGCGCTCGCCCGCCGCGGCCTCTCGCGCGAAGTCCACGACGAGCTGGATCAGGTCCTTTCCGGCTTCGTCCGCCGGGTGGGCCTTGCCGGCTACGAGCACCTGGATCGGCCGCTCGGTGTCGACGAGCAATCGGGCGAGTCGCCCGGGGTCGCTGAAGAGGAGGCTTGCGCGCTTGTAGGTCGCGAACCGGCGCGCGAAGCCGATCGTCAGGAGGTCCGGGTCGAGCTCCTGCGTGCCTCGCGTCATGACGAGGAAGTCGAGCAGGCGCTTCTTGCCGGCGCGATGCGCGGCCCAGAGGTCTTCCGGGGTCTGCTCGCGCGCGCGCTCGAACTGCGGATCCGTGTCGCCGAGCAGAGTCTCGAGCTCGCCGGAGATCCAGGTGCGCTGGTGGACGCCGTTCGTGACGGAGGTGATCGGAACCTCGTCGACGCGCCGGTCGGGCCACAGGCCGTGCCACATCTCGCGCGAGACCGCGCCGTGGAGTTCCGAGACGGCGTTCGCGTGCTCCGAGGTGCGAAGCGCGAAGGGCGTGAGGCCGAAGCCCGTCTCGCTCGGGTCGACCCTGCCCAGGGCCACGAAGTCCTCCCACGCGAGCCCGCATCGCTCGACGAGCGCGCCGAGGGCCCGACGCACGAGCTCGGGATCGAACACCTCGTTGCCCGCCGGAACCGGTGTGTGGGTCGTGAAGACCGTCGAGGCGCGCAGCCGTTCGATCGCCTCGTCGGGGCCGAGGCCCCGCTCCTCGACCAGCTCGCGCATCCGCTCGAGTTGCAGGAAGGCGGAATGGCCCTCGTTGAGATGGAAGACGGTCGGCTCGAGGCCAAGAGCGCGCAGCACGCGGACACCGCCGATGCCGAGCAGGACCTCTTGCCGCAGCCGGTTCGCCCGATCGCCTCCGTAGAGCGTGTCGGTGACCGCCCAGCGCGGGTTCCCCTCGACCGTCGTGTCGATCAGGTACAGGGACACGCGCCCGACTCGCACCCGCCACACGCCGAGCCGCACCGGCACGAGGTTGCCGTCGTCGCCGGCGAGCTCGACCACGGGCGCCATCGGAACGAGCTCGAGCGGTCGCCGGCTCGTGTCGGTCTGCGGGTAGTGCTCGATCTGGCGGTCGTTCTCGTCGAGCCGCTGCTGGAAGTAGCCGCGGCGGTAGAAGAGCCCGATGCCCACGAGCGGGAGGCCGAGCTCCGACGCCGCCTTGAGATAGTCGCCGGCGAGGACGCCGAGCCCGCCGGAGTAGATGGGCAGGCTTTCGTCGAGCCCGAACTCCGCCGAGAAGTACGCGACGCTGAGGTCGGCCGGGCCGCCCCGGCTGCGCCACCAGGTCTCCTCGCCGCGGTCGCGCGCCAGGCGTCGCTGCACCCGAGCGAGTCGCGCGAGGTAGTCGGGCGTGAGCGCTCTGGCGAGGTCGTCGTCCGTGAGCTCGGAGAGGAGCGCGGTGGGGTTGTGCTGCAGTTCGGCGAAGCGCCGCGGCTCGAGCGCGTCGAAGAGAAGCCGCGTTTCGGCGATCCACGTGAAGGAGAAGTTGCTCGCGGTCTCGAGAAGTGCCGAGCGGAGGCTCGCGCCGTCGTGTACCTCGGCCACGAAGCGGCACCCTAACGCTCGCCTCGGGCCTCACGCCGCAGGTGCCTCGAGGCGCGGCTGCTAGCGTTTCTCGTACCCGGAGAGCTTTGACAGGCAGCTTGGCGACCGGGTCAACAAACGCCTAAAGCGCCCGAGAGCACCGCTCCCGGGCCTCTTGGTAAGGAGACGAGGTTGAAGGACACGCGGGAACGGCTCGAATCGATCCTCAGGCAGCGCATCGCCGTGCTCGACGGCTCGTGGGGCGTGCTCATCCAGAAGCGCGTACGCGGCGAGGAGGAGTACCGGGGCGACCGCTTCCGCGACCATCCGCTCGACGTCGCGGGCAACCCCGACCTTCTGAACCTCACGCGGCCCGAGATCATCCGAGAGATCCACCGGTCGTACTTCGCGGCCGGCGCGGACATCACGACGACCAACACCTTCACGGCAACGCGGATCGGCCAGGCCGACTACGCGCTCCAGGAGATCGCCGCAGAGATGTCGCTCGAGGGCGCCAGGCTCGCGCGGGAGGTCGCCGACGAGTTCGGCGGGCTCGTGGCCGGCTCCGTCGGCCCGCTCAACGTCGCGCTCTCGCTCTCCCCACGCGTCGACGATCCTTCGTACAGATCCGCGACCTTCGACGAGGTGACGGAGGCGTACGCCGAGCAGATCCGGGCGCTGCGCGACGGCGGGGTAGACCTGCTCCTCGTCGAGACGGTCTTCGACACGCTGAACGCGAAGGCCGCGATCGTCGCCGCGCAGGGCGAGGCGCCCGAGCTGCCGCTCTGGCTCTCCTTCACGGCGGTCGACAAGAGCGGCCGCAACCTCTCGGGGCAGACCGTGGAGGCGTTCTGGATCTCGGTCGAGCACGCCCAGCCGCTCGTCGTGGGCGTGAACTGCTCTCTGGGCGCGTCCGAGATGCGTCCCTTCGTCGAGGATCTCGCCCAGCTCGCGCCGACCTGGGTCGCCTGCTATCCCAATGCCGGGCTGCCGAACGCGCTCGGCGAGCACGACGAGCAGCCCGAGGACACGAGCCGCTTCCTCGGCGAGTTCGCGCGGGACGGGCTCGTGAACATCGTCGGCGGCTGTTGCGGCACGACGCCCGAGCACGTCCGTCAGATCGCGGCCGCAGTCGACGGTGTCGCGCCGCGCCGCGTTCCCGAGCGTCGGCCGGCCGCTCGGTTCAGCGGGCTCGAGCCGCTCGAACTCGGGCCGGACTCCAATTTCACGATGATCGGCGAGCGGACGAACATCACCGGCTCGGCCCGGTTCCGGCGGCTCGTCGAAGGGGGCGACTTCCAGGCGGCGGTCGACGTCGCGCTCGAGCAGGTGCGCGGCGGCGCGAACCTCCTCGACGTGAACATGGACGCCGATCTCCTCGACGGCGAGCGGGCGATGACGACCTTCCTCAACCTCATCGCCACCGAGCCGGAGGTTGCACGGATCCCGATCGTGATCGACAGCTCGCGCTGGTCCGTGCTCGAGGCCGGGCTGAAGTGCGTCCAGGGGAAAGGGGTCGTCAACTCGGTCTCGCTGAAGGAGGGAGAGGGGCCGTTTCTCGAGCAGACGCGGGCCGTTCGCCGCTACGGAGCAGGCGTCGTCGTGATGGCCTTCGACGAGGAGGGGCAGGCCGAGACCGTCGAGCGGAAGGTCGCGATCTCGGAGCGGGCCTACCGGCTGCTCGTCGAGCGAGTCGGGTTCTCGCCGGAGGATCTGATCTTCGATCCGAACGTGCTCGCCGTCGCCACCGGCATCGAGGAGCACCGGGGCTTCGCGAAGGCATTTCTCGAGGCGCTGCCGCTGATCAAGGAGCGCTGTCCGGGCGCGCGGACGAGCGGCGGCATCTCGAACCTGAGCTTCGCCTTCCGCGGCAACGACGTCGTGCGCGAGGCGATGCACTCCGCCTTCCTCTACCACGCGATCCGCGCAGGTCTCGACATGGGAATCGTCAACGCGGGCCAGCTCGTCGTCTACGAGGACATCGAGCCCGAGCTCCTGGAGCACGTCGAGGACGTCATCTTCGATCGGCGTCCCGACGCGACCGAGCGGCTCGTCGAATACGCCGGGCGGGTGCGCGGCGAGGCGACGCGGCGGGAGGTGGATCTCTCCTGGCGCGAGGCGCCCGTCGAGAAACGGCTCGAGCACGCGCTCGTGCACGGCATCGTCGACTTCATCGAGGAGGACACCGAAGAGGCGCGGCAGCGCGCCGACCGGCCCCTCGACGTGATCGAAGGGTCGCTGATGGCCGGCATGCAGGTGGTGGGCGATCTCTTCGGAGCCGGGAAGATGTTCCTGCCGCAGGTCGTGAAGAGCGCCCGGGCGATGAAGCGCGCCGTTGCCTATCTGGAGCCGTACATGGAGGCCGAGCAGGCGGCCGGCGGGGCGCCGCGCGCCCGCGGGAAGGCGGTCCTTGCGACGGTGAAAGGCGACGTCCACGACATCGGCAAGAACATCGTCGGTGTCGTGCTGGGCTGCAACGACTACGACGTGGTCGACCTCGGCGTGATGGTCCCGGCCGAGCGGATCCTCGACACGGCCCTCGAGGAGCAGGCCGACGTCGTCGGGCTCTCCGGCCTGATCACTCCGTCGCTCGACCAGATGGTGGACGTGGCGCGCGAGATGGAGCGGCGGGGGATGGAGCTGCCGCTCTTGATCGGAGGCGCCACCACCTCGCGCCAGCACACGGCGGTGCGGATTGCGCCGGCGTACTCGCAGCCGGTCGTCCACGTCCTCGACGCCTCGCGTGTGGTGGGCGTCGTCTCGGACCTGCTCGACGCCGAGCGGCGTGGGCGCCTGGACGTCGAGAACCGCGCGGATCAGGAGAGGCTGCGCGATCTCCACGCCGAGAAGGAGCGCAAGCCGCTGCTGCCGCTCGCCCGTGCGCGCGACAACCCGCAGCCCGTCGCCTTCGACGATCTACCCGTGCCGGAGTTCACCGGGCGGCGCCTCGTCGAGGCGGAGCTCTCGACGCTGCGCGAGTACGTCGACTGGCAGTTCTTCTTCCACGCCTGGGAGCTCAAGGGCAAGTTCCCGGCGATCCTCGAGCAACCGGCGGCCCGCGAGCTCTACGACGACGCGCAGCGCCTGCTCGACCGGATCGTGGCGGAGCGGCTGCTCGTCGCCCGCGGCGTCTTCGGTTTCTGGCCGGTTGCGTCCGACGGCGACGATATCGTTGTCGAACATGACAACGGAACAGCCACCCGGTTCTGCTTCCTCCGCCAGCAGTCGGACTACGGGGACTCCCGCCCCAACCGCTCCCTGGCTGACTACCTGGCTCCGCACGGAGACCATCTGGGTGCATTCGCGGTCACCGCCGGACTCGGCGCGGACGAGCTCGCCGCCCGCTTCGCCGCGGAGCACGACGACTACCACGCGATCATGGTCAAGGCGCTCGCCGACCGCCTCGCCGAGGCCTTCGCGGAGTACACACACGAGGTCGCGCGCCGCGCCTGGTACGAGACGGGCCCGAAGCTCCCGACCGAACAACTGATCGCCGAACGCTTCCGCGGTATCCGGCCCGCGTTCGGGTATCCGGCCTGCCCGGACCACAGCGAGAAGACGAAGCTCTTCGCGCTCCTCGGCGCCGAGGAGGCCGGCCTCGCACTCACCGAGACGTATGCGATGACGCCGGCGGCGAGCGTGAGCGGCATCTATCTCGCGCACCCCGACGCGCGGTACTTCTCCGTGGGCCGGATCGGCCGCGACCAGGTGGAGGACTACGCGACGCGCCAGGGTGTGGTCGTGGCCGAGGCCGAACGCCGGCTACGGCCGAATCTCGCGTACGAGCCGGCGGGAGATGAGAGCCAGGTGAGAGTCGCTTCGGCCTCTTCCGGAACCTGAGCTATCCTCGGAACCGGCGCCGCGGTGGCGCCGATCTCGCATGCGGACGACGCTGAAGCGCGGAATCGGACTGGCCGGCGGCCACAACGGCAACGGCCACTCGGCGGCACCTCCGCTCTTCGGCCCGATCGTGCGTTACCGCCAGCCCGATCCGCCCCGCCGGTCCGTGATCGGCGTGATCCTGCGCGGCTTCGGCTGGCTCCTGCTCGCCATCGTCGTCGTCGCCACCGGCGCCGCGGGCGGCATCTATCTCTACGGGCACGAGAGCCTCAACGCGGTTGCGGCGAAGAGCAAGTCGCTCAAGACCGCTGAGAAGAACGGAGATCTGACGAAGGTTCCGCCGCCGTCCAAGCCGGCGATCGCTCTCGTTGCAGGCTACGACGTCCGCGGGGCGCCGAACGGCCCGAATCCCTATGCCGGCTCGAACTCCGACACCCTGATGCTCATGCGGGCCGACCCGACGAACAACACGCTCTCGCTGCTCTCGTTCCCGCGCGACCTCTGGGTGCCGATCTACTGTCACGGCGACACGGTGAGCACCTCGAGCCGCGTCAATTCCGCCTGGTCGCTCTGCGGCAACAACGGCCCGGCCGCGACGCTCGACACGATGGAGCACCTCACCGGGCTCAAGATCAACTACCTGATCACGCTCGACTTCCACGCGTTCAAGCAGGTCGTCAACCATCTGCACGGCGTGTACATCAACGTCGACCGCCGCTACTACATCCCACCGCACTCGGGGACGTCGGCGATCAACCTCCAGCCGGGCTACCAGAAGCTCGTAGGCGGTCAGGCGCTCTCGTACGTGCGCTACCGGCACACCGACAGCGACATCTACCGAACCGGCAGGCAGCAGCTCTTCCTCGAGGCCCTGAAGAGCCGCCTCAGGACGGGCCTCTCGATCCTCGACGCGCCGAAGCTGATCGGCGACCTCAAGGACAACGTCGAGATCGCGCAGGGGGGAGGCGGCTCCGTGACGGCGGCCGCGCTCGAGTCGTACCTCGGCCTGGTTTACCACCTCAAGGCCGGCTACCTCTTCCGCAACCAGATCCCGGTCAACGACTTCCAGAACGTGACGATCGGCGGGGCCGATGTCCTCCAGGCATCTCCGGGAGCGGTCGCGACGGCCGTGCACAACTTCCTCCACCCGAACGTCCACCAGTCGACGACGATCAACGATCAGTTCGCGGGGCACCGGAAGACCGCTCCCAAGCAGAAGACGCCCAAGCTGCCGAAGCAGAAGATCTCGGTGCTCGTCCTCAACGGCGGCACGATTCCCGGCGAGGCCACGAACACGACGTTCCTGCTGTCGGCGCACGGCTACACGACGAAGACGATGCCGGCGAGCGACGCGGCCAACGCGCCGAAGGTGCAGCGCGACACGATCGTCTACTACGACCCGGTCCAGCCCGACGCGAAGCAGGCCGCAGAGCAGCTTCAGCCGCTCTTCGGGTCCCACACGCGCGTCAAGCAGATGACCACGGTCATCTCGGACTACGCGCAGCGGGCCGGCAACCCGCTCACGGTCGTCGCAGTCGGAACGAGCTTCGGCGGCAAGCTTGTCCTTCCCCACCGCGTCAAGGTGCGGAAGCCGCCGCCGCCGCAGGTGAGCAACGGCGTGGCGATGACCGCGCCGGCCCTGCGCAGCGTCTACGACCGCGTGCACTTCCCGCTGATGGTCCCGCACAAGATCGCGCAGTACGCGCAGCTCTCGTCCGACGAGGGCGTTCGCGGCTTCAAGCCGGTGAAGCACCAGCACGAAGTCGCTCTCACGTTCGTCATGCCGAACGGGATCGAGTACTGGCAGATCGAGGAGAGCACCTGGAACACCGCGCCCATCCTCGAGAACCCGACCGGCCACATCTACTTCCACGGCCGGAAGTTCCAGATCTACTCGACGGGCGGCGCGATCCAGATGGTGGCCCTGCCCACGAAGCGGGGGACGTACTGGGTCGTGAACTCGATCCTCAACCAGCTCTCGAACTCGACGATGATCGCCATCGCCGAGAGCCTCCAGCCCCTGCGCCGCTGACGACCGAAGTACGCTAGGGACGTGGCACGGATCGCGATCTTCGGGGCCGGCTACGTCGGCCTCGTCACCGGCGCGTGCTTCGCGGATCTCGGCCACGAGGTGGTCGTCCGCGACGTGCTGCCGGAGCGCATCGAGCGGCTGGAGGCCGGCGACGTGCCGATCTACGAACCGGGCCTCGACGAGGTGCTCGAGCGCCGCCGCGATCGGATCTCCTTCACGCTCGACGTGCGCGAGGCGGTCGTCGGCGCAGACTTCCTCTACGTGGCGGTCGGAACCCCGCCGACATACTCGGGAGACGCGGACCTCACCGCCGTCTGGACCGTCGTCGACGAGATCCCCGAGGAAGTGCCGGGCCGCCCGCTGCTCGTGATGAAGAGCACCGTCCCTGTCGGCACCGGCGAGCGCGTACGCGCTCGCCTCGACGCGCGCGGCCTCGAGAACGTCGGGTACGTCTCGAATCCCGAGTTCACGGCCGAGGGAACGGCGGTCGCGGACTTCATGCATCCCGACCGCGTCGTCGTCGGAGCCTTCGACTCGGGTGACGCGGAGCGCGTCGTCGAGCTCCACCAGGGAGTCGAGACCGAGTTCCTCCGCATGGACGTCGCTTCGGCCGAGCTCGTGAAGCTGGCGTCCAACGCGTTCCTCTCGACGCGCATCAGCTTCATCAACGAGATCGCGAACGTCTGCGAGCTCGTCGGCGCGGACGTCGTCGAGGTGGCGCGCGGCGTCGGCCTCGACCACCGGCTCGGACCGCACTTCTTCCGCGCGGGAATCGGCTTCGGCGGCAGCTGCTTCCCGAAGGACGTCACCGCGCTGAAGCAGCTCGCGGGCAACTCGGGCTATCCGTTCCTGCTCTTGCAGGCGGTGTGGGAGGTGAACGAGCTCCAGAAGCGGCGCGTCGTACAGAAGCTGCAGCACCGGCTCGGCAGCCTGCGCGGGCGCACCGTCGCGCTGCTCGGGCTCGCGTTCAAGCCGAACACCGACGACATGCGAGAGGCCCCGAGCCGGATCATCGCGTACCGGCTGCTCGCCGAGGGCGTCGAAGTCCGGGCGTGGGACCCCGTCGCGAGGCCGGCAGACCTCCAGGGCGTCGAGATCTGCGACTCCGCGCTCGACGCGGTGCGAGGGGCCGACGCAGCCGTGATCGTGACCGAGTGGCCGGAGCTGCGTGAGCTCCCGACGGCCGAGGTGCGGGACGCGATGGCGCGGCCCCTCATCGTCGACGGCCGGAACCTGCTCGATCCCGCAGCCGTGGCGGCGGCCGGCTTCGAGTACGAGGCCATCGGGCGCCCGACCCGTGCGACGCCCGGCGGGGTGAACGGGAGCCCGCAGCCGGCGCCGGATCGGGAGCTGCTGGGCTGATGGAGGCACTCCTCCTTGCGGGCGGCAAGGCGGAGCGGCTGGGCGAGGCGGCACAGGGCTTGCCGAAGCCGCTCGTCCCCGTCGGTGGGATCCCGCTCGCCGCCTATGCCGTGGGCCGGCTCGTGGACTGCGGCGTGACCCGGATCATCGTCGCGTGCCGCGCCGGGGACGAGGAGTCGTTCCTCCACGCGCTCTCCGGGCTGGGTGCGGACGTCGAGCCGGTGGGGGAGGACGAGCCGCTCGGGCGCGGCGGCGGCCTCCGGCTGGCGGCGACGCGCCGGCAGGAAGAAGGCCCGGTCCTCGCGCTCAACGGCGACGAGCTCCTCGACGTCGACTTCCGCGCGCTGGTCGCCGAGCACGAGGCAAGCGGTGCCGCCGGGACGGTCGTCGTCGCGCAGGTGCGCTCGGCGTTCGGCGTGGTGGAGGTCGAGGAGGACGGCACGATCACCGGCTTTCGCGAGGCTCCGCTCCTCGAGCACTGGGTCAACTCGGGCGTCTACGTCCTCGGGGAGGACGCGCTCGCCCTCCTGCCCGAGAAGGGTGACCACGAGGTGTCGACGTTCCCGCAGCTCGCGCGCGACAGGAAACTGCACGCACACCGCCACGAGGGCGTGTGGCTCACCGTGAACACGCCGAAGGATCTCCGCCGCGCCGCCGAGTTCGTCGAGGCGCACCCCGAGTGGCGGCCGCAGAGGCAGCTCGCGTGATGCTCGACTCGCCGAACTACGGGTCCCTCGACCGGTTCGCGTTCGAGGCACGGCAGGTCGACAAGCCCTGGGGCTGGGAGCTGATCTGGGCTCAGGCCGACGCGTACGTCGGGAAGATCCTCTTCGTGCGGGCAGGCGAGTCCCTCTCGCTCCAGTTTCACCGGGAGAAGGACGAGAGCTGGTACGTCGAGAGCGGCCGCGCGCGGCTCGAGCTGGGCGAAGCCGGCCAGGAGGCGCTCGACGAGGAGGTCGTCACCGCGGGGGCGTGCTTCCGTTTCCGGCCCGGCACCGTGCACCGGATCACCGCGCTCGACGACACGACGATCCTCGAGGTTTCCACGCCGCACCTCGACGACGTCGTCCGGCTCGAGGACCGCTATGGACGTGCAGGTACCGCCGACGCCTGAGCGGGTCCTGCGCTGGGACGGCTGTGTCAACGTCCGCGACCTCGGCGGCCTGCCGCTCGCCGGCGGGGGCGAGACGGCGTATCGCGCCGTCGTGCGCGCCGACTGGCTTCCCGGCCTGAGCGATGAGGGTCGCCGGGCTCTCGTGGACTACGGCGTCTCGCTCGTCGTCGACCTGAGACCGGATCGGGAGCACGAGGACGATGGGCTCGACCCGCTGCCGGTTCCCGTCGTGCGGCAGGGAATGGATCCCCGGCAGGTGCCGGCCGCGTGGGACTGGCCCTCGATGCGTGAGGCATATCTCGCCCTCGCCGATCACTATCGCGCCGAGCTGGCGCACGCGCTGACTCTGCTCGGTGACGCCGAGCCTCCGGCGGCCATTCACTGTGCGGGCGGGCGCGATCGCACCGGCATCGCGTGCGGGATGGCCCTCTGGCTTGCGGGCGTCGAGCGGGACGCGATCGCCGCCGACCACGCGCTCAGCGACGAGAGCTGGGCGCCGTACCACCCCGAGTGGCTCGCGACGGCGCCGGACGAGGCGGAGCGCGAGCGGCGCCGCCGGATCTCGCAACCCGCCGGCCGCACGCTCGTCGACGTGCTCGAGGAGATCGAGGAGCGAGAGGGCATCCGGAACCGTCTCGTCTGCGCGGGGGCCGACGAAGCCTCGCTCGACCGACTCGTCGCCCGGTTGCGAGCGGGCGCGTGAGCGAGCGCGAGCGGCTCCAGGAGCAGTACGCCGACAGCACGAACCTGCGTGCGCGGATCGGGCTCCATGAACGCTTCTCTACGAGCACGATCTCGTGGCCGCAGTGGATCTTCGGCGGCTACGGCTTCGGCGACCACGCCGACGTGCTGGAGGTGGGGTGCGGCGACGGGCTGATCTGGCGCGAGAATCGCGCCCGCATACCGGCGGGCTGGTGCTTGACGCTCACAGACTTCTCTCCCGGCATGGTCGATGCTGCGCGCAGCGCGATCGGCGACAGGGCGCAGTACGCGGTCGCGGACGTGCAGGACCTGCCGTTTCCGGACGCGTCTTTCGACGCGGTCATCGCGAACCACATGCTCTTCCATGTCGAGGATCGCCCGCGTGCTCTCGCCGAGATTGTCCGCGTGCTTCGTCCCGGTGGGGCGTTCCGAGCCACGACGATCGGGCTGGGGCACCTTCGCGAGATCCGCGAGCTCGCGCCTCCGCCGCCGGACAGCCAATGGGCGAAGGCACGCGAGCGCTTCATGGTCGAGCAGGTGCCCGAGGAGCTCGATCCGTTCTTCGTCGACGTCGAGATCGAGCTGCTTCCGGCCCCGGACGCGCTCGAGGTCACGGAACTCGAGCCGCTGCTCGACTTCGTCCGCTCGCGCGGAGACGTGACGGAGGAGGAGCTGGCGCCGCTTCGGCGGGCATACGAGTCGGAGGTGGCCGAGCGCGGCTTCTTCCACGTCTCTCGCGTGTCAGCACGTGTTCGCGCCCGTAAGCCTTGACACTGCTGTGTTAAGGTCTGGGACAGCATGGATGCGCTCCACGTCGGTCACGCCGCCGCCCGCACTGGCTGGTCGGCGCGCATGCTCCGGTACCTCGAACGGGCCGGGCTCGTCGTTCCGTCGCGCACGGCGGCCGGCTATCGCCTCTACGGCCTGCGCGAGCTGAACCAGCTCCGGTCGCTGGCCG
>Ga0335076_10001788_pt1 | contig 20975 bp, 19 predicted proteins | sample Lox_Sample_25_FD_206717 | JGI IMG/M metagenome (GOLD analysis project Ga0335076, IMG submission 206717) | Soil microbial communities from Loxahatchee National Wildlife Refuge, Florida, United States - Lox_Sample_2.5 | ecosystem: Environmental > Terrestrial > Soil > Wetlands | place: USA...
GCCCGCCGTACCCGTGCTGCTGAGCCTGGCCCTCGCCGCCGCCCTCGGGGCGCAGGAGAAGGCCCCGACGCCCCCTGCCCAGACCGCTCCCGCCCAGGGTGCCGCCGCTCCCGCCAAGGGCGCCCCGGCCCAGAGTGCTTCGGCCCCCGGGAGCGCGCCGCAGGCGCCTCCCAGCACCCCCAGCTTCCCGACCCAGCTCGAGCAGGTCATCGTCGACGTCGTGGTGACCGACAAGAAGGGCGTGCCGATCAAGGGCCTGACCGCCGCCGACATGACGGTCTCCGAGGACGGCGTGAAGCAGGAAGTCACGACCTTCGAGGCGATCGAGCTGCCCGAGCAGCCCTCCGCGGTCGCGCCGCCCCCGCCCAAGATCTCGTCCAACGTCACGCCCGAGGCGCAGCACGGGCGCACCTTCGTGCTGGTGTTCGACGACATGAACATCACGCCCTGGAAGGCCAACCAGGCCAAGGCGGCCGTGGTGAGCTTCCTCGAGAAGGGCACGCGCGAGGGCGACCGCGTCTCGCTGATCTCGGTGGCGAGCGGCACGTGGTGGACGGCGCGGATGGAATCCGGGCGCTCGAAGCTCATCGAGATGGTGAAGGGCTTCGACGGGCGGCTGATTCCCGACATGAGCCCGGAGCGCATGTCGGACTACGAGGCGATGCGGATCCACGTCTACCGCGACCAGGACGTGGCCGCGCGCGTGCTGCGCCGCTACGACACCTACGGCGTCACCAACTCGCAGCAGACAAGCGGCAGCAGCTCCGCGAACCAGATGACCTCCGGCACCGTCGACGACCCGATGGTGATGGGCCGCGCCACGGACGTCTACTTCCAGGCCACCACGCGGCTGCGCACGACGCTCGACGTGGTCGAGCGCGCCCTCAACGGGCTCGTGGGAGCGCGCGGCCGCAAGTCGCTGATCCTGGTGTCCGAGGGCTTCATCCACGACATCAACCTCGACGAGTTCAAGCGCGTCAACAACGCCGCGCGCCGCTCCAACACCGCGATCTACTTCCTGAACGCGCGCGGGCTCGAGGGCATGCCGGCGGCGATGACCGCGCAGTTCGGTCCCGCGCTGCCCGATCAGGACGTGGGCTTCGCCTTCGCCGAGAGCTTCGACGCCGTGGCCGGCTCCGAGGTGATCGCGGACGAGAGCGGCGGTTTCACCGTGCGCAACACGAACGACCTCGGGAAGGGCATCCAGCGCATCGCCGACGAGACGCGCATCTACTACCTGCTCGGCTACGTGCCCACGAACACCGCGCGCGACGGCCGCTTCCGCAAGATCGAGGTCAAGCTCGCGAGCCCGAAGGGCAGGGAAGTGCGCGCGCGCAAGGGCTACTTCGCGCCGACCGAGTCGGGCAAGAGCATCTTCGCGGCCAAGAAGGGCACGGACCCGGAGGTGCAGAGCGCGCTCGACTCGCCGTGGGCGCTCGACGGGATCCCGCTGCGCATGACCGCTTTCGTCGGCGACGAGAAGTCGCTCGGCAAGGCCTCGGTGCTGGTCACGACCGAGGTGGACGTGCGCCAGCTGCAGTTCGAGGACAAGGACGGCCGCAGCCTCGCCGATCTGCAGTTCCTGCTGGTGGTGGCGCACCGCGCGAGCGGCGAGTTCTTCCGCTACGACCAGGGCGTCTCGATGAAGCTCCTGCCGGCCTCGCGCGAGCGCTTCAACCGCTTCTGGTTCCCGATCACGCGCGACTTCGAGCTCAAGAGCGGGGACTACCAGGCCAAGATCGTGGTGCGCGACACGCGCAGCAAGCGCATCGGCACCGTGATCCACGAGTTCGAGGTGCCGCCGCTCGGCCCGCTGCGCACCTCGACGCTGGTGGTGAGCGACCAGCAGAAGTCGGCGCGGGAGATCGTGAGCGAGGGGCAGCCGGGCGGACGGCTCGTTCCGCTGGCGCGCCGCGAGTTCGCGACGGGCTCCGACCTCATGTGCCAGTTCGAGGTGTACGGCGCCAAGCTCGACGAGAAGTCGGGGATGCCCAAGGTCGTGCAGGGCTACCTGGTGCGCCGGGCCGACGGCAGCGTGTTCACCGGCATGGAGCCGAGCATGATCAGCCCGACCTCGCTCGGGAAGCTGACGCGCATGTTCGGCTTCCACCTCACGAACGCGCCGGAGGGCGACTACGAGATCCTGATGACGGTGAGGGACGAGCTCGCGGGCGCCTCGATGGAGATCCACGAGCCGTTCACGGTCGGGCCGCCGCTCGCGTCGGCGCCGGCGACGGCGCAGGCGCCGCCTTCCGGCAACTGACGGCGGCCGCTACTTCTTCGGGGCGGGCGAGGGGCTCGCAGCCTTGGCCGCGGGAGCGGACTCGGCGGGCGCGGCAGGCGCCGTGCTCGAAGTGGCCGCCGGGGCCGGCGTCGGCGCCGCGGGCGTCGCCTTCGGAGCCGCGCTCGCTGCGGGGCTGGCGGCGGCCGCGGGCTCGGCGACCTGGTCGAGGACTCCGCCGCCCTTGGGGCGGACGATCGACAGCGCCAGGCTCGTGACCACGAACACGGCGGCCAGGATCGCGGTCGCGCGCGACAGCACCGTGGCCGAGCCGCGTGGGCCGAAGGCGGTCTGCGTGCCGCCGCCGCCGAAGGCGCTCGCCAGGTCCTGGCCCTTGCCCTGCTGCAGCAGCACGACGGCGATCAGGAACAGGCACGCGATCACGTGCAGGAAGACGATCAGGTAGAAGAGGAAGATCATGGGCGGCGCAAAGCCTCGGGTATGGGTCTTCTGCCGGCCCCTCGCGGGCCGACACAAACGGAAAGTCTAGCAGAGCTCGCGGGCGACCCCAAACCGCCGCCTTCCCCTACGCCTTGTCGTAGTGGACGAGCTTCAGGAACGAGTCGGCCTTGAGCGAGGCGCCGCCGACGAGCGCGCCGTCGACGTCGGGGAGCGCCATCAACCCCTTCACGTTGTCGGGCTTGACGCTGCCTCCGTAGAGCACGCGCAGCACGTCCGCGACGGCCTGGCCGTGCTTCGCGGCGATCCGCGAGCGGACGAAGGCGTGGACCTCCTGCGCCTGCTCGGGGGTCGCGACCTTGCCGGTGCCGATCGCCCAGACGGGCTCGTAAGCGACCACCAGCTTCTTCGCCTCGTCGGCCGAGACCGCGGCCAGGACCTTGTCCGTCTGGCGGCCGACGACCTCCATCGTCCTTCCGGCCTCGCGCTCGGCGAGGGTCTCACCCACGCACGAGATCGGCAGCAGGCCCGCCGCGAGCGCCGCCTTCGTCTTCTTCGCGACGCCGTCGTCCGTCTCGGCGAAGTACTGGCGGCGCTCGGAGTGGCCGAGGATCACGTGCGTGACGCCCGCGTCCACCAGCATCGGCGGCGAAACCTCGCCCGTGAACGCGCCTTCCTTCTCGAAGTGCATGTTCTGGGCGGCGACGGCGACGGGCGAGCCCTTGGCCGCGGCCACCACCGCCGCGAGCGCCGTGAAAGGCGGCGCCACGAGCGCGTCGCTCGGCGAGCCGGCCGCGCCCTTCTTGATCTCCTCGACGAGCGCCACGGCCTCGGCGGCCGTCTTGTACATCTTCCAGTTGCCGGCGATCAGCTTTCGACGCATGCATCCTCACAGGAAGTGTTTGTTGCCGCCAAAAGCCTGGAGACGGAGGCAACGGCCAAGCAACAGCCGAGAAGCCACGGGTAGCGGGGGCTCGCTGTCGAGGGCCCACCCCCCATTGTCGTGGCTCGGTGGGGGGTGGGTTCGAGCACGAGCCCCCGCGGAGACGATGGCCCACGACGAGGCAATGCCTGCTTGGTCATGGGGCCGGTCACTTGTCGCTGAGGTATGCGACGCCCGGCAGCTCCTTGCCTTCGAGGAACTCGAGCGACGCGCCCCCGCCGGTCGAGACGTGGCTCACGGCGTTCTCGAGGCCGTTCTTCTCGATCGCCGCGACCGAGTCGCCGCCGCCCACGACCGTGATCGCGCCGTGCGACGTGGCTTCGGCCAGGGCCTGCGCGACCGCGAGCGTGCCCTTGGCGGTGTCGGGGATCTCGAAGACTCCCATCGGTCCGTTCCAGACGACCGTCTTCGCCGCCTTCACGATCGCGGCGAATCGCGCGCGCGTGCCTTCGCCGATGTCGACGCCGATGAGCTTCGGCCCGATCTTGTCCCACGCGACGGTCGTGAGCGCGCCGACCTTGCGCGCGTCGAAGTCGAAGGCGTCGGTCACGACGGTGTCCACCGGCAGCACCAGCTTCGAGCCGGCCTTGGCGAGGAGCGCACCAGCCATCTCGAGCCGGTCGTCCTCGACGAGCGAGCCGCCGATCTCCTTGCCCTGCGCCTTGTAGAACGTGAAGGCCATGCCGCCGCCGACCACGAGCGTGTCGACCTTGGGCAGCAGCGACTCGATCACGTCGATCTTGCCCGAGACCTTGGCGCCGCCGATGATCGCGACGAACGGCCGCTTCGGCTTCTCGACGGCGTCCCCCAGGAAGTCGAGCTCCTTCTTCATCAGGTAGCCGGCCGCACGCTGCTCGAGCGCGATCCCGGTGATCGAGCTGTGGGCCCGGTGCGCGGTGCCGAAGGCGTCGTTCACGTAGACGTCGCCGAGCTTCGTGAGCGAGGCGCGGAAGGCCTTCACGGCCTCGGGGTCGGCCTTGACGGAGCTGCCGTCCTCCTTCTTGACCTTACCTTCCTCCTCGATGTGGAAGCGCAGGTTCTCGAGCAAGGCCAGCTCGCCGGGCTTCAAGGCCAGGCACGCCTTCTCGACCTCCGGCCCGACGCAGTCGGGCAGGAACTTCACGGGCTTGCCGAGCAGCTCGGAGAGCCGCTTCGAGACGGGCTCGAGCGAGTACTTCGGGTTCCGCTGCCCGTCCGGGCGGCCGAGGTGGCTCATCAGCACGAGGCTCGCGCCCTTTCCGAGCACGTACTGGATGGACGGCAGCGATGCGCGCAGCCGCTTGTCGTTCTCGACCTTGCCGTCCTTGACCGGCACGTTGAAGTCGACGCGCATGATCACGCGGCGGCCGGCGAGGGCGAGGTCTTCGATGAAGAGCTTGGCCATGGCGGACCTACTTCCCGCCGTCCCTCTTCGCCATGTAGCGGAGGAGATCGACGCAGCGGTTCGAGTAGCCCCACTCGTTGTCGTACCAGGAGACGACCTTGAAGAAGCGCTTCTCGCCCTTCAGGTTGTTCTGCAGCGTGGCGAGCGAGTCGTAGATCGACGAGCGCGGGTCGTGGATGAAGTCGGTCGAGACGACCTCCTCGTCGGCGTAGCCGAGGATGCCCTTCAGGTAGCTCTCGCTCGCCTTCTTCATGAGCCCGTCGATCGCCTCGATCGACGTGTCCTTCTCGGCGCGGAACGTGAGGTCCACCACCGACACGTCGGGCGTCGGCACGCGGAACGACATGCCGGTGAGCTTGCCCTTCGTGGCCGGCAGCACCTCGCCCACGGCCTTCGCGGCGCCGGTCGAGGACGGGATGATGTTGATCGCGGCGGCGCGGCCGCCTCGCCAGTCCTTCTTCGAGGGGCCGTCCACGGTCTTCTGCGTCGCGGTGTAGCTGTGGATCGTGGTCATGAGGCCGGTCTCGATCCCGACGCCCTCCTTGAGCAGCACGTGCACGACGGGCGCGAGGCAGTTCGTGGTGCAGGAGGCGTTCGAGACGATGTGGTGCTTCGCGGGGTCGTACTCGCCTTCGTTGACGCCCATCAGCAGCGTCTTCACCTCGCCCTTGCCGGGCGCCGAGATGATGACCTTCTTGGCGCCGGCGGCGAGGTGGCCCTTGGCCTTCTCGGAGTCGGTGAAGAGGCCGGTCGACTCGATCACGTAGTCGACGCCGAGCTCCTTCCAGGGAAGCTGGGCCGGCTCCTTCGTGGCCATCACGCACTTGACCTCGTCGCTGCCGACCACGAGCACGTCGTTGTCGGCGGCCGAGGCGCTGCTCTTCTTCGTCGAGAGCGCGTGCTTGAAGCGGCCGTGCACGGAGTCGTACTTCATCTGGTAGGCGAAGTAGTCGGCGTCCGTCGAGATGTCGACGACGCCCACGACGTCGATCTCCTTGCCCAGCAGCCCCTGGTCGCACAGCGCCTGGAACACGAGCCGCCCGATCCGCCCGAAGCCGTTGATTCCCACTCGGATTGCCATTGCGTTCAATCTCCCGGTAGCAGTCGTTCGTATCAGTCGAACAAGGCAGTCTATCCGACGGTTCGCAGCGCGCACAAGAATCCGTGCGTGCTACCTGGATGGATCGCGCGCACCGCGACCTTCGCTCATGGGCGCGAATGACCGCGCTCATGGCTCGTCCGCGCGCTGACGTATCATGCGCGGTCCATGGCGACGCCTCCCGACACGGACGCTCCGGCCGAGTTCACGCTGCGCGCGATCGTGACCGGCGTCGTTCTGGGGATCGTGTTCGGCGCGGCGAACGCGTACCTGGGCCTGCGCGTGGGGATGACGGTGTCGGCCTCGATCCCGGCGGCGGTGATGACGGTCGCGGCGTTCCGCGCGCTGCGCACGAAGAGCACGATCCTGGAGGCGAACCTGTCGCAGACGGTGGCCTCGGCTTCGACGGCGCTCGCCACCGGCACGATCTTCACGATCCCGGCGCTCTTCCTGTGGGGCCTGGTGCCGCCTTACTCCCAGGTCGTCGCGCTCGCGTTCCTCGGCGCGCTGCTCGGGCTCTCCGCGATGATCCCGCTGCGGCGGCTGCTGATCGTCGACGCGCACGACACGCTGCCTTACCCGGAGGGCACGGCCTGCGCCGAGGTGCTGCGCGCGACGGGCGGCGCCGCCGCCGCGGCCGGCTCGAGCGCCTGGATCTTCCGCGGCATGGCGGTGGGCGCGGCGGTGAAGCTCGCGATCGCGCTCGCCCACGTCGTCCCCGGCGAGCTCGGCTTCGCGCTGCCGGCGCTGCCGAAGGCCGAGCTCGCGCTCGAGATCTCGCCGGCGCTCCTGGGCGTCGGCTACATCATGGGCTACCGGCAGGGCGCCGTCTGCGTCGCGGGAGCGCTCGTCTCCTCGGTCACGCTCACGCCGCTCATCGCGTGGCTCGGCGCGGGCCTCGACCATCCGCTCTATCCGGAGACCGCCAAGCTCGTGAGCCGGATGGACGCCGGCGAGATCTGGTCGCGCTACGTGCGCTACGTCGGCGCGGGCTCGGTGGCGACGGCGGGAATCCTGACGGTGCTGCGCGGCCTGCCGACGATGGCGGCCGCGTTCCTCGCGGTGGCGCGCGGCATGCGCGGCGACCATGCCTCGCGCGCCGCCACCGGCGAGCGCACCGACCGCGACCTGCCCGCGTGGTTCGTGTTCGGCGGCGTGGCGACGGTCGTGCTGGCGGCGGGGCTCGTCCCCGGCGTGTTCTCGGGCGACATGGCGCCGCTTCAGCGCGCCGTGCTGGCCGCCGGCGTCGGCGTCTTCGGCGTGCTGTTCGTCGCGGTGGCGGCGCGCATCGTCGGCATCGTCGGCGTCTCGTCGCAGCCGACCTCGGGGATCGCTCTCGTGACGCTGCTCGGGACGGCCTCCGTGTTCGCGGTCGCGGGCTGGGTGGACCCGGGCGCGCGCGCCGCGGTGCTGACCGTGGGAACGATCGTGGCGATCGCCGCGAGCAAGGCGGGCGACATCGCGCAGGACCTGAAGACGGGCTGGCTCGTCGGCGCGACGCCGGCCCGGCAGCAGCTCGGCCAGCTCATCGGCGCGGCCTGCGCCTGCTGGGCAGTCGGCGCCACGGTGCTGCTGCTCGGCAGCGCGTACACGTTCGGCTCGAAGGACATCCCGGCCCCGCAGGCGACGCTCATGAAGACGATCATCGAGGGCGTGCTCGCGGGCCAGCTGCCGTGGGGCCTGGTGCTCACCGGAGCGGGGCTCTCGATCGGCGCGATGCTGTGCGGTGTCTCGGGGCTCGCGTTCGCGATCGGGGTCTACCTCCCGATCGCCACGATGTCGCCGCTCTACGTGGGCGGCTGCCTGCGCGCGCTCGCCGAGCGCGGACGTCCGCCCGCCGCCGCGGGAGGCGTCGACAGCGGCGTGCTGGCGGCGTCCGGGCTGGTCGCCGGCGAAGGGCTCGCCGGCGTGCTGGTGGCGGCGCTCGTCGCGACGGGAGTGGCGGGCAAGCCGCTCGCGCCGCTCTTGCCCGGACGGTCGGGGGAGCTCGCGGCGCTGGCGTTGCTGGTGCTGCTGCTGCTGTTCCTGCTGCGCGGCGGCCGCGCTCGGAGCGTCTAGGCGCCCTCGCGCCGGGCCGCCGCCATGAACGGCGTGTTGTGCGGAAGCGCGATCGCGCCCGAGGCGTCGACGGCGATCAAGCCGGCGCCGGGGCCGACCTCTTCGAGCACGCGGGCCGCCGCTTTGTCGAGCGGGACGCCGTCCCGGCACAGGTCGGCGAGCCGCTTCGCCGCGAGCGTCACGAGAATCCGCTCGCCGATGCCGGTCATCGACACGCCGACGCGGTCGCTGCAGTAGGTGCCGGCGCCGATGACGGGCGTGTCGCCGACGCGGCCGGGGTAGCACTGGCCGGTCCCGCCGGTCGAAGTCCCCGCCGCCAGGCGGCCGCGGGCGTCGAGCGCGACGCAGCCGACCGTGCCGAGCCGCGCATTCTCCTGCTTCCAGGCCGCGGCCATCGCCGCGTAGTCGAGGCGGAGGCAAGCCTCGTCGAGGTGCGCTTGCCAGTACGCGATCTTCGCGGGCGTCGCCACCACGCCGATGTCGTGGCCGATGCGCCCGGCGAGTGCCGTCGCCTCGGGGCCCGCCAGCATCACGTGCGCTCCCTGCTCCAGCAGGTAGCGCGCGAGGCTCACCGGGTGGCGCAAGAGCGGCGCCTGCGCGACGGCGCCCGCGCGGCCGTCGCTCGCCATGATGCTGGCGTCGAGCCGGGCGACGCCGTCGGCCTGCAGGTAGGAGCCCGTGCCCGCGTTCAGCAGCGGCTCGTCCTCGAGCGCGCGCACGGCGGCTTCCACGCCGTCGAGCGCGCTCGCGCCGCCGCGCAGCAGCGTCCAGGCCGCAGCGGCGGCGCGCTCGCAGGCGGCCTGGCGCGCGGCCTCTTCGCCTGGGGGCGGCGTGCCGCAGCCGCCGTGGACGACGAGAGCGGGCTTCATGTGCCGAGCGAGAGTAGGCACCAGCGGGCCGGCGCTTGCAACTCGTCCCCGCTTCTCCGAACCTCTCGTCGGAGGCTCGCCGGAATGTTCACGACCCGATCCGTCCTGCTCGCGCTCGCCGTCGCTTCAGCGGCTGCGCCCCTGGCCCTGGCTTCTGCGCCTCCGCTTCGGCTCGTGATCGTCGGAGGCGGCGATCGGCCGCCCGCGGCGCTCGCGCGCTTCGTCGAGTGGGCGGGCGGGAAGAGCGCGCGCGTCCTGGTGCTGACGTGGGCCAGCGGCGAGCCGAAGGAGAGCTGCGAGGCGATCGTCGCGGAGATGGCGCCTCACGGGCCCGGCACGACGCTCTGCGGCCCGCAGGCGACGCTCGATGTGAAGGGCAAGGCCGCGCCGCTCGACGCCGCGTCCCGCGGCCTCGCCCTCGAGGAGCTGAGCAAGGCGACCGGCGTCTTCTTCACCGGCGGTGACCAGGCGCGGATCATGGACGTGCTCGCCGACGGCGAGCTCCTGGCCGCCGTGCGCCGGCGCCACGCGCAGGGCGTCGTTTTCGGCGGCACGAGCGCGGGCGCCGCGGTGATGTCGCTACGCATGATCACGGGCGACGGAGACTGGAGCGTGCTCGACGGCGACAAGGTCGCCGTGCGGGAAGGCCTCGGGCTCGTGCCGGGCGTGATCGTCGACCAGCACTTCGTGAAGCGCCAGCGCGAGAACCGGCTCTTCGGCCTGGTGCTGAAGCATCCCGAGGAGCGCGGCGTGGGGATCGACGAGGACACGGCCCTGCTGGTGACGAACGGCCGCAAGGCCGAGGTGGTCGGCAAGGGCCCGGTGCTTCTCGTCGACGCGAAAGGCAACGACCGGCTGGTGGTCACAGTCGTCCGCAGCGGCCAGTCGTTCGACCTCGGCAAGAAGCCGTGAGGCCTCAGTGCATCGCCGCGTACTTCGCCTGCAGCTCGTCCTTCGACTCGGGGTGCTCCGGGTCCGGGATGATGCAGTTGTCGACCGGGCAGACCTCGACGCAGCGCGGCGTGTCGTACGCGCCCACGCACTCGGTGCACTTGACGGGATCGATGATGTAGATGGCTTCGCCTGCAGTGATCGCCGTGTTGGGGCACTCGGGTTCGCAGGCGCCGCAGTTGATGCACTCGGCCACGATCTTCATCGCCATGAAAAACTCACCTCCCGGCCGCCAAGGCGCCGAAACTCTTGCGCGCTTGGGTCCGTTCCAACCCGGGGAAGTGCACGTTTCCTGCCAGATCGGCCGAAGTGGCGCGAAGGGGTCCTTTCGCTCGCGTGACGTTATACTTGCAAGGATCCTCGCCGCCCGCGAAGGCGGCCACACACGCAAGGTGCACGCCCTCTACAGCATCGTTCTCGCGTTCGGCTTCGTCCTGGGGCTGCCGTTCTACCTCTGGAAGGGACGCGCTTCGGGCAAGTACCTGCGGACCTTCCGCGAGCGCATGGGCCGGCTGCCGGTCTACCTCAACCTGGACGGCGACCGCTCGATCTGGATCCACGCGGTTTCGGTCGGCGAGGTGCTGGCGGCGCGGCCGCTGGTGCCCGCGCTGCGCGAGCGCTTTCCCGGCCACCGCGTGTTCCTGTCCACCACCACGCTCACCGGCAACGAGGTGGCGAAGAAGAGCGTGCGCGGGCTCGACGGCCTCTTCTTCGCGCCCTTCGACTTCCCGCACGCGGTCCGCCGCGCGCTGGAGGTGGTGAACCCCTCGCTCCTGCTGCTGGTCGAGACGGAGCTGTGGCCGAACCTGATCCACGAGGCGAACCGGCGCGGCACGCGGGTCGCGCTCGTGAACGGCCGCATCTCGCCGCGCTCCTTCCCGCGCTACAAGCGGGTACGGGGCCTGCTGGCGCGGGTGCTCGCCGAGATCGACCTCTTCCTGATGCAGGGCGAGCCGCACGCGGAGCGCATCCGCGAGATGGCCGCGCCGCCCGAGCGCGTGCGCGTGACCGGCAACCTCAAGTTCGACGCGGTCGAGGCCGGGCGGCCGCCGGAGCGGCTGGTGCGGCTCGTGAACGCGGGCGGTGCGCGGCGCCCGCTCTGGGTGGCCGGCAGCACCGTCCTTGGCGAGGAGGAGCTGGTGCTCTCGGCCTTCCACCGCGTGCGCGAGCGCGTGCCGCTCGCGCGGCTGCTGCTGGCCCCGCGGCATCCCGAGCGCTTCGCCGCGGTCCCGGGGCTCATCGAAGCGGCCGGCTTCCGCTGCCTGCGGCGGAGCGACCTCGACCCCGCGGCGTGGACGGAGGGCGAGGTGCTGCTGCTCGACACGCTCGGGGAGCTCGCGCAGATCTACTCGCTCGCGAGCGTCGTGTTCGTGGGCGGGAGCCTCGTGCCCTCCGGCGGCCACAACATCCTCGAGCCGGCCGTGGCCGGCAAGCCCGTGCTGGTCGGCCCGCACATGGACAACTTCCAGGAGATCGCCGACGTCTTCCGCTCGGAGAGCGCGATGGTGCAGGTCGCCTCGGCCGACGAGCTCGGCCGCGAGGTCTCCGCGCTGCTGCTGGACGAGCCGCGCCGGCTGGGCCTCGGAGAACGCGCGCGCGGCCTGGTGGGCCGAAACCGCGGCGCGGTCGACCGCACGGCGGACGCGCTCGTCCCGCTGCTCGCGTGAGGCGGCTGCTGGCGAGCGCCTTCGGCGGCCTCGCCGCGGTTCGGGCCGCGGCCTACGAGCACGGGCTCTTGCCGCGGCACGAGCTGCGCGGGCCGGTTCTGAGCGTCGGGAACCTGGGGGTCGGCGGCAGCGGCAAGACCCCAGTCGCGCTGCGCGTCGCGGAGCTCTTGATGGCGGCTGGGGAGCCGGTCGCGGTGCTGAGCCGCGGCTACGGGGGCTGCTTCCGCGGCGAAGCGCTCGTGGTGAGCGACGGCGCGAGCGTGCTCGCCGCGGCGGACGTCGCGGGCGACGAGGCGGTGATGCTGGCGCGCGCGCTGCCCGGCGCGGTGGTGGCGGTCGGTCCGCGGCGGGACGTGGTGGGCAGCGTCGTGGAGGCGCGCTTCGGCCGCCGCGTCCACGTGCTCGACGACGGCTTCCAGCACCTGCGGCTCGCGCGCGACCTGGACCTCGTCTGCCTCGACGTGCGCGACCTCGAGGATCAGCCCCTGCCGGCCGGGCGGCTGCGCGAGCGGCCGCGTGCCCTGGCTCGCGCCGACCTCGTGCTGCTGACCCGGCTCGAAGCGATGACGGAGGAGGAGCTGCGCGCGCTCGAGACGCGGCTCGGTCCCGAGCGCACCTTCCGCGTCGAGCGGCGCATATCCGGCTGGCGCACGCTCTCAGGCGAGGCCGCCGAGGCCCCCCGCCAAGCGTTCCTGCTCGCGGGCATCGCGCGGCCGGAGCGCCTGGAGCACGACGCCGCGGCCGCCGGAGCGGCGGTCGTCGGCCGCGCCTTCTTCCGCGACCACCATCGCTTCCGAAGCGGCGAGCTGGCGGCCGCCGCGGCCGAGGCGCGGGCCGCCGGCGCCTCGGCTATCGTGACCACCGCCAAGGACGCGGTCCGCCTCGAGGGCCTGCCGGCCGTCGACCTCCCGATCGTGGTGCTGAAGATCGAGGCGCGCGTCCTGGACGAGGCGCGGCTGCGCGAGCGGCTGCTGGCCGCCCTCTGGAGAGCCGCGTGACGCGCGATCGGCGCCACGCGCTCGAAGCCGCCGTCGCCTCGGCGGTCGCGGCAGTCATTCGACTGCTGCCGCGGCGGCTCGTGCTCGCGCTCGGCCGCGGCCTCGGCCGCCTGTGGGGCGCTCTCGACCGGCGCCACCTGCGGGTCGCCGCCGACAACCTGCGGCAGGCGTTTCCGGACTGGGACGAAGCGCGGGTGCTCGCGACCGCGCGCGGCGTCTACGCGCACTTCGGAGCCGTAATCCTCGACCTGCTCTGGATGTCGGGCCGCCCCGCCGAGGAGCTGCTCGCGCTCGCGGACCTCGAAGGCGTCGAGCACCTGCAGAACGCGCGCGCCAGCGGGCGCGGCGTGGTGGCGCCGTCGGGGCACCTGGGAAACTGGGAGATCCAGGCGGCCGCGTCGGTGCCGAAGGTCGGCAACGTCGCGATGATCGCGCGGCCGCTCGACAACCTCGAGCTCGACGAGCGGCTCAACCGCCTGCGCACGTCGACCGGGAACACCGTCATCTACAAGCAGAAGGCGCTCGCGCAGGTGATGCGGACGATCCGCGAAGGCGGGATCGTCGCGATCCTGATCGACCAGAACATGCAGGCGAAGGACGGGGTGTTCGTCCGCTTCTTCGGCCGGCCGGCCTGCACGACCACCGTGGCCGCGGCGCTCGCGCTCAAGACCGGCTGCGCGATCGTGCCGGTGCGCTGCCTGCTCAAGCCGAACGGCCGCTACCGGATGGTCTACGGGCCCCCGGTCGAGTGGCCGCGCACGGGCCGGCGCGACGAAGACATCGTCGCGCTCACGCAGCACCTGACGTCGATCATCGAAGGCTGGGTGCGGGAGACCCCGGAGCAGTGGCTGTGGCTCCATCGGCGCTGGAAGACGACGCCGTGAACGCTCCCTCCCGCGTCCTCGTCCGCGCCCCGAACTGGATCGGCGACGTCGTGCTGTCGCTGCCCGCTCTCCGCGACGTGAGGCGCGCGTTCCCGTCGGCGCGGCTCGAAGTGCTGGCGCGGCCGTGGGTCGCCGGGCTCTACGAGGCCGTGCCCGAGGTCGACGGGGTCCTTCCGAGCCGCGGCGTGGCGGCCGACGCGGCAGCGCTCCGCGGGCGCCACGACCTCGGGCTGCTGCTGCCGAACTCGTTCGCGAGCGCGTTCACGCTCTGGCGCGCCGGCGTGCCCGAGCGCTGGGGCTACGCGACCGACGCGCGCGGCGCGCTGCTGACGCGCTCGTGCCGCGTGAGCGCGAGCGTCCGGGGCCGCAGCCAGGTGTACTACTATCGTTCGATGCTCGAGGGCCTGGGGCTCGCAGTGTCGGGCCCTCCGGACGCCTCGCTCGCGTGCCCCGAGGCGTGGGCCGAGCGCGGGCGCTCGCTCCTCGGCGAATCGGGTCCGTGGATCGGCGTCAACCCGGGCGCGGCCTACGGCACCGCCAAGCGCTGGCCGCCCGAGCGCTTCGCGGCTGCGGCCGCGCTCGTCGCGCGGCGCACGGGTGCGCGCGTCGCGATCGTCGGCGCGTCCTCCGAGCGGCCGCTCGCCGAGAGCATCGCGGCCCAGATCGGGCCCTCGGCCCGTGTTCTCTGCGGCGAGACGACGCTCGCCGAGCTCGTGGGCGTGCTGCGCCGGCTGCGGCTGCTTCTCACGAACGACTCGGGCCCGATGCACCTCGCCGCGGCGCTCGGCACGCCGCTCGTCGCCGTCTTCGGCTCGACCGACTGGAGCGAGACCGCGCCGGTGTCCGAGCGCGCGCGCGTCGTGCGCGAAGAGACCGACTGCGCGCCGTGCCGGCTGCGCGAGTGCCCGATCGACCACCGCTGCATGACCCGCGTCGCAGTCGGTCGCGTCGCGGAGCGCGCGCTGGAGCTGCTCGCGGCATGAGCGGGCGGCCCGCGATCTTCCTGGACCGCGACGGCACGCTGTCGCACGAGGTCGGCTACCTCAATCACCCCGGCCGCTTCCGCCTCTACCCGTGGAGCGTGGACGCGGTGCGCGCGATCAACCGCTCCTCCCGGCTCGCGGTTGTGGTGACGAACCAGGCCGGCGTCGCGCGCGGCTACTTCCCGGAGTCGGTGTTCGAGGAGGTGCAGGCGCTGCTGCGTCGCGACGTCGAGGCGGGCGGCGCGCGCTTCGACGCGGTCTACGCGTGCCTGCACCACCCGAGCGTGGGCGCGGCGCCGTACCGGAGGGACTGCGACTGCCGGAAGCCGCGTCCGGGCCTGCTGCGGCGCGCCGAAAGCGAGCTCGGCGCGGACCTCCGGCGCTCGTGGGTAGTCGGCGACCGCTACTCCGACCTGCAGCTCGCGTGGAGCGTCGGCGCCTCGGGCGCGCTCGTGAAGAGCGGCTACGGGCTCGGGGAGCTCACGTACCTCGCCGCTGGCTGGCCGCGCCAGCCCGACCTGGTGGCCGAGAACGTCCTGGAGGCGGTCGAGCGCATCCTCGGCCGCGAAGCCGCGTGAGCCGCGAGCGCCTCGAGCGACTGGTGCGGAGCTTCCGCGGCCGTCGGCTGCTCGTGCTCGCCGACCTGGTGGCCGACGAGTTCGTCTACGGCCGCGTCGAGCGCATCAGCCGCGAGGCGCCGGTGCTGATCCTGCGGCACGACGCGACCGACGTGCGGCTCGGCGGGGGAGCGAACGCCGTCCACAACATCCGCACGCTGGGCGCGCGCCCGCTGCCTTTCGGGCTGCTCGGCGCGGACGCGCACGGCAAACGCCTGCGCGCGCTGCTGCGCGAGAAGGGCATCGCGACGGGCGGCGTACTGAACGCCCCCGGCTACGCGACGCCGGTCAAGGCGCGCATCCTCGCCGGCCGCGCGCATTCGACGAAGCAGCAGATCGTGCGGCTCGACCGCTACGCGAGGCTCGCGGCGAGGAGCGCCGCGCGCCGCGCGCTCGAGCGCAAGCTGCGGGCGTTCAGCGGCCGCGTCGACGGCGTGCTCGTCAGCGACTACGGCTGCGGCCTGCTCGACGCCGCTCTGGTGCGAACCGCGGTCGCGTTCGCGCGCGCGCGGCGGATCCCGGTCACCGTCGACTCGCGCTTCGCGCTGCTGCGCTTTCGGGGCATGACGGCGGTGACTCCGAACGAGCCCGAGGTGGAGGAGGCGCTCGGCGTCACGATCGGCCACGACCGGCGCAAGCTCGAGGCCGCGGGGCGCCAGCTCCTGGAGCGGCTCGCCTGCCGCGCCGTGCTGGTGACGCGCGGCAGCGACGGCATGGCGCTCTTCGAGAGCGGCCGGCCGCCGCTGCACATCCCCGTCTTCGGCAGCGACCAGGTGGCCGACGTCACGGGCGCCGGCGACACCGTGATCGCCACCTTCACGCTGGCGCTCGCTTCCGGCGCGAGCCCCGAGCAAGCCGCGCGGCTCGCCAACTACGCGGGCGGGATCGTGGTGATGAAGCACGCGACGGCGACCGTGTCGGCGGACGAGCTGGTGGCGGCCGTGCGCGGGAGCGCGACCGCATGAGAACCCGTCGATGAGACCGCTGTTCACGGGACGCTGCTCGTGAGAGAAGCGGCTGGCAAGGTCGGCTCGCTCGCGACGGTGGGCGCCGAGGTCGCGGCCGCGCGCCGCGCCGGCCGCTCGGTCGCGCTCGCCAACGGCTGCTTCGACATCCTGCACGTCGGGCACATCCGCTACCTCGAGGGAGCGAAGGCCGAAGCCGACGTGCTGGTCGTCGGCGTCAACGGCGACGCCTCCGTGCGCCGCCTCAAAGGCGAAGGCCGGCCGCTGATGCCGGCCGAAGAGCGGGCGCTCCTGGTCGCCGCGCTGCGGGCGGTCGACCACGTGGTCGTGTTCGAGGAGGACGACGTGAGCGCGCTGCTCCTGTCGCTGCGCCCCGACGTGCACTGCAAGGGCACCGACTACACGCCCGAGACCGTGCCCGAGCGCGAGCTGGTGCGCTCCTACGGCGGCCGCGTCGCCATCGTCGGAGACGCCAAGCGGCACGACACGCGCGCGCTCGTCGCGAGGATCCGCGGGTGAAGGCGCTGTTCGTCCGCACCTCGTCGATCGGGGACGTCGTCCACACCCTGCCCGCGCTCGCGGCGCTCCATCGCGCCGGCTGGGAGGCCGGCTGGCTGGTCGAGCCGCCCGCACGCGTGCTGCTCGAGCAGAATCCGCTGCTCGCCCAGGTCGTCGTGGCGCCGGCGCGCAAGGCCTTCGGCTGGGCGCAGGCCGTTTCCGCGCTGCGAGCGCTGCGCGCCGAACGCTACGACGCGGCGCTCGACTTCCAGGGCCTCTGGAAGTCGGCGGCGTGGGCGCGGCTGTCGGGCGCCGAGCGCGTGCTCGGCTGGGACCGGGCCGCACGGCGCGAGCCGGCATCGGCGATCCTGCTGGGCGAGGCGCAGGCGCGCAGCGTGCGCGGGCACGTGATCGACAAGAACCTCGAGCTGCTGCGGCCGCTCGGGATCGAGGCCCTGGGGCTGCGCGAGTTCCCGCTGCCGTTCTCGGCGGAGGCGATGTCGCGCGTCGACCAGGGCCTGCGCGCGTTCAAGACGGACGCGACCGTGGTGCTGAACCCGGGCGGCGGCTGGGCGAGCAAGCTGTGGCCGCCCGAGCGCTACGGCCAGCTCGCGCGCGAGCTGTACGGCCTCGGCCTGCAGGCGCTCGTGAGCTGGGGTCCGGGCGAGGAGGCGCTCGCGGAGCGCGTCGTGGCGGCGTCGGGCGGCACGGCACGCCGCTCCTTCCAGACGACGCTCCTCGACTTCGTCGAGATCGCGCGGCGTGCGCGGCTCGTGGTGGCGGCCGACACCGGGCCGCTCCACCTCGCGTGCGCAGTGGGCACGCCGGTCGTGGCGCTCTTCGGGCCGACCGACCCCGCGCGCAACGGCCCCTTCTCGCCGGACGACAGCGTGGTGCGGCGCATTCCGGAGTGCGCGCCCTGCTACAGCCGGAGCTGCACGCGGCACGCCGGCGTCATGGAGGGGATCCCGCTCGAGGAGGTGCGCGCGGCGGTCGAGCGGCGTCTCGCGCTCGCGCGCGCCTGAGGCGGCTCGTGCTCTCGCGCTACCGCGTCGCCGCGGGCTGGCTGGTCGGGCTGCTGGTGGCGGTCCTGGCCGAGCCGGCGCCGAGCTGGCTCGTCGTCGGCCTCGGGCTCGCCTGCCTCGGCGAGGCGCTTCGGATCTGGGCGTCGGGCCACATCGAGAAAACGAGGCGGCTCGCGACCGGCGGGCCCTACGCGCACTCGCGCAACCCGCTATACGTCGGCAGCCTGCTGATCGCGCTCGGGGTGGCGGTGGCGTGCGCGAGCCCGTGGGTGGTGCTGGCGGTGGCGGCGTACTTCCTCCTCTTCTACCCCGCCGTGATGCGCGAGGAGGCGGCGTTCCTGGCCGGGAAGTTCCCGGAGGAGTACGCCACCTGGGCGGCGGAGGTCCCGCTCTTCCGGCCGCGGCTCAGGCCGGCAGGCCCACGCGCGTCGCGCTTCGAGTGGGCGCGCGTTCGCGCCAACCGCGAGTGGCGCACGGCGCTCGCGCTGCCCGCGCTCGCGGCGCTGCTGCTCGCGCTGCCGCAGCTGCGGCGCGCGCTGGGCCTCTGAACGCCGATGTTAGACTGCGACCCCGATTCCAGGAGAGCGACATGAGCGAGAGGATCAGCCGCCGGCAGTTCGTGAAGGCCGGGACCGCCGCCACGGTCGCGGCCGGCGTGCCCGCGGTGGCTTTCGCGCAAGCGCCGAGCGTGCTGGTGCGCAAGGCCACGCCGCCGGTCGTGATCTCCTCGAGCAACGGCCACGAGTTCAAGAACGGCGGGCCGCGCACCTGCGTGGAGGAGGCGTGGCAGCGCATCGCGAGAGGCGAGGACGTGCTCGACGCGCTGATCGCGGGCGTCAACATCGTCGAACTCGACCCCACGGAGATGTACGTCGGCTACGGCGGCCTGCCCAACGCCGACGGGGTCGTGCAGCTCGACGCCTGCTGCATGCACGGGCCGCTCAAGCGCGCGGGCGGCGTCGCCGCGCTCGAGGGCGTGCGGACGCCGTCGCGCGTGGCGAAGGCCGTGCTCGACTTCACGGACCATCACCTGCTGGTGGGAGCCGGGGCGCAGGGCTTCGCGCGCAACATGGGCTTCACGATCGAGCCCGACCTCAACACCGAGGCCTCGCGCGCCAAGTGGCTCGAGTGGAAGCGTCGCGTCGACCCGAAGCACTACCTCGACCCGAAGACGCGCGTGGAGGCAGGCGAGGCGGCCTCGCGGTCGATGGCGCGCGCGGGACTGCTCGACCCGGTCCGCCGCTTCGGCACGATCAACTGCGACGGCGTCTCCGCGAAGGGCGACGTCTGCGGCGTCACCACCACGAGCGGGCTCGCCTTCAAGATCCCCGGCCGCGTGGGCGACTCGCCGATCCTGGGCGCGGGGCTGTGGCTCGACAACGAGGTCGGCGCGGCGGGCTCGACCGGGCGCGGCGAGGCCAACCTCTACAACCTGTCGTCCCGCATGATCGTCGAGGAGCTGCGCCAGGGCCGCTCGGCCAAGGACGCCGGGCTTGCGGCGCTGCGGCGCGTGCAGGCGGCGACGGTTGAGAAGCGCCTCATCGACACGAACGGTCTCCCGAGCTTCCAGCTCGTCTTCTACGTGCTCACCAAGAAGGGCGAATTCGCCGGGGTCTCGATGTGGAGCCGCGAGGACAAGGACAAGCTCGAGCGCTTCGCCGTGTGCACGGACAAGGGCCCCGAGCTGCTGGCGTGCGAGGCGCTCCACGAAGGAGCACCCGCGGCGTGAGCACGGAGCCGTCCGCGGCGGCCGCGCCGCCGCTCTTCACGCCGCGCTTCTTCATGATGTGCGGCTTCACGTTCACCGTCTTCCTGTCCCTGTTCCAGCTGCTGCCGACCGCGCCCTTCCGGATCCTGGATCTCGGCGGGTCGAAGGCCGTCGCCGGGCTGTTCCTGGGGATGCTGACCTACGCCTCCGCGATGTCCGCGCCGATCACGGGCGCGCTCGCCGACCGGATCGGCAAGCGCCGCATGCTGCTCGTGACGAGCATCGCGATCGCCTGCTTCTCGCTCGCGTACGCGGCGAGCCGCAACTACTGGCTGCCGCTCGTGCTGGTGTTCTTCCACGGCCTCTTCTGGTCCGGCCTGCTCTCGGCCTCGGCGGCGTACATGACCGAGGTGATCCCGGAGACGCGGCGCGCGGAGGGCATCGGGTACTGGGGCATGGCCACGATGCTCGCGACCGCGGTCTCGCCCGGGCTGGGGCTCTGGATGTACGCGCACGGCTGGATGTGGCTGTGCCTGGGCACCGCGGCGATGAACCTGGTGATGGCGACGATCGCCTGGCAGCTGCCGCCGGACACGCAGGTCGCCGCCCGCCTCAGCTCCGAGCGGCTGATCGGCCGCGGGCTCGTCGAGTGGCGCATCGTGGGCGTGACGATCTCCCTGTTCCTGTGCTCCTTCGGGTACGGCGGCATCATGAGCTTCGTGGCCGTGCGCAGCGACGAGCTCGGGATCGCGCCGCGCAGCATCTTCTTCACGGCCTTCGCCGCCACCGTCGTGGTGACGCGCTTCTACTCCGGGCGCCTCGCCGACAAGGTCGGCCACCGGCGCTTCCTGCTGCCCTGCCTCGCGCTCGTCACGGTAGGGCTCGCCATGACCGCGGCCGCGCGCACGCGGCCGCAGCTGCTCCTGGCCGCGGCCGTGTTCGGCCTCGGCTTCGGCAACCAGTACCCGGCGTTCGTCGGGCACGTGATGAGGTTCGTGGACCCCGCGCGGCGCGGCGCCGCGTTCGGCGGGATCCTCGCGGCCTTCGACACCGGCGTCGGCACCGGCTCGATCGGCGTGGGCGCGCTCGCAGAGCGGCTCGGCTTCGCGACCGCGTTCGGGATCGCCGCGGGGCTCTCGGCGTTCTCGATCCCCTACTTCGTGTGGGCGGAAAAGCGCTTCCTGCTCGGCTCGGCGCGCGGCGCCGGGACGGCGGACCCGACCCGGAGTTGACGAAGCGACACATTTGTAGCCCTCCGAGAGCTTCACGACAGCCCTGTCCTCTCGCGCGCGGCGCTTCGCCGCCGCCGACCGCCGGAGGGCGCATCGGCTCGGGATCGGGGTCGCTCCCGGCGATACGGCGCGCACATTCCTGGAGCCCACCCATCAGTTTCAGACAGAATTGTCGCTCGAGACGCCGCAAGCCCAGTCGAGCACGTTCGATCTAACCTGCTCCCGCCCTTGAGTTTTTGAAGAGCCGCGCGCCGCGCGGCTCGACGGTACGGCGCTTGCCCTCTCCGGGGGCAACCATGTCGGCTCAGCCTGTGAGCTCGGGGGCCCCGGCTCCCGTCTCCAACCCGGTCGATACCGATGACGCGCCGCCGAGCCACGCGCTGCGCCGCTTCCTGAAGCTCGAGACCGAGCGGC
>Ga0335076_10001789_pt1 | contig 20973 bp, 13 predicted proteins | sample Lox_Sample_25_FD_206717 | JGI IMG/M metagenome (GOLD analysis project Ga0335076, IMG submission 206717) | Soil microbial communities from Loxahatchee National Wildlife Refuge, Florida, United States - Lox_Sample_2.5 | ecosystem: Environmental > Terrestrial > Soil > Wetlands | place: USA...
CAATGCAGCGTGTGACGTTGAAGGAGTGGAAGGAATGGAGTCGTCATGCGGACCATACTCGCTAGAAGCCCAGTATGCGCTTTCATGCCTTTTTACCGGCCTTCGGAACAAATCCGTTAGACAGTTTTTGAAGCCTAGTGGACGCCGTTGCTATTCAAGTGCGGACCATATTTTTTGTCGCTGCCCTGAATGTGATTGACTAACCAGTTCCGGAGAAAGTTCATAATCTCCAGAGTGAGCGTTCCGGTTTCGCCTCTATGGAATTTTGCCTGTACCTCAAGCACCTGCCTGGTCAGCTCGTCATGCTGTTTCTTGTGTGCCGCGGCTTCGGGGTACCTGGTTTGCGCGAATAACTTCTCTTCGTGTGCGAAGTGCACTTTGGTGTAGTCGACCAGACCGTCGAGGATCTACCCCAAGGACTCTTTTGCGTGCCCGGCCTTCATTGCGTCATAAAGATCGTTGATCATCTTCACGAGTTTCTGATGGTCGTTATCGAGGACGTTCACACCGACCGCCACTTTTTTGGTTCCATTCCATCAACGGCATGCTGATTCCTTTCCTCCTGCCCCAAATTCAGAGATATCGCCAGCCTGTGGGGAGCACGTTTCTAACCAGTCACGGATTGACAAAAGCTGAAGTTCGTCCAGGTTTTTTCCTCGCCAATTGGCTATAAGCCGGCGTCAGTAGGAAGGAATCGAGAGTGCCACAGCAGAAAGGAAGGAAAGGGCGGGACCGTTCTGATACCCCGGTCTCGCAATGGAACAGGCGCTTGTCTGATCCTGAACGCCATTCCTCACCTAGAACTTCAAGCCGTTGACCGAAGACTGTCCCACCGGGCAGTAGATTCCCGTTTCTGTAAACCGTACCTTACCTGAGACCGAGATATGCAGAGTTCCGGGGGCAACGTTTTCTTCCGTTCGAATCAGTAGAGGGTTCGTCAGCCAGTGCGAGCTGTTGCCCAGAACTGTCTTGCTTCCCGGTGGTTCAGTCCCCGACGCCTGTGAGGTGGGAAGATGATGGATACGGAAGCATTCCGCGAGTTCAAGACCGGCTTGACGTACCTCCGCGACAACTTTGCCAACCGCGCTTTGGGGCACATCCAACGCGCTTCCGATCTTGAAAAGAACAATCCTTATTACATGTCGTACCTCGGCGTTGCACTTGCCCGCACCCAGCAGAAATGGGCTGACGCGGAGCGTCTTTGCGACACCGCGGTGCGTATGAAACGCAATCAGGCTCAGCTGTATCTGAACCTGGCGGAAGTCTACATGGTCGCCGGACGCAAGGAAGACGCTCGTGAAGCACTGGTTGCCGGGATGAAATATGCCCGACGCGATATCCGGCTGAACATCGCCATGGCCAAGCTGACACCGCGGCGCTCGCCGGTGTTTTCGTTTCTCGAGCGCAAACACCCGCTGAACCGCCACTTCGGAATGCTGCGCCATCGCACCCTCAGAGCCATTGGTCGCGAGGGCTAGCGGTCACGATTTTCCCCAACCCCCCAAACGCAAAGAGAGCGGGTGGCCAAAAGCCATCCGCTCTCTTTGTCTTGTCTTTGAAGTGCTACGGCCAGTCGATATCGAGCGCGTAAATCTCTTGCGTGCTGATGTCTCGCGCCAACAATAAAGAATCGTCCGGGGCAAGCCCAAACCAATGCACAAATGTGCCGGTGTTTACCCGGCCAAGGCTCTCAACGTCAACGACACTCTCGATCTTGCCGTCCGCCACTCGCACACGGCCAATGCTCTCGCGGGGATGTGCATCCTGATCGCGAGAGTACTGAAAGTAGAGATATTTCGCGTTGTGCGACCACGTTGGATAATGTCCTATCGAAAGGCTGACAGTCTCGACCCACTTCTCCACAGCGACATCGAACAACATCAGCTTGTGCGGCCCGCTGGTCGACACGGCTGCGATCATTCGTCCGTCGGGCGACCAGCGCGGATTAAACAAACCATTAGAGCCAGGTACAACGGCAACATTCTGAGTTCTCAAATCGAAAATCAGGATGGGCGCCTCGGGAACAAACAGACTGCCAAACAGCAGCCGATTGCTGTCCGGCGACCAATTCACGTCTGACTGGCTTTGTTCGCTCGGAAGCACGCGTTCCGGCACCCCACCCTCACTCGAGATCAGGTACACATTTCGAACCGTCGCGTTTTCGGGAAGATCGCCAGTGAAGGCAATTCGCCGGCCGTCTGGAGACCAGCGCGGCGAAAATGCCCGCAGTGGCGGAAACGTCAGCTGACGTTTCGCCGTCCCATCGATCCTACATCGCCATAGATCTCCCTCCGGATAACTCGTATAAACCACCCACTGACCATCGTTTGAAAAGCTGACTCCCTCCGCTGAGATTCCCGCCAGGAACGGAGCGAATTTCTGCGTGTGTTGATCGTAGTTGATCAGTTCCGCGCGATGCGTGGTACCCAGCGCGAACACGGTTCTGCCATCCTTGCTCGGCAAGGGGAATTCATAATCGATCGGACCAGAAGTCAACTGCACAGGCTCGCGCCTTTGACTCCCCCATCGGAATATCTTGCTTTCGCGGAGCGCCCAAAAATCCAGCCGGCCAGCACTCCGATTCTGAAATACAAAATATCGCCCGTCGGGAGTCCATTTGCCCCAACATCCCCGAAAGATCTTCCGAGAGTTCGAACCGTCCGCTCCGGAGTCCATAATCCACATATCATCGACTTGCACATCAAAAACAGTGAACCGGAGCGATCGCGCATCCGGCGAATAATCGAAGGCAAAGGCCACCTGGCCTGGTGTTGCTAGCTTTTGCTGTCCGGCTCCGTCCGGTTTGATCGAGAACACGTCCTTCTCTCTTCCATAGATTATTCGGTCCGCGCCTGGCCCAAAGGCGGCGTCGTGCGCCAACACAGATCCGACACGACGGGGAGATCCGGCGGATACCGGCTGAATCCACAGCGATTGCCCGTCTGCCTCCTCGTTTGCGAGCAACAGCTCGGTTCCATCATCGGAGGCATCAACAACCATCGGTTGGCTGAGTTGAAGAGGCAACGGCACCGACTCGCCGCCGCGAATCGACACCTGGGAAATCACGGCGCGAGGACCCGGCAAAACCTGGTTGAAGTAGACACGCGGACCATCTGTGGCGAGGGGGCCGACTTTTGCCTGCCCATCATTGGTCAGTTTCCGGAACCTCACTACCTTCGGTGGCGCCCCCACCCGAGCCCCGAGTATCCACACCAGCGTCGCGCTTGCCACCAGCACGGCGAGGGCTGCAAACAGGCCCTTAACCAGGCGAATGCGGTTTGCGGGTGGCTCATGCTGTACCTTCGGCAATTCCTCCATCTGTGGTTCGGGCAGGGCCGACAGCCCAGCGCTCTCTACCGGTGCGATAAATCGGTATCCGCGCCGCGGGAGTGTCTCCACGTATCGCGGCTTGTCGGCAGAATCTCCCAGCGCATCCCTTAATCGGGTGACCGCTTTGTTGAGCCCACGTTCGAAATCCACGAACGTCCCGCCGGGCCACAGTCGCTGGGTCAGTTCTTCGCGAGTTATCACTTCGCCGGGCCGCCCAATCAAAACCAGCAGCACCTGTAGCGGCTGCTCTTGGAGACGCACCTTTCTCCCGCTGCGGCGTAGTTCACCGGATTGAGAATCCACTTCGAATGTCCCAAAGCGAATGGCTGCCATGGAGCCCTCCGGCCGACAGGTGCGCAGTATCCTACCGCACTCCGCCTTGGAATCGCTCAAGGCGCTTCAAGCTTCGCTTAAGAAACTGATTAAGAGCAACTTGCTGGGGAACATCCTCGCCACACAGAAGCAATACGTTAGCCATTTACGACGACGCCGGTTTGCCGCTACGGTCACGGCCACTCGAGGTAGCGATGGGCTGCAACTTGGCATTTGTTTCACTTTGCTCGGTTTCGTTCCTGTGGGCTTGGGCGCCCGCCGTCTTCGCCGGCAGCGCGACTGACCAAAGATATGCCTGCAACATCGGTTATACGCAGGAAGAATGCGCCGAGCAGACCACCGTTCTGCGCTCAGTTCTTGAAAGATATCATGCCGAACGCCTCGGCCCTTGGATGTGGATTGTCGTCAAAAGCCGGGACTGGAAGGGCATTCTTGCGGCCCGCGGCCTCGACACCAATAGCCCGGCTTTCACTTACTTCAGCAATCGAAGGACTTTCATCGAGGAAGCTCTGCTGAGAACAGTTCCCAGGCGCACCGCCGAACTCCTCCTGTATTGGGGCTTGCCGAGAGATCGCCTGCTTGATCTGGCGGTAGCGCACGAGCTGGCACACGCACTTTGCAATGATGTGGATGAAAGAAGGGTCACCGATTTTGCTCGTCTCATGCAGAAAGGGGCAAACCCTTCCTGTGCACACGATAAACCGGCGAAAGAGCTTTCCTTAGCTCGAGTTACTTCGTCACCTCAGGTTTTGGCAAAGCCAAATCTGCCAATTCAACTCAATCTGCCAGGGACTACGCGCGCCACACAAGACCAAGCCCCAGGCTCCCTACGCTCTCGGCCGGCCGATGTACGGTCGCCCGACCCATAGGAGAAGACCATGCAAAATCAAATAGCACCTAGAGTATCCGCCGTCGCGATTCTTGTCGTTTTCGTTTGTGTTTTTCTCGGCGTCATCTCGTCGGCAAGGTCGCAGACTGATCCTGAACGTTCCCTTGTGCAAAATTCATCAGCACCGGGACGCTGTTCCAACCGCACCATCGCCGGGGACTATGCGTTTACCATCGACGGAACCGTGCTGATTTCACCGGGTGTGACCATTCCCTTTCGTGGGGTCGCCTTGGCCCATTATGACGGGAGAGGCAACATGACTCAGGTCGATCACGTCGTGGACAATGGCGTGCCACCCCAGTTGGATTGGACCCCGGGCAGCGGGACCTATACCGTCAATTCCGATTGCACGGGCTCCGGAGTTATCGAAGTTCCGAACAACCCGTCTTCGCCTATCAACCTACACTTCATCGTGGACCAACGCGGAAATGAGATCCGCCAGGTCGTCGACGGCAACGCCGTGACTGCCATTGGCTTGCGCGTGAACTGAAAATCCGTTCCGTTCCCCGGCCATAGCCGCCCGCTGTTGGCGTGGTGTTGCCTGCCGAAAAGGGCGGGTGGCCAAAAGCCATCCGCTCTTTTTGTTTTTGGGCTGCCCGTTTTGCGCGGCGGTATAATCGTCGTTTCCGGGGTCGGTCCGCCTACAAACCCTCCTCGACGGAGCAGCGATGAATGAGTTGCGTGGGTTAAGGGTCGTGCTACTCCTCGGGATATTCCTCGTTCCTGACTCTGTGTTTGCCCAGAACATGTCGATGTCCGGCATCGCAGGTGGATCCGCCGCTTTCATCGACCGGAATTTGGAAGTCAACGTCAAAACACCAGATGGAAAGCCTGTGGACGGTCAGGTTCTTGTTCAACTCCTTACCGTGACGGGCAAGTTGTATACGCAGACCACCGCTAGGAATGGGCACGCACGGTTTGACTTGATTTCGCGAGACGAATTCCACATCCTGGTCACGGCACCGGGCTACCAACGCGGCGAATCGCGAGTCGATCTGTCCGTGAACATCAAGTTGGCCACCGTCGACGTACTCCTGGTTCCGCTTGGCGACACGGAAGACGCTGCAGCCGCCAAGAGCGCATCGAGCATGAATCCGAAGGCCCAGAAGGAACTGAACAAAGCGGTGGAAGCATTGCGCGCCAGGAAGCCCGCCGATGCGCGAAGCCATCTGGAAGCAGCTCAGAAAGCTTCGCCAGACAGCGCCGATGTCGAATATGTCTTCGGCATCTACTCGGCCCGCATGAACGATCCCACGCAAGCCATGGCCCACTGGAACAAGGCGCTCACCGACAACCCACGCCATCTGAGCGCTCTCCTTGAAGTGAGTCAGCAACTGATCCACGAGAAGAAACCTGTGGAGGCTTCGCCCTACCTCCAGCGCGCACTGCAGGTGGATCCGTCCTCGTGGAGGGCCCACGCTTTTTCTGCTGAGGCGGCTTACATGGTTGACAATCGAGCCGAGGCCATTAAACAAGCACAGCGCGCCATTGAATTGGGCCACGACCGCGCCTCTGCCATGGAACCCTTTCTCGCCGGCGTGCTTTTCGAAAATGGAGACACCGCGGAGGCCATTTCGACCATGCAGGCGCATGTGAAGTCGAATCCGTCGGACACGGCGTCAGCAAGGCAATTGGATGAATGGCTGAACCCCGCGCCGGTACCCGCGCGAGCCGCTGCCAAAATGCCAGTTTCGGCGGAGTTCCCTCTTCCGCCAAACTGGATGCCCCCGGACATTGACGAGAAAATACCACCAGTCGAGCCCGGTGCTGTTTGCTCGTTGGACGAAATATTGCACAAGAGCGGCGAGCGGCTCACCGCGTTAGTGCACGACATCGATCGCTTCACGGCCACCGAATCGATCGTGGACGAGACGATCAATCGATCCGGGCTGCCTTCGACAGCCGAAAAACAGAGATTCGCTTATACCGTTTCCATTCAGGAAATGCGGCCGGGCATGCTGACGGTCGATGAATATCGAAGCAACGATTTAGGCCACACGGAGTTTCCCGACGGTGTTATCACCACCGGATTACCTGCTCTGGTATTGATTTTTCACCCGTTTTACGCCGGGAATTACGAGATGACTTGCGAAGGACTGTCGCGCTGGAACGGGAACCTTGCCTGGCAGATTCATTTCCGCCAAAAGCCCGACAAGCCGATTCAGCTCCGCGGGTTCCGGATTGGCGCGATGGGCGCTTCCCATCCAGCGGCTTTGCGCGGCCGTGCGTGGATCGCCGCAGACACGAATCAAATCGTCCGTCTTGAAACCGATTTGGTCGTGCCCATCCCTGAGATTCGACTGAACGCCGAGCATATCGCTGTCGAATACGGTGCCGTGAATTTCCGCAAGGAAAACATCGACCTATGGCTCCCGCGTTCCGCCGATGTGCATTTCGATTGGAAGGGCCAGCGTGTCCATCGGCGGCACAGCTTCGACAACTACCTGCTCTTCTCGATTGATGAAAACGAGCGCATCAGCGCACCCAAAAACGGAAATCTTCCGCCGGACAACACTAAAGAATGAGGCACGTGGCGAAGTTGGGTGGTCTCGCTGAACGGGAAAGTTCGTTGGCTGACCCTTGCCGTTACTTGCGCGGCATCGACGGTCCGAAGTTGTAGCCGCCCTGAAAGCCAATCTCCATCAGAATTTTGAAGCCGATTCCGTAGAGCCCGTTCGGCAAGGGATCGCGACGGACCACTTCCGCAAGGTACTCACGCGCCATCGCTGCGGGTTCTTTCGAATAAGGCATGGAAACGAAAAGGCGCATGCCGACCTCGTATTCCGGTTCGCTGGAATGGAAGTAAACGCCGGTGCGGGACACACTTAACGTGCCGCGAATGTCGTCGAACGGAGTGCGCTCCGGATCCGATGGCCGAATCCGCATCAGCTGCGTGATTTTGCAACGGCGGCTTGCGCGCCGCTCTGTCTGTCTGCGCAGCGGAGTACTGCCATTGCCTGTGTTTGCTTTCACCGTTAGATCCAAGGGGGACGCCATCACTTTCACCTTTCGTGCTTTTACACTACTTGATGAAACGAAGATACCGGACGCGACCCGGAAAACCCATAGTGGAGCCGTACTCTCTGGGAGTTTGGCACCGTCACTGGCCATGGTAGTACGGAAGTACCGGGCCCGCAATCAGGCTGCCCTGAGGAAAATTCGTGTGCCGCTTTCGGCGCTCCTGGCGGGACCCTCTTTTCTGTTCGTCATAATTGAGCTACTCTAGCGCCAAGTACCCAAGATCTAAAATCTATTCCTGGACCCAAACACTGCTAGGGAGGAGCTTCCCGCTTGTTCAATAAGCTACGTGTTTGCATCACGGTTCTGCTTCTGTGCCCACCCTTATTTTCCGTTTCGTCACAAGCGCCGACGATCTCCGAGTTCGATCGGCAGCGCGCATTGCAGATGCTCAAGGCCGTTCACGACGAGGTCCACAAGCATTACTACGATCCGAAATTTCATGGGGTCGACCTGGACAAGGAATTCGCCGACGCCAGGCAGCGCATCGAAAAAGTGAACACCATGAATATGGCGCTTTCGAACATCGCTGCCGCCTTGGATTCTCTCGATGATTCGCACACCTACTTTCTGCCTCCAGCTCATCCCATCCATCTGGACTATGGCTGGCAATACCAAATGGTCGGTGATCGATGCTTCATCACCCAGGTTCGCTCCGGAAGCGACGCGGCGGCCAAAGGCCTCAAACCCGGCGATCAGATCATGGCTATCAATGGGATTGCTCCTACCCGCGACACCACTTGGAAAATCCAGTACATGTACGGCGCATTGCGCCCGCAACCCACTTTACGCCTGACTTTGGCGGACCACAGCGGCCAGCAACGCACCGTCGACGTCACCTCACGCATTCGCGAAACCAAGCGCGTTACCGACCTAACCAACGGCGGTGACATCTGGAACATCATTCGCGAAATGGAAGCCTACGAGCACAACGTGCGAACTCGCTACAAGGAGTACGGCGAGGATCTCGTAGTGATGAAATTGGCCGAATTTACTTACTCTCCCGGAGAGGTCGGCGAATTAATGGGGAAGATCCGCAAACACAAAGCCTTGATCCTCGATTTGCGCGGCAATCCTGGCGGCTACGTAGAATCATTGGAGTTCCTCGCAGGAGATCTTGTCTCCAAAGACGTGAAGATCGCCGATCGTGTAGGCCGGAAAGAATCCAAACCGATCATGACCAAAGGCTCTCACGATCTCTTCAGCGGCAAAATCATCGTTTTAGTCGACAGCAGGTCCGCCTCCGCGGCCGAAATACTGACTCGCCTGATTCAAATCGAAAAAAAGGGAGTGGCTCTGGGCGACCGCAGTGCAGGCAGCGTCATGGAGTCCAAACGTTACAGCGAACAGATGGGCGCGGACACGGTGGTTTTCTATGGAGTGTCGATCACGGACGCGAACCTGATCATGGGAGACGGCAAGAGCCTCGAACATGTTGGTGTCACCCCTGACGAATTGATTCTACCCACCGCTGCCGACTTGGCCGCAGGGCGTGATCCGGTCTTGGCACGTGCCGCGGAGCTGGCGGGTGTCCACATCAGCGCTGACGATGCCGGTAAGATTTTCCCGTACGAATGGCCGCCCGATTAATGCGCAATCAATGAGCCGTACGTAACCTGGGAAGTGACTTCCCACGCGGTTTTGTGCGATTCTTCTTCCTTAGCAATTCATTCTCAACCCAGGGATCTATGCCCAAAAAATTTAAGGATTTGACGGAACGAGAAATTCTCGCCCTTGCCGTCACCAGCGAAGAAGAAGACGGGCGAATTTATGGTGAGTTTGCCGATGCTTTGCGCGATTCCTATCCCGCCACGGCCGAGATGTTCGAAGAAATGCGCATTGAGGAAGCCGGGCATCGCGATCGACTGCTAGCCCTTTTCCGCCAGCGCTTTGGAGACAACATCCCTCCCATTCGGCGCGAAGACGTTCGGGGGTTCCTGCAGCGACGGCCGGTCTGGATGATGCGACCGCTCGGCGTGAAGGTCGCGCGTCGCCAGGCGGAAATCATGGAGATGGAAGCCAGCCGTTTTTACGCCCGAGCCGCGAGTCGTACAAGCGATGTGGCGATGCGCGAATTGCTGAATATGCTGGCCGACGAAGAACGCAAGCACAGACGCGCTGCCGGTGAATACGAAGAAAAACATCTCACCGAAAAAGCGAAGTCAGAGGAGGAAGAGTCGCACAAGCGCCTCTTCATGCTGCAATTCATCCAGCCCGGCCTCGCTGGTTTGATGGACGGTTCGGTTTCCACGCTTGCTCCCCTCTTTGCGGCGGCATTCGCTACACAAAAGAGTTGGGACGCTTTCCTGGTCGGCTTGGCCGCGAGCGTTGGCGCGGGGATTTCGATGGGCTTCGCCGAATCACTGTCCGATGATGGTTCGCTGACCGGTCGCGGTTCGCCGTGGATTCGCGGCACGGTTACAGGTCTCATGACGACGGCCGGCGGCTTGGGCCACACGCTTCCCTACCTCATCTCCAATTTTCACCTTGCCACAGCGGTGGCTGTGGTCGTAGTTGCGATCGAACTTGGCGTCATTAGCTACATTCGCCACCGCTACATGGACACACCGTTCCTGCAAGCGGCGTTTCAGGTCATCGTGGGTGGCGTACTGGTGTTCCTGACGGGCTGGCTCATTGGCAGTTCTTAATCCCGCCTGACTGCCATACCGAGCAAATTGAGGAATCCAGTTTTCAGGCTGCGTTCTGTTAATCGCTGTGTACCGCGGAAGGTGCAGGAGCCGTGTGCCGCAACCGCCTGGGCCGTAGGAAGGTCTGCAACTTATCCATGTAGATGTAGACGACTGGTGTCGTGAACAACGTGAGCAACTGGCTCATGATCAGTCCGCCCACGATCGTTACGCCCAGGGGACGCCGCAACTCTGCGCCGACGCCCGTGCCAATGGCTAGCGGCATTGCACCGAGCATAGCGGCCATGGTCGTCATCATGATCGGGCGGAAGCGCAGCAGGCACGCCTTATAGATCGCTTCCTCGGGTGTCTTCTGCTCTTCGCGCTCCGTTTGAACCGCGAAATCGATCATCAAAATCGCGTTCTTCTTCACGATCCCGATCAACAGGATGATTCCGATCATGGCAATGATACTCAAGTCTAAATGCATAAGCTGGAGCGCCAGCAACGCGCCGATTCCTGCCGACGGGATGGTCGAAAGGATAGTGATCGGATGGATAAAGCTTTCGTACAGGATCCCCAAAACAATGTAAACGGCACCGAGCGCCGCGAATAAGAGAACGAGTTGATTGGAAAGCGAGTCGCGAAACGCCTGCGCGGTGCCTTGGAATGTGGCGTGAACACTGTTGGGTACGCCCAGCTGCAATTTCGCTTCTTCAATGTGCTGCACCGCCGGCCCCAGCGAGGCGCCCGGCGCCAAATTGAAGGAAATCGTAATGGCCGGGAAGATTCCCTGGTGATTCACCGATAAGGCCGTATTCGAATGCTCGTAATGAGCGAAAGAACTCAGCGGCACCAGCTTGCCGGTGTTGGACGCCGCGTAGATGTACTTCAGGCCCTCAGGATTTTCCTGGAACTCGGGCGCCACTTCCATCACCACGTGATACTGGTTTAGTCCCTGATAGATGTTGGAGACCTGTCGTTGTCCGAACGCATCGCCCAAAGCGTTGTCGATGTCCTGCGCGGAGACACCCAACCTGCCTGCCGTGTCACGATCTATGGCCAGAAAAGTCTGCAGACCCTTGTTCTGCTGGTCGGAGTTGATGTCGCGCAATTCCGGGATCTGCCGCATGCGATCCATCACGATAGGCGCCCAGTGGTACAGATCATCCAGATTGTCCGCCTGTAGCGTGTACTGATATTGCGCGCCGCCAAATCGCCCGCCAATCGTCACATCTTGCACGGACGACAGAAACATGGAGGCGCCGGGAATACCGGCGGTCTTGCCGCGTAGACGCGCGATCACGTGGTCCGCATCCATCTTGCGTTCCGCCCGGGGCTTCAATTGTGCGAACAAACGGGCGGTGCTGGTGCCGTTTCCGCCGCCGGTGAATGCGGTCACGGTGTCAACCGCCGGGTCGGCCAATACTATGTCCACGAACGCTCGCATCTTCTTGGACATTTCGGCGAACGAGGTATCCTGGTCGGCTTGAATAAAGCCATTGATTCGCCCGGTGTCTTGCTGCGGAAAGAAGCCTTTATTGACGGTCATGAACATGTTTACGCTCAAGACCGCCGTGCCGATCGTCACCAGCAGCATGATGAACTCGTACTGCAGCACCCAACGCAGCGCGTGTTCATATCCTTTCAACATTTTGTTGAAGCCGCCCTCAAACAACCGGTAGAAGAATCCATGCTTCTTGTTGATGTCATGCTTCAGGAATCGCGCGCACATCATCGGCGTGGTCGTCAGCGAAACGAACAGCGACACCACGATCGCCACGCTCAAGGTCACGGCAAATTCCCGGAATAGCCGCCCGACGATTCCGCTCATCAGCAAAATCGGAATGAACACCGCAATCAGTGACGCGCTCATGGACAATACGGTGAAGCCGATCTCGCTCGCGCCCTTCATCGTGGCGGCGAACGCTCCCATTCCGTTTTCCATGTGCCGTGCGATGTTTTCGATCACCACGATGGCGTCGTCGACAACAAAGCCCGTCGAAATCGTAAGCGCCATCAACGACAGGTTGTCCAACGAATATCCGAGCAGGTACATCACCCCGAAGGTTCCCACCAGTGACAGCGGCACCGCGACGCTGGGAATCAAGGTAGCCCAGTAGTTCCGCAGGAACGCGAACACCACCAGCACGACAAGGATGATCGAGATGATCATGGTGCGTTCCACTTCGTGTACCGAGGCGCGAATCACCAGCGTGCGGTCGATAATCACCTTCAGATCCAGGGCCGGGGAAATGGAAGCTCGCAGCCATGGCAAAGTCGCTTTCACACGATCGGCGGTTTCGATCATGTTTGCGCCGGGTTGACGGAAAATTCCGATGATCACACCGGGCTTTCCGCCGGGAAGACCCAAATTGCGAATGTCTTCGACGGAATCCACGACTTTCGAGATGTCCTCCAGCCGTACCGCGGCTCCCGCGTGGCCTGCGACGATCAGAGTCTTGTACTCGTTGGCTTTAAAGAGCTGGTCCGTGTCGGACAACATCCAGGCACGGTCGGCATTCGAAAGCGATCCCTTGGCCAAATTAGAGTTGGCCGATTGCAGTGCTTTCCGCACCTGCTCCAAGCTGATTCCGTAGCTATTAAGCTGCTGGGGATTTACTTCTACGCGCACCGCCGGGCGAGATGCGCCCCACGTAAACACCTGCCCCACACCATCGATCTGCGCAATCTTCTGTGCCAGAATCGAATCGGAAGCATCGTAGATCTGTCCTATCGGAATCGTCTCGGAGGTTAACGAAAGCAAAATTACCGGGGAGTCTGCGGAATTGACCTTCCGATAGCTCGGTTGCGAAGGCAAGTCCGCTGGCAACTGGCTGCGCGCCGCATTAATCGCCGCTTCTACATCTCGCGCCGCCGCATTAATATCGCGGTTCAAATCAAATTGGAGGGCGATTCCGGTGCTTCCCAGCGTGGAACTCGAGGTCATTTGAGTCACGCCCGCGATACGCCCGAACTGCCGTTCCAGCGGTGTCGCTACCGAGGAAGCCATGGTCTCAGGGCTCGCACCGGGCAAACCGGCGCCAACTCCAATCGTCGGTAAATCGACTTGCGGCAGCGGAGCCACTGGCAAATAGCGGAACGCGATCACGCCGGACAGAAATATCGCGATGGTAACCAGCGAAGTCGCAACCGGCCTGCGAATAAATGGCGCCGAGAAGTTGGATTGAAAATTCATCCGGACTCAATCTCCGTGCGCGGGTTCTTCCACTGGATTCGTGATTCCCAGGTTCAACCGCCGCGCCAGCCATTCGAATGCCAGATACACCACCGGAGTTGTGTACAGCGTCAGCAACTGACTCAGAATCAATCCGCCAACAATCGTAATGCCCAAGGGGCGGCGCAATTCCGAACCCACGCCTTGCCCAAGAGCCAGTGGCAATCCGCCCAGCAGCGCGGCCATAGTCGTCATCATGATGGGCCGGAAGCGCAACAAACAGGCTTCGTAGATCGCGTCCAGCGGCTCCTTCCCTTCCTTGCGCTCCGCTTCCAGCGCGAAATCGATCATCATGATCGCGTTCTTCTTCACGATGCCGATGAGAAGGATGATGCCAATCAGCGAAATGATGCTGAAGTCCGTCTTGCAGAGCAATAATGCCAGGATCGCGCCCACGCCCGCCGAAGGCAGGGTCGATAAAATCGTAATCGGGTGAATATAGCTCTCGTACAGTACGCCCAGCACGATATACACGGTAATCAGCGCCGCTAGAATTAACAGCGGCTCATTCGCGATCGATCGCAAGAATGCCGCAGCCGTCCCTTGAAACGTCGCTTGAATGCTCGCGGGTAATCCGATGTCCTGGCGGGCCGCCTCGATGGCTCTCGTCGCGTCGCCCAGCGAAGAACCGGGTGCGAGGTTGAACGAAATGGTCACAACCGGGAATTGTCCCTGGTGATTGATCGCCAAGGGCGTCGAGCCGGGTTCGAATCGGGTGAACGCGCTCAAGGGCACCTGCTGACCATTGGACGAATGCACGTAGATATTCTTCAACGCGTCGGGATTCTGTTGGAAGCTCGGGTCCACTTCCATCACCACGTGATATTGATTGAGTTGCGTAAAGATCGTCGAGACTTGGCGCTGCCCGAATGCGTCGTAGAGGGTGTTGTCGATGTCTGCCGGGAAAATCCCGAGGCGGGACGCCGTGTCGCGGTCGATCGTTAAGGTCGCCAACAGTCCATCGTTGAGTTGGTCGGTGGCCACGTCTCGCAATTCCGGCAGCGTCTTCAACTTGTCCACAAAGCGAGGCACCCACTGTCCCAGTTCTTTTGGATCCACATCCTCCAGCGAATATTGAAACTGCGTGCGCGAGACCCGGTCTTCGACGGTCAAATCCTGGACCGGCTGCATGTACAGCGTAATACCGTCGATTTTCGCCAGCTCCGGTTGTAATCGCCGGATCACGTCTGACGCGCTGACCTTCCGGTCGGCAAGCGGCTTCAGGTTGATTTGGATGCGCCCGCTGTTCATCGTTGTATTCGTACCGTCAATCCCGATGAAGGAAGACAGGCTCTCCACCGCCGGATCCCGCAAAATGACGTCTGCGAGCGATTGCTGCCGCCGAGACATCGCCGGGAAGGAAACATTTTGCGGCGCCTGCGAAACTCCCAAGATCACACCGGTATCCTGCACCGGAAAAAACCCTTTGGGCACGTAGATGTACAGCAGGATCGTCCCAACCAGAGTGCCAACGGTTACGAGCAGCGTCGTGGTGCGGAATCGCAATACCACCTGCAGGGTCCGCCCGTAAAACGCAATCACGTCGTCAAACACTTTTTCCGACTTGCGATAGAACCAGGTCTGCTGGTTCTCCGGTTGGTGCTTCAACAGCTTCGCGCACATCATCGGCGTCAACGTCAACGAAACCGCCGCGGAAACCAGAATCGTCACCGCCAGCGTCACCGCGAATTCCCGGAAGAGCCTTCCGACGATGTCTCCCATGAACAACAGCGGAATGAGCACGGCAATCAGTGACACGGTCAACGACACGATGGTGAACCCGATCTGCTCCGAGCCTTTCAGCGCCGCCTGTAACGGCGATTCGCCCGCTTCGATATAGCGGCTGATGTTTTCGATCATCACGATGGCATCGTCGACGACGAACCCCGTGGAAATCGTGAGCGCCATCAGCGAGAGGTTATTCAGCGAATATCCGAGCAGGTACATCACGCCGAAGGTGCCGACGATCGATAGCGGCACCGCGAAGCTCGGAATGATCGTCGCCCTCAGGCTCCGCAAGAACAGGAAGATGACCATGACGACCAGCGCGATCGTTAGGAGCAACGTAAACTGCACATCCTCGACGGATGCGCGGATGGTCGTTGTGCGGTCCGTGAGAATTTCCACCTTCACCGAAGCCGGCAGCGCCGCTTGCAATAGAGGTAGAAGCTTCTTAATCCGATCCACTACGCTGATGATGTTCGCGCCGGGCTGCCGTTGAATATTCAGGATCACCGCCGGCTGCTTGTTCGCCCACGCCGCTTGTTTCACGTTCTCCGCGGCATCGATGGCGGTTGCCACGTCTGAAAGCCGGACGGGCGCTCCGTTGCGATAGGCGATGATGACGCTGTTGTATCCCTCGCTCGACAACAGCTGATCGTTGGCTCCAATCGTGAACGCTTGGTGAGTTCCGTCGAACGTACCCTTTGCCTGGTCGACGTTCGCATTTCCCAGCGCCGTGCGCAAATCCTCCAAGCTCAGGCCATACGAGGCAAGCGCCGTTGGGTTCGCCTGCACGCGCACCGCAGGACGCTGGCCGCCGCTGATGCTCACCAAGCCCACACCCGACAACTGCGAGATCTTTTGCGCGAGCGTCGTGTCCGCCAGGTCTTCGACTTTCTGCAACGGCAATGTATCGGATGTCAGCGCCAGGGTCAGCACCGGCGCATCGGCAGGATTGATCTTGCTGTAGATGGGCGGGTTCGGTAGGTCTTTCGGCAGCAGGTTCGAAGCGCTATTGATCTCCGCCTGGACCTCCTGCTCCGCCACATCGATGTTCAAATCGAGGTTGAATTGCAGCGTGATTAGCGAACTGCCAAAGGAACTGGTGGACGTCATCTGCAGCAGCCCGGGAATCTGCCCGAAGTTCCGTTCGAGCGGAGCGGTCACAGACGAAGCCATCACTTCCGGGCTGCCGCCGGGATAGAAGGTCGTGACCTGAATCGTAGGATAGTCAACTTGCGGTAGAGCGGAGACAGGTAACTGCCGGTATGCCACAAATCCCACCAGCAGCACGCCAACCATCAACAACGTGGTGGCGACCGGCCGCAGAATAAACGGCCGTGACGGGTTCATCGACCCGGTCCCCCGCGGGAGGCCCCCGGCGTGGTGCCATCGGGGAGGAACGAACTCTGCGTCGAGCCTCCACCGCCGCCGAGCCGCTGTTGTTTCGGGTCGACTTGGCTACCCTCTTGCAATTTGTCCTGACCATCGATGACGACGGTGTCGCCGTCGACAAGGCCTGTCGTGATGCCCGAGGTATTGCCAGTGGTTTCGGCCAGCGTTACCGATTTGACGCTCACTTTATTGTTCGAACCAACAGAAAAGACATACGTCCCTTTGGGTCCACGCAAAATTGCCGTCGACGGCACAAGAACCACGTTCTTCTTGGTGTCCACCAGCAAGTGCATGTTCACAAATTGATTCGGAAACAGCTCGTTCTTTGCGTTGTCGAACACCGCTTTCAACTTGTAGGTACCAGTTGTAGTGTCGATCTGATTGTCGATGGTCAGCAGTTTTCCCGTGGCAATTTTGTCGGTATTGTCCCGGTCGTATGCTTCTACGGTCATCGTCCGGTTGCGCATCTGCGCCATCACCTGCGGCAGCTGATCCTGAGGCAGAGTGAAAATGACCGAGATGGGCTGTAGTTGCGTAATCACCACAAGCCCATTCGTGTCTGTGGCGTGGACAATGTTTCCCACGTCCACCAAACGCAGGCCCACCCGCCCGCTGATCGGCGCGGTGATGTGCGAATAGGTGATTTGCAGCTTCGCGTTGTCGATCTGCGCCTGGTCCGCCTTGATCGCGCCTTCATACTGTCCCACCTGCGCCTGCTGCGAATCGAGCTGTTGTTTCGCAATGACACCCTCTTTGTACAGCAACTGATAGCGCTCGTAGTCCACCTGCACATCGCGCAGCTGCGCCTGATCCTTGGCTAACTGCCCTGCCGCCTGCTCCAACTGCACTTGAAAAGGCCGAGGATCGATCTCAATCAGCGAGTCGCCTTCGTTCACGTACTGCCCTTCGGTGAAGTTAACCTTGATAATCTGGCCGTCTACGCGGCTCCGCACTGTAACGGTATTAAATGCCGTGGCGGTTCCCAACCCATTGAAATAAACCGGCAAGTCGCCCTTGTGCGCGGTCGCTACAACTACCGGCACCACCATCGCGCCAGGCGCGCCGCCCCGTCCCGGCCCCGCCCCTGGGCCTCCTGCAACCGCACTCGCCTCGTTTGCTTGCGTTCCCCGGGAACGGAAATACCACCATCCAAGCGCCGCAACGCCCAGAATCAACAGCCAAATCCACCAATGGCGTTTCGTCTCATTACCGCGTCGGACAGGCACAGCGGTCTTACTGGCCTCCGGCGGGTTTACTGCATCAATTGGGGGCATTCCGACGAACTCCTCTAGTTTTAAGACGACGCTCGCAACTCAAATGGCGTCAAGACGCCTGGAAATGGAAGAAAGGTCGCAGTCTAAAGTGTACAGCCACACACGGCCCAAGACCCACTCTGATTTAGGACGTTCCCGCGCCTCTGCCGGTTACCGCCTTAACAGCCCATTCACCCTTGCAGAGCGTTTCTCCAACGGATAAATCTTTCCGCGCAACTCGGCAGTTCGTGTGTAAACTACGTAGGTTCAATGAGGTTCGAGCGCAATCCTTCTGCAATCGAGGAGATCAGCGAATGATCAAGGGCATAGCTGTAGGCATTCTCTTGACGTTGCTTGCCGTGTTCGGCGGAACCTACCTCTATTTCTCGGGAGGCCACGCTCCCGTCGCGACGAAGGACCCCGAAATGCCGTTTGAGCATAAGTTCGCGCACATTGCCTTGGATGCGTACCTTAGCAAGCTCCCGCATCCCAATTCCCCTGTGCCCGAGGCCGAACCGAGCTTCCTCGAAGGCGCAAAAGTTTACAAAGAACACTGTGCCGTCTGTCACGGCTTGCCGGGTGAGCCGAGGAATGCCATTGCTGCGGGAATGTTCCCCCCTCCCCCGCAGCTCTTCAAAGGCACCGGCGTTACCGACGACGAACCATGGGAGACCTACTGGAAGGTCTACGGCGGTATCCGCATGACCGGCATGCCCGCGTTTAGCGAACATTTAAGCGAGACAAAGATGTGGCAGGTCAGCGTTCTTCTGAAGAATGCGGATAAGATCTCGCCGGCGGTGAAAGCGGAATTGGCTGTCGCACCCGCGTCTGCTCCTTTACCGGCTCCCGCTGCGGCCCCGTCGCCTTCTATAACTGCTCCTACTCACTAGACGAAACAGGGGCATCGTTTCCCACTCCAGCCAGCTGGTCTGCCCGCCGCAGTTGCGGGAACATCTTCGCCCAAAGCACTGTCACAATGATCGTTCCGAGCCCTCCGAGCACCACCGCGGGAACGGCCCCCAGCCACTGCGCGGCTAAGCCCGATTCGAATTCGCCGAGTTCGTTCGAGGCGCCGATGAAGATCATGTCCACGGCGTTTACGCGCCCGCGCATCTCATCCGGCGTCTCCACCTGAATCAATACTCCGCGCACCACGACGCTGACCATATCCGACGCACCCACGAGAAAGAGCGAAATCAGGGACAGCGGCAAGCTCTGCGAAAGACCGAACACCATCGTGAAGACTCCGAATCCGCCGACGCACCACAACATGGTCGCGCCCGCTCGTCGACGGATCGGTTTGTAGGCGATCAGCAGCGCCATGACCGCCGCGCCCACCCCCGGAGCGCTCCGCAGCATTCCCAATCCCCACGGACCGGTGTGCAGGATCTCTTTCGCGTACACAGGCAGCAAGGCAACTGCTCCGCCAAGCAGCACAGCGAACAAGTCCAGCGAGATTGAGCCCAGGACGACCTTATGCGTCCAGATGTAGTGAAATCCGGCCAGAACTGTCTTCAAGGTGAAAGGTTCGCGGGATAGCCGCTTGCTTGTGGCGCTGATTCCGAGGGTAGTCAGCACGGAAACAATCGCAGCGAAGAGTGCTGTCCCATACACAACGGCCGGTCCTCGAAAGAACGCATACAAAAGACCGCCAAGAGCCGGACCCATGATCGTTGCGCCCTGAAAAATCCCGGAATTCCAGGCCACCGCGCTTTGGAAATGCTCCTCGGGCACGAGTTGCGGCAAGAGCGCCCGGCTCGCTGGCATGCTGAAACTGCGCACGACTCCCACAAAAAAGAGAATCGCAAAGATCGGAACCACCGTTCCGGCCTGGTGCAAAGCTTCTTCGTGCAGCGTTACAACGAGTAGTAGCAGCGACGATAAACCGTATCCCGCATAGCAGGCTGTCAGCAATTTCCGCCGATCGAGCCGATCGGTCGTGTGTCCCGCCACAAGAAACAGCAACACTCCGGGAAGAAACTGCACCAATCCTGTCAGGCCCAGGTCCAGCGGCCGATGCGTAATTTCGTACACCTGCCAGCCCACGGCCACAGACTGCATCTCTGTGCAGAACACAATGCAGAATCGCGCAATTTGGTAGAGCCGGAAATTCGAGAATTCAAATGCGGCTACGCCGGAGCCCAGCCTCTGTTCGCCCGTGGCCATGCCGCCTTAGAATGCCACAAATGTCAGCAGCCTTCGTTCCGCTTGCAGGACTCGGTGCCCGCACTCACGCAAACGACGGCGGCCTGTCATCCATTGCCGCGCCAAACTTCTCGTTGGGCATATCCCCCATCATAATGACAAACTTTCCTCCATCGGCAATTTGTCCGTGGTTGAACCAGCTCTTCGTATACGGCTGCCCGTTCCAGGTCACGGACTGCACGTACATCTTTCCAGGCGCGTTCCCGACGGCTTCAACCTCCAATGTCTTCCCTCCAGACAAGTGCATCCGCGCGCGATCAAACAAAGGCCCTCCGAACACGTAATTGCCACTCACGGGGTCGACCGCGTAAAATCCGAGCGCGCTCAGCACATACCACGCGGACATCTGACCACAATCTTCGTTCCCCGCCAGCCCGTCGGGATCGTTATGGTGCATCGTTTCGAGGAGCATGCGCACACGCGCCTGCGTTTTCCAATGCTCGCCCACATACGCGTAAAGATAGGCGACGTGATGTCCCGGCTCGTTGCCGTGCGCATATTGCCCAACCATTCCTGCAATGTCCGGCGGCGCATCCGGCGGTAGTTCCGAACTCTGATTGAAGAGCTTATCCAGCTTTGCGACGAATCCCTTCTCTCCACCAAACAGTTTCATGTACTCGTACAGATCATGCTGGTTCAAGAAGGTCGCCTGCCACGAATTGCTTTCCGTAAAATCGCGCCACTTTTTCGAATGACCCATCCCACGAGGATCGAACGGCTCCGCCCACTTTCCATCGAGCAGCCGTCCACGCATAAAAGTGGTCGATCCATCGAAGGTGTTCTTATAGTTCCGCGAACGCTGCAGCAGCAACGTGGAGTCGTCTCCCCGGCCCGCCGCGCGCGCCAGATGCGCCACTGCCCAATCGTCATATGCATACTCGAGCGTCTTGCTGACCGCTTCGTCTTCCTTATCGCAGGGGATATAGCCGAGTTTGCGGTAATAGCCGAGGCCGCGATAATCGT
>Ga0335076_10001790_pt1 | contig 20972 bp, 24 predicted proteins | sample Lox_Sample_25_FD_206717 | JGI IMG/M metagenome (GOLD analysis project Ga0335076, IMG submission 206717) | Soil microbial communities from Loxahatchee National Wildlife Refuge, Florida, United States - Lox_Sample_2.5 | ecosystem: Environmental > Terrestrial > Soil > Wetlands | place: USA...
CGAAGGCGAGGAACTGCCGCGCCTCAGCGAGCAGCGCCTCGATCTCCGCGAGCGGCGTGCCGCAGCGTGCCGTGATGACCAGCTCGGAGGGCTCGTACTCGATCACCCCGCGGTAGGCGCGCAGCTCGAGCGGCGTCCCCTGGCAGCTCTCGCCGTAGAAGTCCTTGGTGCCTGCGCCGATGAGGCGCAACGGTCTCCTGTCGCGATGCGCCTCGATGACCGCGGTGCGCAGCACGCCAAGCGCGCTCTCCATCGCTCAGAATCTCGGCAGCTCGGGATGCCGCGGCGGCGCGCCGCGACGCACGTGCTCCCGGCCGTATTCCGCGCAGCGCGTCAGCGTCGGGATCGCCTTACCGGGATTCAGCAGCCCCGGCGGGTCGAAGGCCTCCTTGATGGCGAAGAATGCCGCCCGCTCGGCCGGCGAGAACTGCACGCACATGGGGTTCAGCTTCTCGACCCCTACGCCGTGCTCGCCGGTGATGGTGCCGCCCAGGTTCACGCACAGCTCGAGGATCTCGGTGCCGAAGTGCTCGGCTCGATCCCACTCGCCTTCGCGGTTGGCGTCGAAGAGGATCAGGGGATGGAGGTTGCCGTCGCCGGCGTGGAAGACGTTGAGACACTGCAGGCCGTACTTCTGCTCCATCTGCTCGATGGCGCGCAGCACCTCCCCGAGCTTGCGTCGCGGGATGGTGCCATCCATGCAGTAGTAGTCGGGCGAGAGGCGCCCCGCGGCCGGGAAGGCATTCTTCCTTCCCGACCAGAAGCGCAGCCGCTCCTCCTCCGAGCGCGACACGGCGAGCGCGGTGGCGCCATTTGCGCGCAGCACCGCCTCGATCGACGCCACCTCTGCGGCGACCTCGTCCGCGGTGCCATCGGACTCGGCGAGCAGGATCGCCGCGGCCTCGAGGTCATAGCCGGCCTTGACGAAGGGCTCCACCGCCGCGGTGGTGCGGCGGTCCATCATCTCGAGCCCCGCGGGGATGATGCCGGCGGCGATGATGGCGGCGACCGCCTCGCCCGCCTTGCCGACGTCATCGAAGGAGGCCATGACCACCTGCGCGAGCTCGGGGCGCGGCACGAGCTTCAGCAGCACCTCGGTGACGACCAGCAGCAGGCCTTCGGAGCCGAGCGCGAGCGCGAAGAGGTTGAGGCCCGGGGTGTCGAGCGCCGCGCTGCCGAGCTCGATGAGCTCGCCGTCGATGGTGCAGCCACGAACCTTGAGCACGTTGTGCACGGTGAGCCCGTACTTGAGGCAATGCACGCCGCCGGAGTTCTCCGCCACGTTGCCGCCGATGGTGCAGGCGATCTGCGAGGAGGGGTCGGGCGCGTAGTAGAGGCCGAGCGGGGCTGCCGCCTCCGAGACCGCGAGATTGCGCACGCCGGGCTGCACGCGCGCGGTGCGCGCGAGTTTATCGAGCTCGAGGATGCGAGCGAAGCGCGCGAGCGACAGCAGCACTCCGGCGCCGTGCGGCATCGCTCCACCCGAGAGCCCGGTGCCTGCGCCGCGCGCCACCAGCGGCACCTCGAGCCGCCGGCATTCACGCACCACAGCGCTCACCTGGCTCTCGGTGCGCGGCAGCGCCACGAGCAGCGGTCGCGTGCGATGCGCCGCGAGCGCGTCGCACTCATAGGGCCGCAGCTCCTCCTCGCGGCTCAGCAGGCAGTCCGGGGGCAGGAGAGCCGCCAGCGCGCGCGCGACCTCGAGACGACGCGCCCGAACGGCACTCGGATCCTGCGCGGCTTGCGGGGCGGGGGCGTGCACGCGGCTATGCTAGAGCCCGTTCTTGATCCGCGTCCAGGTGCGGGTCTTCAGGCGCTGATAGCGGCTGTCGAACTCGCCCGGGAGGTAGAGCCGCGCGCGCACCGCGGGCGGCGGATAGATGGCAGGATCCTCGAGGATCCGCGGGTCGACGAAGGGGCGCGCGGCGAGGTTGTCGTTGCCGTAGTGCGTGTAGTTGGTGATGTCGGCGATGACGTGCGGATTGAGCAGGAAGTTGATGAAGCGGTGGGCGGCGCGCGGATGCGGCGCGCCGGCGGGGATCAGGAAGGCGTTGTAGGTGATGTTGGAGCCCTCGCGCGGCACCGTGAAGGCGAGGTGCAGGTCGAGCCCGGCCGCGTGCGAGCGCACCACCGCGAACGAGTAGTCGCTCGACCAGGCCATGGCGAGGCACAGCTCACCCGAGGCCAGCTGGTTCACGTAGTCGCTGGAATCGAATACGCGGATGTACGGCCGTACCGTCATCACCAGCTCCTCGGCGGCCTTGAGATCCTCCGGGCGGCGCGAGTTGGGGTCGATCCTCAGATAGGTGAGCGCGAGCTGCAGCACGTCGTCGGGGGAATCGAGGAAGCTCACGCCGCAGTCGGCGAAGCGCGCGATGACCTCGCGCCTGAAGAGCATGTCGAGGCTGTCGAGCGGCGCGTCCGGCATGCGCGCGCGGATCTGCCGCACGTTGTAGGCGAAGCCGTTCATGGCGTGAAGATAAGGGGCGGCGTAGCGGTTGCCGGGATCGGCCTGCGCCTGGGTGGCGAGCACCGCGGGGTCGAGGTTCTTCCAGTTGGGAAGCTCACTCTTGTCGAGCGGCTCGTAGAGACCGGAGCGGATCTGGCGCGCGTACCAGGCCATGCTGGTGCTCACCAGATCGTAGCCCGAGTCCCCCACCATCAGCTTCCCCTCGAGCGTCTCGTTCGAGTCGAAGAGGTCGTAGACGACCTTGATGCCGGTCTCGTGCTCGAACTGCGCGACGGTTCCCGGGGCGATGTACTCGTCCCAGTTGTAGATGTGCAGCACCGGCTCCTCGGTGCTGGCCGTGCTCGCCGCCGGACCGCTGCGGGTGCAGGCGGCGAGGAGCAAGGCGAGGCAGGCGGCGAGCGCCGGCGCGAGGCGCGATGTCGCTCGCGCGCCCAACGCCCTAGGAGCGCGCCAGCTCGGCCCGCACCCAGTCCTGGAACTGGCCGATGGCGTACTCCTCCGGCATCAGCACGCCGGCGGCGTGCGCCACGGCGTGCAGGCCGCGCTGATTGAGCTCGCAGATCGCGGCGTCCTCGCTCATCACGATGTCGGTGAATTCGACCGCGTTCATGATGTCGTGGCGCGAGTCGGCGAGCGTCTCGGGCAGGAACAGGAACTCGATGCTCATCGCGGTGTGCTCGGGACCCAGGGGCAGGAGACGCACCACGCGGATGTAGTCGACGTGCGCCACGATGAACACCGACGGCACGGAGGTCATGTAGATATGGGCGAGCTTGCGGTCGGCGTCGCTCACGCCGGGGAACGGTACCCCGGCGGGCTTGCCGTCCATCGACCAGGACTCGGCTCCGGCGCGCAGGCCGCCGCCGTACTTCGGATCTTCGTCGTGCGCATGGTCCTGCCAGGCCGGATCGTCGCGACGCTCGAGGAGCGCGCGGCCGAAGATCGGCACCAGCTGCGCGAGGCGCGGGTGCACTCCGGGGCAGTGCAGGCACTCGTTGTAGTTCTCCCAGAACACCTTCCAGTTGCAGTGGATGGTCTTGGTGAGCCGGTGGCCGACCACGAGATCGCCGAGGCGCCAGTCGTCGAGGCGATTGAGCGGCAGGTCGAAGCTCGCCGCGAACGGCGGTGGCTTGTCGGTGAGCGCGGTGAACAGGAACCCGTTCCACTCGGTCACCGGGAGTGAGTAGAGCGGAAAATCCTCCGCGCGGAAGCCGTCGCCGTGCACCTTGGAGGAGGTCTGCACGAGGGCGCCCTTCAGGTTGTAGCGCCAGGCGTGATACGGGCAGATGATGCCGGCCGCCGGGAAGCGCCCCGCGCGCTCGCGGCACAGCGCCGCGCCCCGGTGGCGGCAGACGTTGTGGAAGGCGCGCACGGTGCCGTCCTCGCCGCGCACCAGGAACACCGACTGATCGCCGATCTCGAGCGTGCGGAAGCTGCGCGTCGTCGCGAGATCGGAGGAGCGGCAGGCGTACAGCCAGTGACGCTGCCAGATGCGCTCGAGCTCGAGGCGGTAGTGCGCCGGGTCGAAGTACCAGGTTGAAGGCAGGGTGCTCACCGCGGAGGTGAGGCCCGTAAAGCCCGGATCGCGTCGGATGGAAGTCGGTCTGCTGCTCATCGCCTGCCTCAGGTCGGGGTGGCGGACTCGTTCACCCCGCTATCCTACTACCGCTTCTCGCGGGGAGGGCCCCGTGCCTGCGCTCTACGCTGCTCGCTTGGCGACGTCGACCTCAGCACGCAATGGGGTGAGAGCAACTCGCGCCGATCGGTAACACGCTGGAGGCGTGGAGCGCGCTACAGTGGATGCAGGTGCCGAGGCGGCTGCTGTGGCCGGACGCGTGGCACTGGATCCTGAAGCCCGAGGACAGCCGGCACTTCTACGAGGAGGTGCACGCCTGGCTCGGGAAATACCTCAAGGGCGAGGGGCCCGCGCCCGCAGCACCGTAGCGCGGCACGCGCCGCGCACCTCAGCCGGCGGTGCGGCTCGCGGCCGAGGGGGGCTGCGCTGCAAGCGGAGCGCGTGCCCGGCGGGGGGGCGAGCCCGCATAGAGCGTCGTCCACTCGGCAAAGTCCCGATGCAGCAGTGCGCTCAGCTCGAGCGTCTCGCGCTGCTGGCGCGATCGCAGGTAGCTCGCGGCCTCGGCCGTTGGCACATCCTCGGGCCGCACCGGCCGCACCGCGAGCTGCTTGCCGAGTCTGCGGACAGCGGGCGGAATGAAATGCGCGACCCGCGCGTACGTCGGGTGGTAGCGCAGCCGGTCGAGCAGCCCGAAGCCACGCACCTGCTCGATGACCTGCGGTCGCTCGTTCGCCGGCGTACCGATTCGCGGCGGGCGGAACGACGGGTTGACTCCGAGCCACGCGAAGATGCGGCTCAGCTCGAGGGCCGCATCTGCCAGCAGTGCCTCGTAGGTGAGTACGTGGATGCGCCCGGTCTCGACATAGCGCAGATACTCCTTGAGCTGCCGCGCGTAATGGCTGACGTCGGTGTACTGGGGATCCTTGCGCAGCGCGTCCAGCAGCGGACGGCGCTCCCGCCACCAGCGCACCCGGTGCCAGTAGTGGCTGATGGTGCGCTCGATGGGATCGCGGATGAGGTAGATGAAGCGGGCCCCGGGGCTGAACTCGAGGATTCTCCTCGGCACCCCGGAGCAGATCGGCGCATGCGTGTAGACCGTGCTCGCCTCGGCGATCACGCGCGCCGCGCCCGCGTTGGCGAAGAGCCGCAGGTACCGCTCCTCGCTCCGCCAGTACCCCAGCTGCCACGTGTACCACCACACGCGCTTCAGGGCCTTGCCGTCGACGAAATGACACGGCTCCTTGGGGGAGCTCATGAAGATGTCGGGGTGATCGGCGAGAAGCTCGCTCAGGTGGGTCGTACCGGACTTCATCGAGCCGATGAGGAAGAGATTCGGCCGGGGCTGACTCACGCGGATATTCTAGGCGCGGAGGGGGGGCAACTTTCTATAGTTTTCTTAATGTTAGCGCCTAAACTTCCCTAATTGGATGTATCGCTTTGGCCACAGCCACCGTGCAGCTCCCGGTAAGGGCGTACGAGCCCGCCGGAGTTGGTTTCGGGTGGCGTTCGCGGGCGCGGCGGGTGCTCACGGCTCAGTCGGGGGGCCGCGAGTCAGCCGCGCCGAGCGGGCGCTGCATGAGCACGGTGTCCACCCAGCGGCCGAGTTTGAAGCCGACGGCGGCGAAGCTTCCGACGGTCCTGAATCCGTGTCGCCGGTGCAGCGCCACCGAGGCGGCATTGCCGCTGTCGCCGATCACCGCGAGCATCTGCCGCCAGGGACCCGACTCACAGCGCGCGATCAGTGCGCGAAGCAGCGCGCCGCCGATCCCGCGACCGGTGAGAGCGTGGGCGACATACACCGAGTCCTCGATCGTGCAGCGGTAGGCCGAGCGTGGCCGGTAGGGCGATGCGTAGGCATATCCGACGAGCTCGCCTCTCAAGTCGGCGGCCAGATAGGGAAGACCGCACTGGAGAATCGCCGCGTGGCGCTCAGCCAGCTCGGCGGTCGAGGGAGGTACTTCCTCGAAGGTCGCGAGCCCACGCAGCACATGGTGCGCGTAGATCAGCTGCACTGCGGTGAGATCCTCTTTCACGAGGTCGCGGATGATCATGTCGCCGGCAGTGCAACCGCCATGCCATGCGAGCGCGAGCCGCGGCGAGCCCCGGCTGCTGTAACTGCGCGTTCCCGACGCAGGGCGCCCGAGCCCTGCACCATCGCGGTGCGCGCCGCGCGGTGGCGCCGCTACTTCCCGTCCGGCAGTCCCTGGTTTTCCTCCAGCAGCTTGAGCAGGCTCTTCCCGAAGTAGAAGTTCCAGCCGGCCTCGCAGGTGCCGTAGCACTCGGCCTCGGGCGTGAGGCCGCTGTGTGTCAGGGTGACCGTGCTGCCGGCGGCTCGCGGCACGACTTCCCAGACGACCCGCGTGTCATTCCATTCCTTCTTGTTGTGCTTGAGCCAGGGGAGATTGCAGTCCGTCACCTGCCACACGATCCTCGCGTTGGGGACCGACTCCGCCACCGCGAAATCGACGAAGGTCTCACCCCAGCGCACCTGGAAGGTGTCGCCGGTCTCGCGCGCGCTGCCGGTCACGCCTCGGGTCCACCAGTCCGACACCCGGCCAATTCTCTCGACGGCCTCGGCGGGCGGCAGCCGGCTGCTGATGCTCGAGCGGTAATCACGCTGTTCCATGGGTCGCTTCCTCAGAGGCGGTGGTTGACTAGTCGGTAAGTACATACTTACGGTAGACTCCGGCCGCTCACGTGTCAAGCCTGCGAAGGAGTGATCTCGTGCTACGGAAATTCCTGTCGGGGATCTATCTGCTCACGGCGGTCAGCGTAGGCCTCGGTGCCTTCGGCCATGGGAGCCAATGGTCGAGACACATACTGCCCGCCCTGAAAGGGGTGGCACCGGATGTGGTGAGCGTGCTCGCGCTCGTGTGGTTCTGGGTGAGCGGTGCGATGCTCGCGTTCGGCGTGCTGCTGGTGCTCGCGTGGTGGCGCGGCGGGCGGGGGGATGTGCGGGTGGCCGGCGTGTCCGGGGTCGTCGGAGCCTTCTACCTCATCGAGGGCATCTACGGCGGGATCTATCTGGCGCCGTTCTTCTACCTGTTCGCGGTGCAGGCGCTGCTGCTCCTTGGCACGACGTGGGGGGCGCGGCGGCTCACTGCGCCGGGCGCGTGACCCGCCAGCCGTCCCGGCGCGAAGCGCCTCAGGGCTTGGGCTTGAGAGCGGCCTTGGCGAGCTGATCGAGCTGCGTCACGGTAGCGCGCGTGACGCCGAAGATCTGGAAGCGGCGCCGTCCGAGCGCGACCCAGGCCTCGAGCGTCTCGATACCCTCCGAGCGCAGCCGCTCGAGCAGGGTGCTCGGCAACTCAATGGGCAGAGCGTGCGACATGCGAGCCAGTCTTATGAATTCCGCTCCCGGGCCCAAGGGCAATTTGACATTATCGGGAGGCAGCTCGCGAATCGGTGAAGCGCCTCTCAGCGGATGCGATAAGCAGTTCTCAGCCCGGGCGAGGACATGGGGGGAGCGGCCGCTATGGGGTGATGGTGCGCGTGAGGCGAGCCGCCGCTCAGTGCGGCGAGCGGCACGATCGCCGTCCACAGACCACAGGCGACGAGCGCCGCCCCGAGGACTCGCGCGAGCGTGCCACCGGGCCGCGGCAGCCGCGTGCCGATGAAGCCGAGGCCCGCCATCGCGGGAGCGGTCCCGAGTCCGAAGGCGACCATCGTGGCCGCCCCGCTCACCGCGCTGCCGGCGACGGCGGCGGCGATGAGCACCGAGTAGACGAGCCCGCACGGCAGCCAGCCCCAGAGGAGCCCGAGCAGCAGCGCGCGCAGTGCCGGCGGCGCCGAGCGCGCGCTGTGGGACAGCGGGGCGAGGCGCTGCCAGAGGCGCGCGCCCCAGCGCTCCGGTGCGCGCAGCCAGCGAGCGCGGCCGCCGCCGCTCAAGGCGATGTCGAGCCCGATCACTACCACGACGAGCGCCGTCGCGAGCCGCAGCACCTCGCTCCAGCGCGACACCGCGAACGCGAAGCCGGCGGCGGCGCCGAGCGCGCCGGCCGCGCCTCCCGCGACCGCATAGCTCGCGATGCGCCCGAGGTGGTGCAGGAGCATCCGCCATCCGCGGCCGGCGGGCGAGGCTCCCAGAGCCGTGGCAATGCCGCCGCACATGGCAAGGCAGTGCGTGCTGCCGATGAGTCCGGCGAGGAACGCAGTGATGAGGGTGAGCTCAGGCATCGCGTGCGTCCGGTGCGGGCGGCGGGGCGCGATCGTCGTCGAGCAGGATCTGCACGGCCGGCGAGTCGAGGTCGTCGAACTGACCCGAGCGCACCGCCCAGAAGAAGCCCCAGACCGACAGCGCGAGCAGCGCGATCCCTAAGGGGATGAGGAGGTAGATGACGCTCATGCGGTGATCGGCGCGCTCAAGCTTCGGGGCGGCACGGCCGGCGAGGCCGGGCGCCGCTCGCGCACGCGCATCGCATTCAGCACCACGAGGAGCGAGCTCCCCGACATGCCGAGCACTGCCATCCACGGTGCCACCCAACCGCAGGCGGCGAGCGGCACCGCCGTCAGGTTGTAGAGCACCGCCCAGATGAGATTCTGGCGGATGACCCGCAACAGGCGCCGCGAAGTCTCGACGGCGGTGACCAGCCCTCCCAGACCCTCACCGAGCAGCACCAGATCGGCACTCACCTTGGCAAGATCGGTACCGGAGGCGATGGCAACCGACACGTCGGCCGCGGCGAGCACCGGCGCGTCGTTGACGCCATCGCCGACCATGACGACGCGGTGATGCTCGGCGTGCAGCTGCTCGACCCGCGCGAGCTTCTCCGCGGCGCTGAGGCCGGCGCGCGCGGCGATGTTGCCGAGCGCCCGTGCCGCCGCCGCGACCGGGGCCGCCCGGTCGCCGCTCAGGATCTCGGACGTCAGACGGAGCGAGGCGAGCCGCTCGAGCGTCTCGCGCGCATCGCTCCTCAGGGCGTCGGCGAGGTGGAATACGGCGAGCAGCGCGGTGCTGTCCCCGAGCGCGACACTGGTGTGCGTGGAGTCGAGCGGCGGGCAGGGAGTATCCGTGCAGCCCTCGAGCACGTACTCCAGGCGGCCGATCCGGTAGCGCGTGTCGCCGATCAGTCCCTCGAGACCCTGTCCCGGAACCGACTGCACGGCGCGTATCCCGGGCGCCGCGCGCTGCTGCGCGAAGGCGCGCGCCAGCGGGTGCGCCGAGTGGCGCTCGAGGGCCGCAGCCACCGCCAGGCAGTCAGCCTGGGTCCAGCGTGCATCGAGCACCGTGACGGACTCGAGCCGCGGCTCACCACGGGTGAGCGTGCCGGTCTTGTCGAGGAGCACGCGATCGGCGCCGGCGAGCCGCTCCAGCGCCCGGCCGCGCGTCACCAGTATGCCCGCGCGCGCCAGCCGGGCCGTGCCGGCGGCGAGCGCCGCCGGCGTGGCGAGCGACAGCGCGCACGGACAGGTGACGACCAGTACCGCGAGCACGGTGGGAAATGCGCGGCTGGCATCGGCGTGCAGCCAGTAGAGCGCGACGCCCGCGGCGAGCAGCAGCATGCCGGTGACGAACCAGGCGGCGACCCGGTCGGCAAGGTCTGCGCTGCGTGGGCGCGAGGCCTGGGCGCGCTCGAGCAGGCGCGAGACGGCCGCGAGCGTCGAGTCCTGGCCGACCTGCGTCACGATCATCTCGACGACGCCGCTTAGGTTCAGGGTGCCGGCGATGAGCGCATCGCCGCAGCGCCGCGCTTGTGCGGCGGACTCACCGCTCAGCAGCGACTCGTCCACCTCGGTGCTGCCTGAGTCGATGCGGCCGTCCGCCGGTACGCGCTCGCCGGGGAGCACCCGCACGCGCTCACCGGCACTGAGCTCCTCGGGGGTGACGCGCTCGAGCTGCTCGCCGCTGACGCGCAGCGCACTGTCCGGCAGCAGCCGCGCCAGGGCATCGTGGCGGAGCCCGGCGCGGTGGCGGAGCGACATCTCCACATAGCGGCCGAGCAGCAGGAAGAAGGTGAACATCACCACCGAGTCGTAATACACCGCGCCGTGGCCGCGCAGGGTGGAGACGACACTCCACAGGTACGCGGCTCCGATCGACAGCGCTACCGGCACGTCCATGCCGGGCCGGCGGACCCGCAGACTCTGCCAGGCGGATATGAAGAAGGGCTGAGCGGCATACAGCACCACCGGCGTCGCCACCAGCAGGCTCACGAAGCGCAGGAACTGCTCGAGCTCGGGCCGGATGCCCTGCATGAGGCCGGCGTAGAGCGACACGGCGTAAGTCGTGACCTGCATCATGCCGAGGCCGGCGACCCCTAAGCGCGTGAGCGCCGCGCGGCGCTCCGCGGTTCCCGCCGCGATGCCGCCCGTGAAGGACAGCGGCAGCGGGGTGAATCCCAGCGCGTGGATTGCCGAGAGCAGCTGGCTGAGCGCGAGGCGGCGCGGGTCGTAGCGCAGCTCGGCGCGTGCCGTGCCGGGGTTGACGTGGATGCGCGTGACGCCCGCCGTACGTGCCAGACTGTTCTCGATCAGCCAGGCACAGGCGGCGCAGTGCAGCCCCTCGAGCTGCAGGCTCACCTCGCGCGCGCCGTCGACGCGGGCGTGGGTATAGCGGCGCAGCGCCGCCTCGCGATCGAACGCCGACCAGTCGTGGCTCGCGCCGCTCGCCTTGAGCGCGGGGAGCTCGCGGAACTCGTAGTAACGGCCGAGACCCTGGGCGAGGATCAGCGTCGCGGCCGCCTCGCAGCCTTTGCAGCACACGGGCCGCGCGATGCCATCGAGCAACACCGTGAAGCCGCCCGCCGGCGGCAACGGGCTGCCGCAGTGGAAGCAATGAGTGGCGCAGACCACGGCGTCCATGCAGCTGCGCCTACTGCGAAGCGTCCGAGTGCTCGAGCACGACGTCGTTGGTGTGCAGCGCAAAGTACAGGGTGACGAAGCTCCCGGTCACGGCACCCGCCAGCATGGCGATGATGAACCACGGCCAGAAGTGCCGGTACCAGGGGAGTGCGGCATGGACGCTGCTCATGGCGATGGTCCTATGAAGCGGGTGTTCTCGCGTACGGAAATCCCCGGCGCGTCGACGGCGGCGAGCGTGAGGGCGATGCGGTGCACGCCGCCGGCGCGGGCTGCCGGGGCGTCGAGTCGTGCGGGGATGTTGCTGACGCTGCCCGGGGGTACGGTGATCGGCTCCGAGGGGGCGGTCAGCTCGAGGCCTTGCATGCCGCTCACCACCAGGCGGTAGGTGTGCGGCCGGTCATCGAGGTTGATCACCTTGAGCGCATAGGCGTTCTCGATCTGGTCGCCGCTCACTTCGCGGTACAGTGCGTTGCGGTCGCGGATCACATCCAGGATGAGCGGGGTGCGCGTCACGAGAGAATACGCGAGCGCACCGCCCGCCAGCAGCAGCAGCGCCGCGTACACCACCATGCGCGGTCGCAGCAGGTGGGTGGCCCGGCCGTGCAGCGCGTGCTCGGTGGTATAGCGAATCAGTCCGCGCGGGTCGCCCATCTTGTCCATGACGCCATCGCAGGCATCGATGCATGCGCCGCAGGCGATGCACTCGTACTGCAGGCCCTTGCGGATATCGATGCCCGTGGGACACACCTGCACGCACAGTGTGCAGTCGATGCAATCCCCGAGACCGAGGGCGCGCGCCGCGGTGCCGCGGCGCCGCGGTCCGCGCGGCTCGCCGCGTGCTTCGTCGTAGGAGATGATGAGCGTGTCCTTGTCGAACATGGCGCTCTGAAAGCGCGCGTAGGGACACATGTACTTGCAGACTTGCTCGCGCAGGAAACCCGCGTTGCCGTAGGTGGCGAGTCCGTAGAGCGCGATCCAGAACGTCGACCAGGGGCCGAGCGAGAGCGAGGCGACTCCGGCGCCGAGCGCACGGATCGGAGTGAAGTAGCCGACGAAGGTGAAGCCGGTCCAGAGCGCGAGCGCCACCCACAGCGTCTGCTTGAGGGCCTTGCGCAGCAGCTTCTCGGCCGTCCACGGCCCGCGGTCGAGCTTCATGCGGCGCGAGCGCGTGCCCTCGGTCCACTGCTCGATCCACACGAACAGCTCCGTCCACACCGTCTGCGGGCACGCATAGCCGCACCACAGGCGCCCGGCGAGGGCCGTGAAGAAGAACAGCGACAGCGCGGCGATGATCAGCAGCAGCGCCAGGTAGAGAAAGTCCTGCGGCCACAGCGTCAGTCCGAAGAGATGAAACTTGCGCGCCGGCAGATCGAACAGTACCGCCTGGTGTCCGCCCCAGTCGAGCCATGCCACGCCGTAGAAGAGTCCGAGCAGTGCCACCACGGCCACCTGCCGCAGGCGGGTGAAGCGGCCGCTGATCTCGCGCGGGTAGATCTTCTCCGCCGCGGCATAGAAGCTGCTGCCCGCCGACGGCTCGGAAGCGGGCAGGGGTCTTAAGGGGGCGAGGCTCACGGGGCACCCGGGCCGGTACGGCCCGCAGCGCTGCGCTCGGTGCGGATCAGATAGACGCTGAGCGCGCTGGCGAGCGCGCCGACGCCCCAGAAGAAGATGAAGCCGAGCGCGTAGCCGGCTTCGCGCTCGAGGCCGGCGAACAGGCGCGGTCCGGCATCGCGCAGCAGCGCCGGATCGACCACGGCGAAGAACAGCAGGCTCGCCGCGCAGGCGGCGAGGAACGACGGCCACAGCACCAGCGCGACGTCGAGAGCGCGCGCACGCCGCTTCTGCTCAGGCGAGGCGCTCGGGGTCATGGGCGCTCACTGCGGGTGCGACAGGCTGTAGACGTAGGCGGCCAGCAGTCGGATCTTGTCGTCTCCCATCCACTGGTGTGCCGGCATCTTGCCGTGCCGCCCTTCGGTGATCGTCTTGCGCAGCGTCGCCTCGGAGCCGCCGTACAGCCAGATGTCATCGGTCAGATTCTTCGAGCCGATGGCGGGATTGCCTTTGCCGTCCGCTCCATGGCACGCCGCGCACAGCACGAAGCGCGCCTTGCCGGCTGCCACCTTGTCGGCCGGGGCAGGATGACCGCTCAGGCTGCGCACGTAGGCCAGCACCTCGTCGACGCCGTCGGCGCCGAGCACCGTGCCGAGCGGCGGCATGGCGCCTTCGCGCCCGAAGGTGATCGACTTGACGATGTCCTCGGGCGCCCCGCCATACAGCCAGTCGTCGTCGGTGAGGTCGGGGAAACCGGGTGCGCCGCGGGCGTCCGAGCCGTGACAGTTGATGCAGTCGGTGGCGAACAGGCTCCGTCCGAGAGCCAGCGCCTTCGGATCCCTGGCGAGCTCGACGATGCTGCGGCCGGCAAACGCGGCATAGATGGGTGCGTACTGGCGCTGCGCGCGCTGCATCTCCTCGCGATACTCGCGGTCCTCGGACCAGCCGAGCGTGCCACGAATGATGCCGGGGTAGAGCAGCAGATAGGCGAGCGCAAACACGATCGTGAGGAAGAACAGGATCAGCCACCAGCGCGGCATCGGATTGTTGCGCTCGCGCAGGTCGCCGTCCCAGACGTGGTCCTTGACCTCGCCCTCCGCCACTTCGCCCGGCGCGCGACGCGCCGTCCACCAGATGAGCCAGCCGCAGGCGAGTACGTTGAGGAGAGTAACGATCGCAACGATCGTCGTCGTCACAGCTGACATCACTCGCCTCCTTTGCCGTCGTCGCGGGCCTCGTCCGGCTCGTCGAACACCAGCCGTGCTGCGGCGTCGAAGTCTTTGCGCCGCCGCCCGCTCCAGGCCCACAGCCACAGCGCGACGAACGTCACGAACCACACCACCGTCACGGCGCTGCTGAGTACGTCGAAGTCCAGGTGCATCGGGATTCCTCCTCAGCCGCGCGGCCGCGCCAGGCCGAGCGATTGCAGGTAGGCGATCAGCGCGTCCAGCTCGGTCTTGTCCTGCACCGCCGCCGGTGCGGCCGCGATGTCGGCATCGGTGTACGGCGTACCGAGCATGCGCAGCACGCGCAGCTTGCGCTGCAGCAGCGCCCCGTCGATCCTGGCGTCGGCCAGCCACGGGAAGCCCGGCATGTTGGACTCAGGCACGACGTCGCGCGGATTGTGCAGGTGCATGCGATGCCAGTCGTCGCTGTAGCGGCCGCCGACGCGGGCGAGGTCCGGGCCGGTGCGCTTGGAGCCCCACTGGAAGGGGTGGTCGTACTGCGACTCGGCCGCGACCGAGTACGGTCCGTAGCGCTCGGTCTCGCTGCGGAACGGGCGGATCTGCTGCGAGTGGCACAGATAACAGCCCTCGCGCTCGTAGATATCGAATCCCGCCTGCTCGAGCGGCGTGCGCGGCGTGATGTGGACCGCGCCCTGTTTGGCGGCGGCGCTGGTGGCGAGCGGAATCACCTCGACGAAGCCGCCGACGCTGATCACCAGCACGATCAGAACGATCAGCACGCCCAGCTTGCGCTCGACATAGTCATGATTCATGGCTGCGCTCCCGGCGCCACGACATCGGCCGCGGCAATGGCCGCGGGTGTGTACGCCATCTCCGGGGGCGGTGCCGGCACGCGCACCGCTTGCGGCGTCTCGCCGCGGATCGTCATCCAGACGTTGTAGGCCATGATCCACATGCCGGCGAAGAACAGCGCGCCGCCCGTCAGCCGCACCAGATAGAAGGGATAGGTGGCCTTGACGCTCTCGATGAAGCTGTAAGTGAGCGTGCCGTCGTCGTTGACCGCACGCCACATGAGGCCCTGCATGACGCCCGCGATCCACATCGCCGTGATGTACAGCACGACGCCGATGGTCGACAGCCAGAAGTGCACGTCGATGAGCTTGACGCTGTACATGCGCTCGCGATTGAAGAGGCGCGGTATCAGGTGATACATCGTGCCGATGGTCATCATCGCGACCCAGCCGAGGGCGCCGGAGTGCACGTGGCCGATGACCCAATCGGTATAGTGCGACAGCGCGTTGACGGTCTTGATCGACATCATCGGACCTTCGAAGGTCGACATGCCGTAGAACGACAGCGACACGATCATGAACTTGAGGATCGGGTCGGTGCGCAATTTGTCCCACGCGCCCGACAGCGTCATGATGCCGTTGATCATTCCGCCCCAGGAGGGCGCGAGCAGCAGCAGTGAGAACACCATGCCGATCGACTGCACCCAGTCGGGAAGCGAGGTGTAGTGCAGGTGGTGCGGGCCGGCCCAGATGTACACCGAGATCAGCGCCCAGAAGTGCACCACCGACAGGCGGTAGGAGTAGATGGGCCGCTGCGCCTGCTTGGGCACGAAGTAGTACATCATCCCGAGGAAGCCGGCGGTGAGGAAGAAACCCACCGCGTTGTGCCCGTACCACCACTGCATCATGGCGTCGATCGAGCCGGCGTAGATCACGTAGGACTTCGTCAGGCTCACCGGGATCGCCAGATTGTTGAACACGTGCAGCACGGCGATGGTGATGATGTAGGAGGCGAAGAACCAGTTGGCGACGTAGATGTGCTGCACGCGGCGCCTGGCGATGGTGCCGAAGAACACGATCGCGTACACGACCCAGACGATGGTGATGAGCAGATCGATCGGCCATTCGAGCTCGGCGTACTCCTTGCCCTGGGTGATGCCGAGCGGCAGCGTGATGGCGGCGGCAACGATCACCGCCTGCCACCCCCAGAAGGTGAAGGCGGCGAGTTTGTCGCTGAACAGGCGCACGTGGCAGGTGCGCTGCACGCAGTAGTAGGAGGTGGCAAACAGCGCGCTGCCGCCGAAGGCGAAGATCACCGCGTTGGTGTGCAGCGGCCGCAGCCGGCTGTAGGTGAGCCAGGGGGTATCGAAGTTGAGCGCCGGCCAGTAGAGCTGCGCCGCGATCAGCACGCCGACCGCCATGCCGACGATGCCCCAGACGACCGTCATGACGGCGAACTGGCGTATGACCTTGTCGTTGTACGTCTCGGTCAGATACATGAGCCCATCCCTCGCACCCTGAGCCGGGGCGCATCTTGGCCGTCGGAGATCGCGACCGCGGGATCTAGGAGACCATCTTCCGCGCGGCGCACCTATAAGTAGATGTGCCTAGGATGGGCTGCGGACGACGCACGAACATGCTGGGGCGCGCGCGTCCCGGGGGCAGGGCGCGCGATTCTCGCGGGCGGGGCGGCCGTCAGCTGAGCGGGGTGAGGAACCGGTCGGCGCGCGGAGCGTAGTGGTGCTCCGGATCGAGCGATACCACGACGCGCGTGGCGCGCCCGATGATGTCGCGGCGCGGGACGAAGCCGAAGTAGCGGGAGTCGGCGCTGTTGTCGCGGTTGTCTCCCATCATGAAGTACGTGTCTTCGGGGACCACGAACGGACCGGCGGATCTCGGCGCCGCCCGATCGGGGAGCAGCAGTACGTCGTGCGCTCTGCCGAGCCCCGTCTCGGAGAGCAGCAACGGGTGATGCGCCGCGGTGGAGGCGAGCAGCTCGCGCAGCCGCCGTGCATCGCCGCGCGTGTAGCGCGCGGTGTGACCATTGACGGTCAGGCGCTCGTCCTCGAGCTCGACCACATCGCCCGGCAGCCCGATCACGCGCTTGACGAGGGAGGTGCCATCGACGGGGGAGTCAAACACCACGATGTCGCCGCGCGCCGGCGCCTCACCGCGCGTGAGATGCACGCGGGTGAAGGGGATGCGCAGCCCGAACACGTGCTTGTCGACCAGCACCCGGTCGCCCTCGATGATCGTGGGACTCATCGAGCCCGTGGGCACCGTGACCCAGTCCGCCCAGGCGGAGCGGAAGCAGAGCATCAGCAGGATGAACAGCAGGGTGTTGCGGTAGTCACGCCATAGCCTGGCGAGTCTGCTGAATGCTGCGGCTGTCACGGGCGCCTCTCTGCTGTGCCTGCCGGCTTTGGACCCGATGCCGCGACCGAGGTTCCAACCCGCTCAGCGCGAATGCAGCTCGACTTCCGCCTCGACCTCGACCGGGATGCGGAAGGGCAGCTCCGCCATGCCGACCGCGCTCCTCGAGTGCGCCCCGACCTCCGGGCCGAATACCTCGAGGATGAGGTCCGAGAAGCCGTTGATGACGCTCGGCTGGTCGGTGAAGCCGGGCGCGGAATTGACCATGCCGAAAACACGTGACCAGGCGGCGATGCGGTCGAGATCGCCGAGGGTGCGTTGCAGGCTCCCGAGGACCGACAGCGCGGTGAGACGCGCGGCCGTATAGCCCTCATCGCGTGAGAGATCGGACCCGAGCTTGCCGAGCGGCCGGGCGAACGGGCCTTCCGGGCTCTGCGGCCCGTGGCCGGAGATGAAGGCCCGGTTGCCGACGACTCTCACGAACTGGAAAGGCAGAACCACGCCCGGGGGCGGCCGGCTCGGGGGCGGCAGCGTGATCCTGAGCTCCCGCAGGCGGTCTTCGATTCGGGACATGGGCGCGAGCTCCTTATCTATACCGGTGCCGGCAGATCCGCGCAGTCTAAGGCCGGGCAGGCGCGCCGGGCATTGAAATCCGCCGCGCCGCTCCCAAGCTTGGACCGCATGAGCGACACCCTGCATATCGTCTGTCCGGGCTGCACGGCGACCAACCGGATTGCGGCGGCGCGGCTCGGCGAGTCGCCGAAATGCGGGCAGTGCCACCAGGCGCTGTTCACGCGCCATCCGGTCGAGCTCACCGCGGGGAGCTTCGGGCGCTTCATCGCGCGCAACGACCTGCCGGTGGTGGTGGATTTCTGGGCACCGTGGTGCGGGCCCTGCCGGATGATGGCGCCGGAATATGCCGCCGCAGCTTCAGAGCTCGAGCCAAACGTGCGCCTCGCGAAAGTCGACACCGAGGCCGAGCCCGCCCTCGGCGGACAGTTCGCCATCCGCAGCATCCCCACTCTCGTGTGCTTCAGGAGCGGGCGCGAGATCGCGCGGCGCTCGGGCGCCATCTCCAAGGCGGAGATCGTGCGCTGGGTGCGCTCGCTCGGCTGAGCTCTCAGAATGGCTCACACCGCGCTGGAACGGTGTGCCGGCCTCGTCCATTCGCGGGAACGCGCGGTTGCGTGCCATCATAGCCGCCCCCACGAGTCACGAGGTGATCCATGGACAAGCGGTTGACCCTTTTCCTGCTCGCGTGCATCGCTTCCGTGCCGGCTCTCGCTGCGCTGCAGGCGGGGGCGAGTGCGCCCGCGTTCACCGCACAGGCCTCGCTCGCCGGGAAGCCCTTCACGTTCTCGCTCAAGGACGCGCTCGCGAAGGGACCGGTGGTGGTCTACTTCTATCCTTCCGCCTATACGGGCGGTTGCGACCTCCAGGCGCATACCTTCGCTGTCAACAAGGACAAGTTCACGGCAGCCGGCGCCACCATCGTCGGCGTGTCGCTCGACAGCATCCAGCGCCTCAATGACTTCTCCGCCGATCCCCAGTACTGCGCCGGGAAATTTCCTACGGCCTCGGACGCCGACGGCAGCATTTCCAAATCCTACGAGCTCAAAGTGCAGGACGGGCCGGCGGGATTCAAGGACGTTCGCGGTGTGGAGATCGGGCATGCCTTCGTCGAGCGCACGACCTTCGTCGTGACCAGGGACGGCAAGATCGCCGAGACCATCACGGGAGTCGCCCCCGACAAGAACGTCGAGCAGGCCCTCGATGCGGTTCAGCATCTGACCGCCAAGGCCAAGTAGGCACCCCGGCAGCCGACCACCCGGCAGCCGACCGCCCGGCGGCTGCGCTCGCGATGGCGACGGCGGGCGCGGCCGCGCTTTCGGCTGCCCGGCCGAAGGCATATATTCCGCCCGATTCGGACCTCGAGTGCGGGTGCAGTCATGCCGTATCGACTCGACATCAATGGCGTCGTACGCGAAGTCGACGTCCCTGCCGAGATGCCGCTCCTGTGGGTATTGCGCGATGAGCTGGGACTCGTCGGCACCAAGTACGGGTGCGGCGCGGGACTTTGCGGCGCCTGCACCGTGCACGTCGACGGCGCGGCGCAGCGCTCCTGCCAGCTTGAGGTCGGCCAGCTGGGCAAGGCCAGGATCCACACCATCGAGCACATCGGTACGACCGCGCTCGGCGCGCGGCTGCAGCAGGCATGGCTCAAGATCGATGTCATGCAGTGCGGCTACTGCCAGGCCGGGCAGATCATGACCGCTTGCGAGCTCCTCGGGCGCAGCGCGCAGCCGAGCGATGAGCAGATCAATCAGGCCATGGCGGGCAACATCTGCCGCTGCGGCTGCTACAACCGCATCCGCAGCGCGATCCGCATCGCCGCCGGCATGGACGAGGAGAGCGCCCATGCGTGAGCCGCGGCGCGCCGGTATCGACCGGCGGACGGTACTCAAGGCCTCGCTCCTCGCAGGCGGCGGGCTCGCGCTCGATGTGCTGATCCCGATCCCGGCAAGTGCGCTCGACGCGGGAGAGAGGGACGGTGCGCAGACCGCGCAGTTGTCCGCCTTCGTCTCGATCGCGCCGGATGGCACTGTCACCATCACCTCCAAGAACCCCGAGATCGGACAGGGCATCAAGACATCGCTGCCGATGCTCGTTGCGGATGAGCTCGATTGCGACTGGAGCCAGGTGCGGATCAACCAGGCAGACCTCGATCAGAAGCGCTACGGGGAGCAGTACGCGGGCGGCAGTACCGCAACTCCCAGGGACTGGCTGCCGATGCGCAGGACCGGCGCTGTGGCGCGTGCGATGCTGGTGCAGGCGGCAGCGGAGAAGTGGCGCGTGGACGCGGGCCAGCTCACCACCGCCAGGGGCCGCATTCATCACGCGGCCACGGGTCGCTCGGTGGGCTATGGCGATGTGGCATCCGCCGCAGCCGCCGTGCCACCGCCGGACCCCGAGACGGTTCCGCTCAAGGATCCGGGTCGGTTCACCATCATCGGCCGCCCGCAGGTCGGAGTGGACAGTCACCGGATCGTGCGCGGCGAGCCGATCTTCGGCGTCGATACGCGTCTGCCCGGAATGCTGCACGCGGTCTACGAGGTGGCACCCGCGCACGGCGGACGTCTCGTCAGGGCGGATATCGAGGCGGCGAAGCATGCACCCGGCGTGAGGCACGTGCTGCCGATCGTCGGCAACGGCGATGCGGACTCAGGTCTCGCGGATGGCGTCGCGATCGTGGCGACGAACTGGTGGCTCGCGAACGAAGCGCGCTCGAGGCTCAAGGTCGACTGGGACCTGAGCGCCTCGAGGGGGCATAGCACCTCCGTCTACCAGGCGAAGGCCGATGCCGCGATCGCCGCCGGCGCCGCCACGGATCTGCGCCTGGACGGCGATCCCGCCGCGCAGCTCGCTACCGCGGCCAAGCGCATCGCGGCCCGCTACGACTATCCCTTCATTGCGCACGCGCCGATGGAGCCGCAGAACTGCACCGCGCGCTTCGCCGACGGCAGGCTCGAGATCTGGGCGCCGAGCCAGACACCGCAGCGCGGCCTCGACCAGCTGCACAAGGTCTTCGGCTTGGAGTCCGAGGCGGTGACGCTGCATCTGACTCGCGCCGGCGGGGGTTTCGGCCGCCGGCTGGTGAACGACTACATGATGCAGGTCGTCGCGATCGCGAAGGCGATACCCGGCGTGCCGATTCAGCTCATGTGGTCCCGTCAGGACGACATGCGCCGCGACTACTATCGTCCCGGCGGCTGGCACAGCTTCGAGGCGGGCATCGGACCCAAGGGCGAGCTGGTGGCATTCACGGATCATTTCGTGACCTTCGGTGACGGCAGGACCCCGGCACGCGCCGCGGGCCTCAACACGGCGATGCCGCCCGCCGGGCTGATCGAGCACCTGCGCTACAGCCAGAGCATGATGCCAACCGTGGTGACCACGGGCGCGCTGCGCGCCCCGGGATCGAATGCCCTGTGCTTCGCCTCGCAATCGTTCCTCGACGAGGTCGCGGCGGCTGCCGGCACCGACCTGCCGCAGCTCATGCTGTCGATCCTGGGCGAGCGCCGTGAGATTGCGCCGCCGCAGCCGGGCGGCGGCGTGCCGTTCGACACCGGGCGGACGCGCGATGTGATCGAGAGAGTCATTGCCATCTCCGACTGGCCACACAAGCCGACGCGACAGGGCAGGGCCAGGGGATTCGCGTTCTA
>Ga0335076_10001791_pt1 | contig 20967 bp, 22 predicted proteins | sample Lox_Sample_25_FD_206717 | JGI IMG/M metagenome (GOLD analysis project Ga0335076, IMG submission 206717) | Soil microbial communities from Loxahatchee National Wildlife Refuge, Florida, United States - Lox_Sample_2.5 | ecosystem: Environmental > Terrestrial > Soil > Wetlands | place: USA...
GTGCAGGAAGTCGCGTTTCTCGTTGAAAGCCTCGAATAGCCGGCGCAGCTTCTCGACGCTGGTGAGCTCGGCCGCGCCCATGAGGTTGGTCTCACCCTTGATGACGTACTCGAGCCGCCCCTCTTCGCTCCCGCCCTCGAACACCTGCTGCGCGACCGAGATCGCCTCCAGCATGATCTCGTTCATGTGGGCGTGCGCCTCGGAGAGCTGGCGCAGGATCTCCTGGCGCGCCTCGCGCAGGGTTCGGCCGCGGATCTCCTCGTTGAGGAAGTTCGAGGCGCGCTTCAGCTCATCGGGGGAGTAGCGCCGCTCGAGCTGGATGATGCGGTTCTGCACCTCGCGGTCGTTGTACACCAGCACTACCAGCACGCGGTTCTCGGACAGCGCGACGAACTCGATGTGGCTGATCGAGGGGTGGCGGCTGCGCGGCACGGTCACCACCCCGGCGAGCTGGGTGGCGCTGGAGAGGAACTGCGACACGGCGGCGATCAGCTCGGTCGAGCTGTCGCGGCTCGCCTCGACCTGGCGGCGGATCTCGGCGGTCGCCGCCTCATCGAGCGGCCGCAGCTGCAGCAGCGTATCGACGAAGAAACGGTAACCCTTGTCGGTCGGGATGCGCCCCGCCGAGGTGTGGGGCGAGGCCACGAAGCCGAGCTCCTCGAGGTCCGCCATGACGTTGCGGATGGTGGCCGAGGAGAGCTGCAGCCCGGACTCGCGCGACAGCGCGCGCGAGCCCACCGGCTGGCCCTCGCGGATGTAGGTCTCGATGAGGGTGCGCAGCAGCTGCTGGGCACGCTCGCCCAGACCCTCGTCCCGTACTTCCGGTGCCATAGACACCCAATGATGCACAGCCGGCGGCGCAACGCCAGCCCCCCGCGAATGTGATCTGCGCCATTGGCCGGGGGCGGCATCACCGTGTTACAAAAGCACGCCTCGCGATGCTGGCGAGGTGTCATTCCCAGGGCTTGGCTGATGGCCTTTCCCGTTCGTGTCTGCGCGCTCGTCGGCCGCTTCACCGACGCGCGCGTCGCCGAGACCGTGAGCGCCCTGCTGCCGCATCTGAAGGGCCGCGGCGTCGAGGTGCTGTTGTCCGCGGCCGCGCCCGGGCTCGACGCCGCGGGAGTCACGCGCGTGCCCGAGGCCGCGATCGGCGAGCGCGCTGACCTGGTGATCGCCGTCGGCGGCGACGGCACCCTCCTCTATGCGGCACGGCTGGTGGCCCGCCACGGCGTGCCGCTCCTCGGGGTGAACCGCGGGCGCCTCGGCTTCCTCACGGATGTCAGCCCGAAGGACCTGCTGCCCTCGGTCGATGCCGCGCTGACCGGCAGCCTGCAGGCCGATGAGCGGCCGCTCCTGGCCGCGCAACTGACCGCCGCCGATGGCCGCGTCGCGCAGGCGCTCGCCCTCAACGACGTGGTCATGCAGAAGCACGACACCGGCCGCACGCTCGATTTCGAGACCCGCATCGACCAGCGATATGTCAACACGCACGACGGCGATGGCATCATCGTCGCGAGCGCCACCGGCTCGACCGCCTACGCGCTCTCCTGCGGCGGGCCGATCATCGAGCCGCACCTCGAGGCGCTGGTGATCGCCCCGATCTGCGCGCACACCCTCTCCGACCGGCCGATCGTGGTCTCCTCGCGCTCGGTGATCGAGGTGCTGCTGCTCGAGCGCCCCGACACCCAGGCGAACGTCGCCTGCGACGGCATGATGCTCGGCGCGCTCACCGCCGGCGACCGGCTCGAGGTGCGCTCGGCTGCCGAGCGGGTGACGCTGCTGCATCCGTCCGGACACGACTACTACAAGCTGCTGCGCTCCAAGCTCCATTGGGGACGCGGCAGCTTCGAGCGCTGAAGGGGCGACATGCTCACACACCTGCAAATCCGCGACTTCGCCATCATCGACGCCGTGGAGCTCGAGCTGCGCTCGGGTCTCACGGTGCTCACCGGTGAGACCGGTGCCGGCAAGTCGATCGTGGTGGACGCGCTGCAGCTGCTCGCCGGCGGCCGCGCCGGTGCCGAGGTGGTGCGCCACGGCGCCGAGCGCGCCGAGGTCGCCGGCACCTTCGATCTCGCGCAGGCGCCGCGCGAGCTCAAGCAGTGGCTCGAGGAGCAGTCGGTCGGCTCCGGCACCGAGCTGGTGATGCGCCGCGTGGTCGGCACCGACGGCCGTTCGCGCGCCTATCTCAACGGTCAGTCGGTGCCGGTGCAGTCGCTGCGCGACGCCGGCAACATCCTCATCGACATCCACGGGCAGCACGAGTTTCAGTCGCTGACGCGCGCCGCCGCGCAGCGCGCCCTGCTCGATGCCTACGGCTCGCTCACCGCCCTCACCAGCCAGGTCGGCATCGCCCACCGCGTCTGGCTCGGTCTCCTCAATCGCACCCTCGACCTCGAGAGCAAGGCGCGCGACCGCGACGCGAAGCTCGAGTTCCTGCGCTACCAGGTGCAGGAGCTCGAGGGGCTGCAGATGAAGGACGGGGAGCTCGCGAGCCTCACCGAGGAGAGTGCACGCCTCGCCAACCGCGGCCGCCTCGCCACGGGAGCGCAAGTGGCGCTCGGCGAGCTCTACGACAACGATGCCGCGAGCGCCCACGCCGGGGTGAGCCGCGCGCTTACGGCGCTGCGCGGGCTGGTGGCGCTCGATACCAAGCTCACCCCCGTGCTGCCGCTGCTGGAAGAGGCCTCGGTGGCGATCCGCGAGGCGGCGCGCGAGCTCGAGCGCTACGGCGAGACGCTCGACGTCGATGCCACGCGCCAGGACGAGGTGGAGAAGCGCCTCGCGGCGATCGAAGAGCTCGCGCGCAAGCACCGCGTGACCAATGCCGAGCTGCCGGATCGGGCCCGGGCGCTGCGCGCCGAGTTCGAGTCGCTCGAGCGCGCCGACCTCGATCTCGCGCAGCTGCGCAAGGAGCTCGCCACGGCGCTCGATGCCTACCGCACCCAGGCGCAGGAGCTCTCGGGCAAGCGCGTGCGCGTGGCGCGCACGCTCGCCAAGGACATCACGGCGCGTATGCAGACGCTCGGCATGACGGGCGGCCGCTTCGAGGCCGACGTCACCCAGGAGGGCAGCAGCGAGCCCACCCAGCACGGCATCGACGCCATCGAATTCCGCGTCAGCGCCAACCCGGGCTCACCGCCCCGCGCCCTCGCCAAGGTGGCCTCGGGCGGGGAGCTGTCGCGCCTGTCGCTCGCGGTGCAGGTGTCGTGCGCCGCGCAGGACCTGCACTGCATGGTGTTCGACGAGGTGGACTCGGGGATCGGCGGCGCGGTGGCGGAGATCGTCGGCCGCGAGCTGCGCAAGCTCGGTGAGCGCGGCCAGGTGCTGTGTGTCACCCACCTGCCGCAGGTCGCCTGCCAGGCGCACCATCAGCTGCGCGTCACCAAGCTGAGCGACGGGCGCACCACGCGCACCACGCTCGCCGAGCTGACCGCGGATGAGCGCATCGAGGAGCTGGCACGCATGCTGGGCGGAGTCGAGGTGACCGACAAGGCGCGCGCGCATGCGCGCGACATGCTGAACGCGGCGAGCGGCGCGGCCGCGCGCGGCAAGACGGACCGGGCCGCGGAGTCCGGCGACACCGTCAAGGTGCCGCGACCGCCCTCAGCCAAGCGCAGCTAGCCTGAGCCCTGTCGGGCCTGATCGCGTGAAGCCTGCGCGTCAGGGTGGTATGTTGGCCGCGGATTGCGGCCCTCTGGAGAGCCTCAACATCGTCAGTGAAGTGACAGCTTCACCATGACTCGTTCGGGCCCCAAGGAAGGCCCTCCGCACGCCCAGTGAAGTGACAGCTTCACCATGACTCGTTCGGGCCTCAGGGAAGGCCTTCCGCACGCACAGTGAAGTGAATACTTCACTGACGCTGCGGCGCTGACGTTCACACGCGCAGCTATCCGCACAACCGACCGGTCCCTGGGGGTAAGGTCAGCTCGCCTTGTGCTTGCGGTGCGGGCAGTTCGGGCGCTCGCAGTGCCCGTAGAGGATCAGCGAATGGTCGCGGATCGTGAAGCCGAGCTGGGTGGCGACGGCGGTCTGGCGCGCCTCGATCCCCGAGTCCATGAACTCCTCCACCCGGCCGCAATCCAGACACACGATATGGTCGTGGTGCGTCCCCTGGTTGAGCTCGAACACCGCCATGCCGTCCTCGAAGTGGTGGCGGGTGACGAGGCCTGCGGCCTCGAACTGGGTGAGCACGCGATACACCGTGGCGAGCCCGATGTCCTCGTTCGACTCGAGCAGCATGCGGTAGATGTCCTCGGCCGACAGATGTCGCGTGGTGCTGCCTTCGAGGATCTCGAGGATCTTCAGGCGAGGCAGCGTCACCTTCAGGCCGGCTTTGCGCAGGTCCTTGCCTTCCACGGAACTCTCCGGCCCGCGCCACACTCGCGGGCGATTCGCAATCGGGTATGATCGAGCGCCACGGATTATCCCCCATCGGACCCGCATGCGCCTACCCACGACGGCCCTGACCGCCCTCGCTCTCCTCACGCTGCCGCTCGGCGGCTGCATCTACCGGCTGAACATCCAGCAGGGTAATTACCTCGAGGGCAAGACCGTCGCCCAGCTGCAGGTCGGCATGACCCGCAGCCAGGTGCGCTACCTGCTCGGCACGCCGATGGTGCCGGACATCTTCAACAAGGACCGCTGGGACTATCTCTACTACTTCAAGTCCGGCCACATCGAGCGGCCGGAGCGGCGCCATCTGATCGTGCTCTTCAAGGAGGAGAAGGTCGCGAGCTTCCAGAAGGACAACGTGCCGAACTCGGACCCGCGCGCGCCCGACAACGACATCTCGATCCAGAAGTTCCCGAAGATATAGTCGATTGGCACAAATCGCAGGAAGCGATTTGTGCGGACATTACTGCGTCGACCGCCGGCAAAAAGCGTGGTTTTTGCCGGCTGCGCATGACCAACTAACGGTTCCGGGTGGCCGCGCGCCGCGCGCGCTGCACGCGCTCGCGCCGCCTGGCGCGCGGGTCGGCGCGCAGCGGCCGGTAGAGCTCGATCCGGTCGCCGTCCGCGCAACGCGCCGTACGCTCGCACGGCTCCCCGAAGACCCCGACCGGCGCCGCCTCCCACAGCTGCGGATCGATGGCGACCGCGTCACGCTGCGCGGCGCGGCGCGCAGCGGCGAGCGCATCGGCAATGGTGGCGCCGGGGGCGAGCTCGAGCGCCCACAGGTATTGTCGCTCACGCGTCGCGTAGGCGACGACGCAGTGCAGGCCCGCGGGACCGCGGCCCCGAGTGCTCACCGCAGGCCCCGTGCCCGCGCGACGAAGGCATCGACGAGCGAGCCGACGGTCTCGGCGAACTTCGCCTCGAAGAGCAGCCCGGTGAGGGCGCTCCTGAAGGCGAAGCGCATGCTCAGGTCGACGCGGCAGCCGCCTTCGACCGGGCTCAGCTGCCACTGCCCCTCGAGGGTGCGGAACGGCCCGCTCACGAGCTGCATGTGAATGCCGCGGTCGGCCTCGAGCGTGTTGCGCGTCGTGAACTCGCCGTGCAGCGGCCCCTGGCGTACGCCGACCGTGGCGACGATCTCCTGCGGCGTGCGCGACACGATGCGCGCGTGCGTACACCAGGGAAGGAATTGCGGGTAGCTCTCGATGTCGTTGATGAGCTCGAACAGCCTCCCCGGCGGCTGATTGACGAGCGCCGAGCGCTTGACCTCCCGCATGGGCTCATTGTCCCATTAGCCTAAGCCGATGACCAAAGCCGCAAGCACACCGCGACTGATCGCCGAGAACCGCAAGGCGCGCTTCGACTACTTCATCGAGGAGCGCTACGAGGCGGGGCTCGCTCTGCAGGGCTGGGAGGTGAAGGCGATGCGCGCCGGCCGCGCGCAGCTCAAGGAGGCCTACGTCTACCTGCGCGGCGGCGAGGCGTTCCTGATCGGCGCACACCTGTCACCGCTCCCGGCCGCCTCCACGCACGTCACACCGGATCCGGTGCGCACGCGCAAGCTGCTCCTCAATCGCAGCGAGCTGCAGGGCCTCATCGGCGCCGTCGAGCGGCGCGGCTACACGCTGGTGCCGCTCGAGCTCTACTGGAAGGACGGCCGGGCGAAACTGCAGGTCGGCCTCGCCAAGGGCAAGAAGCAGCACGACAAGCGCGCGGTCGAGAAGGATCGCGACTGGCAGCGCGACAAGGCGCGGCTGCTGCGCGGCCGCTGAGGCCGCACGCTGCTCACTCGGGGGCGAGCTTCGGATTCTTCATGTCGTATACGAGGCTGAGCGTCGTCAGTGTGTCGCGGGGACCCGAGCCCGCCGGCGGCTTGCTGTTGTCGCTCAGCTGGTAGCCGACGGCGAGCGCCAGCCGGTTCGACATCTTCACCTGCAGGGAGACGCTCGCGGTGGTGAGCGTGTTCTCGCTCCCCGCCTGCACGGTCGCCGCCGCCAGCAGCTTGGTGTAGGGGTTGAAGGTGTGCTCGAAGTTGACGGCGCCCGCCAGCACCGCATCGCTCTCGGCGTCGAGCTCGGTGCGGCCGATGACGCCGCCGACCGCGTCCTTCGTCAGGATCTCCGGACGCAGCTGCTGGTAGCCGACGCCGGCCTGCGCGGTGAGCTTGGTGGCATCGCTCTGGATGATCTGGTAGCCGGCGCCCGTGGTCACCGCTCGCTGGTAGGCAAAGCCGCTGAAGCGGTCGTCGGTGTAGTTGACTCCCGCGTACCAGTAGAGCTTCGGCGTGATGTTGTAGTTGGCCTGCGCGTGCGCATCCCAGGACTGCGCCGTGGTCTCGCCGTGAGTCGAGCCGTACACGCCCTCGGTGCCGAACAGCAGCTTCCAATCGCCGAGGACGTGCGCGACGTGGAACAGGTAGTTGGCCGAGCTGTTGTCGGTATTGCCGCCGGTCTTGGTGTAGCCGGCGAGTGCTCGCATCGCCCAGTCGGGATCGCCCTGGTAGGGCGCATCATCCGCACGCGCCGCGGTGGCGGCGGTCAGGAGCAAGGCACACGCGAGGAACTGCGGACGCATGGGGACAACCCTCCCTGGTGATTTTCGGGGGCGCCACCATACAGGAAAGCCGCCTACTCGCAACCGCGGCTCGGGGGCGCACGGCGGGCGCGGCGGCATTGGGGTATGCTGGCCGGGCAAACCTGAAGGGGGCGACCGGTTTCGACGTGGGTCACGAACCTTCAGGGGCGTACCGAGGCCGCAGGATCCTCGTAAATACTGCTGCAAATCATAGTTGCCAACGACGACAACTACGCTCTGGCTGCCTAACCGCAGCTGACCTCCGAACGGCTCGTGCCTGTGCGACCGCCTCGGGGGACGCGCTCACAGGATCGCGCACCGGCGTTGCGAGCAGGCCGGTGCGTTAAGAGTCACTGATCGCTGGCGTGGCGTCTTCCCTGCTCCTCGGGTAGCGCTGCGTGAGAACCAATGAGAGAGCTACGTACGTAGATCCTGAAGTCTAGGGCTTACGGACGGGGGTTCGATTCCCCCCGCCTCCACCAACGAGGGACTCCGGCCGCGAGGCCGGAGTCCAGGCGCTCAGCGCCCGTCGAGCGTCGTCAGCCGCCCATAAAGATCCGGCCGCCGGTCGCGGAACACGAACCAGTTGTCGCGCAGCTGCGCCACGGCCTCGAGATCGAAGCGGTGCGTCAGCACCGCATCCCCCTCCTCGGGCGCCTCGGCAACCTTGGCTCCCAGCGGATCGGCGATGAAGGATGAGCCGTAGAAGCGGATGTAGAGCCCCGCGGGGTCCTGCAGCGAGCGCTCGAGCCCGTAGCGGTTGGCAGCGATGAGCGGCGTCAGGTTGGCGGCGGCGTGGCCCTGCTGCGTACGTTGCCAGTGCTCGCGCGAGTTCACCGGCAGCGCCGGGGGCGGCTCGGTGCCGATCGCCGTGGGGAAGAACAGCAGCTCAGCCCCCATGAGCGCCATGACGCGCGCCGTCTCCGGGAACCACTGGTCCCAGCAGATGCCGACGCCGATGCGCGCGAAGCGGGTGCTCCACACCCTGAAGCCGGTATCGCCCGGGGAGAAGTAGTTCTTCTCCTGGTACCCGGGGCCGTTCGGAATGTGCGACTTGCGGTACACGCCGAGGTTGCCGCCGTCGGCATCGAGGATCGCGATCGAGTTGAAGTAGGCGCGCCCCGCGCGCTCGAAGAAGCTGATGGGCAGCACTACGCCGAGCTCGCGCGCCACCGCGCTGAAGTGGCGCACCGCCGGGTCTTCCTCGAGGGTGTGCGCGAGGGCGAGGTGCCGGGCGTCCTGCTCGATGCAGAAGTACGGCGTCTCGAACAGCTCCGGCAGCAGGATGATCTGCGCTCCCTGCGCCGCGGCCTTGCGCACCAGCGACTCCGCACGCGCGATGTTGTCCGGCGTATCCCAGCCGAACGACATCTGAATGGCCGCGACCGTCACCGGACGCGAGGGCTTCGAGAGATGCTGTGGCGGTTGCGACATCGGCGGCCCTCGGTACTCGAGCTCAAGCCCTGCGGGCTGCGAGCGAGGCGCGTACCTGGTCGGTAATGCGCATGGCGGTCTCGAGCGCGATGAGTCCCGCTTCCCCCGGCACCACCGGCGCGCCGCCGCTGCGGATGCAGTCGAGGAAGGAGTCGATCTCGGCCTTGAGCGCATCGCCCTGGTCGAGGCTCTGCTCCTCGATGTGCACCGGCAGCTCGCCCGGCTGCGGCGGGGTGGTGCGCTTTCTGATCAGCGTGACGATCTTCTGCTGCAAATCGAGCGACAGGTAGGCGTCGTCTTCGAACACGCGCAGCTTGCGCTCGGTCTTCAAGCTGACCCGCGAGGCGGTAGCGTTGGCAACGCAGCCGTTCTCGAAGCGCAGCCGTGCGTTGGCGATGTCGATCTCCTCCGAGAACACGGGCGTCCCGACCGCATCGATGCTGCTGATCGGGGAACCGACGATAGTCTGCACGATGTCGATGTCGTGGATCATGAGATCGAGCACCACATTCACGTCGGTGCCGCGCTCGCGATAAGGAGCGAGCCGGTGGCATTCGACGAAGCGCGGCGCGCGCAGGTGCGGCATGGCGGCGATGATCGCCGCATTGAAGCGCTCCAGATGCCCGACCTGGAGGATGCGCCGCTGCCGCGCGGCGAGCGCGATCAGCTCGCGCGCCTGGGCGGGGGTCTCGGTGACCGGCTTCTCGACCAGCACGTGCGCACCGCGCTCGAGGAACTCGCGCGCGATAGCAAAGTGCTCCGGGGTCGGCGTGACGACGCTCACCGCATCGACCGCGCCCAGGAGCTCGCGGTGATCGCCCACCGCCCGTGTCCTGAGCTCGGCCGCTACCTGCGCCCGGGCTTCGGCGCGCGGATCCACCACGGCGATGAGCTCGCAGCCCTCGGCCTGTGCGTACTTCTGGGCATGGAAGCGGCCCAGGTAGCCGACTCCAATGACTGCGGCTCTGATTTTCTGCATCGGGACGGTATTATGCCCGCCCCGGCGCCGAGGCCCATTGCGAATGCCCACCCCACCCCCGACCGACGGACCGGACCCAGGAGATCACCCTCAGGACGAGCTCAGGGCCCGGGGGCTGACCCGCACGCAGCGCGAGCTGATCGTCTGCGGGCTGGCCTTGGGCGCAGGGGTCCTGGTAATGCCGTTTCTCATCTGGTTTGCGGGCCGCCGTGTGCTCGGCGGCTACGTCCATGGCGAGAATCCCGCCGCCGGGCCCTGGTCGCTGTTCGCCGACTACGTCGTCGGGCTGGCGCACGGATCGGCGGTCTTCTGGGCGGTGGCCCTGGGGCCGCTGGTGCTGCTGCTGCTGGTGCGGGGGTTTTTCGCGCTGTGGCGCGTGCTGCCGCAGCCCCGCCGCGGCTGAGGGCTCAGGCGGGCCAGTAGAGCCATAGGGCGAGCGCGAAGACCGCGAGGGTGCCCCCGTGAGCCGCCAGCCGCCAGGTGCGCTCTGCGGCCTCAGCGTACAGGCTCGCCCCGGAGACCGCCGCGAACAGCGTGAAAACCAGGATCGCGCGCACCAGGTGGCCGTGCTCGGGGGCGAAGCGCTGCTCGTTCTGCGGCAGCAGCAGGATCACGATCCAGGTCATGATCAGACCGCTGGCCAGGGCGAGGGCCGAGCCGGCCAGGATTGCGAGCAACGCCGTAAAAGGCTTCATGGTGTGAGCACCGCACTTGCTAAAGGCGAACCGCACGCTCTAGCCTTGATCTAAGAGTTTACCGAAGCTGCGAGTCGACCCGATGCCCCAGTCCATGACCCGTCCCTCCCCCTGGGTAACCGCCTGCCTGGTGGCGCTGCTCGCGCTGCCGCTCGCCGGCTCCGCCCAGGCGCCCGCGGGCGCCGCGCTCCTCCCCCCGGGGGCGATCGCCCCCACCGAGGCACAGCGGCGCACGGCGCGCCGGGTGGTGCAATACCTCGAGGAGGAGCACTACAGCCACGCCATCGTCGACCGCAAGATGTCGGAGCTCGTCTACAGCCGCTACCTCGAATACCTCGATCCGCAGCGCAGCTACCTGCTGGCCGCCGACATCAACGAATTCGCCGCCTACAAGGATCAGTTCGACGACATGATCCGCTCCGGCAACATCGACCCGGCGTACCTGATCTTCGCCCGCTTCCAGCAGCGCAATCGCGAGCGCATGCAGTACGCGCTCACGCAGCTGAAGGCCGAGCCCGACTGGACGCTGAACGAGTCCTTCGACTTCGAGCGCAAGGATGCCCCGTGGCCGGCGGATGAGGCGCAGATGAACGAGCTGTGGCGCAAGCGCGTGAAGAACGACGCGCTGTCGCTGCTGCTCACCGGCAAGCAGTGGCCGGAGGCCACCGACATCCTGCGCAAGCGCTACGAGCGCGTCCTGAAGCGCATCGATCAGGTGACTCCCGAGGACGTGTTCGAGAACCTGATGAACGCCTATGCGCGCGCCTTCGACCCGCACTCGAGCTATTTCTCGCCGCGCAACGCCGAGGAATACAAGATCCAGATGAGCCTCAACTACGACGGCATCGGCGCCTCACTCCAGGTGGTCGACGATTACGTCACCGTCATGAACATCCTCGAGGGCGGACCCGCGGCGGTCGCCGGCAACCTCAAGCCCAACGATCGCATCACCGCGGTCGCCCAGGGACACGAGGGTGCGCTCACCGACGTAATCGGCTGGCGGCTGGATGACGTCGTGCAGCTGATCCGCGGCAAGGCCGGCACCAACGTGCGGCTCGAGATCCTGCCCGGCGGCGCGGCCCCGGGGAGCCCGGAGAAGACCCTCGAGTTCGTGCGCAACAAGATCACGCTCGAGGCGCAGGCGGCGCACAAGGACGTCAAGACCGTGGCGCGCAACGGCCGCACCTACCGCATCGGGGTGATCACCGTGCCGGGCTTCTACCTCGACACCGAGGCGCAGGCCCGGGGCGATGAGAACTATCGCAGCACTACGCGCGATGTGGCGAAGCTGCTGCGCCAGCTCAAGGGCGAGAATGTCGACGGCCTGGTGCTCGATCTGCGCGGCGACGGCGGCGGCTATCTCCCCGAGGCGACCGCGCTCACGGGACTCTTCATCGATCATGGCCCCGTGGTGCAGCTGCGCGATCACCTGGCGCGGCTCGAGGTGCTGAGCGATCCGGAGAGCGGGCCGCTCTACGACGGCCCGCTCGTCGTGCTGGTCGATCGCCTCAGCGCCTCGGCATCCGAGATCTTCGCCGGCGCGATCCAGGACTATCACCGCGGCCTGATCGTCGGCCAGACCACGTTCGGCAAGGGCACGGTGCAGAGCCCGGTGATGCTCGACCGCTCGCGCGAGCCGGTGAACGGCCAGCTGACCGTGACCATCGGCAAGTTCTACCGCGTGACGGGTGAGAGCACCCAGCACCGCGGCGTCGAGCCGGACATCCCGCTCGCCTCGCTCCTCGACACCAAGGAGGTCGGCGAGAGCGCGCTCGAGTCCTCGCTCCCCTGGGACCGCATCGCCGCGGTGCCCTTCAAGACCAGCGCGGTGCTCACGACCGAGCCCACCGTGACGACGCTGCGGGCGGCCGAGGACCTGCGCGCGCAGCGCGATCCCGACTACCACTGGCTGGTGTCGGACATCGCCGCCGTCGATACGCTGCGCGAGCAGCACAGCGTGTCGCTCAACCTCAACGTGCGCCGCGATGAGCGCGCGCGCGAGGACCGGGAGCGGCTGGCGCGCGAGAACAGCCGGCGGGCGGCGAAGAGCCTGCCGCAGCTGAAGAGCATCGAGGAGCTGGAGAAGGCCAAGGATGACGAGCCGGACGTGCTGCTCGATCAGGCGGCACAGATCATGACCGACGTCGTCACCGGCGTGCGGCCGGGACCGGCGCAGAAGACCGCGCGCGCCGGTTGAGCGCGATTCCGGCTAATTGACTAGCGCAGCAATACCCGGAACAGATCCCAGGTATCTTCCGCGAGCACATTCGGCCCGCGGTAGCTGCCGCCCTCGGCGGTGAGCGCGATCGAGTCGGTCACCGGACTGGTGTCGGCGGCGAGGCGATAGCTGGCGACCGCCTGCAGCCGCTCGGTGTGCGAACGGATCTCCTCGGCGATCGACTCCCGGCTAGCGAGCAGCCGCTGGGCGCGCTGGATCTGCGCCATCAGCATGACGCATTCCTTCGGCGTGCCGTAGGTCTCGGTGGCGGAGCGCCTGGCGGTCGCCTCGCGCGCCATCGTGACCAGCGGCTTGTCGATCACATTGAGCCGCTCGCACAGCACTTCCGCGTAGGCGATCGCCGCCAGATTGATCGCGCGCCGCGCCTCCAGCGACAGCCCCGGGAACTCCGGCATCTCCTCGAGAGTGAGCGCCGCGAACTCCGCCTGTGCCTGCTCGAACGTGGCGTTGGCCGCCGTTGCCGCCGCCTGCGCGGCGTGGATGCGTCGCTCGAGAGAGCGGCGCTTGAAGTAATGCCAGAAGCGGGTGAGGCCGGCGCGCTCGTTCTCCAGCGACCCGACCTGGGCGTTGGCCTCATCGGCGAGACCGCGCGCCACGGCCAGCTGACTCTCGCAGCTCTGGCGGCGGGCGAACTGCCGGCGGTTGTGCAGCGCCAGGTGATGGCGGCGCTCGCGGTCGTCCTGTTGCTTGGAGAGATCACTGACGAACTGCGCGAGCAGCTCGCGACCGCTCTGCCACAGGCGCCGCAGCTGGTAGAAGGCGAGCGTCGAGTACGCGGTCTCGTTGGCACCGAGGCGCGCCTCGAGCTCCGCGAGCATGTCCTGCGCGCGCTGCGTCGCGGCCTCCTGCTGCTTGACCAGGTCCTTGAGACGGTGGGTCTCTTCCTGCAGCGCGCCGTAGGATTTCTTCAGCTCGGCGCGATTACGGAACAGCTCGATGACCCGATGCTCATGATCGGGGGTCGCGCCCTCGAGGCGCAGGTTGAGCTTGAGAAATCCGAGTTGGCGCAACGCGTTCATGAGAAATCGGGGGCGCAGCCACCCCTTCTCGTCACGCGCCGGCGCTGAGCCTCGTGCGGTTTGAGAAGCGATGACCTCGCTCCACGCAGTATTCCAGCCACTTGTTTAACATCACGTTGCGGCCCCAGCGCTGATCCAGTTCACGCTCCGCGCGCGTGCGCAGCGCCCGCAGTAGCGGCTGCGTGTGAACCGCGGCCCATTGCTGCGCCTCGACGAGGTGCGCGTCATGGTAGATGCGCAGCCGCATGTCCGGATACGAGCCCTCGCCTTCGGGTCCCGGCAGCAGGTAGCTGAGGGTGAGCGTGCTGGTGTAGGGCGAGCGCTCGGTCACGGTGAGAACGAGGTCACAATCTCCCGCGACCGAGGAGCGGTGGCTGCCCGCGAGCGAGCCGAGGCTCCCGGCGAGCCACGCGAGGCGGATGAAGTTGCTCTCGTAGAGCCCCATCAGCGCGACGAAGCTGCGCGGCCGGCTGCGCCAGGAAACGCGAGTCAGTGTGTCGTTCGCAAGCACCAGCCGACTATAACGCTTAAGGCCTGCTGCGCAAGCCGATAAGTTCGCCTTTTGTCGCTGCCGCACGACCCGCGGCCGCTTGCAAATTTCGTGCGACCTGCGTCGCACTCTTCTCAGGGGCGCAATCGCCGCTCGATTCCGGTAGTGTTGAGGATCCGGCTGGCGATCTCCTCGATCGAGCGCTCGGTCGTGTCGAGCGGCTGGATCCCCAGACGCGCGAACATTGCCTCCGCAGTGCGCAGCTCGTACTGCACCTGCTGCGCGGACGCATAGCGACTCTCCGGCCGGCGCTCCGCGCGGATCTGCTGCAGGCGTTCCGGTCGGATGGTGAGCGCGAACAGCTTGGCCCGGTACGGCTCGAGGCGCCGCGGGAGCTTGCCGCTCTCGAGATCGTCCTCGGTGAGCGGATAGTTGGCGGCGAACACGCCGTACTGCAGCGCCATGTACACGCAGGTCGGCGTCTTGCCGACGCGCGACACCCCGATCAGCACCACGTCCGCATGCGCGTAGTCGCCGCCCGTGCCGTCATCGTTGGCGAGCGCGAAGTTGGTGGCGTTGATGCGCGTCGTGTAGGCGGCGAGATCCGCGATGCCGTGCGCGCGGCCGGCGCGATGCGTCGAGCGCGTATCGAGCTCGCGCTCCAGCGGGCCGACGAAGGCGGCGAAGAAATCCAGGAACAGGCCGTTGGCGCCGGCGACAATGTCGCGCAGATCGTCCTGCACCAGCGTGCTGAACACGATCGGCCGCATGCCCTCCTCCTGCGCCGTGCGATCGATGCGCCGGACCACCTCCTGCGCCTTGTCAATGCTCGACACAAATGGCAAAGTCACGGCCCGAAATTCCACGCCCTCGAACTGGGTCATGAGGCTGTGACCCATCGTTTCGGCGGTCACGCCGGTCTGGTCCGAGACGAAGAAGACGGTTCGACGGCTCATGGCTTTGCCAGTGTTTCACCGCACGCCCGGCGGAGCAAGCGCGCCGGCGCCGCGTCAGATGCGAATCCGAGGTTCCCCGTGAGCGCCTACGTCATCCCGTTCGAGCAACTGAGCATGCGCGACGTCGAGACGGTCGGCGGCAAGAACGCTTCGCTCGGCGAGATGATCGGCGCCCTGGCCAAGCTCGGCGTGCGCGTTCCCGGCGGCTTCGCCACCACCAGCGACGCCTACCGCGAGTTCCTCGCGCAGGGCGGCCTCGATGCGCGCATCCGCGCCGAGCTCGCCGCGCTCGACGTCGACGACGTGGTGAAGCTCGCGGCGAGCGGCGCGCGCATCCGCCAGTGGATCCTGGCGACGCCCTTCAGCGCCGCGTTCAGCGCCGCGGTGCGCGCTGAGCTCGCGCGCATGAGCGGCGGCGGCAATGCCGCGGTGGCGGTGCGCTCCTCGGCCACCGCCGAGGACCTGCCCGAGGCCTCCTTCGCCGGCCAGCAGGAGACCTACCTCAACGTGCAGGGCGAGGCGGCGGTGCTCGAGGCGATGCACCGCGTGTTCGCCTCGCTGTTCAACGATCGTGCGATCTCCTACCGCGTGCACCAGGGCTTCGACCACGGCGCCGTGGCGCTCTCGGCCGGCGTGCAGTACATGGTACGGAGCGACCTCGGCGCGAGCGGCGTGATGTTCACCCTCGATACCGACTCGGGCTTTCGCGACGTGGTGTTCATCACCGCCGCGTGGGGGCTCGGCGAGACGGTGGTACAGGGCGCGGTGAACCCGGACGAGTTCTACGTCTATAAGCCCGCGCTGCGTGCCGGCAAGCAAGCCGTCGTGCGGCGCAACCTCGGCAGCAAGGCGGTGAAGATGGTGTACGCAGCGGCCGGGAGCGAGGCGCGCGTCGCAACCGTCGAGGTGCCGGAGGCCGAGCGGCAGCGCTTCTGTCTCGACACCGCCGACCTCGAGACCCTCGCCCGCCAGGCGCTCGTCATCGAAGAGCACTACGGCCGGCCGATGGACATCGAGTGGGGCAAGGACGGCGGCTCGGGCGAGATCTTCATCCTGCAGTCGCGGCCGGAGACGGTACAGAGCCGCGCCGGCCGCACCATCCAGCGCTACACGCTGAAGAAGCGCTCGGCGGTGCTCGCAAGCGGCCGCAGCATCGGCCAGCGCATCGGCTCAGGTCCGGCGCGCGTCATCCGCGACGTGAGCGAGATGGCGCGTGTGCAGCCGGGCGACGTGCTGGTGGCGGAGATCACCGACCCGGACTGGGAGCCGGTGATGAAGCGCGCCGCGGCGATCGTCACCAATCGCGGCGGCCGCACCTGCCATGCGGCGATCATCGCCCGGGAGCTGGGGGTTCCCGCGGTTGTAGGCTGCGTCGATGCCACGCAGCGCGTGCGCGACGGCCAGCCGGTGACGGTGTCGTGCGCCGAGGGCGACACCGGCTACGTGTACGAGGGGCTGCTCGAGTTCGAGCGCCGGCAGATCGAGCTCGACACGCTGCCGAAGATCCCCGTGAAGATCATGATGAACGTCGGCAACCCCGACCGCGCGTTCGACTTCGCCGGCATCCCCAATCACGGCGTGGGACTTGCGCGCCTGGAATTCATCATCAACCGCATGATCGGCGTGCACCCGCGGGCGCTGCTCGAGTTCGAGCGCCTCGACGCCGAGCTCAAACAGCGCATCCGCGTGCAGATGGCCGGCTACTCCGACCCGGTCGGCTTCTACGTCGACAAGCTCGCCGAGGGCATTGCGCAGATCGCCGCCGGCTTCGCCCCCGAGCAGGTGATCGTGCGGCTCTCGGACTTCAAGTCCAACGAGTACGCCAATCTCGTCGGCGGCGAGCGCTACGAGCCGCACGAGGAGAACCCGATGCTCGGCTTCCGCGGCGCCTCGCGCTACGTCGACGCGAGCTTCCGGCCCTGCTTCGAGCTCGAGTGCCGGGCGCTCAAGCGGGTGCGCGAGGAGATGGGTCTCAGCAACGTCGCGGTCATGGTGCCGTTCGTGCGCAGCGTGGCCGAGGGGCGTGCCGTGATCGAGCTGCTGGCGGAGAACGGGCTGAAGCGCGGCGTCGACGGGCTCAAGGTCATCATGATGTGCGAGCTGCCCACCAATGCGCTGCTCGCCGAGGAGTATCTCGAGCACTTCGACGGCATGTCGATCGGCTCGAACGATCTCACGCAGCTCACGCTCGGCGTCGATCGCGACTCGGCGATCGTGGCGGGGGCGTTCGATGAGCGCGATGCAGCGGTCAAGCAGCTCATCGCCATGGCGATCGCCGCCTGCCGCAAGCGCGGCAAGTACGTCGGCATCTGCGGCCAGGGCCCTTCGGACCACCCGGACATGGCGCGCTGGCTGCTCGATCAGGGGATCGAGAGCATGTCGCTCAATCCCGATACCGTGGTCGAGACCTGGCTGTTCCTCGCACAGCAGAGCAAGCCCGGGTAGCTGGCGGCGATTTCGGCCAATTCAGCGCGACAGCTCCCGGATCCTCGCCTCGGAGGCCTCGCGGTCGTTGTCGTCGAAGGCCTCGATCTCGAGCCCCTCGATGCTGGCGGCATCGAGACAGCGCGCGTTGACGCTGTAGCCGTCGGGGTTGGAGCGCGGCACGTAGAAGGACTTCACTCCGCAATGACGGCAGAAGAGGTGCCGCGCGGTGCCGGTATTGAAGCGGTACTCGGTGAGCGCATCCGCCCCCTTCAGCAGCCGAAAGCGCGCGCGCGGCACGATCAGGTGCAGGTAGCCCGACATCCGGCAGATCGAGCAATTGCAGTCGCTCACCCTGAGGCGTGCCGCGGCATCCACCTCGAAGGCCACGGCGCCGCAGTGACAGCCGCCGCGGTGCGTCCTGAGGCCGCTCACGGCGGCGGCGAGCCGGCCCAGGCCGGCGCAAACAGCCGCGCGCGGTAGTGGCGCAGCTCGCGAATCGACTCGTGGATGTCCGCGTGCGCGAGGTGCGTGCCCTGCTTGGCGAAGCTGTCGGCGACTGCCGGCGCCCAGCGGCGCGCCAGCTCCTTGAGCGTCGAGACATCGAGATTGCGGTAATGGAAAAAACGCTCGAGCCCGGGCATGTAGTTGGCGAGGAAGCGGCGGTCCTGGCAGATGCTGTTGCCGCACATCGGCGAGCTGCCGCCGGTCACCAGCGCGCCGAGGAACTCGAGCGTGCGCTGCTCGGCTTCGGCGACCGTGACGCGGCTCGCCCGCACCCGCGCCAGCAGGCCCGAGGAGCCATGCTGGCGCTGGTTCCAGTCGTCCATGCGCGCGAGCACCTCCTCCGGCTGGTGAATCGCCAGCACCGGGCCGTCGGCGAGCACGTTGAGCTCCTTGTCGGTCACCACCGTGGCGATCTCGATGATCGAGTCCGACTCGGGCTTGAGGCCCGTCATCTCCAGATCGATCCAGATGAGGTAGTCGCCGCTCGGCATGTGGGCGTCGGTGGTGGTAGCGTGTCGCGGTGCGCGACCGACACCAAGCAGTGTAGCAGACGCCCCGCGGCGAGCTCCCCGTGACAGAGACTCTCGAGGCGCGCGTGGTCGCCACCTTCGGCCGGCACATGACGGTGCGCGAGCCGGGCGGGCGTGAGCGGCGTGCCCGCCCGCTGGGCCGCGCGCTCAGCGTGGTGTGCGGCGATGAAGTCCGCTGCCGCGCCGATCCGCGTCACGACGAGCTGCACGTGATCGAGGTGCTGCCGCGCCGCAGCGCGCTGTATCGCGCCAACCAGCGTGGCGGCAGCGAGCCGGTGGTTGCGAATCTCACGCATCTGCTGGTGGTGCTGGCACCGCTCCCGGAGCCGGAGCTGTTCGTGATCGACCGCTACCTGTGCGCGGCCACCTCGACGGGTCTCGCCGCCACGCTCATCGTCAACAAGGAGGAGCTCGGCATCGAGGCGCAGCTCGCCGCCGAGCTCGCCGCTTACGCCGCCGCCGGCTACGCCGCGGTGCGCTGCTCGGCGCACACCGGCGCGGGGGTCGAAGCGCTGCTCGCGGCGCTCCCCGAGGCCGCCGTGGCCGCGCTCGTCGGGCAGTCGGGCGTCGGCAAGTCCTCGCTCGTGCTGCGCCTGCTGCCGGCCGAGCGCGTCGCGGTGGGCGAGCTGGTGCGGGAGGAGGAAGGCCGGCACACGACGACCGCCTCGCGGCTGTTCGAGCTGCCGGGGGGGCGCGCGCTCATCGACTCACCGGGAGTACGGGACTTCGCGCCCGCCATCGACTCTCTCGAGCCGCGCAGTCTCGGATTTCCGGAAGTGGCGCGCCTGGCGCCGGGCTGCCGCTTCCTCGACTGCGTGCACCTGCGCGAGCCGGGGTGCGCGGTGCAGAATGCAGCGCAGAGCGGCACGTTCCATGCGCGCCGTTATGAGAGCTATCGGCGCTTGCGGCGGCTGCGTGACAGGCTGGCCGCAGAGCGCGGTGCGCAGCGCCGGCGCTGACGCAGGAAGCGCGCGGCTTCAGACGGCCTGGCGGCCGGCGAGCGCGTGCGCCAGCGTGCCGCCGTCGACGTACTCGAGCTCGCCGCCGACCGGCACGCCGTAGGCGATGCGGCTCGCGCGGATGCCGCGCCGCGCCGCGAGCTCCGACAGGTAGTGCGCGGTGGCCTCGCCCTCGACGGTGGAATTGGTGGCGAGGATGAGCTCGTGCACCGCCCCCTCATCGAGAATCGCCTCGAACTCGCGCAGCCCGAGCTGCTCGGGTCCGATGCCGTCGAGCGGCGACAGGTGACCCATCAGCACGAAATAGCGCCCGCGATAACTGCCGGAGGATTCGATCGCCACCACGTCCGCCGGCGATTCGACCGCGCACAGCAGGCTCATCTCGCGTTGCGGCGCGGCGCAGATCGTGCACAGCTCGCTCTCGGTGAGCATGCGGCAGCGCTTACAGCGCACCACCGAGTCGAGCGCGGCGGCGAGCGAGTCCGTCAGAGCGCGTGCTCCGGGACGCCCCTCCTGCAGCAGATGGAAGGCCATGCGCTGCGCGGTCTTCGGTCCCACGCCGGGGAGCGTGCGCAGCGCGTCGATCAGCTGCGTGAGGCGCGGCGAGTGCTTCATCTCCCGTCCTAGAACGGCAGCTTCAAACCAGGCGGCAGCGCCAGGCCTGCCGTCAGGCCGCCCATCTTCTCCTGCACCCGCGCCTCGACCTTGTGAACGGCGTCGTTGGTCGCCGCCGCGATCAGGTCCTCGAGCATCTCGCGGTCCTCACCCACCACCGACGGCTCGATCTGCACGCGTTTCACCTCATGCCGGCCGCTCATGGTGATCTTCACCATGCCGCCGCCCGACTCGCCGATCACCTCGAGACTGGCGATCTCGGCCTGGGCCTTCTGCATGTTGGCCTGCATGGCCTGAACCTGCTTCATCATGTTGTTGAAATTGGGCATGGGGTGAGGTCCATCAGCGGTCATGGCCGCATCGAGTGAGGGTCATTTTACCGGTCGTACCGTGTCCGGCAGCACCGTCGCGCCGAAGCGCTCGCGCAGTCCCTGCACCCCCGGGTCCGATTCGAAGGCGCGCCGCGCACCCGCGAGCTCCTGCTGCGAGGCGCGCTGGGCCACGAGCGCCGGAGTGTCGCCGCCGGCGCTGGTGTGGAACTCGAGCCGCACCGGCTCGCCGAAGTGGCGCGACAGCGCCTGCGCCAGCTTCTCCTCCTGCGCCGGGGTGCGCAGCTGCTGGTGCTGCGGGTCGAGCGCGAGGCGCACTACGGCGCCCTGGCGCGAGAGGAGCGCCGAATGGCTCGCGAGCTGGCGAGCGGCGCCGCCGAGCTCGAGCGAGCCCACGATCGCAGACCAGGACCCGGGCGCTCGGGCGAGCGTGGTCTCCGGTGACGTTTGGGCGAGCGCCGTCTCCGACCCGGGCGCTCGGGCGAGCGTGGTCTCCGGTGACGTTTGGGCGAGCGCCGTCTCCGACCCGGGCACCGGGGCGCTGGCAGTCTCGCCGGGCGCCGCGGCGGGCGCGGTCGCGGCGGGCGTCGCACTGCGCGCACCCGTAGCCCCCTGAGCTTTCGCCGCCGCAGCGCCCTCGATCGCGCGCCGGCCGGCGGCGTCCCCCGCGGGGCGGAACGCCACCATGCGCAGCAGCGTCATCTCGAAGCCGGTGCGCGGATCGGAGGTGAGCGGCAGGTCGCGCCTGCCCGTAATGGCCGTCTGGTAGTAGAGCTGCACGTCCTCGGGCGCGAGCGCCCTGGCGAGCCGCTCGATCAC
>Ga0335076_10001792_pt1 | contig 20963 bp, 17 predicted proteins | sample Lox_Sample_25_FD_206717 | JGI IMG/M metagenome (GOLD analysis project Ga0335076, IMG submission 206717) | Soil microbial communities from Loxahatchee National Wildlife Refuge, Florida, United States - Lox_Sample_2.5 | ecosystem: Environmental > Terrestrial > Soil > Wetlands | place: USA...
CGAAACCGAAGGGTTCACGTTGGAGACCCAGCATTTTCCCGACAGCCCGAACAAGCCGAATTTTCCCAGCACCGAGCTGAAGCCGGGCCAGGAATTCCGCTCGACGACGGTCTATCGCTTTTCCACCGACGCCGCCCTGCCTCCCCTCCCGCGCTGATCGCGCCGGTTACCGCGCGTCGGTCCAGCTCTCGGAGAAGGCCAGCGCGCTGGTACTGAAGGGACGGCCTTCCCGCTCGGTCGGCCACGACTTACCCTTGGCCTCGACGCCGTTGCGGGTGAGCCGCGTGGCGAGCGCCGGGATCAGCAGCGTGCAGACGCCGTAGCGCCGGCCGCCGGTGTTGGGCTGCGTGTGGATCAGCAGCGGCTCCCCGATCTCGTACCAGGTGAGCGCGATGTCCTCGCCGGGCGCCACCGCGCGCTCGGTCCAGAAGTAGTGCGGGTCGCCCGACTTGGAGAACGCGGCCTCGGTGACCGGGATCGAGAGATCCTCGAGCTCGTTATTGAGCATGCCCTGCACCGTCGATTGCAGCCAGCGCGCCATCGCGATGTTGTCGGCGTAGATGCGCCAACGGTTGTCGGTAAGCTCGCTCTTGAGGTAGAGCACATGGCCGGGTCCCGCCGGGCACATGATGATGCGCCAGAAGCTGGCATTGGTGGTGAGCGGATCGCCGTTCTTGCCGCTTAGCCGGATGAACGGATTCTCGCCGGTCAGGATCACCCGATTGGGATCTGCGGTCGTCATAGCAAATCTCCCTTCGACGGAGCTGGTCGGAACGTTCCTATCCGCCGTCACGTTGCGACGGGGTCTTCCGGCTCAGACGGCCTCGCCGAGGGCCACCGCGCGCTTGCGCTGATGCTCCTCGCGTATGCCGGGGTACTGTTCGGATAGGAGAGAGCCCGGGTAGTAGGCGGCTGCGAAGGACGGGCGCGCCTTCATGCGAGCAAGCCAAGCCTTCACGCCAGCCTGCTCAGACCACAGGAACTCGTAGCCCAGATCCTCCATACGGACCAACAAAGGCAGGACGCAGAAATCCGCCAGGCTCACCTGCGCTCCCATCAGATAGTCAGTCTGCGCAAGCGCCGCTTCCATCCTCGCCGCCGTCTTGCCGATACTGTCCTCGGCCTGCCGCAGCTTCTCGACGCTGAATCCCTTCTCCTTGTCCATCTCGCCGAGAAACTTGTCCCTCAAGGGCTTCGACCTGGCGAGCTGGCGAAACTCGTCGTCGGTCATTGGCGCGAAATGGCGCGCGAACGCCGCGTTGTAGGAGGGAAATCGGACGGCAACGGTCGGAACCTCCTCGAAATACCGAAGCCAGGCGCGCATTCGCGCCCGCTCTTTGCTGTTGGGAGGGCTCAAGCGCGTCGCGGGGTATTCCTCCTCAAGATATTCCATGATCACGGACGAATCGATGATCGCAGCGCCGTCATCGACAAGCGTCGGCACCACGCCGTTCGGATTGAGCTTGAGGTATTCCGGTTTGAGCTGATCGTTTTGAAACAGCTTCAGCTTGTATTCGACAAAGTGGAGGCCCTTTTCGGCGAGCGTCAGACGCACCTTCTGGCTGCAGGTCGATTGCGGTGCATTGTAGAGCTCAAGCATCGATCTCTCCTGCGTTCGCGTTCGCAATCGCCGCAAATGGCGCATCACCCAGCGCTCGAGCAACCGAACGCCATCGCCGGCTGCAGTCCGTGCAACGCGTCGACATGGCCAAGCCTGCTCCGTCCGAGTATTCTCCACGACCTCGACGACATGAGCAACTCGCGGTCTTCAGTCGCGCCCTGTGCCCGGCCGACGCCAGAAGGCCGATCCCCATGCGTCAATCGGCGCCCGCACCGCTCGTGTTCGGCAGAAGCCAAGGAGGAAGTGATGAAAGCTGACGCTCTGATGCGCTTCATCCTATCGGGTAACCGCTCCCTGGAAGATGTCGCGGTTCTCCTCGCCCGGATCTCGCTTGGCGTATTCTTCGCTATCTCGGGCGGAAACAAGCTTTTCGTCGCCAGTCAATACAAGCTGATGTACCAAACGATCATCGGTGCCGGAATCCCTTTTCCGCACCTCATGACGTTTTTCGTCTCGTCGGTGGAGCTCGTTTGCGGCTGCCTGCTCATCATCGGACTGCTTTCGACCTTGTGCTGCATCGCCTTGATCATCGACATGATCGTTGCAATCACCACGGTTCAGCTGGCAACCATCGCCAAGTCGCTCTCGTTTATCGACTGGCTGGACGATTTTCTATATTTGCCGGAAGTCATGTACATCATCATCCTTCTCTGGTTGATTTCCTCGGGACCAGGGCGGCTCAGCGTTGATCGTCGGGCCGCCGTCCGCCTCGGGTTGCTTGATGGTGTTGCCCCCGATCAACCGAACGCCCGGGCGGTCGGCAGCCGAGGATGAGCCCGGTGGCGACCGCGACGACGATCAGTCATCGCCGCCGTTCGGGAGGAGGGGTCGATGCCTCGCAAAGAGATCGTGGACACCCTGAAGAAGTACACGGATCCGTTCCGCGTGACGAAAGGCAAGGATTTCCGCCTGAAGGACTTCGATCCCGGCGACACGCTGGGCCTCAAAATGGACAAGGAGGAAGCAGCGCAACTGCTCCAGCGCGGCTCGGAATGGCTCGCGATGGAGCAGGACATGCTCTATGCGCAAGATTCCTGGTGCTTGCTGCTGGTGTTGCAGGCGATGGACGCGGCAGGAAAGGACGGGACGATCAAGCATGTCATGTCGCGCATCAATCCTCAGGGGTGCGAAGTCGTCTCGTTCAAGCAACCCTCGGAGGAGGAGCTTTCCCACGACTTCCTCTGGCGCTACTCCACGAAAGTGCCTCAGCGCGGGCGCATCGGCATTTTCAACCGTTCCTACTACGAGGAAGTGCTCGTGGTGCGCGTGCACCGGCACCTGCTCGAGGCACAGCGGATCCCGCCGGATCTCGTCGGCAAGAACGTGTGGGAGGAGCGGCTCGCCGACATCGCCCGGTTCGAGGACTATCTCACGCGCCAGGGCGTGGTCATCCTCAAGTTCTATTTGAACTTGTCGCACAAGGAGCAGAAGAAGCGCTTCCTGGACCGCCTCGACAATCCCGATAAGCACTGGAAATTTTCCGCATCGGACGTTCGCGAGCGTCGCTACTGGAACGACTACATGCAGGCCTATGATGAGGCGATCCGCGCGACGGCCTCCAAGGCGGCCCCGTGGTTCGTCGTGCCCGCCGACAACAAATGGTTCACGCGTCTCGTCGTCGCCGCCGCGATCGTCGAGGCGGTGGAGCATCTCGACCTCGAATATCCGAAAGTCACGCCGCAGCAGAAGAAGGATCTCAGCGCGGCGCGCGAGGAGCTCAAGGCGGAAGGTTAGGCGAGACGAGACGCGCATGTCGACAATCGCCATTCTCGGCGGCGTCGGACTGTTCCTGCTCGGCATGGCCGTCATGACCGACGGATTGAAGGCGCTGGCGGGATCCGCGCTACGCACCGTGCTCAGCAAGGCCGCGGCGACGCCGGTCTCGGGTGCCTTCTGGGGCGCCATCATCACGTTGCTGGTGCAGTCCTCGAGCGCGGTGACGATGACGACGATCGGCCTCGTCAGCGCCGGGCTGCTGACCTTTCCACAGGGGCTCGGCCTGGTGTTCGGCGCCAATGTCGGCACGACCGGCACGGGCTGGATCGTTGCGCTGATCGGCGTGAGCGTTTCGCTGTCGACCTATGCACTGCCGATGGTCTTCGTCGGTGCCCTGGCGAAGCTGCTTTCCGGCGGGCGGATTGCGGCGGCGGGTAGCGCGCTGGCGGGCTTCGCGCTGGTGCTCTACGGGCTCACGACGCTGCAGCAGGGCATGGGCGGCCTGGCGGAGAGCCTGCACCCCGCCGATCTGCCCGCGGTGGTCGGCACGCCGGGGATCGGGTGGGCCGCCGGGTCGGTCGGTCTCATGACCCTGATCGTCGTCGGCCTCGCCATGACGGCGATCATGCAGTCCTCGACGGCCGCCATCGCCGTCACGATCTCGGCCTACGCCGCCGGGGCCGTGGGCCTGGAGCAAGGCGCGGCCTTGATCATCGGTCAGAATATCGGGACAGCGACGAGCTCGGCGCTGGCGGCCATCGGCGCCAGCGCGACGGCCAAGCGCCTCGCCCTCGCCTACGTACTGTTCAAGAGCATCGCGGCGCTCATCGCGATCGCCACCTTTCCCTTGACGGCGGCGCTGATGCGGAGCTTCGCCGCATCGGTCGACGGGGCGACGCTGCTTGCCGCCTACCACACCGCCTACAACGTCGTCGGCGTTGCGGTGCTGCTTCCGGCGATGCAGTGGTTCACCCGCGTGGTCGAGCGCCTTCTGCCTTCCAAGGAAACGGCCCTCGAGCGCGCGCTCGATCCGAGCGCGCTGGTCAATCCGGTGGTCGCGGTCGAGACCACCCGGCGCGTCGTGGCGGAGATCCTCAAGACGACCGCCGCTTCGGTCTCCGCCGCGCTTTCGGCCGCGGCCGGGCGCACGACGCAGGGCGCCGCGATGGCCGTCGCGCTCGAGGAGGCGCGGGATTTCCTGTCCGAATTGAAAGAACCCCCCGAGACGGAGGCGGAACGGCTGCGCCTGACGAGCACGCTGCACGCGCTCGATCACGCCTTGCAGCTGGTGGAGAGCCTTGGGGAGAGCGGGCGCCCGGGACCCGCATCCGGAGCCACCCATGACCTTCGCGCCGCCGGGCTGTGCGAACAAGCCATGCGCGCGACACAGACGGTTGCGGCATCGATTACCGCGGAATCCGCCCTCACCGGACGGGCGGAGCCGATCGGCTGGACGGTTTCGGCCGAGATTGGCGCCGCGCTTGCCGAGGTCGAACGCGCGGCGAAGGCACTCGATGCGCTGCAGCGCGATCACCGCGCCGCGACCCTCGCCGCCGTGGCGCCCGGAAAATTGACGGTCACCGAGGCGTTCGCGCGGATCGACGCGGCGCGGCGGCTCGACCGCATCGCGCATCACGCCTGGCGCGCGGCGGCGCATCTCCTCGGCTGCGGCGGACAAGCCGCGGACGCGATCGACCGGAGGCGGGCCTGACGATTGGGACCGGTGCCCTGAAAACACCGCGATCGGGAGGAACGACGATGAGCTCAGCTGAGACCGCGGCTTCAAGTGCGGACGCGGCGCCCTGGCATGCGCTGCCGGCCGCCCAGATCGAACGGCAACTCAACGTCGATCCGGCGCGGGGCCTCGATGCCGCAGAGGCGGCCGGGCGGCTCGGCACCTACGGGCCGAACCGCCTGCCCCAGGGCAAGAAGACGGGGCCGCTGGCGCGGTTCCTCGCCCAATTCAACAACATCCTCATCTATGTCCTGCTCGCCGCGGTCTTCATCAAGCTGATGTTGAGCCTGTGGCTCGATGCCGCGATCATCTTTGCCGTCGTCATCCTCAACGCACTGCTGGGTTTCGTGCAGGAAGGCCGGGCCGAGAAAGCGCTCGACTCGATCCGCAACATGCTGTCGGCGGAGGCGCGCGTTCTGCGCAGCGGGGAGGTTCGCCTGATCCCCGCCGAGGATCTCACTCCGGGCGACATCGTGCTGCTGGAATCGGGCGACAAGATCCCGGCGGATATGCGCCTCGTCGACGCCAAGAACCTGCGCACGGACGAGGCGGCGCTCACGGGCGAATCCGTCCCGGCCGAGAAGACGATTGCTCCGGTATCCGCCAAGGCCACGGTCGGCGACCGGCAGAACATGGCATTCTCCGGCACGATGGTGGTGTCGGGCCGGGCGACCGGCGTCGTCGTGGCGACCGGGAGCCAAACCGAGCTCGGCCGCATCAACCAGATGCTCGCCGAGGTCAGCGCGCTCGAGACGCCGCTCCTGCGCCAGATCAAGCGGTTCGGCTACGTCATCACGGCAGCCATCGCCGGCATCAGCGTCGTGCTGTTCGCCTGGGGCCACTGGCTCGGACACATGACCTTCATCGAGCTGTTCCAGGCGGTCGTCGGCATCGCGGTGTCGGTGATCCCGGAAGGCTTGCCGGCGCTCATCACCATCACGCTCGCCATCGGCGTGCAGCGCATGGCCCAGCGCAACGCCATCATCCGCCGCCTGCCGGCGGTCGAGACGCTGGGCTCCGTCTCCCGCATCTGCTCGGACAAGACGGGCACGCTGACGCTGATGGAGATGATGGTAACGTCCGTCGTGACGGCGGAAGCGGCCTATGAGGTTACCGGCGACGGCTACGCACCCGAAGGCGAGGTCAGGACGGGCGGCAAGCCGGTCGGCGCCACGCCGGACGTGCTGACGCTGATGGGCCGCGTATCGCTGTTGTGCAACGACGCTCAACTCTTCGAGGACGACGGAAAATGGACAGTGGAGGGTGACCCGACCGAGGGCGCTCTCTACCCGTTCGCCGCCAAGCTCGGCATGGACCGCGCCGCGGAAGCGGCCGCCGCGCCGCGGATCGACGCGATCCCCTTCGAGTCCGAGCACAAATTCATGGCGACGCTGAACCGTTCGGCGGATGGCGAGATGCTGCTGGTCAAGGGCGCGCCGGAAGTCATCCTCGAGCACTGCGACCGGCAGCAGACGGCGACAGGTCCCGCGGCGCTCGATCGCGGCCGGTTCACGCGGGCGGGCGACCGTCTCGCCGCGCAGGGCGAACGGGTGCTGGGGCTGGCGTGGCTGCCGAGCCCGGACCTCGCGGCGGGCGGCCTTGGGCCACAGGACCTGCCGAAGACCCTCGTGCTGCTCGGCCTCGTCGGTCTCATGGACCCGCCGCGCAAGGAGGCCATCGACGCCGTGCGCGAATGCCACGGCGGCGGCATCCGCGTGACGATGATCACGGGCGACCACAAGATCACGGCGGCGGCGATCGCAAGAATGCTCGGCATCGGCGACGGCAAGACGGCCGTGGCTGGCACCGAGATCGAGGCGATGAACGATGCGGCGCTGCGCGATTGCGCGCGCGACGTCGACGTCTTCGCCCGCGCCAGCCCCGAGCACAAGCTGAGGCTGGTGAAGGCGATCCAGGCCAATCGACAAATCGTCGCCATGACCGGCGATGGCGTCAACGATGCGCCGGCGCTGAAGAAGGCGGATATCGGCATCGCGATGGGCATCAAAGGCACCGAGGTGACGAAGGAGGCGGCCGGGATGATCCTCGCCGACGACAATTTTGCCTCGATCTCAGCCGCCGTGAAGGAGGGCCGCACGGTCTACAACAACGTCGAGAAGGCGATGCTCTTTCTGCTGCCGACCAACGTCGCCCAGGGCGCGGTGATCGCGATTGCGATCCTGTTCGCGTTCACGCTGCCGATCACGGCGCCGCAGGTCTTGTGGGTGAACATGGTCACCTCCGTCGCGCTCGGCCTCGCCATTTCGTTCGAGCCGCACGAGGCCGACGTGATGCGGCGGCCGCCGCGCGCCGTCGACCGGCCGATCGTCACCGGCTTCGGGATCTGGCGCATCCTTTTCGTCGGCGCGGCGCTCGTGCTCTATACGCTCTCGGCCTTCTTCTGGATGAAAGCGCAGGGCGCTTCCGACCCGATGGCGCGCACGGCTGCCGTCAACGCCATCACGCTGGGCCAGGTCTTCTATCTGCTCAACAGCCGGTACCTGCTGGAGTCATCGCTGTCGGTGCGCGCCCATATGGGCAATCCCTATCTCTGGTACGGAATAGCCGGGGTCGTGGCGCTGCAGCTCGTGTTCACCTATGCGCCACCCTTCCATGCGGTCTTCGCCACCGCGGCCCTGCCCTGGTCGGCCTGGCTCTGGCTCGTCGGCGGGGCATGTCTCTTCTTCCTCGTGGTGGAGGTCGAGAAGCTCATGATTCGGTCCATCCCCGCCGTGAGAGGATCGGCGATCTCTCGGCAGGGGGAGCCGGCATGAGCCGCCCTTCGTCACCTACGCGAGAGAGCGTGTGAAGAAATCGCGCGCAAAGGCGCTTTCGCTGACATCGTGCGGCTCAGAAATGGACCGCCGCTTTCGCGCTGGGGTACGTTGAGATTCCACTATCTTTCCCGCCGTCCCCGCGAAAGCGGGGACCCAGAGCCATGCGCTCCATTCATCGGGGCTGAAGCTCCTGGATGCCCGCTTTCGCGGGCAAGGCGAAACAGGGGATATGGTGGCTTCGCCGTGCGATTTGTACGTACCCTAGCGCTTTCGCGGGGACGGCGGGAAAGATAGTGGAATCGCTGTGTTTTTTTGAGATGTGTACGTGCCCTAAAGCATTTGCGCGCCCTAGGAATTGCCGATCAAAACTCCCGTGCCGAAGACCAGCACGCCGCCGACCACCACCTGGAAGGCGGCGGACAGGAGGGGCGTGTCCATGTAGCGGTTGCGCACCCATGCGATAATCCCGAGCTCCACCGCCACCACCGCAACCGCGATCGCGGTGGCCATGTGGAAATCAGGAATGAGGAAGGGCAGCGCATGACCGAGACCGCCGACGGTCGTCATCAGCCCGCAGACCGCGCCGCGCAGCAACGGGTTGCCGCGGCCGGTCAGCGAGCCATTGTCCGATAACGCCTCGGCGAACCCCATCGAGATGCCGGCGCCGAGCGCGGCCGCGAGCCCGACGAGCAGAGTCTGCCAGCTGTCCTGCGTGGCGAAGGCGGCGGCGAACAGCGGCGCCAAGGTCGAGACCGATCCGTCCATCAGCCCGGCAAGCCCGGGCTGCACGATCTGCAGCAGGAACAGGCGCCGCTCGGTCGCGCCCTCCGCTTTCTCGACCTCGGCGGGAACAAACTCCGCCTCGAGCGCCTCGGCGCGGGCCTCGTGACGGCGCTCTTCCGCCGCAAGGTCGCCGAGGAGCTGGCGGATCGCCGCATCGGTCGAGTGCCGCGCCGCCCTTTGATAGAAGCGCTTGCTTTCGGCTTCCATCAGCTCCGCCTGGTCACGCACCTTCTCGATGCCGAGCGGACGCAACAGCCAGAGCGATTTGCGCTCGAGGAAGCCCTTCACGTCCTGGCGGCGGATCAGTGGAATGTGGTCGCCGAACTTTTTCCGGTAGAGGCTGAGCAGACGGTGGCGGTGGCCATCCTCCTCCGCGGCCATGGCGGTGAACAGCCGCGCGGTTCCGGGATAGGTCTCGCGCATCGCTTCGGCGAGGTCGCCATAACTGCGGCTGTCCTCTTCCTCGAGCGCGACGGCGAGCGCCAGCAGCTCCTGTTCCGTCAGCTCCGAGAATTCCTTCATTCCGTTCATTGCGCTTCCCCTTGCTGAATTTTGGTCACGCGGGCGCCGCGCCGCGCTCGGGCCGCAGGACGGAGATGCTTCGCCGCGGATTGGTGGATGTGGTTCGAGGCGCAGGCGCCCGGCGCAGAGCATCGACAAGCGCCCTGACCGGGAGAGTGAAGATCAGCAGCAAGAAAGGGACGCAGGCCGCCCAAAATATTTCCAAGAAGACCATTGCCGCACCTAGCTTGTCCTAGGGAAGGATTACCTTCGCTCTGCAGCAGAGATGGGATGGCGCGCCGCCGAAATCCGCGGGGGCGGTCCTAAAATCTCCTGAAACCACCTGGCCGCGTGTCCGCAGCAGTGCCGCGGCGTCGGTCAAGCGAGAGCCGATCTTGCCGCGCTAATGAAAGATATCGGTTCCGCTGCTGAGGATGGGGATGCCATTGCGGTTGAAATGGACGAGGAGCCAACGGGCCAGCACGCCGTTGCGGCCGCGGTATCCGGTCCACGACGTGATCGCCTCGCAATCCGCGTTTGCGTTCGCCCAGCGGACGGTGAAGGACACCTTCTGCCCGTCGATCCAGCCACTGACCGGAAAGCGCTCATTGCCGCAGGGACCCGGAGAGCGATTGACAAAGCTCCCGGTGAAGGAGCCGTCAGGCGCAATCGCCTGAATGGTCAAGGTCGAGCCGTGCTGGTTGGTCCAGGTTGCGTTTGCCTGAAATGATTGAGCGAAACTGGCGTTGCCGACGGCGAGGACACAGGCGGCAATGGCCAGCGCAAAGCGGGCGACGCGCAGCCAACGCTTTGACGGTCCTGATGCTTTGCCGAGACTGTCGCTCTCTATCATAGTCTCTCTCCGCTAAACCGTCTCGGCGGGCGCGCTCGAGCGGAGCCCTGAAAACGATCCTTAGTCAATATTCGGGTGTAGCGGAAGGCACGCGCGTCCGACACAGCGGGCAAGCCTTTCTTCGGCAGCGAAGACGGTTGCTCCCGTGCGCCGCCCGAAGCGGTTTGCTCGATCAAATGGCGCGGTGGACAGGCTGTGGTAGAAACGTCCTTGCCCTCGGATGGGCTTGACAAGCCTGAGTGGTGATGTGAGCATATGACCAGCCGATGGGCATATGCTCGCTCCTCTTCGCGGCCGGAGCCGTGGTCATCGGACGCCGAGACGGAGGCTCTATTCCGGTACGCGCACCCCGAGCCAAAGAGCAGGGCCATGTATCTCGATCGATTTAAGCTCTCTGGTCGAATTGCGCTGGTGACAGGGGGGGCGCGCGGCATCGGACTTGCTTGCGCGGAGGCCCTGGCCGAGGCCGGGGCCGAGGTGATCATCGCCGACTGCGACGCGGCGCTCGCCGAGGAGGGACGCATAGCGCTGCGTGGCAAGGGCTTTGACGCGGATGTGGCGGTCATGGATGTGACGGATTCGGGCCGCGTCACTGAAATCGCCAACGAGCTTGTGTCGCGCTACGGCAGGATCGACGTGCTCGTGAACAGCGCCGGCATCGCGCGCAGCGAGACACCGGCGGAGCAGGTCACGGACGAGCACTGGCTCAACGTCCTCGACGTCAATCTCAACGGTACCTTCTGGTGCTGCCGGGCTTTCGGCAGCCATATGCTCGCGGCGAAGTCCGGTGCCATCGTCAATATCGGCTCGATGTCGGGCTTCATCGTCAACAAGCCGCAGGAGCAGAGCTACTACAACGCGTCCAAGGCCGCGGTGCACCATCTCACCAAGTCGCTCGCCGCCGAATGGGCGGCGCGGGGCGTGCGCGTCAACGCGGTGGCGCCGACCTATATCGCGACCCCGCTCAACGCTTTCGTCAAGTCCAATCCCGCCATGTATGATGCCTGGATCGGCGGCACGCCGATGGCCCGTTTGGGCCAGGTCGAGGAAATCGCTTCGGTCGTGCTTTTTCTCGCATCGGACGCCGCCAGCCTGATGACCGGAAGCATCGTCGTCGTCGATGGTGGCTATACGTGCTGGTGAGGCGCAGCCATGAAGCAGGCTTTCATCGGCGTCGATGTCGGCACCGCCAGCGTCCGTGCCGCCCTCTTCGATGCGGAGGGGAGCCTCATCGCGACGGCACGACGAGCGATCGCGATCTGGCACGAGGCCGGTGACATCGTCGAGCAATCTTCGGCCGATATCTGGGACGCCTGTGCCGGCGCGGTCCGCGCCGTCATGCAGGAAGCGGCGCTGCCGCCCGCTTCCGTCAAGGGAATAGGCTTCGATGCCACCTGCTCGCTCGTCGTCCTCGACCGTGCCCGCGATCCCCTGAGCGTCAGTCTGTCGGGCGATCCCCGCCGCAACGTCATCGTCTGGATGGATCACCGCGCGGTCGCGGAGGCCAATCGCATCAGCGAAACCGGCGACGAAGTGCTGCGCCATGTCGGCGGCATCATTTCGCCCGAGATGCAAACGCCGAAGCTGCTTTGGCTGAAGCGCCATGTGCCGGCCAGCTTTCGCGAGGCCGGGCATTTCTTCGATCTCGCGGATTTTCTGACGTTTCGCGCGACCGGCAGCCAGGCGCGCTCGGTGTGCACGGTGACATGCAAATGGACCTACCTCGCGCATGAGCGGCGCTGGAGCCGGCGCTACTTCGAGCGGATCGGATTGGACGAGCTTCTCGCCGACGATTGTGCGCAGATCGGCCAAGACATCGTCGAGCCCGCGACGGCGCTGGGCAAGGGTTTGACGCCCGAGAGCGCCGAAGCGCTCGGCTTGCTGCCGGGCACAGCGGTCGGCGCCGCGCTGATCGATGCCCATGCCGGCGGCGTCGGCACGATCGGCGGCCAGGGCGCCGACGGCGCGCCCGTCGATCTCCTCGACCGCCTCGCTTACGTCATGGGGACCTCGGCCTGCATCATGGCGACGACGGACGCGCCGCGTTTCGTGCCGGGCGTCTGGGGCCCCTATTTCTCGGCGATGGTCCCCGGTCTTTGGCTCAACGAGGGCGGTCAGTCGGCAGCCGGCGCCGCCCTTGACTATCTCGTGCAATCGCATCCGGCTTCCGCGGCAGCGGCGGCGGCGGCCAAAGCCGCGGGCCTCGGTCTCCTCGACGTCCTGGAGCGCCGCGCCCTTGCCCGGTTCGACAGTGTCGGGAACGCCGCCCTGCTCGCCCGCGACCTTCATGTGCTGCCTGAATTTCTCGGCAACCGGTCGCCCTATGCCGATCCCGGCACGCGGGCGATCATTGCCGGTCTCGATCTCGATGGCGACGTCGCGAGCCTCGAGCGCGTCTTCGTCGCCGCGCTCTGCGGGCTCGCCTACGGCCTCGCCGATGTCGTCGACGCGATGCGGGCGCACGGCATTCAGAGCCGCATGATGGTGATCAGCGGCGGCGCCAGCCGCAGTCCCCTGGTGCGGCAGATCATGGCCGACACGACGGGACTCTGCGTGGCGTTGCCGGCGACGACCGAGCCGGTGCTGCTCGGCGCCGCCATGTTGGGGGCGGTCGCCAGCGGCGCTTTTGCGTCGCTCGACGTGGCGATGACAGCGATGTCGCGGCTCGGCGCCTTGACGCGCGCGACCGGGCCGGACATGAGCCGCTTTCATGCGGCAAAGCGCCGGGTCTATGAGCAGATGCGCCGCCTCGATCGAGACAGCCGGGCAGCGATGCAGGCGCTTGAGCTCCCGTTGGCGACCGGCCCGGAGGGCGCGCGATGCTGCTGAGCTGCGGCGACGCGCTGATCGACTTCCTGACGGTCAAATCCGCCGACGGGCGCGATGCTCTCCTGCCCGCGGTCGGCGGCTCCTGCCTCAACGTTGCGATCGGGCTGGCGCGTCTTGGCGCGCCGGCGGGGTTCGTCGGCGGCCTGTCGACCGATCTCTTCGGCCGCATGATCGCCGAGCATGCCGAAGCTTCGGGGGTCGATCTTCGCTATTGCCTGCGCAGCTCCCGGCCGACGACGCTGGCCTTCGTCCGTACCGTCGCGGGCGAGGCCAGCTATGCCTTCTACGACGAGGGCTCCGCCGCCCGGCATTGGATCTATCGGCCGGGGTCCCTCCCCTTCGCCGACATCGACGCCATCCATATCGGTTCGACCACGCTCGTCGCTCGCGAGTCCGCGGCCGAGACGCTGCGCCTGGTCGAGGACGCCGGCGCTTCGACCACGATCGCCTTCGATCCAAATTGCCGGCCCAATCTCATCGGCGACAAAGCGGATTATGTGCGCCGCATGGCGGAATTCATCGCGCGCGCCGATATCCTGCGCCTGTCGGAAGACGATTTCGCTTTCCTCTATGGCGACAGCGACCCTGCCGCAAAGGCGGCGGCGCTGCTTGGCGCCGGCACCCGGCTCTTCGTCCTCAGCCGCGGCGCGCTCGGTGCTCAAGCCTGGCACGCTCACGCGGGCGTGGTCGAGGTAACGGCGCCGCCGGCGGCGATCGTCGACACCGTCGGTGCCGGCGACAGTTTTCAGGCCGGGCTTCTGTTCGCGTTGCGGAAGATTGGCCGGATCAGGCGCAGCGCGCTGGCGCGCTTGAGCGCCGCCGAGCTCGGCCGCGCCATGGGTTTTGCCGCTGCCTGCGCCGCCATCACCTGCGGCCGTCCGGGTGCCGACCCGCCCCGGCGCTCCGAGATCGGCGCCGGCGCGGTCGCCGCGCTCGAAGCCGCGCCGCCGGCGGCGGGCTGACATGGAAACCACCGCTTCCGGCTTCGACCTGGTGATCTTCGATTGCGATGGCGTGCTCGTCGACAGCGAGGTGATCAGCGCCTCGACCCTGGCCGAAAATTTGACCCGCATCGGCTTCCCGGTCGATCTCGACTATGTGAACGAGCACTATCTCGGCCGCAGCTTCGGGGTGATCGACGCTGATCACCGGCGCCGCACCGGCCGGCCGCTGCCCAAAGGTTTCGCCGATCTCTGGTACGGCGAGCTGTTCGCCGCTTTTCGCCGCGAGTTGAAACCGATCGCCGGGGTCGCCGATGTCCTGCGGCGGCTCGCGCTGCCAAAATGCGTCGCGTCGTCGAGTGCCCGAGCGCGTCTGATGCTGTCCTTGGAGGTGAGCGGACTTGCCGAGCTCTGCGGGCCGCATGTCTTCGATGCGTCGATGGTAAGCCGCGGCAAGCCGGCCCCCGATCTTTTCCTCTATTGCGCCGAGCGCATGGGCGCGGCGCCGACGCGCAGCCTCGTCGTCGAAGACAGCATCACCGGCATTGCCGCCGCCGTGGCCGCGGGCATGACCGCCTGGGCCTTCGTCGGCGGCGCGCATTATGGCGCGGGCCGGGATCTCGACTCGTTGCGGCGCGCCGGGGCGGTCCGGGTCTTCGCCGCGATGACCGAATTCGGGCTCGAGTGAGGGCGAGCGGCAATGGTGCGAAACGACGATCGCGACGAGTCGAGGCTGGATGACGCTGCACGCGCCGGATGGCTCTACTACGTCGCCGGCAACACCCAGGAAGAGATCGCCCAGAAGCTGGGAATCTCGCGCCAATCGGCGCAGCGCCTGGTGTCGCTGGCGATGTCGAAGAAGCTGATCAAGGTCCGGCTCGATCATCCGATCGCCAGCTGCATGAGCCTGGCGGAAGCGCTGATGAAGCGCTACGGCCTGCATCATTGCGACGTCGTTCCCTCCGACCCGTCATCGACCAGCACGGTGCTCGGCGTCGCCGAGGCGGCTGCCGCCTATCTCGAGCGCCTCCTGCGCTCGCCCGCGCCGCTCATCCTCGCGCTTGGCACCGGCCGCACGATCCGCGCGTCGGTCGATCAATTGCCCGCCATGGATTGCCCGCAGCACAAGATCGTCTCGCTGGTCGGCAACATTACCCCGGACGGCGCGGCCAGCTTCTTCGACGTGGTCACCCGGATCTCCGATATCGTCAAGGCGCCGCACTTTCCGATGCCGGTCCCGGTGGTGGCGAGCAGCGTCGAGGAGAAGGCGGTGCTGTTGAAGCTGAAAGCGGTGAAGCATGTCTGCGACCTCGCCAGGCGGGCGGACGTCACCATGGTCGGGATCGGCAGCCTCGACGACAACGCGCCGCTGTTCGAAGACGGCTTCATCACCCGCGCCGAGCTGCGCGCGCTGCACCGGGCGGGCGCCGTCGGCGAGATCGTCGGTTGGGCGTTTGATCGCCAGGGGCGAATCCTGAGCGGCCTCACCAACGAGCGGGTGGCGAGCGTGCCGATCGGCAAGGCCGGCAGCGCCAAGGTGATCGGCGCCGCGATGGGACGGGCGAAACTGTCGGCGATGCGCGCCGCGCTCGAGGGCGGGCTCATCAGCGGCCTCATCACCGACGAAGCGACGGCGACAGCGCTGACCGACTGACCGGCGCACGGCTCTGGCGCGCATCGTCGCGATCAGGCTTGACACGCGGCGGGTGTTCGTGTGAGCATTCGCTCCAAAATAGGGCATTTGCCCACAGCGCCAAAGGGGAGGACACCATGAGGAGGACGCTGGCTGCCTTGGTCGGCACGGCCGCGCTCGCGATCGCAGGTCCCAGCCTTGCCGACACGCTCACCATCGCCACCGTCAACAATGGCGACATGATCCGGATGCAGAGGCTGGCGGATGACTTCCGCCAGAAGAATCCCGGCATCGACCTCAACTGGGTCACGCTCGAGGAGAATGTGCTCCGCGAGAAGGTCACCACCGACATCGCCACCAAGGCCGGTCAGTACGACGTGCTGACGATCGGCACCTATGAAGTGCCGATCTGGGCCAAGCAGGGCTGGCTCGTGCCCCTCGATCTCGGGGCGGCGTACGATGTCAACGATCTTCTGCCGCCGATCCGCAGCGGTCTTTCCTATGACGGCAAGCTGTACGCGGCGCCGTTCTACGGCGAGAGCTCGATGCTGATGTACCGGAAGGACCTCTTCGCCAAGGCCGGGCTCACCATGCCTGAGAAGCCCACCTGGGACTTCATCAAAGAGGCCGCCGACAAGATCACCGACAAACAGGCGGGCATCTACGGCATCTGCTTGCGCGGCAAGGCCGGCTGGGGCGAGAACATGGCGTTCCTCACGACCATGGCCAACTCCTACGGCGGGCGCTGGTTCAACGAGAAGTGGGAGCCCGAATTTAACGGACCGGAGTGGAAAACCACGCTCAACACCTATCTCGAGCTGATGAAGAAGGACGGACCGCCCGGCGCCTCGTCAAACGGCTTCAACGAGAATCTGGCGCTGTTCCAGGGCGGGAAGTGCGGCATGTGGATCGACGCCACCGTCGCGGCCTCGTTTGTCAGCGACCCCAAGCAGTCGAAGGTCGCCAACGATGTCGGCTTCGCGCCGGCGCCCTGCGGCACCACCTGCAAAAACGCCAACTGGCTCTGGGCCTGGGCGCTCGCGATCCCGAGCAGCTCGAAGAAGACGGCCGAAGCGGAAAAGTTCGTCGCCTGGGCGACGAGCAAGGAATACCTGCAGCTGGTCGCGGCCAAGGATGGTTGGGTCAATGTGCCGCCGGGGACGCGCAAATCGCTCTATGACAATCCCGATTACCTGAAAGCCGCCCCGTTTGCCCGAATGACCCTGCAAGCCATCGATTCCGCCGATCCAGGGCTCGATGGCAACTCGAAGCCGAAACCCTATATCGGCGTCCAGTTCGCCGCGATCCCGGAATTCCAAGGCATCGCGACGGCGGTCGGCCAGCAATTCTCGGCGGCTTTGACCGGCCAGACGTCGGCCACTCAGGCGCTGCAGAACGCGCAGCTCCTCACCGAGCGCGAGATGCGGCGGGCGGGATACATCAAGTAATGGACCGCCGGTGACCGGCCATCGACGAGCGGCCGGTCGGGGCAACTCGATCGAACCGGGTTGACGGGCATGGCCACGCTTCACACCCGATCCCTGGCGCGGCTGATGATGGCGCCGTCGGTCGCCCTGCTCTTCCTGTGGATGGCCGTGCCGCTCGGCATGACCCTCTATTTCTCCTTCATTCGCTACAACCTGCTGATCCCGGGCCCCAAATCCTTCGTCGGCTTCGCCAACTACTATTACTTCCTGACCGATCCCGCGTTTGCGTCGGCGCTCGTCAACACGCTCATCATCGTCGGCGGGACGCTCCTCATCACCATCGTCGGCGGGATCCTGCTGGCGCTGCTTCTCGACCAGCCGGTCTTCGGACAGGGCATCGTGCGCCTGCTGGTGATTTCGCCGTTTTTCGTCCTGCCGACGGTCGCCGCGCTGGTGTGGAAGAACATGATGATGAACCCGGTCTATGGCGTCTTCGCGCAGATCGCCGCCAGCCTTGGGCTCGCGCCGCTCGACTGGTTCGCCAGCGCGCCGCTGTTCTCGATCACGCTGATCGTCGCCTGGCAATGGCTGCCGTTCGCGACACTGATCCTCTTGACCGCGCTGCAGTCGCTGAGCGAGGAGCAGAAGGAAGCGGCGGAGATGGACGGCGCCCGCCGCTTCTCGATCTTCTTCTACATCATTCTGCCGCATCTGGCGCGGGCGATCACGGTGGTGATCCTGATCGAGACCATTTTCCTGCTGACCGTCTTCGCCGAGATTCTCGTCACCACCAATGGCGGCCCGGGGGTGGCGACGACGAACATCGCCTTCCTGGTCTACGCCCAGGCGCTGCTGCAGTTCGACGTCGGCGGCGCTTCGGCGGGCGGGATCATTGCCGTCATTCTCGCCAATATCGTGGCGGTGTTTCTGATGCGCATGATCGGGCGCAATCTGGAGGCATGAACCATGGCACGCGCGATTCCGGCGCGACGGCGCTGGCTGCTGAGCATCCTGGCCTGGGCGGTCGGGCTGATGATCTTCTTCCCCATCCTCTGGACGGTGCTGACCAGCTTCAAGACCGAGGGCGAGGCGATCGCCGTGCCGCCGCATATTCTCTTCTTTCATTGGACGCTCGAGAACTATGCCGAGGTGCAGCAACGCTCGAACTACATCGAGCACGTCACCAACTCGGTGGTGATCGCCCTCGGCTCGACCCTGCTGGCGCTGCTGATCGGGGTCCCGGCCGCCTGGGCGGCGGCCTTTGCGCCGGCGCGGCGGACCAAAGACCTGCTGATGTGGATGCTGTCGACCAAGATGATGCCGCCGGTCGGCGTCCTGGTGCCGATCTATCTCCTGTTCCGCGATTGGGGGCTGCTCGATACCCTGACGGGCCTCACCGCGCTGATGATGCTGGTCAACCTGCCGATCGTGGTGTGGATGCTCTACACCTATTTCAAGGAGATCCCCGCCGATATCCTCGAGGCCGCCCGGATGGATGGCGCGCGCCTCTTCAACGAGATCGTGCACGTGCTGGCGCCGATGGCCGTGCCGGGGATCGCCTCGACGATGTTGCTGAACATCATCCTCGCTTGGAACGAGGCCTTCTGGACGCTGAACCTCACCGCCGCCAAGGCCGCGCCGCTCAGCGCCTTCATCGCCTCCTATTCGAGCCCCGAGGGCCTGTTCTGGGCGAAGCTTTCGGCCGCCTCGACCATGGCGATCGCGCCGATCCTGATCCTCGGCTGGTTCTCGCAGCGCCAGCTCGTTCGCGGCCTGACCTTCGGCGCGGTGAAGTGATGGCGAGGAAGTGGAGCACGCGATGGGTGCCATAAGACTGGAGCAGGTCACCAAGCGCTTCGGCCCGGCGGTGGTCATCCCGCGCGTCGATCTCGACATCGGCGATGGCGAATTCGTCGTCTTCGTCGGCCCGTCGGGCTGCGGCAAGTCGACGTTGTTGCGGCTCATCGCCGGTCTCGAAGACGTATCGGGCGGCCGGGTCCTCATCGACGGCGCCGATGCGACGCGGCTGGCGCCGGCGCAACGCGGCCTCGCCATGGTGTTCCAGTCCTACGCGCTCTACCCGCATATGAGCGTTTACAAGAACATTGCGTTTCCCCTGAAGATGGCGCGCAGCGCGCCGGAGCTGATCGACCGGAAGGTGCGCGCGGCGGCCCAGACGCTCAATCTCACCGAATATCTCGACTACAAGCCGCGCCAGCTCTCCGGCGGCCAACGCCAGCGCGTCGCCATCGGCCGCGCCATCGTGCGCGAACCCAAGGCGTTTCTCTTCGATGAGCCGCTCTCGAACCTGGATGCGGCGCTGCGGGTCAACATGCGCGTCGAGATCAGCGAGCTGCATCAGACGCTCAAGACGACGATGATCTACGTCACGCACGACCAGGTCGAAGCCATGACGATGGCGGACCGGATCGTCGTGCTGCGCAGCGGCAATGTGGAGCAGGTCGGATCCCCGCTCGATCTCTACCGCACGCCGAGCAACGTGTTCGTCGCCGGCTTCATCGGCAGCCCGCAGATGAATTTGATCCGCGGCGCCGAAGCCGAAAAGCGCGGCGCCAAAACGATCGGCGTTCGCCCCGAGCATATCCTCGCGTCGCACAGCGCGGGCGATTGGGCCGGCACCGCGATCATCGCCGAGCATCTCGGCTCCGACACGATCCTGCATGTCGCGGTCGAGGGCATGGGCACCCTCAAAGCGCGGGTCGAAGGCGAATTCCCCCTGCAGCATGGGCAGCGCGCCTATCTGACGCCGGATCCGGGCAAGGTCCATCGCTTTGATAACGCGGACAAGGCGATGGCGTGATCGGGCTTACTCGGCGGCTGCGCGGTGCTCGCCGACACCCTTCGCGATCCGGTCGCCGATCGCCTTGTCGATGTTGCGCCAGTACTCGAAGGCACGCTCCAACACCGGTTTTGTCACGCCATCTTTGAGGTGGCCGACGACGTTGGCGACAAGACGGTCGCGCTGCGCACCATCCATGACTTTGCGGACCAGGGTGCCGGCTTGGCCGAAATCGTCGTCGTCCTTGCGCTTCGTATAGGCCGCGTGAACAAACTCGCCACTCGCACCCCAGACCTCGAGCTGCGGATGACGCTCGCCGGCAGCCTTGGGCCCGCCTTTGGAATTGGGCGCGTAGACCGGATCGGACACGTTCTCGATACGCATTATGCCATCCTTGCTATAGCTGTGCACCGGCGCTTTCGGCCGGTTGACGGGGATCTGCTTGTAGTTGACGCCCATGCGAGCGCGGTGTGCGTCCGCATAGGAGAAAAGCCGCGCGAGCAACATCTTGTCGGGGCTCGGCCCGATCCCCGGCACGAGGTTGTTGGGCTCGAAGGCCGCCTGCTCGATCTCCGTGTGGTAGTCGGTGGGGTTGCGGTCGAGCGTCATGCGACCGACCCGGATCAACGGATAGTCGCTCTGCGGCCACACCTTGGTCAGGTCGAACGGGTTGAAGCGATAGGTCTTGGCCTCGTCGAATGGCATGATCTGCATGAAGAGCGTCCAGTGCGGATGGTCGCCGCGCCTGATCGCGTCGTAAAGATCGCGCGTGTGGTAATCGCCATCCGCGCCGGCGAGCCGATCCGCCTCGTCCTGGGTGAGGCAGGCGATGCCCTGATCGGTCTTGAAATGATATTTGACCCAGAATTTGTGCCCCTTCGCGTTGACCCACAGGTAGGTATGACTCGAATAGCCGTTCATGTTGCGCCAGGTCTTGGGGATGCCGCGGTCGCCCATCAGCCACGTTACCTGGTGCGCCGATTCCGGGGAGAGGCTCCAGAAGTCCCATTGCATGTCATGGTCGCGCAAATTCGTATCCGCGCGGCGCTTCTGCGAGCGGATAAAGTGCTGAAACTTCATCGGATCGCGTACGAAGAAGACCGGCGTGTTGTTGCCGACCATGTCGTAATTGCCTTCGCTCGTGTAGAATTTGAGCGCAAATCCTCGTGGGTCGCGCCAGGTGTCCGGGCTCCCGCGCTCGCCGGCAACAGTGGAAAAGCGTGCCAGCATGTCGGTCCTGACGCGCGGTTGAAACAGCGCGGCCTTGGTGTAGGCGCTGACATCATCGGTCACTTCGAAGCGGCCGAACGCACCGCCGCCTTTCGCATGCGGCTGACGCTCGGGAAT
>Ga0335076_10001793_pt1 | contig 20961 bp, 21 predicted proteins | sample Lox_Sample_25_FD_206717 | JGI IMG/M metagenome (GOLD analysis project Ga0335076, IMG submission 206717) | Soil microbial communities from Loxahatchee National Wildlife Refuge, Florida, United States - Lox_Sample_2.5 | ecosystem: Environmental > Terrestrial > Soil > Wetlands | place: USA...
ACCGCGATGCGCCGGTTGCGATCACCCTCCGAGAGGCGCAGCAGCGCCGGCGTCTCGACGTACACCACGATCCACTGTGCATCGAGCGCGTCGGCCATGCGCTTGCCGGCGCGCACCAGGTCTTCCGCCTGCGCGTCGGGCCCCACGGCCACCAGCAACCGATCGCCGGCGATGCGGGTCTGGACGCGGTCGGCCGGCAGCGCGCGCGAGGCCGCCTCCACGCGGTCCGCAACGCGGCGCAGCGCGATCTCGCGCAGCGCCATGAGGTTCTGCACGCGGAAGAACCGCTCGATAGCGGTGCCCGCCTGCTCGCCCACATACACCTTGCCCGCCCGCAGCCGCGCGATCAGGTCGTCGGGGGGCAGATCGATCAGCTCGATGTCGTCGGCCTCGTCGAACACGTGGTCGGGCAGCGTTTCGCGCTGCCGCACCCCGGTCGTCTGGAAGACCAGATCGTTGAGGCTCTCCAGGTGCTGCACATTGACGGTGGTCCACACGCTGATTCCTGCCGCCACCAGTTCGGCGACGTCCTGCCAGCGTTTGGGGTGCCGCGGCGGCGGCTCGCCACCGGTGAGGTTGGAGTGCGCCAGCTCATCGACCAGCAGGATCTCGGGATGCCGGGCCAGCGCCGCATCGAGGTCGAACTCGAAGCGCACGATACCGCGGTAGCTCACCGGCAGCGGCGGCAGCCGCGGCAGACCTTCGAGCAAGCGCTCGGTCTCGACGCGGCCGTGCGGTTCGACGTAGCCGACCACGACGTCGGTGCCCGCGGCGTGCGCGCTGCGCGCGGCCTCGAGCATGGCGTAGGTCTTGCCGACGCCGGCCGAAGCACCGAAAAAAATCCGCAGCCGGCCGTGACGCCCGCGCGCCTCGTCGGCTTTCATGCGCTCGAGAAGCTGATCGGGGTCGGGCCGGGCTTCGGCCATGTTGGGTCACTTCGGCGCGGGGTTTGGCGGCACGCTACGCTCGCTGCGAGTGTCAGGCAATGCCCGCAGCGGAGGAAGCCACGCGGTCTCTGCGCTGGCCCTGGCCTGCGCTGGCCGTGGCCTGCGCTAACCGTGGCCTGCGCTCGCCGTGGCCTGGGCTCGCCGTGCGGCGTACCGGCGTCGGCGCGCGCGAACTGTGACGGCTGCACTGTTGCACGCGAGCGCTTTCAAGCGTGATGCGGCCGATGCACCGACGCGGGCTCGACCTCATCACCCTACGCCGCGAATTTGCGGCGCGTTACGCCCGGATCCACCGCCTGTGGGTGACCGCGCGCAATGCCTATCGCCGCCTGCACGAGGCACCCGTACAGAACCTGAGCGCGCTGCGCGCGGCCGCGCAGCGGCTCGCGCGGCTCGACCGCGGGCGCGCGGCGCTGCGACGCGATCTCAAGGCGCTCTCGGACTGACGCGGCGCCGGCCGGCGCCCTCAGCGGTGACCGCCGAGCACCCGCACCGGCAGCAGGATCAGCGCGCGCAGCAACGCAAACACTCCCGTGACCGTAAGTCCGATCAGCCGCAATGGCAACATCAGCAGCCACACGAGCGGATACAGCACCAGCGCGAGCAGCGCCAGCGGCCAGCACACTACGAGCAGCAGCAACCACAGCAGGAAAGCGATCATTGACGGGCCTTTCGCGCGCCGCCTACAGTGACGTCGCCCATGATCGCACGAGCTCTCGTGCCCGGAGAAATCGCCGTTGACCACAACCTTCCAGCCCGCGCCGGCGCTACGCCCGGGCGATCGCGTCGCCGTGATCGCTCCGGCGAGCGGCTTCGACCGGGAGGCCTTCGAGGCCGGGCTCGCACGCCTCAGCGGCCGCTACCGCACCGAGCACGGTGGCGGTGTCTTTGAGCGGCGGCGCTATCTCGCCGGCAGCGACGCGCGGCGCCTCGAGGAGCTCGAGACGGTGCTGGCTGACCCCGGCATCCGCGCCGTGTTCTGCGCGCGCGGCGGCTATGGCGCCACGCGGCTGCTGATGCGCCTTGCCGGGCGCGCGCCACCGGGACCGCCGAAGCCACTGGTCGGCTTCTCGGACATCACGGCGCTGCACCTGTGGCTGCAGGCGCACGGCCGCACCAGCATCCACGGGCCGGTGCTCACGCAGCTCGGGCGGCTCGCGAATACCACCGCCGAGCGGCTGTTCGCGCTGCTCGAGTCGCCAGCCCCTGCGGCCCCACTCAGCGGCACGGCGAGCTACGTGGGCGGCGTCGCCGAAGGGCCGCTGATCGGCGGTAATCTGTCGGTGCTCACACGCATGCTCGGCACGCCCTTCATGCCGCCGCTCGAGGGTGTCGTCCTTCTGCTCGAGGACCAGGGCGAGCGTCCCTACCGGCTCGACCGCATGTGGACGCATCTGCAGCTTGCCGGTGCGTTCGCGCGCGTGCGCGGCATCGCGCTCGGCACGTTCAACTCCTGCGAGGAGCCCGGTGCCCCCTACACGAGCGCGGAGGTCTTGCGCGAGCTCGCCGCTGACACCGGCCTGCCGTGCGCCGCCGGCTTCCCCATCGGCCACGCCGAGGTCAACGAGCCGGTGCCGCTCGGGGTGCGTGTACGCCTCGACGCCGACGCCGTGACGCTCACCTTCCTTGAAGCTGCGGTGCGCGCGGGCGTCACCTGACTCGGGCTCGGACGCAGCTCAAAAGAGCGGCCCCGCTTGGCCGAGCATGGCCTCGCGGACCAGCGGGATCGGCGGCCCGCCGTAAGAGAGAAAGCGGTCGTGAAAATCGTGCCAGTAGCGGCGCGGATCGTCGCCGCTGCGGCCCGCAGATTGCTGTGCCACCCAGTCGGCGCGCAGCTTGCGGATCATGAGCTTGCCCAGGGTGTATTTCAGGTACTCCGGATCGTACGTGCCGCGCGCGGCCTGCTGGCGCGCATTGCCCGGGTCGGTGTAAGCGCTCTCGCGGAACATGCGGTCGGACTCCGCCACCGTCATCCCCTGCGTATGCAGGCCGATCGCCGAGAGGAAGCGCACGTCGCGCAGCAGCGCGTCGGTCAGCTGCCCGACATGCTGCTCGGGGTCGCCGTCGCCGAGCCCCTCCTCCCACATCATCTCCTCGCTGTAGTGCGCCCAACCCTCGGCGTACGCATAGCCGACCCACAGCGCGGCGATCTTCGAGGGGTTGCGGTTGGAGTGCAGGAACTGCAGGAAGTGACCCGGCCACACCTCGTGCACGCTGGTGTACAGCAGGCTCGCCTTGCCGGGGATGTAGTCCGCGCGCTCCGCGGCACTCCAGGAGGGATCCGGTGGCGCGATGTCGTAAGTCGAGGGCACATCCTTGTCGTAGGGTCCAGGGACGTTGATGTAGGCGGCGTTCGCACGGTTGTAGGGCGGCGCCTCGGCCACCCGCGGGCGCTGGTCACTCGGAATGCTGACGATGTTCTTGGCGACGATGAACGTGCGCAGTGCCTCCAGCTGCGCGCGCGCCCCCTCGACGGCACCCCCCTGGGGCTTGTCGGCCCGCATCTTGGCTGTGCACCTCAGCAACGTGCCACCAGGGAGGTACTGCGCGCATGCCTCGCGCAGCGAGCGCGTGTTGCGCTCGAGGTCGGCGCGGCCGGCGGCGAGCAGCTCTGCGAGCGGCACCTCGACCCGCTCGGTTGCCTTGAGCATCTCGAGGAACAGCCGCTCGCCCAGGGCGAAGTTGCCGCCGCCCTGCGCCGCGCCGGCCTGCAGCCAGCTCTTCAACGCCTCCATCGCGGCAGCCGCCTGCGCGCTCGCCTCGGCGAGCTCTTTCTGCGCGGCGGCGTCCTGCACCGCTGCGAACACCTTGGGCGCGTCGTTGCGGTAGAAATCCGCGAAGCCGCCAAAGCCGTCGATGCCGCGCTGCACGAAGGTCGGCGGCAGCGGTTCGTGCAGGTTGGCGCGGATGTCGGCCGCGATCCTGGGGATGGAGCGCAGGTAGCCGATGTAGCCCATCAGGCGCTTCGGCAGTGGAGCGTAGTCGCGGTTGAGGTACACATCGGGGTCCAGTGAGTCGATGTACCAGGCGGGATTGGTGAAGGGAAAGCGCGCCCGCTCGAGCCAAAAGAGATCGTCGTCGATGACGGACAGCAGGTAGTTGCGCTCGAAGTGCTCGGCCTCGTTCAACGCGCGCGGATCGAACGCCGCGGCTGCCGCCCGCGCCTTCTGCAGCCGCGCCACCTCCGCGGCAATGCCCGCGGCACTGAGGTCCGGCATCTGCCCGTCGAACTCGTGGCGTCCGGCCTGAACGGCAAAGAACGGGTTGGCCCTGAAGTAGCTCTCGATGAAGGCCGAGGCAAAATCCGCCCAGCTGTCGCGCATGGCCGGCTGGCGGGTGGCAGGCGGCGCAGTGGCCGGCCCGCTGCAGGCGGCGATCAGGAGAATCAGCATGGCCACTGTCAAGCGTCTTTGCATGTTGTTCTCCCTGCCGGCGCGGCACGGCCCCGTGCGCTCAGTCGAGGCGTCGCACCTGAAGTGCGCGCAGTGCCCCGCCCGTGTCACGCTCGAGCTGAAACTCGATCGGACGGCAACATACCTCGCAGTCCTCCACGTACGAAGGCTCATCGCTCGTCAGATCGACACGGGTCTCCAGGCGCTCGCCGCAGTACGGGCAGCGCACCGCCACGAACTCCTCCGGCGCCATGCGCGCTGCCGTCGAGGGCTCCCACACCGGCTCGAGGCCGTAGAGCTCATCGATGCTGTCGCCGTCGAGGCGCGTGATGCGCCGCCGAAGGCGGTCGAGTGCGTCGGGCGTTCTGCGTGGTTTCGTCATTGCGCCGGAGTGTAGCGAACTGCGATGCTGCACCTTCAGGTACCGGCAGCGAGGATACGCCACTATGCCGATCGTTCGTGTCGCGGGGGTGCTGGTGGGCGCCGCCGCGGCTCTCACTGCCTGCGCGAGTCAGTTGGCGGCCGAGCCCCCACCTGGAGTGAGCCTCGCCGGGGCCTGGAAAATCGACCACAGCGCAGGTGATGACCCGCAGAAGGTTCTCGATCGGATGCGCGCGGAAGCCTACAAGATTATGGCACAGCGCCAGCCGCAGCCTGCGCCGCCGCCGCCGCGCCCGGGTCCGCGCGGCGGTAGCGGCGGCGGACCCACCACGCAGACGCAGGACCAGAGCGCCGTGGAGGATTTCACGCCCGTGACCACCGGACCCGGCGGCCATCGTCCCGATCCGCTGAAGCGCTCGCCCATGGCCCACGTCATCATGGACAGCGCGGCGCGCGGCGACTTCCTCACCATTCGCCAGGGACCCGATCGGTTCGTGCTCGACTACGGCACCTCGCAGCGCAGCTTTACCCCGGGAGGCCACAGTGTTGTCTCGGCCGAAGGCGGCGTCGGCGACCAGAGCTCCGGATGGAAGGGACACTCCTACGTGATCCACGTCAAGGCGCAGCTCGGCCCGGACGTGACCGAGGAATACAGCCTCTCCCCCGATGGCAAGCAGTTGCTGGCGAAGCTGCATATCGCGGCGGAGGAGCTGCCGGCGGTCACGCTGACGCGCGTGTACAACCCGACGCGCGAAGCGGCACCCACGCAGCTGCCGAACAACGACTGAGCGACTCCGTGCAGACAGCGGCGTGGCAAGCGACGGCCGGGATCCTGGCGCTGTGCGCGCTCGTCAGCGGCAACACCGCCCGCTCCTTTGCCGCACAGCCGCCGGTGGGCCCCGCGGCAACCGGCACGTCGGCGGCACCGATCGAGGAAGTCGTGGTCGAGGGGCGGCACGAGGGCCCGCGCATGTGGATCGTGCGCAAGGACGATCACACGTTGTGGATTCTCGGCACGATTTCGCCGCTGCCGAAGAAGCTGGTGTGGCAGCCCGACGCGGTGGAGGAAGCGCTGAAGCAGGTGCAGGAGGTGGTGCCCGGCTGGCCCGCCTACGGCATCGGCGCAAATCCGATCACGGCGCTGCGGGTCTACATCGAATGGCGGCGCCTGCAGAAGCCCCCCGACCATCTGCCGCTGCGCGAGGCGCTGCCGCCGGATCTGTATGCGCGTGTCTCGGCTCTGAAGGCACGCTACGACCCGCACGACGACAAGCTCGAGCAGATGCGCCCGATGCTCGCGGCGCGTCAGCTTCTGGTGCGCGGACTCGACGCCTCGGGCCTCGCCGTGCAGAACGAGGTGCAGCAGGAGGTGATCAAGCTCGCGCGTCGGCACGGGGTGCGCGTTCACCAGGACAAGCTGAAGATCGAGGACCCGGTCGGCGTGCTGAAGGACGTCGGCGCCACGCCGCTCGCCGGCGAAGTCGCCTGTCTCAACTCGGTGGTGACGCTGCTCGAGACCGACGTCTCGCTCATGCAGGCACGCGCCCGCGCCTGGGCGCTCGGTGACGTCGAGACGCTGCGCCAGCTCCCGCACGCCGAGGACCGCACCGCGTGTCTCGCGGCAGTCTCAACTTCCGAGCGCGTCCGCACGCTCATCGCGCGCGCGCAGAGCGACTGGCTGATCGCTGTGGAGGACAGCCTCGCGCGCAACCGCGGCACGCTCGCCGTGCAGTCGATGGATCGGCTGCTGGGCGAGACCGGCACGCTCGCGGCACTGCGCGCGAAAGGCTACCAGGTCGACGGCCCCTGAAGGGCCCCTGTCGCTCAGCTCCACAGCGCCCACCCCCAGGCGATCGCGATCGAAGCGAGCGCCGCGGCACCGCTCAGACCCTGCGGCACGCGCTCGAGCAGCGCCTGCATGCGCGGCGGCGCCGCGCTCGCGCCGAGCAGCGCCCCCACGGCAAACCCCCCAAGGTGGGCCACGACGTCGGTCCCCTCGCCCGCCGCTCCGGTCCAGCCGAGGAGGATCACGCCGGCGACGAGCGGCCCCCAGCGGCGGGCCCAGCGCTGCGGCAGGGCGAAGCGTTCGCGCCAGGCGTACGCCGACATCGCGCCGAGGGCGCTGAAGACCGCGGTGGATGCGCCAACGGCCACGTGCTCCGGCGCCGCCAGCAGTCCCTCGAGCAGGTTGGCGACGGCGGCTCCCGTTACCGTGATCAGCCACGCGAATCCGCTCCCCATCTGCCGTGCAGCCAGGTAACCGAACCACACTCCCGCGGCGAGATTGGCTGCGAGATGCGGGCCGTCGAGGTGCAGCGTCAGTGCCGTCCAGGCGCGCCACCATTGCCCCGCCTGCACGCGTGCGGCGTCGAGCTCGCCGCGATCGAATGCATCGAGTCGCACGAGCCCATTGGACAGCACCGCGGCAACCCCAAGCAGCACCAGCGCGTAGATGAGGCAGCCGGCCCACGCGTGGCTGTAGACGCGCGGCGGTGGTGGCGGGGGCGGCGGCGGGCGGTTCTCCGCCTCGTACTGCAGCAGGTGCCGCTCGGCATCGCCGGCGGCGGCGGCGGCGACCTGAAGCAGATACTCGTCCTCGGCGCGCACCAGCACGCCCTCGACGCCCACCGCGGTCAGCACCAGGAGGCGCTCCTCGCAGTCGCGCCGGCGCCGCGAGCGAAAGACCACCGTCAGCTGCTCGGCGTCCACGCTGGCCCGTGCACCGCCCGGCGCCTCACGGCCTCTGCCGGCGCACGCCGAGCGCCGCCATCGCCCGCCGCGCCGGGTCGCCGACGATCTCATGCAACGCATCTGTCGAGGCCTTCAACGCCGAGGAGTTCGGCCAGTAGCGGTGGGGACCCGTTCCAGGCCAGGACCAGAATCCTTCCGGTGCGGGCACGACGGCGAGGCCTGCGTCCTGAAACTCGTGCACCGCGCGCCATTCGTGAACCGCGCTGGTCACCAGGATGATGCGGCGTATGCCGTCCGCCTGCAGCATCGGCGCCGAGCGCTGCGCACTCTCGAAGGTGTCGTGCGAGCGATCCTCGAGCCAGCGCGGCTCGACGCCGAAGTCGCGCGAAAGCGAAGCACGCATGGCCTGAACCTCGCGCGGAAGACCGGAGATGAGCACCGGGAGACCGGTGTGATGTGCAACGTATGCGCCATAGGCAACCCTGCCGAGGAGCCCATCGCCGGCCGCCGGCGCACCGCCGTACTCGGATGCCTCGCGGCGCGCCCAGTCGCCGCCGAGAATCACGACCGCCTGCGCCTCGACGGAACGGGCGAGATCGAGCGCCGGATAGCGCTGCGCCGCTGCGCTCAGCGCGCTCGCCACCACCGGTGTCGCGAGGAGCCATTGCGAGGCAAGCCCCGCGACCAGCAGCGTCCAGCCGGCGCGACGCGCGCCGCGGCCGTGCACGCGCGTCAGCCAGGCGCCGGCGATCGCCAGCAGCAACGGGCCGGCCGGCGGCAGCACCAGCATCTGCAGCAGCAACTTGAGCATGAACATGCAGCGCGACCTCGCTCAGATGCGGATGGCCTGCCAGGCACGTGAGCGCCAGCGCAGAAACAACGTGCTGCCGAGTACCATGACATAGACGAGCACCGCCACCCAGCCGCCTACCGCGCCGAAGCCGTACTGCGGCAGGAAGTTCACCCAGCCCTCACCGGGGGAGAACGTCAGGGCGTGGGCCAGCGGCACAAAGAGCAGCAGCGACACCAGCAGCACGAGGGCGGCGGGCACCCGCACATCGCCGGCGCCCCGCAGACACAGGCTGCTGCCAAGATTGAGGCCGTCGAAGAACTGATAGCCCGCCGCGAGCCACAGCAGCCGCATGCCGAGCGTCACCGCCACGGCGGAATCCGCGTCGTGCGCACCGGCGAAGAACGGCAGCACCCAGCGCCCGCCGAGCGCAATGAGCACGCCGATACCGCCCATGTAGAGCGCGGCGAGCAGGATCACGCGGTTGCCCACCCGCTGTGCCCACTCGCGCGCGCCGGCGCCGATCGATTGGCCAACGAGGGTGGTGCCCGCGGAGGCAATACCGAAACCCGGCATGTAGGCGATCGAGGTGAGAATCACCACCATCTGCGTGGCAGCGCCGCCGGCGGTGCCGAGACGCGTCTGCATCATCTGAAAGATCGCGAACCCGAGCAGGTCCGCAGCCGGCGACAGGCCCATCGGCACCCCGAGGCGCAGCTGCTGCAGCAGGCGGCCTGCGTGCGGGCGCCAGGTGAGATGCGAGTGGTAGCGGCGGCGGTAGTCGGCCCGCAGGAACAGCGCGAGCGCGAACAGCAGGCCGAGCAGCTGCGCGACGTTGGTCGCCCAGGCGGAGCCGGCGATTCCCCAGCCGAGGCCGAAGATGAAGACCTGATTGAGCACCGCGTTGGCCACCGTCGTCAGCACGGTGATCAGCAGCGTCACGCGTGGCCGGGCGACACCGTTGAAGAAGCCAAACATGGCCCACACCGCGGCGCCGACGAACGCCCCACCCATGCGCGGGAACCAGAAGGCCGATGCCAGTCGTTCAATTTCATCGTCGAAGCCGAAGGGTGCGAGCAGCACGTGCCGCGCGGCACCCACCAGGACGAACAGCGGCGCAGCGCACAGCATCGTCCACAACGCGGTCCACACCGCCTGCGCGGCGTGCCGGTAGCGACGCGCACCGAAGTACTGGGCGACCAGTGTCTGCACCGCCATGCCCGCACCGCCCAACACCAGTACCGCCGCGACGATGAGCCACTGCACCGCGCCCACCGCGGCCAGCGCCTTGGTGGAAATGCGTCCCATGAACCACATATCGGTGAGATTGAGCACAATCTGCACCGCGCTGTTGGCCATGAGCGGCAGGGCGAGCGCGAGCACCGCACGCTGATCGACGTGCACACCTCCGGCGGCATCGAGGCGCTGCGCCGGCAGCGACGCGGCGCCGCGCGCTGACTGCGTACGGAAATCCATGGCAACATCCCGGGCAATCCGTCATTCTCGCATACCGTCCGCGCCGCAGAGATTGCAACGCCATGGCCAGAGACAACAGGAGCAGCAGCCGCATGCGGCGCGGCGCGGCGGGCGCGCGACGCCGCGGCCAGCTCGCTCCGGGAAAGGCGAGCCGCGGCCTCGACGCCGCCGAGGTCGCCATCGGGATCGACGACCCGGCGGTCGAGGAGCTCACGGCGCTGGTGCGCAGCGTCGGCGGCGCGCCGATCGGCGCCTACCGCGAGCCACTCGGCGGGCGGGCGCTGCTGCTTGCGAGCTTGCCGATCATGGCGCTGCAGCCAACGCCCTTTCAGCGCGACCTGTCGCCGACGCACGCCAAGCGGCTCGCCGCGAAGATCGACGAAACGGCCGCCTTCCTCGATCCGCTCATCGTGGTACGCGGCGAGGACGGCAGGCTCTGGACGCCGAACGGCCGCCACCGCCTGGCCGCCGGCAAGGTGCTCGGACTCAGGCAGATCACTGCGCTCATCTCCCCGGATGAATCGCTCGCCTACCGCATCCTCGCACTCAACACCGAGAAGGCGCACAACCTCAAGGACCGCAGCCTCGAGGTCATCCGCATGGCGCGCAATCTCGCGCGCCGCCGTGGGTCCGAGCGCGAGAGCGCCTTCGCGGCGGAATTCGAATCGGCCGAGCTGCTGACACTCGGTATCGTCTACGAGAAATCGCCGCGCTTCGCCGGCGGAGCCTACAGTGCGTTCCTCAAGAGGGTGGACCGCTTCAGCGACCGCGCCTTGAGCAGCAGCCTCGCCCAGCGCGAGGACTACGCGGCGCGGCTCACCGCGATCGATGCGCGCGTGAAGACACTCATCGCGGCGCTGCAGGCGCGCGGATTCAAGTCCCCGTACCTGCGCAACTATGTGGTGGCACGCATCAACCCGGTGCGCTTTCACAAGGCGAAGAAAGGCGACACCGCGCCGGCCATGCCGATCGGTCAGGCACTCACCCGCATGGCGGCCGCTGCCCGCAGCTTCAATGTCGGCTCGGTGTCCAACGCCGATCTGGCCTGGGTGGCGGTCGGGGCGGCCTCTGCCGAGTAGTCAGCGCGGCGTTGGCGCGGTGCCGGCGTCGCCCTCGGGCAGCTGCGGCAGGTCACCCTCGACCCGATAGGTGAGCCCGTAACCGAAATGAAACAATGGCGGCTCGCCGCCGCGGTCATCGACGGCCGGCGGGCGCGGTGAGCGCGGCCAGGAGAACGACAGCCGGCCGCGGAAGTCATAACGGACCGAGCCGTCGGCCGCACGGAACAGCACGTCCGCGATGCCGCCCCCTTCGGGACCGGGGAGCCATGCGGCGACGAAGCTGTCCGCGGCGTTGAGCTCCGCGTTCACCCACAGTGGCCGTCCCGACACGAAGACCGCCACCACCGGCACCTGTCGCGCCTGCAGCCGCCGCAGCAACGCCAGGTCGTGCTTGTCGCCCGGACTGTACTCGAGCGTCGCCAGGTCGCCGGCGGTCTCCGCGTAAGGGTGCTCGCCGAACACGACGATCGCCACGTCCGGGCGCTCCGTGAACTCCCCCTCCGGACTCAAGGTGGCAGTGCCCCCGGCGGCAGCCACGCAATGCGCGATCCCGGCGTAGATCGATTCGCCGTGGGGGAAGGCCGCATTGGGCTCCGTCCCCTGCCAGTCGATGGTCCAGCCGCCACTTTGCCGGGCGATGCTGTCGGCGGCGTCGCCGGCCACCAGCACACGCCCGTGCGGGGAGAGCGGCAGCAGGTGATGGCGGTTCTTCAGCAGCACCAGCGACTCGCGCACCGCCTGGCGCGCCACCGCGCGGTGCTCGGCCGAGCCGAGCAGCTCGTAGTGTCCGCTGAAGGGTCGCGAGGACGGCCGGCCCTCGCGATCGAGGTGGACGCGCAGCTTGACGCGCAGCACGCGTCGTACGGCGTCGTCGAGGCGCGCTTGCGTGATCACCCCGGAGCGCTGCTGCGCGAGCGTGTTCTCGTAGAGGGCTCGCCAGTCGGTGGGCGCCATCAGCACGTCGAGCCCGGCGTTGACGGCGGCCGCGCAGCTGGCGGCACTGCAGCCCGGGAGCTGCGCGTGACCGTTCCAGTCGCCGATCAGCAGCCCATCGAAGCCCATGCGGCCCTTGAGCACCCCGGTGAGGAGCGCCGCGTTGCCGTGCATCTTGACGCCGCGCCAGCTCGAGTAGGACACCATGATGGTCTGCGCACCGGCGGCGAGCGCGCCGACGAAGCCCGCCGCATCGATGTCGCGCAGCGCGCTTTCCGTGGCGGGATTGTCCCCCTGATCCCGCCCACTGCTCGTCCCGCCGTCGCCGAGGAAGTGCTTCGGCGTCGCCAGCACGTGCGCGGCGTCAAGAAACTGCGGCGTGCCCGGCTCACCCTGCAGCCCCGCCACCATCGCCGCGGCCGCCTCGCGCACCCGACGTGGATTTTCCGAGTAGCTCTCGTAAGTGCGGCCCCAGCGCGCGTCGCGCACCACTGCCACCGTCGGGCAGAAGGCCCAGTCGAGGCCGGTCACCCGCACCTCGAGCGCGGTAATCTCGCCGATGCGACGGATCAGCTGCGGGTCATGCGCCGCGCCCAGCCCGATGTTGTGAGGAAATATGGTGGCCGCCGGGATGTTGCTGTGCCCGTGGACGGCATCGGTGCCCCAAAGGACGGGCATCCCGGCGGGCTCGGCGGGATTGCCGTTCGTGGCGTCATAGAACCGGTCAGCCAGGGTCAGCCACTCACTCGGTGCCGCGAGTTTGTCGCCGTGCGGCGCGGAGTCGCCGCCGTTCAGGATGGAGCCGAGGGGATAGTGGCGCAAGTCCTCAGGAGCGATGCTGCCGATATCGGCCTGGATGAGCTGACCGACCTTTTGTGCGGGCGTCATCCGGGCGAGCAGCTGATCGATGCGCGCCTCGAGTCCCGGATCACGCCCGAGAGCGGCGGTGAGCTTCGGCCAGCGCCCGGGATGTACTTCGGGCGTGGCGACGACGGATGCGGCCGCGGAAATCGCGCCCGAGAACGCCGAAAGAGCGCCGGCCGCGCAATAGGCCGTCCACGGGACCGGTCTGCTGCTCATGGTGGGCCTAGGATTACATAGCCAAGGGTGATGCAAATGCTGGAAACAACACCGTCCCACAGCCTCGATACCAGCAGCGCTCATCTGCGCCGGGGCAGCGCCCCGGGCAGCGGGCCGGACGCTCTGCCCGATTTGCTGCTCATCGAACGCGCACGCGGTGGCGATGAGCGCGCCATCGAGGCGCTGATCCGTCGCTACGGCCGCCGGCTGTTTCGCGTAGCGCGCAGCGTGCTCACGGACGAGGAGCGCGCCGAGACCGCGGTGCTCGAGGCATACCTCGCCGCCTTCGGCGATCTGAGCCGCTACGAGCCCACCGGTAAGTTTGCCGCCTGGCTGACGCGGCTCGCCTTCAACCAGGCACGCGCCCTGCGTGTCAGCGCCCGCGCGGCGCAGGCGTCCGCGCTGCCCGCGGCGGGCCTGCCTGCCGCGCAGGCCGAGCCCGCGGCGGGCGATGAGCCGCGCGAGCGCCAGGCGCTCGAGCAGGCGATTGCCTCGCTCCCGCCGGTGTTCCGCACCGTCTACGTACTGCGCGTGGTCGAAGGTATCAGCGGCATCGAGACCGCCGCGTCCCTCGGGGTGCATGAGACGACTGTGCGCACCCGGCTGTATCGGGCCCATCGCCGCCTCGCCCCGGACCTCGCTCAGCGCGTGCGCACGGCGGCGCCGTTGCTCGAGCCCTCGCGCGAGGCGACTGAGCGCATTGTCAGCCGCACCCTGGCGCAGCTCAGTCACGGCTCGATGCTGACGATCTCCGCTTCGCCTCCCTGAAGGGTCACGGGCTCGCCGACGGCCCGACCGAGCAGCGCCTGCGCGAGCGGCGACACCCAGCTGAGCAGGCCCTGGGTCGCGTCGGCCTCGTCCTCGCCGACCAGCCGCCAGACCCGGGTCGCCCCGGTGGCGAGGTGTAACGTCACCTGCATGCCAAAACGCACGCGATCGGTGGCCGCCGCCGGCTCGACCACACGGGCGCTGGCGCGCCGCGCACTCCAGTAGCGCAGGTCGCGCTCGAGGCGCGCCCGCAGCGGCGCATCGTCGGCTTCGCGTGCGGCCTGGCGCTCGCCCTCGAGCTCGCGCACGCGCGCCTCGATGGCGGCGAGCCCGCGCGGCGTGACGAAGTTCGGATGCGGGCTGACCGGCCGCTCGGGGAGCAACTGGGGGTCATCGTCGGAATTGCGGACGAACGCGCGGCTCATGCCGCCAGTCCCGTGAGCCGCGCGCTCTCGTGCCACAGCCGTGATGCGTCGGCATCGTTCTGCGCCGCCGCGCTCGGTGCAAGGAGGCTGCAATCGCGGTAGTAGCCTCCTGAATGTCCGGCGAGCTCGGGTGCCGTCGCCAGGTAGACGCTGGTGCGCGCGCCCTGCTCACTCGAGAGCATGAACGGGCGCACCAGCGTGCCGAGCAACATGCGCAGCGCGGCGCTGCGGTGAAACAGGTTGCTGTAGACAAACCCCGGGTGCAGCGCGTTTACGGTCACGCCGCTGCCGGCGAGACGCGCCGCGAGCGCGCGCGCGAACAGCACGTTGGCGAGCTTCGAGCGCGCGTAGGCCGGCAGCAGACCCGAAACGGAGGCGTTCATGAGATCGGCGAAATCGAGGCTGGCGCGACGGTGTGCTTCGGAGGCGACCACGATCACCCGCGAAGGGGCCGAGGCCTTGAGTTTCCCCAACAGCAGGTTAGTCAGCAGGAACGGCGCCAGGTGATTGACGGCAAGGGTCAGGTCGTACCCCTCGGCACTGCGCGCACGCGCCGCGCTCATCATCCCGGCGTTGTTGATGAGCACGTCGAGCCGCGGCAGGTTGTCGAGCTCCTGCGCGAGGCGGCGCACCTGCGCAAGCTCGGCAAAGTCGGCCTGCACGGCACGCACCTCGCGATTGCCGGTGCTACGGCCGATGTCTCCGGCCAGCGCGCGAGCGCGCTCGAGATCGCGCCCGTGCAGCACGACCGTCGCGCCGAGCGCGGCCAGCGCGCGCGCGGTCGAGAGGCCGACGCCGTGCGTAGCCCCGGTGACAACACAGATCCTGCCGTTCATACTGCCCACCGGATCCCTCCGGCGGGATGGTATATGAAAGGCATCGGGCCCATCGCGGCACTGCCGCTCGTGGCGCTCGGCGCGCTGGCGCTCGCGGCGCGGGCGATTGCCGCCCCGAGCGCGCCTCCGGAATTCACCCACCGCCAGGCCTCCGACTGGATCAACTCCGAGCCCCTGACACTCGCCTCGCTCAAGGGCAAGGTCGTGCTGCTGGAGTTCTGGGCCTTCGAATGCGTCAATTGCCTCAACTCGCGCGCCTGGGTGGAGACGACGGCAAGCAGCAAGGCCGGGCAGGGGTTGGTGGTCATCGGGGTGCACACCCCGGAACTCCCTGCGGAGAGAAACCCGAACGCCGTGCGCCATGCAGTCGAGCGCCTCGGCATCCATTACCCGGTGATGATCGATGAAGACTCCTCCTACTGGCGTGCTCTGCACAACCAGTACTGGCCGGCCTTCTATCTGATCGGCCGCGACGGCCGCCTGTACGGTCCGGTGCTCGGCGAGATGCACGTCGGCGACGCGCGCGCCGGGAAGATGGAGCAGATCATCGACCAGCTGCTCGCAGCGCCCGCAACGTGAGCGGCGTCGCCAGCGCCTTCCTACTCACTTTTGCGGGTCTCTTCCCCATCGTTAACCCCATCGAAGGGGCACCTTTCTTTCTCGGCCTGACCGCATACCTGCCGAGCGCCGAGCGCCAGGCGCTGTCGCGCAAGGTCGCGATCAACGGTTTTGCGCTGCTGCTCGGCTCGATGGTGCTCGGCCCGTATCTGCTCGAGTTCTTCGGCATCCAGCTGCCGGTGGTGCGGATCGCCGGCGGCTTCGTGGTCGCGGCCCTCGGCTGGAAGCTGCTCACCCAGGAGCAGTGGTCGGATCACACCGATGGTGTCGGCACGGCACCGTCCGAAAGAAAGGTGGGCAGCTTCTACCCGCTCACCATGCCGATGACCGTGGGTCCGGGCTCGATGTCGGTCGCCATCACCATCGGCAGCCGCAGGCAGCCGGGGCTGCCGAAGCTCGTGGTGGCGGAGCACGCCGCGGGCGCCCTGCTTGGACTGATCGCGATCGGGCTCAGCATCTACGTCGCCTACCGCTTCGCGGAGAACATCGGGCGACTGCTCGGCGCCACGGGTCTGGAGGTCCTGGTGCGCCTGTCGGCTTTCATTCTCATGTGCATCGGCATCGAGATCATCTGGAACGGCTACACGGTGCTCGCCGGCGTGCATTGAGATGCGCGCCGCCTGCGGCCGTGCCGCGTGCGCCTGTGCCGCGCTGCGATCGCACAATATCGGTGCAAACACAGGCCGCTGCCGGCGAGGCGCGCGCTTGGTCTAATATCCCGCATGCGCAGTGCGGTCACTCCCTACGATGAGATGCTCGATGCGGCGGGTGCGCCGCGCTCGCACTGTCTGCAGTACTACAGCTGGCTGCGCGAGCAAACGCCCGAGAACCTCGCGCACAAGCGCGCCGAGGCGGATGCGCTGTTCCACCGCGTCGGCATCACCTTCGCAGTCTACGGGGAGAACGAAGGCACCGAGCGGCTCATTCCCTTCGACATCGTGCCGCGCATCATGCCGGCGGACGAGTGGGGGCGCCTCGAGCTGGGCCTGAAGCAGCGTGTGCGGGCGCTGAATGCCTACATCGCCGACATTTACCACGAGCAGCGCATTCTGCACGCCGGGCGCATCCCCGCGGAACAGATCCTGTGCAATCCACAGTACCGGCCGGAGATGCAGGGTCTCAACTTGCCGGGCGGCATCTACGCGCACATCAGCGGCATCGACATCGTGCGCGATCACGACGGCACGTTCTGCGTGCTCGAGGACAACGTGCGGGTACCCTCGGGAGTCTCCTACATGCTCGAGAACCGCAAGATGATGATGCGGTTGTTCCCGGAGCTGTTCGGGCGCGATGCGATCGAGCCGGTCGAGCACTACCCGGACGTGCTGCACGAGAACCTGAAGAGCGTCGCCCCGGTCGGCGTGACCGACCCCACGGTGGTGCTGCTCACTCCGGGAGCCTACAACAGCGCCTACTTCGAGCACGCCTTCCTCGCGCAGCAGATGGGGATCGAGCTGGTCGAGGGCCAGGACCTGTTCGTGCGCGATGCGGTGCTCTACATGCGCACCACCCGCGGGCCCGAGCGGGTCGATGTGGTGTACCGGCGGCTGGACGATGACTTCCTCGATCCGCTCTACTTCCGGCCCGACTCGACGCTCGGCGTACCAGGACTCCTCACCGCCTACCGCGCCGGTCACGTGACCATCGCCAATGCCATCGGCACCGGGGTCGCCGACGACAAATCGGTCTATCCGTACGTGCCCGACATGGTGCGCTTCTATCTCGAGGAGGAGCCGCTGCTCGCCAACGTACCGACCTGGGTGCTGCGGCACGCCGAGGATCGCGCCTACGCGCTCGCGCACCTCGAGGAGCTCGTGGTGAAGGAAGTGCACGGCGCCGGCGGCTACGGCATGTTGATCGGTCCGGCGGCGAGCAGCACGCAGCTCGCCGAATTCCGCGCCCGCATCCGCGCGCACCCCGAGCGCTACATCGCGCAACCGACGCTCGCGCTGTCGACTTCGCCGACGCTGGTGGCCGCCGGGCTCGCGCCGCGCCACATCGACCTGCGTCCTTTCGTGCTTTCCGGACGCGAGGTGACCGTGGTGCCCGGCGGGCTGACACGCGTGGCGTTGCGCGAGGGGTCGCTGGTGGTCAACTCCTCGCAGGGCGGCGGCACCAAGGACACCTGGGTACTCGGTGCGGCGCCGGGCGCTCCGGCCGCCGCTGATGGCGGCGGTGCCTGAGATGCTCAGCCGTACCGCCGACCACCTGTACTGGATGTCGCGCTACCTCGAGCGCGCGGTGAATCTCGCGCGCATGGTCGATGCGCACCAGCGCCTCGCACTGCTGCCGCGTGCTCCGGAGGCCGTCCGGCAGGGCTGGCAGGCGACACTGGTATCGCTCGGGCTCGATGAGGCCTACCGCGAGCGCCACGGCAGCGTCACCCCGCGCAAGGCCTTCGACTTCGTCGCCTTCGACCGCGAGCACCCGGGAAGCATTCTGCAGTGCCTGCGCGCGGCGCGCGAGAATGCCCGCGCGGTGCGCGGCACGATCACCTCCGACATGTGGGAGACGCTCAACGCCACCTACCTCGAATCACTCACATTCAGTTCCAACATGCCGGCAAGCGCCCGCGGCGAGTTCCTCGAATGGGTGAAATACCGCACCCACCTCAGCCGTGGCATAACATCCGGCACGCTGCTGCGCGACGAGGCCGCGCACTTCACCCACATCGGCACCTTCCTCGAGCGAGCCGACAACACCACGCGGATGCTCGAGGCACGCTGGCGCGATCCCGGTGGCCGCGGTGAGCGGCTGGTGGAAGAGGCCTCGGAGTGGGCGGTACTGCTGCGCGCGATGTCGGCGTTCGAGATGTTTCGGCGCCTGTACCGCGACAGCGTCACGCCGCTGCGCGTCACGCAGATGCTGCTGATGCGCGATGACCTGCCGCAGGGGGTGCACCGCTGCCTCGATGAGCTGCAGGCGAACCTCGCGGCCGTCGCCAACGACCAGTCGAGCGAGACGCTGCGCCGCGCCGGGGAGCTGCACGCGCAGTTTCACTTCGGACGCTTCGAGGAGCTGTGTGCCGACGGCGTGCCACCGTTCCTCGACCGCTTCCAGGGACGGCTGCGCGATCTCGGCGAGCGAATCGCGAACGACTTCCTCGTGCCCTCGGGCATCCACTAGGCGCGACGCGCACCCGGAATTCACCCGACATGCAGCTGCGCATCCTTCATCGCACCGTCTACAGCTACGACGAACCGGTCAAGTACACCGCGCAGACGCTGCGCCTCACGCCGCGTCGCGAGGGGGCGCAGCGCGTGCTCTCCTGGAGCATCCGCGCACCCGGGCGGCGTACCGAGCAGCTGGACGCGCACGGCAACATCACGCACCTGCTGACGCTCGAGGAGCCGCACCGCGCCATCGAGATCGATGTGCGCGGGGTGGTGGAGATGGCCGGGGACGAGGAGTTCGTGGGCTTCGACGGCACGCTCTCGCCGCTTGCGTATCTCGCGGCGACGCCGCTCACCGTCGCGAGCGCGGAGATGGTGCTGCTCGCCCGCGAGCATCTCGCGGGCGCTGGCAACCTGCGCGAGCGTCTCTACCGCCTGGCGAGCGGCGTGTACCAGGCGGTGCGCTACATGCCCGGGACCACCAGCGTCGAGGACTCGGCCGCCGAGGCGTTCGCCCGCGGTCAGGGCGTTTGCCAGGACCAGGCGCACGTGTTTATCGCCTGCTGCCGCGCGGCCGGGATCCCGGCGCGCTACGTGAGCGGCTACCTCTGCAGCGTCGACGACAGCGACTCGGCGAGCCACGCCTGGGTGGATGCCTGGCTGCCGGAGCAACAGGGCTGGCTCGGTATCGACGTAACGCACCTCGAGCCGATGGGGCCGAAGCACTGCCGCCTTGCGGTCGGGCGCGACTACCTGGATGCTGCGCCGGTGCGCGGCGTGCGCCGCGGCGGCGGCCGCGAGGTGCTGGATGTCAGCGTTGCGGCGACCACTTCCGGTGAGCAATGAATTCGGCGACCAAAGCGGAGACCTGCAATCCATGACCTATTGTGTGGGCATCCTGCTCGATACCGGGATGGTGTTCCTCTCGGACTCGAGAACCAGCGCCGGCGTCGACCAGATCAGCACCTTCCGCAAGACCGTGGTGTTTCAGAAGCCGGGCGAGCGGGTGCTGGTGTTGCAGAGCGCCGGCAATCTGGCCATCACCCAGGCGGTGACCAGCGTGCTGCGCGAGAACCTCGAAGCGGCCGAGACCGCAGCCGGGGTCACGCTGTTCGGCTGCCGCAACATGTTCGAGGCGGCGCAGTGCGTCGGCGAGGCACTGCGCGAGGCCTATCGGCGTGATGCGCCCGCGCTCAAGCAGTTCGCGGTGGAGTTCAACGCCAGCTTCATCCTCGGCGGCCAGATCCGCGGCGAGGAGCCGCGCCTCTTCAGCATCTACTCGCCCGGCAACTTCATCGAGGCTACCGCCGAGACCAGCTATTTCCAGATCGGCGAGTCGAAATACGGCAAGCCGATCATTGATCGCGTGATCCGCCGCAGCAGCAGCCTGAACGAGGCGGCCAAGGCGGCGCTGATCTCGATGGACTCCACCATCCGCTCGAATCTCTCCGTCGGGCTGCCGCTCGATCTGGTGATGGTGAAGCGTGATCGCTTCGCGATCGCGCGTCACGTGAGCATCGATGACGACAACGCCTACTTCGCCAGCATCCGCAAGCGCTGGAGCGAGGCACTGCGCGAGGTGTTCGCCCAGCTGCCGGAGCCGGACTGGCTGCGCAACCCGCGCGGCTGGGCTCCCGAGCAGCGCGCCGCCGACTAGAGCGCGGCGCGCGCGGGCGCAGCCGCGGTGAGCAGCGCCAGCACCGCTCCACGTGCGGCCGCCGAGTGCACCGGCAGTGCCAGTACGTCACCGGGCCGTGCCCACTCGAGAGCGCAGCGCACCGCCTCGAGCTCGCTGGTGCGCATCGGCAGCGATGACTCCGGCAGTCCGGCACTCCGCAATGCGGCATGAATGACGCGCGGGATCTCCCCGGGCGCACGGCCGCGCAGGTGCGCCTCGTTTTCCTTGATGACGATGAGCGAGGGATGAAACTCCGCCGCCGCCAGCGCCAGCGCCTCGATCTCGGCATCCTGGCGGTTGCCGGCGTGGCCGAGCAGCAGGCCCAGCCTGCCACCGCCGCCGCGCAGATACTCGGCAACGCGCAGCAGGCCGCGCAGTCCCTCCGGGTTGTGCGCATAGTCGACGAGTATGCGCACGCCGTCGCGCTCGAAGCGCATCATGCGCCCGAAGTTGTCGCTGACGTTCGCGCCAAAAGCGGCGAACACCGCCGTGATGTCGGCCGCCGGCACGCCGAGCGCGGTGGCCGCGATGGCGGCGCCCGCCAGGTTGGCGACATTGTAGGTTGCGCTGCCCTCGACGCTGAGCGGCATGGCAGCGATGGCGCCGAGGTCATACTCCGCGCCCCCGTGTCGCAGCATGAGGCGCCCGTCGCGCACGCCGCAGCTCGCATGCGCGCCGCTCGCCTGGGCGCGCCGCGCCGCCGTGTCGGCATCGAGCGAGAACCATCCGAGCGACGGCGCATGCCCGAAGCGCTGGACAAGCTTCGCGGCTT
>Ga0335076_10001794_pt1 | contig 20953 bp, 14 predicted proteins | sample Lox_Sample_25_FD_206717 | JGI IMG/M metagenome (GOLD analysis project Ga0335076, IMG submission 206717) | Soil microbial communities from Loxahatchee National Wildlife Refuge, Florida, United States - Lox_Sample_2.5 | ecosystem: Environmental > Terrestrial > Soil > Wetlands | place: USA...
CCATCGCGGCCACCTGCTCGCGCAGCTCGAGGATGCGGTCCTGCCAGTAGCGTTGGGTGTTGAACCACGGGAAGGCCGCCGGAAAAGCCGGATCGTCCCAGCGCCGCGCGAGCCACGCAGCGTAGTGGATGAGACGCAGCGTGCGCAGCGCCTCGATCAGCCCGAGCTCGCGGCGGTCGAGCGCGCGGAAGTCCTCGTAGCCGGTCAGGATCTCGGCGAGCTGGCGCTGCATGTCCGTGCGGTCGCCGGAGAGGAGCATCCAAAGGTCGTGGATCGCGGGCCCGCTCCGGCTGTCGTCGAAGTCGACGAAGTGCGGACCGGCGTCGGCCCCCTGCGCGATCCACAGCAGGTTGCCGGCGTGGCAATCGCCGTGCAGGCGCGCATCCCGCACGTCGCCGGCACGGGCATAGCTTCGCCGCACGCCGTCGAGTGCGAGCGCCACGATGCGCGCGTAGGCTTCGACCAGGTCGGCGGGAAGGAAGCCGTTCGCGAGGAGCCATGCGCTCGGCTCTTCGCCGAAGCTCGCGATGTCGAGCGCGGGCCGCTCGCGAAACGGCGCGCGCGCCCCGACGGCGTGAATGCGGCCGATGAAGCGTCCCAACCATTCGCGCGTCGACCGGTCGTCGAGCTCCGGCGCGCGCCCGCCGCAGTTCGGATAGAGCGCGAAGCGGTAGCCGCCGTAGGCGTGCAGCATTCGTCCGGCGATCGACAGCGGCGCGACAACCGGGATCTCGTACTCCGCGAGCTCCGAGACGAAGTCGTGCTCTTCGCGAATCTGAGCATCGGTCCAGCGCCCGGGGCGGTAGAACTTGGCCACCCGCCAGGTGCCGTCGGCCATCGCGACGCGGTAGACGCGATTCTCATAGCTCGCGAGCGCGAGCATACGGCCGTCGCCGACGGCGCCGACGCTCTCGAGGGCATCGAGCACGACGTCCGGCGTCAGTCCTGCGAAGGGCGGGGTGCTGCGAGCGTCAATATTCAACGGGAATCGGGTCGAGGCTGCGCCACAGGTACCACGTCGCCACGGAGCGCCACGGGCGCCACCGCTCGGCGAGGGCGGCCATCGCCTTGCGATCGAGCCGCTCGCCGTCGTTGTAGTGTTCGCCGAAGGCCCGCTGCAGGCCGAGGTCGTCGAGGGGCAGGACGTCGGGGCGCAGCTCGTGGAAGATGAGGAACATCTCCGCGGTCCACCGGCCGATGCCCTTCACGTCGACCAGCGCCGCGATCAGATCCTCGTCGCCGAGCTTCCTCCAGCGCTTCGGGTCGAGCCTGCCCGAAGAGAAATGATCCGCCAGATCGACGAGGTATTCGGCCTTGCGCCGCGAGAGACCGCAGCCGCGCAGGGATTCGACCGAGGAGGCCGCGACGCGCGAAGCCGCGAGGCGCGGGAAGCCGTGCGAAGGCAGGCGGCCGACGAGCGAGACGAACCGCCGCCAGATCGCATCTGCCGCCTTGACCGAAATCTGCTGGGCGACGATCGCCCGGGCGAGCGTCGTGAAAGGATCGGCACGACGCCGCAGGTGGAAGTCGGGATAGCGGCGGACCAGGCGCGCGAGCACGCGATCGCGGCGCGACAGCGCCTTCGTGGCCTCGTCCCAGTAGCGTGGTTTCATCGCGACTCGAGAGATTCGCTGCCGCCGCCGGCGAGCGAGCGGCCCGGAGAGGGCCGGCTCCGCCGCGGCGTCTGCAGAACCGGAAATGGTACATTAGCCCGAGTGCCGGTTTTTCCATCCTCGCCGCCTATTTCGCCGCGGGGCAGGCATCCCCGGAGGGAGCGCAAGTGAGCACAGCCGTAAGCGAGGATCGCCGGGTCGCGCAGTTGATCGACGCAGCGACGCAGGCCTTCGAGCGCGGCCAGACGCAGGATGGCGAGCGGCTCCTGCGGCAGGCGCAGACGGAAGCTCCCCAGCATCCTCTGGTCCTCAACGAGATCGCGCGGCACATGCTCGCCGCCGGCGATCCCGCGGGTGCGCGGCAGCTCCTCGAGCGCGCCCTGCAGAGCGCGCCATCCGTCACCTCGCTATGGCTCAACCTGGCGGCGGCGCTGCGCGGGCTCGGCCGCGCCGACGAGGAAATGGCGGCGGTCGAGAAGGCGCTCGCGCTCGAGCCGCGCAACCTGCGCGCACTGCTCCAGAAAGGCTCGCTGCAGGAGCTGCAGGGTCGCTCGCGAGCCGCCGCCGCTACCTATCGCATCGCTCTGCAGCTCATTCCGCCGGGTGCCGAGCCTCCGCCGGCGCTGCGTCCGGTGCTCAATCGCGCGAGGGATGCGGTCGAGGCCAACAATCGCTCGCTCGAGACCTTCCTCGACGAACGGCTGAAGGATGTGCGTGCGCGCCACGGCGGCGAGCGGCTGGATCGCTTCGATCGCTGCGTTGCGATGCTTCTGCAGAAAGAGCGCGTCTACCGGCAGCAGCCGAGCTTCATGTACTTCCCGCAGCTTCCGGCGATCGAGTTCTACCCGCGCGGTGACTTTCCCTGGCTCGACGCGATCGAAGCGGCCACCGACGACATCCGGGCGGAGCTCGTCAACGTGCTCGCCGACGGGCCGGCGACGCTGCAGCCCTACATCAACATCCGGGAAGGCTATCCGGTCGATCAGTGGCGCGAGCTCAACCACTCGCGGCGCTGGGGCGTCTATTTCCTCTGGCGCGAGGGCGTTCCGATCGCCGAGCACATCGACCGCTGTCCGCGGACCGCCGCCGCGCTTCGCGAGTGGCCGCGCTGGGAGGTGCCCGGCTACGGCCCGTCGGCCGTGTTCTCGATCCTCGACGCCAAGACGCGCATTCCGCCGCACACCGGCGTCCACAACACGCGGCTGACGGTGCACCTGCCGCTGATCATCCCGCCGGGTTGCGGCTTCCGCGTCGGCGGCGAGCGCCGCGAATGGATTCCGGGGAAGGCGTTCGTGTTCGACGATTCGATCGAGCACGAGGCGTGGAACGACAGCGACGTCCCGCGCGCCGTGCTGATCTTCGACATCTGGAGCCCGTTCCTGAGCGCCCCGGAGCGCGAGCTCGTGAGCAGGGTCACAGCGACGGTCGGCGAGTATTACGGCGCGCCGTCGTACACCGTGGCCTAACCTCTCGCGCGCGCCTGCCGGGGCGCTCCCCTCCATGGAGTGTGGTGCCGGCCCGAGCACCCGCGCGGAGTGGTACATTACGCCCCTTTCTTCGGGGGGCCGATGAGCGTTGCGAAGCGGTGTTGGCGGACGGCGGCGGGCGTGCTGCTGCTCGCTCTCCTGGCCTCCGCGCGCGCGCAAGCGGCGGCCGATCCCGCGAAGGTGCTGCGCGTCGCCTTCGACGTGGCCGAGACCGGCTTCGATCCGGTCAAAGTCACCGACAACTACTCCAGTCAGGTGCTGCGCTGCGTCTTCGAGCGCCTGCTCAGCTACGACTACCTCGCGCGCCCCGCCAAGCTCATTCCGGGAACCGCCGAAGCGATGCCGGAGGTGACCGACGGCGGCAAGACCTACACGTTCCGTCTGCGCAAGGGGATCTACTTCCAGACCGATCCCGCGTTCAAGGGCCAGCGCCGCGAGCTGACCGCCGCCGACTACGCGTACTCGATCGAGCGCTTCATGGACCCGGCCAATCGCTCGCCGTACCGCTTCCTGGTCGAAGGCAAGATCGTCGGCCTGGACGCGATGGCGAAGAAGGCGGCGCAGACCAGGCACTTCGACTACGACGCGAAAGTACCCGGTCTCGAGATCGTCGATCGGTACACGCTGCGCATCCACTTGAACGAAAGCGACTACAACTTCGCCTATATCATGGCGATGCCGTCGATCTCCGCCGTCGCGAGGGAAGTGATCGAGGCCTATGCGGACGACACCAACGCGCATCCCGTGGGCACCGGTCCGTACAGGCTCGTCTCGTGGACCCGCAAGGCCAAGATCGTCCTCGAGGCCAATCCGGACTATCGGGACGTGGTCTGGGACTTCGCCGGCTCGGACGATCCGCGCGACCGGGCCGCCGTGGCCGCGATGAAGGGCAAGCGAATCCCGCAGATCGGCCGCGTCGAGATCAGCATCATCGAGGAGGAGCAGTCGCGCTGGCTCGCCTTCCAGCGCGGCGAGATCGACTTCATCGACCGCTTCGGGTCGTTCGCGCCGATCGCGATCCCGGACAACAAGCTCGCGCCTTCCTTCGCGGCGCGCGGGATCACCTGGGACCGCAGCGTCGAGCCCGAGATCACCTACTACTTCTTCAACATGCAGGATCCGACGCTGGGCGGCTACACGAAGGAGCGGATCGCGCTGCGGCGCGCGCTCATGATGTCCTACAGCATCCAGGAGGAGATCGACGTCATCCGCAAGGGCCAGGCGATCGCCGACGAGAGCCCTGTCCCGCCGGGAGTGGTCGGCTACGACCCGAGCTACCGCAGCATCATCCGCTACGACCCGGTGCTCGCCAACCAGCTCCTCGACTACTTCGGCTACAAGAAGGGCGCGGACGGCTATCGCAACGATCCGTCGGGCAAGCCGTTCACGGTCGTGCTCACTTCCGAGCCGCAGGCGATCAGCCGCGACTACGACGACCTCTGGAAGAAGTCCCTCGACGCCATCGGCGTGCGCTTCGAGGCGAAGAAGGGGCCGTTCTCCGACAACATCAAGGCGGCCGAGGCCTGCCAGCTCGCGATGTGGGGCTCGGCCTGGGTCGCCGACTACCCCGACGGCGAGAACTTCATGCAGCTCTCGTACGGTCCGAACATCCACCAGAGCAACCACGCCTGCTACGAGTCTGCGGCCTACGATGCGCTGTACGTGAAGATGAAGAGCATGCCCGATTCGCCCGAGCGCAACCGCCTCTTCCTGCTCATGGCGCGGCAGATGGAGGTCGACAGCGTCTGGAAGCTGGGCGTCTCGCGCTACCGCAACGTGCTCGTCTCCCCGCAGCTCAAGGGCTATCGCTACCACCCGATCCTGGTCAACGCCTGGGAGTACATGGACCTCGATCCCAGCCTGCGCAAGCAGTGAATCGCCGGGACGAACGCGAAGCACCGCCTCGGATGCGCCGCGGGCTCCTCTTCGCTGCACTCCTCTGCGCGGCGTCCTCGGTCGCGCTCGCAGCCGACCCGGGCAAGGTCATCCGCTACGTTTTTCCCGCGGCCGAGACCGGCTTCGACCCGGCGGGTGGGCAGGACCTGTATTCGGGCACGATCGAGCAGGCGATCTTCGATCGGCTGCTCACCTACGACTATCTGGCGCGCCCGGCGAAGATCGTCCCCGGCGCCGCCGAAGCGCTGCCGCAGGTCAGCGACGACGGCAGGACCTATACCTTCAGGATCCGCAAGGGGATCTATTTCACGCCCGACCCGGCGTTCAACGGCACGAGGCGCGAGCTCGTCGCCGAGGATTTCGTCTATTCGCTGAAGCGGTTGATCGATCCGAAGCTGCGCTCGCCCTGGGCCTGGCTGGTCGAAGGCAAGATCGTCGGGCTGGACGAGCTCGCCGCCGCCGCGGCGAAGAGCGGCAGATTCGACTACGACCGGAAGATTCCCGGCCTCGAGGCTGTCGACCGCTATACGCTGCGCATCCGGCTCAAGCAGACCGACTACAACCTGCCCTTCGTGCTCGCCCACGAGCCCACGTCGGCGGTCGCGCGGGAGGTGATCGAGAAGTACGCCGACGAATCGGGCCGCGCGATGTCCAATCCGGTCGGCACCGGACCCTACATGCTCAAGGACTGGGTTCGCGCCTCGAAGATCGTGCTCGAAGCCAACCCCGGCTACCGCGGCTTCGTCTGGGATTTCCAGCCGGGCAGCGATCCCGACGACGCGCGCATTGTGAAGGAGATGAAGGGCAAGAAGATGCCCCAGGTCGGGCGCGTGGAGATCAGCATCATCGAGGAGGACCAGGCGCGCCTGCTCGCCTTCGAGCGCGGCGAGATCGACATCATGAACATGGAGGCGCCGCTCGCGCCCAACGTGCTCGACGGCGACAAGCTCAAGCCCGAGTTCGTCAAGCGCGGCGTGAGGCTTTCGCGCTTCGTCGACCCGGAGATCACCTATCACTTCTGGAACATGCAGGACCCCGTGGTGGGAGGTCTGTCCAAGGAGAAGATCGCGCTGAGGCGTGCCATGGGGATGGCGTTCAGCCTCGACGACGAGATCCGGATCGTGCGCAACGGCCAGGCGATCGAGGCCCAGTACCCCATCCCTCCCGGGGTGGTCGGCCACGATCCGGGCTACCGGACCAGCATCAGGTACGACCCGGCCGCCGCCAACGCTCTGCTCGACCGCTTCGGCTACCTCAAGGGGGCCGACGGTTTCCGGACGCTTCCCGACGGCAAGCCGCTCGTCATCAAGTACACTTCACGCCCGGACACCCTGGGCCGGCAGCAGGACGAGCTCTGGGCGAAGGCCTTCGCGCTGCTCGGCATCCGCATGGAGGTCGTGAAGCTCAGGTTCCCGGATCAGATCAAGGCCGAGAAGGAGTGCAAGATCATGATGCGCAGCGCCGCATGGATCGCAGACTATCCTGACGGCGACAACTTCATGCAGCTCCTCTACAGCAAGAACATCCACCAGAACAACAACGCCTGCGCGACGATCCCCGAGTACGACCGGCTCTACGAGCGGAGCGCGCGCCTGCCGGCGTCCTCGCCCGAGCGCGACCGGCTGTATCACGAGATGACGAAGATCATCGAGGCGTACGCGCCGTGGCGGCTCGACATCAGCCGCTACCGCAACATGCTGACGCAGCCGCAGGTGCTCGGCTACAAGAAGCATCCCATCCTGCACGCGGAGTGGATGTACATCGACGTGAAATCGGGGAAGGGCGCGGGCGGCGGCGAAGGGAACGCGGGCGGGGGCGACTAGGCGTCCGACCCGGAACGGGGGCAGGCAACCGGGGCGCGGCACCGCGATCCCGGAGGAGGTGAAGCGATGTACGCATACATCATCCGGCGCGTGTTGCAGATGATCCCGACGATCCTCGGCGTCATCCTGCTCGTCTTCTTCCTGTTCAACTGGGTCGGCGGCGACCCGGCCTACGTCCTCGCCGGCAAGATCTCGAGCGCCGAGCAGATCGCCAACATCCGCAAGCAGCTCGGCGTCGACCAGCCTTACTACGTCCAGCTCTGGATCTTCGTGAAGCAGGTGCTGACCGCGGACTTCGGCGCGAGCTGGAGCACCAACGAAGCGGTATCCCACATCCTCGCGACGCGGCTCGGTCCTTCGCTGACCGTGTTGCTGCCCTGGCTCGCCATCTCGACCCTGATCTCGATCGGGCTCGCGCTCGCGGTCGCGTATGTCCGCGGCTCGCTCACCGACCGGGCCGTGATGATCGTGTGCACGGTCGGGCTGTCGATCTCGATCCTGGTCTACATCATCGTCTTCCAGTACGTATTCGCCTACAAGCTCGGTTGGTTCCCCGTCCAGGGCTGGGGCGACAGCCTTCGCGAGAACCTCTTCGTGTATTCGTCGCTGCCCATCCTCATCCTGCTGGTGGTGAGCATCGCGCCGGACCTGAGGCTCTTCCGCACCTTCGTGCTGGACGAGATCAACCAGGACTACGTGCGGACCGGCCGCGCCAAGGGCCTGTCCGAGAACCGGATCATGTGGCTGCATGTACTGCGCAACGCCTCGATTCCGATCATCACGCAGGTGATGGCGACGCTGCCAGGGCTGCTGATCGGCGCGTTTCTGGTCGAGCGCTTCTTCTCGATTCCCGGGATCGGCCGCGAGGTGATCCTCGCGGTGGAGCGCAGCGACTTCCCCGTGATCAAGGCGATCACCGTGTACGTCGCGGTCGCGACGATGGTGTTCAACCTCCTCGCCGACCTGATGTACAAGGCGGTGGACCCGCGCGTCCAGCTCAAATAGGAGCCCCGACATGCCCTTCGACGCGCCGCACGCGGTATCGCCGGGCCTGTGGGCGCTGGCGTGGAAGCGCCTGCGCTCCGACAAGGTGGCGATGGTGTCGCTCGCCATCGTCGCGCTGTTCCTGCTGCAGATGATGCTGTCGGCCGTCGGGCTGATCGCCGGGGACTGGGCGAAGGAGGTGGGCGTCAACTACGCGCCGCCGAGCTTCGTCGGCCCCGAGGAAGCTGCGCCCGCTGCGCCCGGTGCGGCCGCCAATCAGGCCGCGCCCGCCGTCTCCGACAAGCCGACCGAGCTGCCGATCAAGGATCCGCTCGCCGACGCGCTGGCGGCCATTCGCGGGCAGGCTGCGCCCGCGAGGAGCGAGGGCGCCGACACCTCGGCGGAGAGCAAGACCGTCGATCCGCTCGCCGATGTGATGGCGGAGATCAGGAGCAAGGAGGTCACGGCCGCCCCCGTGGAGCAGCGCCGCGCGACGCTGCCGCTCGGCGGCGACAAGTGGGGCCGGGACGTGCTCAAGAAGGTGATCAAGGGCTCGCAGACCTCGATCTTCGTCGGGCTGGCCGCGGCGGTCGTTGCCACGCTGCTGGGCACGGTCTTCGGCGCGGTGGCCGGCTATTACGGCAAGTGGCTCGACGACTTCTTCAACTGGTTCTACAGCGTGTTCACGTCCATCCCCTACCTGCTGCTTATCCTCGCGGTCGCCGCCGTGTTGCAGCAGAAAGGGATCATGACCATCGTGCTGATCCTGGGCCTGACCGGCTGGACCGGAACGTTCCGGCTGATCCGAGCGGAGTACCTCAAGCACAAAGGCCGGGAGTACGTGCAGGCGGCCGACGCGATCGGCGCGTCGAACGCCCGGCGCATGTTCATCCACATCTTCCCGAACGTGAGCCACATCGTCCTAGTGCAGCTCTCGATCTACACCGTGGCGTTCATCAAGTCCGAGGTGATCCTGTCGTTCCTCGGCTTCGGCGTTCCCGTCGACGTCGTATCCTGGGGATCGATGCTTAACGAGGCGCAGAACGAGCTGATCCTCGGCAAGTGGTGGCAGCTCGCCGCCGCCGGAACGTTCATGGCGGTACTGGTGACCGCGTTCAGCCTGTTCACCGACGCGCTGCGCGACGCGCTCGACCCGAAGCTCAAGTGACATGGAAACGCTGCTGTCGGTCCGCAACCTGCGGGTGAACTTCCGCCTGGACAAGGAGACGAGCTTCGAGGCCGTGAAGGGCGTGTCCTTCGACATCCCGCGCAACGCGACCGTGGCGCTGGTCGGCGAATCGGGCAGCGGGAAGTCCGTGACTTCGCTGTCGATTCTCGGCCTGCTGCCCAAGGAGAACGCCAGCATCCTCCCGGGCAGCGAGATCGTGTACGGGGGCCGCAACCTGGTCGGCCTCGATGCGCTCGGGCTCCGAAAGCTGCGCGGCGCCGACATCTCGATGATCTTTCAGGAGCCGATGACCTCGCTCAACCCGGTCTTCACGGTCGGCTTCCAGCTCTCCGAGGTCCTCCGGCTGCACATGGGCATGTCGCCGGGCGACGCCAGGAAGCGCGCCGTCGCGCTCCTCGAGGAAGTCGGCATTCCCGATCCGAAGTTCAAGGTCAATGCCTATCCCTCGCAGATGTCCGGCGGCCAGCAGCAGCGGGTGATGATCGCGATGGCTATCGCCTGCGAGCCCAAGCTCCTGATCGCCGACGAGCCCACGACGGCGCTCGACGTCACGATCCAGAAGCAGATCCTCGAGCTGATCGCGGCTCTGCAGCGGCGGCACGAGATGTCGGTGCTGTTCATCACCCACGACCTCGCGCTCGTCGGCGAGATCGCGGACTACGTCGTCGTCATGCGCAACGGGGAGATCCGGGAGCAGGGCCCCGCGGCGGCGGTTTTCGAGCGCCCGCAGGACGCCTACACCAAGGCGCTGCTCCAGTGCCGCCCGCGCCTCGACCGCCGCCCGGTTCGCCTGCCGGTCATCGAGGATTTCATGAATGGCGCCGGGCGCGGTGCGAACCTCGCCGAGCGCAGGCGCGGTGTGGGGGAGAGCGATCCGATCATCCTGGAGGTGCGCAACCTCGGGAAGGACTTCTACTCCCGCGACGGCTTGTTCGGCCGCCGGAAGTTCGAAGCGGTGAAGAGCGTTTCCTTCAAGCTGCCCAAGGGCAAGACGCTCGGGCTCGTGGGCGAGTCCGGATCCGGCAAGACGACGGTTGGCCTCACGCTCATGCGCCTGCACGAGGCATCGTCGGGCGAGGCGCTGTTCGAGGGCCGCGACATCCTGGCGATGACCCCGCGCGAGTTCATGAGCTACAAGCGGCGCATCCAGATCATCTTCCAGAATCCCTATGCGTCGCTGAACCCGCGCATGATCGTCGGCCAGATCCTCACCGAGCCGATGCTCATCCACGGAATCGGCGCCTCCGCCCAGGAGCGCACCGAGCTCGCATTCGAGATGCTGGGCAAGGTCGGCCTGCCCGAAGTGTCCTTCTACAAGTATCCGCACGAGTTCTCGGGCGGCCAGCGGCAGCGCATCGCGATCGCCCGCTGCCTGGCGCTCAAGCCCGACATCCTGATCTGCGACGAGTCGGTCTCGGCGCTCGACGTATCGGTGCAGGCGCAGGTGCTGAACCTGCTGCAGGATCTGCAGGACGAGTTCCGGCTCTCGTACATCTTCATCTCGCACGACCTCGCGGTCGTGAAGTACATCTCCGACCAGGTGATGGTGATGAACCAGGGTCAGATCATCGAGATCGCCGATTCGGACGAGATCTACCGGCATCCGCGCGAGCCCTACACGCAGAAGCTGCTTTCCGCGATTCCCAAGGGCTGGCACCACGGCCAGTGATCGCCGCGGCGTCCCGCGCGGCGAGGACGCTCGAAGCGAAGCTCGCGGTCGTGCCGCGCCGCCGCCGCGCTCCAGGCCAGGAGCCGCGCCGGCCCGAGCCAGCGCGATTCCGGGATTCGCCTGCCTCGTCGGGCCGACCGCTACAAGGTGAAGGCCATCTCGCGCACGACCGCGCCGGGGAGGCGCATGCTCGCGACGTCGCGCTGGTGGTAGGTATCGCTGCTGACCAGGAGCTCGCGTTCGGTCGTGAGGCCGGCAAGCTCGCTGCCGAGCAGCCGGAAGACAGTGTCGTCGAAGCGCATCACGTCCACCGGCGCGACGATCCGGCCGCTCTCGACCCAGAACGAGGCGAACCGCGTCATGCCGGTGAGACGGCAGGCGGGCCGGTCCGAGAAGTTGAGGTAATGGAGGTTGCCGATATAGAGGCCCGTATCGAGAAGGTCCAGCGCGTCGTCGGCGGCGAGCGTTCCTCCCTGCATCTCCAGCGACTCGGGCGTTTCCGAGGCGTTGGCGCCGTTGTGTGCCAGCGTGAACTCGCGGCCCGTCCGCGGGCTCACCAGCGAGCCCACCATCCGACCGTCGTCGACCAGCGGGACCTCGTTCGGTCGTGCGAAGCCGTCGTCCTGGAACGCGGGAGCAATGCCCTCCGAGGTCTTCTCGCTGAAGCTCACGGAAGGGTCGAGCCGGGCCGAGCCTTCGTTCAGGCGAAAGAGGCAGCTCTGCCGCGTCTGCAGCGCACGCCCGGAGAACCCGCCCCAGCACAGCATGCCGGCGATCTCCTCCATGGCGCTGGGTGCGAGATAGGCGCGATAACGGCCGGGCTCGAGGGCCTTAGACGGCCGGGCGAGGAGCCCGAGGCGCTCCCGCGCGCCCGCCATCTTCTCGGCCAGAACCGCGCCGTCCCAGTCGAATCCGCCGTACGCGCTCTTCACCGCCTTGTCCGCCCGGTGATAGAGGCTCCACTGCAGGCTGAAGCTCGCGACCTCGTGCCAGTTGCGCTGCCCCAGCGAGTTCGCGAAACCGCGGTATACCGGCCCGCCCGCGTAGATGCCGACCAGGTCCAGGCCGTGGGCGGCATCGAGGACGGCCTCCACGATGGCCTCGGCGGCCGGCAGCGAGCCGTGGCGAACCACGCGGCTGCTGCTCACGTCGGTCGCGTAGGCGAGGTGCGGGTCGTCGGGAAGCCCGGCAAGCGTTGCGCGCAAGCCGCGGAGCGCCGCGAAGACCGCCTCGCGATCGCTCGCGAGGTCGCCGGAGACGGTGAGCGACTGGTCGGCGTGCCGGTTGCCGTCGATCAGGCTCAGGCGCAGATAGCCCTGAGTGACCGATCCGGGCTGGCGGACCTTGCCGCGGTTGAAGCGCACGAAGTCCGAGCTCTCCGCGTCCAGCCGACAGGTGTAGCGTTCACCGCCACCGAGCGATCGGTCGAGGAGGGCGGCGAGGTCGCGGAAGTAGGTTTCGACGGGCGAGACGGCGTCCGTCATGCTTCGCCCCCGAAGACGTCGACCCCGGTGAAGACGCAGGCCGGAGCTGCGTGGCCCACCCGGATCACCTGGGAGGGTTCGCCCTTGCCGCAGAACGGCGTTCCGAGCACCTCCATGGTGGAGGCGTCGCCCACCCGGGCCAGGCTGCGCCAGAAGCTCGCCGAGATCCCGCGATAGTTCGGATTCTTCACGACGGTCGAGAGCTTGCCGTTCTCGATGAGCCGTCCCCACTCGCAGCCGAACTGGAACTTGTTGCGCGAATCGTCGATCGACCAGGAGCTGTTGGTGCTCATGAGCACGCCGCGCTCGATCCCGGCGATCAGCTCGCCGAGAGAGGCGTCGCCGGGCTCAAGATTGATGTTCGCCATGCGGTCGATCGGCGGCCGGTTCCAGTTGTCGGCCCTGGAGTTGGCGACGCCGGGAAGCCCGGCGCGGGCCTGCGAAAGGGCGCCTCCCAGCGGCCGCTCCAGGATGCCGTTGCGGATCAGATAGACCTTCGCGGCGGCTGTGCCGTCGTCATCGAAGGCGTAGCTCGCCAGCTCCTCGGGCAGCGTCGGGTCGAACGACACGTTGAGCAGCTCCGAGCCGTAGCGGTAGGTCCCGAACATGTCGAGCGTCACGAAGCTCGTGCCCGCGAAATTGCGCTCGTCGCCGAGGATGCGGTCGAGCTCGAGCGGATGCCCGATCGACTCGTGGATCTGCAGGATCACCTGATCGGGCATGAGCAGCACGTCGGTCGTGCCGCTGGGGCAATTGGGCGCGAACAGCAGCTCGAGCGCCTCCTCGGCGACGCGCCGGCCGCTGCCGGCGTAGGCGAAGCGCTCCAGCATCGACTCGCCGCCCTGCTGCGCCAGGCCGCGGTAGCCGTTGAGGGTGCGCATTTGCGTGTCCCCGTCGGCGTGCGCGGTGACCGCGATTCCCGGCATGACGAAGCGGTAGCGCTGGACGACGTCGCCTCCGGCGCTGGTGAGCAGGCGGTGCTCTCCGACCCGCGCCTCGACGGTCGCCTCCCAGTCGACGATGCGCGGGTCGAAGCCGGCCCCCCGGGATTCCTCGTTCAGGAGCTCGTACCACTCGCGCTGGGAGCGCCGGGAGCCCTCGACCTCGGGCGAGGCGTAGCTGCCCCGCGGCGCCGGGGTCGGCATCGCCCGGAAGTCGATCAGCGAGCGGCTCGCCGTGGCGCGCGCCCACGCCGTCGCGCGGTCGAGGGCGGCCTGGAGGCCGCGGGGGGAGAGGTCGCTGGTCGCGGCGTACCCGCAACCGCCGTCGGCGCGGGCGGTCAGCATCGCGCCGCGGTCGGAGACGAGCGCCGGCGGCTGGGGCACGTTCTTGCGCACTGCATAGCATTCGGCTTGCTCGTCGACCACGCGCAGCGACCAGAACTGGGCGTCGCTGTGGAGCTGCCGGAAGAGATCCGGGAAGGTTGGCATCGGGGCTTTCCGAAGGTTTGCGGCTCGCGGCGCAGCCGCGAAAAGCCGAGCATTATCGCTCGAACGTTCGCCGCGCGCACGCCGGCGGTGGCGCCCGAGGAACTAGGCGGCCGGGATCGCGCGGGCCGCAAGCCTCTCGAGGGCCGATCCCGTCACCCGGGTGATGCGCCAGTCCGGGAGGACGGAAGCGCCCAGGGATTCGTAGAAGCCGATCGCGGAGGCGTTCCAGTCGAGCACCGCCCATTCGAAGCGCCCGCAGCCGCGCTCGACCGCGATGCGGGCCAGGTGCACGAGGAGCGCCCTGCCGTAGCCTCGCCGACGGAACGCGGGCTGCACGAATAAATCCTCGAGATACAGGCCCTTCCGACCCAGAAAGGTCGAGAAATTATGGAAAAAAAGGGCAAAGGCGACCGGACGCTCGTCTTCCCAGCCGAGAAGCACTTCCGCCGCGGGTTTCGGACCGAAGAGCGCGGCGTCGAGGGCGACCTCGGTGGCCACGCACAGATGCCGCAGCTGCTCGTAGTCGGCCAGCGCCTCGATCATGCCGAGGACGTGGCGGACGTCGTCGCGCTTCGCCCGCAGGATGCGAAAGGCCACCGATCCTTCCTAAACACTCGCCGTCTGCGGTCCGCGATCGTTGGCGCATTGCAACATCGTGCGCCATTCCGATCGTCGCGTCGCGCGGCGCGTCGTCGCGTTGGCAGATTTGCAACAGAACTGTGAACCGATTGTATCGAAGCCGGGCAATTTGTTGCGGCCGGAATTCGCGCTGTTGTACCGTTGCAACTGTGCCCGACCGGGGGAATTCCCCACGATTCGGTTAGTTCTCTGGAGGTTCCATCGCAAATTCCCTGCAATTGAACCTTGAGCGGTCCAATGCCCGCTTGTCGGCGAAAGATTCGATACCAATGCGTTGGCGAATTTGAAGATTGTTGCAATTAGTCCTCAACTCCATGGGGGTTCACGATGAAAAGGATGCATAGAAAAAAGCTGTCGCTTGCGGTCACGCAGGCGGTCGGCGCCGGCATTCTCGTAGGCCTGGCGGCGCCGGCGGCCTACGGGCAGACGCCGGCCGGGTATCAGGAGAAGATCACGGTCACGGGCACGCGCATTCCGTCGCCCAACATTGAGAGCACGAGTCCGATCTCGATCATTTCGCCGGTCGACATCAAGATCGAGCACCCGGTCTCGATCGAAAACCTGCTGAACAACATGCCGCAGGTCTTCGCCGACCAGGGGAACATGCTCTCCAACGCCGCGACAGGCACGGCCGCGGTCGACCTGCGTGGTCTGGGCGCGTCCCGAACCCTGGTCCTGATCAACGGACGGCGTCTCCCGGCCGGTGACCCGACCATCTATGCGACCGACATCAACAGCATCCCCCTGCCGCTGATCCAGCGGGTCGACATCTATACCGGCGGCGCGTCCGCGGTGTACGGTTCGGACGCCATCTCCGGGGTCGTGAACTTCATCATGAACGACCGGTTCCAGGGCGTGCAGTTCGACTGGGGCCACAGTTTCTACAATCACCAGCAGAACAACGGGCTCGCCAGCGTCATCGCGGCGCGGGCGGTGACCAATCCCTCGCAGTTCAAGGTGCCGGGCGACGTCGATTCCGACGGCGAGGTCGAGAACTACAGCGTGGCGATGGGCAGCGACTTCGCCAACGGCAAGGGCAACGCCACCGTTTTCCTGGGCTATACGCGGCAGCATCCGGTGCTGCAGCGCGATCGTGACTACAGCGCGTGCGCGACGGGCCAGAGCGCGACCGGCTTCACCTGCGGCGGTTCGTCGACGGCCTACCCGGGTCGGTTCACGGACCTCAACACCGGCGCCAACTTCACCATCGCCGACTCCGCCGGCACCGTGCGGCCCTTCAACTCGGCCCTGGATCAGTTCAACTTCGCGCCGTACAACTTCTACCAGCGGCCCGACGAGCGCTACCTCGCCGACTTCTTCGCCCACTACGACATCCTTCCGTGGATGCGCACCTACACGGAATTCGAGTTCATGGATGACCGTACGCTGGCGCAGATCGCGCCGGGGGGGATCTTCTACGGCGGGCCGGGCAGCGAGAACCACCTGACCTTCGACAACCCGCTGCTGTCGGCCTCGTTCAAGGATGCGTTCGGCATCACGCCCGACACGCCCGGCGACGTGCTGATCGGCCGCCGGAATCTCGAGGGCGGCGGACGCCAGACCGACCTCCGCCATACGGATTACCGCGGCGTGCTCGGCTTCAAGGGCGAGCTTCCGTTCGCCCCGGGCTGGGACTACGACGCCTGGTACCAGATGGGCAAGAACGTCTTCCAGAGCACGTTCTTGAACGACTTCTCCGGTCAGCGCATCCTGAAAGCGCTGGATGTCGTTACCGACCCGGCCACCGGGCAGCCGGTTTGCCGCTCGGCGCTCGCGGGCACCGATCCGGCCTGCGTGCCGTACAACATCTTCCAGATCGGTGGCGTGACCCAGGCTGCGCTCGACTACCTCCAGGTGCCGGCCTTCCAGACGGGCTTCACCGAGCAGAGCGTGGTCGGTGCGACGCTGGCGGGCGACCTGGGGCAGTATGGGTGGCGGCTGCCGTGGGCCAAGGACGGCGTCGGCGTGGCGTTCGGCCTCGAGCGCCGGGTCGAGAAGCTCGAATTCCATCCCGACAACGAGTACGCGACGGGGGACCTGACCAGCTTCGCCGGGGCGACCTTGCCGATCGACGGCCGTTACACCGTGAAGGAAGCCTACACGGAAGTGAAGGTACCAATCATCCAGGACCGGCCGTGGGCCCAGCTCCTGAGCGTGAACGGCAGCTACCGCTACTCGGACTACAGCACCAACCACACGACCGACACCTACGGGATCGGCGCCGAGTGGGCTCCGATCAAGGAGCTGAGGTTCCGCGGCAGCTACCAGGAAGCCACCCGGGCGGCCAACATCATCGAGCTGTTCCTCGGCCAGGGTCTCAACCTGTTCAACATGGCGGCGGACCCCTGCGGAACGAGCGCGATCGGTGGGCCTCCCACCGCGACCCTCGCGCAGTGCTTGAAGACGGGCCTTCCTGCCAATCTGTACGGGTCGGTCAACCTCACCAACCAGGCGGGCCAGTACAACTACCTGCAGGGCGGCAACCCCAACCTGGATCCGGAAAAGTCCAAGAGCTACACGCTGGGCGTCGTGTGGTCTCCGACCCGCAACCTGAGCGCCTCGCTCGACTACTGGAAGATCAAGCTCGACAACGTGGTGAGCCGCGTTCCGCCCTCGCTGGCGGTCACGCAGTGCATCAACTCCGGCCAGTTCTGCGACCTGATCCACCGCGACCCGGTGCTCGGTACCCTGTGGGCCAATCAGGGGTTTGTGACCGGCACCAACATCAACCTGTCCAAGCGGAAGACGTCCGGCGTCGACGTGAACGCGAACTACCTCTACTCGCTCAATACCTGGGGTAGCCTCGCTTTCAACTTCGTCGGTACCTGGGTGAAGGAGTTCACGACCGAGCCGATCCCGGGTCTGGGCGACTACGACTGCGCGGGCCTTTACGGCGCGACCTGCGGCACGCCGACGCCGAAGTGGCGGCACAAGCTGCGCGGGACGTGGTCCACCCCCTGGAACGTCGACATCTCGGCGACCTGGCGCTACATCGACTCGGTCGACGTGGACCTCAGCAGCGGCAATCCTCTGCTGTCGGGAGACTTCTTCCCAGTGGTGAAGGAGCTCGGCGCGCGGAACTACATCGACCTCGCCGGATCGTGGGCTATCAACAAGACGTTCACGCTGTGGGGCGGGGTGAACAACCTGTTCGACAGGGACCCGCCGATCACCGACTCGAGCATCGCGGGCCCGGCGGCGGGCAACGGCAACACCTATCCGCAGGTCTACGACGCACTGGGCCGGCGGATCTTCATCAGCCTCACCGCCAAGTTCTGACCGGCGGCGCTCCAACGTGAAACGGCGAGCTTCGGCTCGCCGTTTTTTTTGGGAGGATCCGCGCTCGGGCGCGATCCCCGGACTCGAGTTATGGCTCGAAGCCGGCCACGTCGCCGGTGAACGCTTTCACCCCCGCCATCAGGGCCGTGATCATCGTGCGCTCGGGCGGGGTCAGGTGCGGGTGCCAGACGTCGAAGATGAGCACCACGCGCAGCTTGTCGCTGTCGTTCACGGCCTCGTGCTCGATCGTGTCGTCGAACACCCAGGCCTTGCCCGGAACCCACTCGCGCGTATCGTTGCCGACGCGGAAGCGGCAGCCCTCGGGGACGATGAGCGCGAGATGGGTGACCAGCCGCACGTTGGTTACGCCGGTGTGGGGGGGTATGCGGGTCTTGGGCTTGAGCAGCGAGAACATCGCCGAGGGCGTGCGTCCGGGCAGGTCGGGCTGCGGAACGCGGGAGATCACCGCCATGGTCCGCGGGCACTTGGCGGCATTGTCCTCGATGCGCTGGCCCAGCTTGTAGAGGTGGAACGCGCTCCACCGGGGCGAATTGTTGAGCTCGGCGAACTGGTTCTGGGGGACGTCGTCGGGATAGGAGATGTAGGGCGTAAACCCTTCCTCGGCGTCGAGCGCGCCGAGGAACTCGTCGCGGACCCCGTCGGTCGCCGCCTCGAGCTCCTCCAGCCACGGAAATTCGGCGCGGTCGAAGAATTCGATCGGCGCGAGCTGGGGGTAGTGATAGACGACCGACTGGGAGTCGTACCTGCGCTTTCTACCGACCATGATGTCGAGCGAGTCCCGGAAGCGCTTCAGCTCCCGCCCCGCGCCGTCGTCATGGGCCTCGAGGTAGCGGTCCATGAATGCGGCGAAGTCCCGGTCGTACTGCTCGCGATACTTGAGCGCGTGGGCGACCGCGGGCCTCAGGTCGGCGTGCAGACGCTCCAGCGGAGGCGAGACGGTCGCTGCGGCGCCGTAGGCCATCGCGGCATGGTGCGTCCTGCCCTGGCGCTCGAGGAGGTCGGCGCGCAGCAGCAAGGCGACCAGCTCGGTCGGATCGAGCGAAAGCGCCCGCCGGATCGCGGCTTCCTCGCCCGGCTCGTCCTTGAGCTGACGGCAGGCCAGGGCCAGATTCACCCACTGCTGGGGCTCGGTCCCGTTGCTGTCGACGAGCCGCTGGAAGGCGGCGCGCGCTCCTTGCGTGTCTCCCCTGCGGAACGCGTGCAGACCGAGTGCCGTCAAGGTTCGCGCGTGGACGGGATCGATCGCGAGGATGCGCATCCAGAGGGAAACCGCCTCGGCATCGCGCCCGGATTGCGCGGCGTGCCCTGCCTGCATTTCCAGCGCATTGATCTCGGCCAATCCGGCCCCGGCGTTTTGCATCGGCCAAGTCTCCATGAGCAAGCGTCCCGCGGGCGGCGCCCGCATGCGCTTGGACTTTAGCATGTCGCTCGTGCCGAGCCGCAAGCGAGCTTTCTCCGTGTACGATTCGCTTTGGCGCACCCCTTGACGGGCCACGGCGCGCGACCGAACCGGATTCGAGACGTGTTCCTGAAGATCAAGAACCTGCTCACGAGCGCCGAGATAGAGAGGCTCGTCGCCCTGAGTCGCGAGCTGCGATTCGTCAATGGCCGCATGTCGAACCCGGCCAACGTGACCAAGGACAATCTGCAGGCGGACCTGACGGATCCCAGGTACGCCGATTCCGTCCAGATCGTCAATGCGGCCTTCGCGCGCTCGCGCGAGTTCGTCGATTTCGCGCTGCCCAAGCGGGTCGCTCCGCCGCTGCTTTGCCGCTACGAGCCGGGCATGAAATACGGGGCGCACGCCGACGCGGCCCTGATCCAGCTCGGCACGGCGCATCTGCGCTCCGACCTCTCCTGCACGGTCTTCGTTGGCGATCCCTCGTCGTACGAAGGGGGCGAGCTTTCCATCGTCCTGGGAAACCAGGCGATCGCCTTCAAGGGTGCGCCCGGCGAAGCCATCGTCTACCCCTCGACGGCGCTGCACGAAGTCGTCCCGGTGCGCTCGGGCCAGCGGCTGGTATCGATCACCTTCATCGAGAGCTACATTGCCGACCAGCACCAGCGGACGCAGGTCTACGAGCTCAACGAAATCGCCGCCATCGAGGGGCACTCGATGCGGTGGGAGAGCCGGACCCGTCTGGACGTCGTGCGGCAGAACCTGCTGCGGATGTGGTCGTCGACCTAGCGGATCAGCCGCTCAGGACCTCGGCGACGGCCGCATCGGAGCGCGCGAGGCGCTCCAGCCACTGCATTCCCCTGGCGATCTCGTCGCGATTCTGACGGCGGGACTCGCGCAGGACTTCGGCCCGGAGCTCCGGCGTGTAGGCGTACTCCGGCGCCTTCGAATAGCGGTTCAGCGCCGCGCTGCGGCCGATCGCCGAGAGAAAGCGCTCATCCGGCGGCAGCTCGAAGTGCGCGAGCACGCGGCGCGTGCCGTCGGCAGCGGCGGAGATGAATGCCTCGAAGTCCACGGGCAGGACTCGCCCCGGATAGCGCAGGGCCGCGGCGCGCTGCGCCCGGGATTCCACGAGCCAGCTCATCGCCGCCAGCTCACCCAGCGACATCGCGTGCAGCGGCGCGACGGGCGCGGCAACGGACGCCGCCAGCCGCCGCATACGCTCGGCTCCGTGCCCGCGGAGGTCGAGCGGCGAGTTTCTCCCCGCGAGCAGCGTCGCGAGATACGGCTCGGCGCGGAGGTTGAGATAGATCGCTCGCGAGCCTTCCCTGCGGTCGAGAAGCGCGGGCGCCAGGCGCCCGGCGCTGCTGGTCGCCTTCACCACGACGCTGCGCGTGGCGTCGTAGCCGCGCGACCACAGACGGGTGAGCGCGCCGAGGATCGAGTCGAATTGCGGGCCGGTGAGGAGCGAATCGGACCGGCCCAGCGCATCGTGCGCGTCGGCGAGCGTGCGCAGCGGCAGGGGCTCTCGGAGCGACAGAACGACGCCGGTCTCGTCCAGAACACGGCTCACGAGCGTCGAGCCGACGTGACCGGTATGGAAGATGTAGTGCAGCGGCCGCGGGTCGACGACCCGCCGCGAGCCCTCGTCGATTCGATCCAGCGGCAGCCACGCCCCCTTTGTCGTCGGCCCCAGGATGCGGTCGTCGAGGAAGCTCGCGCTGCGATATTGCGCCGCGCCGAATTCGACGAGCAGCACCGTGAGCGCGACGAGGTCGAGCTTCTGCAGGTACGCGTCGGGAGACGCGGGCAGGCGCCGGAGCAGCTCGTCGGCGACGGGATCGGGTGCCGCCTGGGTCACGGAAGGATTATGCCGGCCAGGCGGCTCGCGGAGAGCGCGGACCGACCGGTCGCGGCCTAGTGGAACGTCCCGGCGCCGTAGCGCAGCCTCAGCTCCGCGCCGACGCGGTCGATCACGCTCGCCCAGTCGCCGGGCGCGGGTTGCCGGAAGAGGCGTGCGGTCGGATACCACGGGCTGTC
>Ga0335076_10001795_pt1 | contig 20936 bp, 16 predicted proteins | sample Lox_Sample_25_FD_206717 | JGI IMG/M metagenome (GOLD analysis project Ga0335076, IMG submission 206717) | Soil microbial communities from Loxahatchee National Wildlife Refuge, Florida, United States - Lox_Sample_2.5 | ecosystem: Environmental > Terrestrial > Soil > Wetlands | place: USA...
AAGTCGATCCGACGAAAGCGCTTGAGGCGGTGATGGATGGTTTCCGCGTCATGTCGATGGCCGATGCAGCCAAGATCGGCGACGTTTTCTGCACCGTCACGGGCAACAAGAGCGTGCTGACCAAGGAACATTTCGAGGTCATGAAAGATGGCGCTATCATCTCCAACTCCGGCCACTTCAATGTGGAAATTGACATTCCGGCGCTTGAGAAGATGTCGTCGTCCAAGCGCACCACCCGGAACTTTGTCGACGAATATTCCCTAAAGGATGGACGCAAGATTAACCTGCTGGGCGAAGGCCGCCTGATCAACCTGGCCTCTGCCGAAGGGCACCCGGCGTCGGTGATGGATATGAGCTTCGCCGATCAGGCGCTGTCGGTGGAGTTCATGGTGAAGAACCACAAGACGCTGGAAAAGCGCGTCTACAAGGTTCCCGATGAACTCGACAAGCGCGTAGCCCGGCTCAAACTGGAGTCGATGGGCATCAAGATTGACCGCTTGACGCCCGAGCAGGAAGAGTATCTGGCAGGCTGGGCGGAGGGAACGTAAGAGCATTAGCCGGTCGTCAGTTGCGAGGTCGCAGTTTTCAATAGAAAACGGTTGCCCCATCCTTGTCGCGTCGTTTGCGACAGAATGGGGCTTTTGACGTTAGGAAGCGCCAGAAAACCATGTGTGGCCAACGATCGGCGGTCGTCCGCGCCAGTTCGCACAACCCGGGCCTTACTTGTTTCCTTCCGCCAGCATCTCCGCGACCATGTCCGTCAGAAAACTGTAATCATCACTACTCAGCGGGCCGTTCATAACCGCCTGGAATTTCGCCGCCCGCTCCTTGGCATCGAAGTAGAAAACCAGATCGGCCACTACCTGATGTGCTTCGCGGCAGAGAGCGCGAATATGCATCAGGCCCTCTACGTCGATGGTTGAATTCTGCAAGCCCTTAATCTGGTCGAGCACCCGCCTGAGTTCCGCTTTCCATTCGTCCAGTTCCGGCTCATATTTCAAATAATATTCGGCGTCGCCGACAATCAGCATTTCGAGAGTTTTCAAATCGTCCGGCGTCAACAGTTTTTTCGCCGCGAGCTTGGGAAGGAGCGAAGCAACGTCCATTCTCGACTGGAAGGCTGAGCGCGCCTGCGCTTCCAACTGATCGATCTGCTCTTCGAGGAACTCGTAGTTGTCGCTGTTCTCGCTGGTGCTGCAGCGAGCGGCCAAGTCCAACGACTTCTGGATGCCGGCGCGCATCAGTTCGTCCTTCGCCTTGGATTCTTTCGAGAGCTTCTCGTCCTGGGCCATGAATCGAGTTTCCTTTCCGAGGAGACAATGCCGACCTGTAGGAGAAAGACATTTTCGCACCGGGAGGCACAAGCCGGCAAAAAATCTCCCAGCGCGATTTCAGTGTGATCCGCGTCTCAGCTCTTCGTCCGAGGTTGTGACGTCAGGAAAGGGACGGCTTGCGCCGTCCCCATTCAGCGTTGGGGGTGGAACAACCCGTCAGTAGCGCCCGTTCCTCACCCAGATGCGCACCTGATCCTCGACGGAAAAACAGTCTGCCGGCCCGGCAACAAACCTTGATTCCAGAGAAAAGGCATGCGCTTCAAGGGGCACCGAGAAATGAAATTTGGTGTCCACGAAACTGCGCACGAAAAGATCGGTGTAGCGCTCCAGTCCAAGAATCTGGAATTGAACAGCGTGGACCAGAGCGTGAAACAAAGCGCGCTCGGTCATGCTCTCATTGAAAACGACCACATCGAGAAAGGTCAGCGAGCTCATATGCGCGATCTGGGGCAGGTTCAGAAAGCCTAGACTCACGGCCTCGGCGTAAAAGGGGGGATTGGGCATGGGCTCTCCATGAAGCTCGACAATTCTGATCTGATCGAGCAACCCCGCCGAAAAATAGGGGGCCATGACGCTCCGCTGTCGAAGGCCCAGAGGCACGGCCGCGGGCAGATAGTGTTCGCGCTGCTCCTGCAAATAGACAGAAACCCGTTGCACGGCATCGGCGATCTGCTTGTCGGTCAGCCGCGAGAACGGCTCGGGGCCGGCCTCGTCGCGAGGGATTTTTTTCTCGATGGACGAATAGTATTCATTCAAAGCGGAAGCTGCCTGCACTGCTTTGCGCAGGATGTCGCGCTGGCCGAAGCGGGCCAAATCATCGCTCGAAAAGCGCAAGCGCAACTGGTGGGTGGCGCAATGGGCGCTGAGCAACTCCAGTTGAGCATGGCGTAATTCAGAATTCATCTGGACGATCGCCACGCGATCGTCAGGGTTTTCCCACGAATACATCGGTCTCTCCTAAAAGGATTTAATATCTGGAGGAAACGTTTACCGAACTATATCGAATTACGTGTACTATGTCAATATAATATCGAATTGCTGCTTTAGCCCTCCCCGTGCTTATGTATACGTTGTATACATAAAGTTTGCAGCCGGCACACTTGCTTTGGAGGAAACCCTTTGTCTCGCCCGCCTGATCCTGAGTTGGAAACGATCATCCTCAATGCGGCTCAAAGGTTGTGGAAGAAAGGTGGCACGAAGTCGCTGACCATGCGGGCGGTGGCCCGCGCGGCCGAAACCAACACGCCCGCGGTCTACCGGCGATTCCGCCACCGGGAGGACATTCTTCGCGGCTTATTGACCCGCATCCGGCTGGAAATCGCAGCGCTGCTGGAAGGAGCCGTGTCTCCCGAGGAGGGTTGCGAAAGGTATCTGGACTATGCCCTGAGCCATCCCCATGAGTACGAACTGTATTATCAGCACGAATATGAGCTCTTCTATTCGCCCCGTTCTGTCCGCGCGGGAGCCAGACCCGTAACCAGACCGGCCAGAGATGCGATGCGGCGCAAGCTGGCCGAAAAGCTGGGAGGCGCGCCGGGAGATCACGAACAACTCCTTCTGGCTTTGTGGATGCTTTCTCACGGAACGGCGATGTTATTGATTGCAAAGACGATTCTGCCCGGAGAAGCCGCCGCTGCCCGATCCGTGTTCACCGCCTCGGTTGCCATGTTGTTGCGCTCTGCGCTTGAGAAAGCTGGCAAATGACGGAATTCTCATGATTCACGGATAAAGTGGTGCTTCCCCATCATTCTGCCGATAGTCATCTTGAATCTGATACACGCGGAGCAGGAAAGCATCGGCGAAATGTTCAAAATTCTGCTGGTGGAAGACAGCAAGTTTGTCCGGTTATCGACGGAGCGTGCATTGATGCGGGCGGGATATGGGGTTACCAGCATCAGCGACGGTGACCAGGTCTTGCCCACGGCGCAAGACTGGCACCCGGACATGATTTTGCTTGACCTTCTGCTGCCCAATCAGACCGGACCGGATGTTCTGAGAGCGCTGAAGGCTGATCCTGTAACGAAGGCCATCCCCGTCGTCGCGTTCACCGGACTTTCTCACCGGAATGCATCCCGGTTGGCGAAGGAGGGAGCCTTTGCGTTCCTGGAGAAATCGGAATTGGAGCTGGAAAAGAATTCCGACAAACTGCTGGCAACGCTCGCCGAACTGATCAAGCAACTCCCGGCTGAGACTTCGGAGACGAGCTAGAGTCACTCCGATTTTGCTTCCCTTAAAGGTAATGGAACATATAGGTACTTTGGTGCGCTTTGCCGCCTGCGCGGCATCCTGTAGTGCATTGCATATGAAGAGCTTAGCGGCGGGAACCGGGGACAGTCTCGCGGAGTCTATGTTAGGTGAGGATTAGGGTTGGGCTGCGCAGCGAAATAGGGTTGTTTGGATTTTTCGGTCGGGTTGAGGTGGAAAATCCTATAATCAAACGAACGCCTGCAGGTTCGGGCGGGAGCAACCACCTTGGGTGATCTGGCAAGCGCGATAGGAGCGAGAGCCGAAGAAGCCGCGGTCGTCGCGGAACTGAAAGCCGGCTCGGAAACGGCATACGCCTGGCTGATAGGCGAGTTTCAGAAGCCGGTCTTTGGCCTGGTGTATCGGATGTTGGGTGATTCCTCGGACGCGGCGGACACAACCCAGGAGGTTTTCCTGAAGGTGTTTCGAGGAATGAAGCATTTCCACGGCGAGTCGAGCTTGAAAACCTGGATCTATCGCATCGCTCTGCACGAGGCCGCGAACCGCAAGCGGTGGTGGTTCCGGCACAAGGCCCAAGAGACGCCGATTGATCCCGCGGAATCGGACGGGCTGGCGGGAGATGCCGTTATGCGGACGGCGCTGGCCGATCCGCAAGAGTCGCCCTTCGAGAGCGTTGCTCATCGCGAGGTGCAAGAGCGCGTGAGCCAAGCGCTGCGCCAAGTTTCAGAGCCGTACCGGACCACGCTGATTTTGCGAGACCTTGAAGAAATGTCGTATGACGAAATCGCCGAGATTCTGGAGATTTCGCTGGGAACGGTGAAGTCAAGACTGACTCGCGGGCGGCAGGCGCTGAAAGAACGGTTGGCGCCCTATGTCCGGGAAATGGCGAACGAATTGGGGTTGACGGCGCCGGAAACAGAAGCAGAAGAGAAAAGCAGTTTGCGGTCACGGGTTGCTGGAGGGGGTAGAACAGTTGAGGTGATGCCATGAAGTGCACGACACTGCGGTGCACCCAGGCGAAACAGTTGATGTCGCCCTATCTGGATGGAGCAGTTTCCGGGAAGGAAATGCAGGCATTGCAGGAGCATATGGAGAACTGCTCCGGCTGCCGCCATGAGTACTCGCTGCTGCGGCAGACGCAGCAGTTGTTGATAAACGCGGGACGTCCCACGCCTCCCGCCGACCTGGGACTCAAGTTGCGGCTGGCAATCTCGCGGGAAGCAGCGGAGTTGCGCCGTCCGCGCTTTGAAGGCCTGCGCGTGAGGTTGGAGAACACTCTGCAAGCCTTTATGGTTCCCGCGACGGCAGGGTTGATGTGCGCGCTGTTGATTTTTGCCGTGGTCGTGGCAATTCTGGGCGTCCCCGGGCAATTGCAAGCGAATAACAATGACAGTGACATTCCGCTGATGCTGAATACGGGACCGGAATTGCAGCAGAGCGGATTCGGCACGACACTCAGCTCGATCAGCGCGGATTCGTTGGTCATCGAGGCCTACGTGGATGCCAATGGGCGGGTCGAGGACTACAAGATTCTTTCCGATCCCCACGAAGCGCAAAAGCTGATGCCCCAGGTCAAGCGGATGCTGATTTTCACCACCTTTCGTCCTGCCATGTCGATGGGCCGGCCAATCTCCTCGCGGGCCGTGCTGTCGTTCGCCAAGGTCAGCGTGAGAGGATAGGGACCCCGCCGCCGGCGGGCAAATCCGCTATTCCATTTCGACCTTCCACAGTGGCTCCCCGCCAAGAGAGTGATAGAAACCCCAGCCCGCCAGCGCTATCACGCTAAGCAATGCCAGAATCGAACTCGTCATGTACCATGCCGAGACGTCGGCGGAAAACGGCACATTTCCCAGCAGATTGACGGTGAAGATCGCGCAGGCCAGCGGAACCAGTCCGAAGCGCAGGACGATAAGCACCGCAATGGCATAAATCACGGCCTGCGCGGGAAGTTCCACCGCCACGTAATTGCTGGCTAATGCTCGCGGTACAGCAAAAAGTGCGACAAAGACAATGGCGGCGATCCATTCCTTGCGCAACAGGAACCTTAGCCCGAAGAGCAGAAAAAAGAACTGCAGGGTACCCAGAATGGAGGTCGGAATTTGCTGCAGCCAGGCTCCCAGGGCCTCGCGCCCGCCCATCAACGCTTCCAGCGAGTAGGTGTTGGGCGAAGCTCCCATGTGCATCATGGGGATGTAGCGGAGCTGAAAAATGAGAATCCAGACCACACCGAGAATTACTCCGAACAGAATGTCACGGCCGACCAGAGGGTCGCGCAATTGCCCCGAGAGTGCGCGACTCCAGGAAATGATGGTGCGCGGCCAATGGCGCCGCACCCAGGGTTCCAGCGCCATATAGAGCAACCACGTCAATCCTGAGACGAAGAGTGCGGTACTCACCGCGATGACGAAGAGGCCGAAGGTATCGGACGCAAACACGAAATGACTGCTGCACAGCCACAACGCGATCTCCAGGACGAACATGACCGCAGCCAGGCGGAAAGCGCCTTGGCGATCACCGCGGCCACGGCGATAATTGGCCCGCGCGGGGAAAAGAACTCCCACCAGAAGCGTCGCCATCAAGACTACTCCGAGATTCTGGCTTAGTTTCTGCACGAAGGGTTCATTTTCACTACTCGTCATGCGATCAGGCTTGGTCCAGTCGCCAATGAGGGAAAAAAAGACCGGCTTGCCCTGAAAAGCCGCGGCTTCTACGCGCAGTGGACGAGTAGTTCCCGGCCAGGTGCCCGTCCAGGCCATCCGAACGTCGGAGTCGGCCAGCGATGTCCACGTCGCCTGGGCGGGATGAAACTGCGCGGAATCCAGGCCGGCCGCCGAGAAAAGAAGAGTCCAATCGAACGGCGCCGTGGCTGGAGAGGCACCGCTTTCTTTTTCGTCTTGCGGCGGAACGGCCTGAAAATAAGTCAGTCTCCCCTGCGGGTCAAGTTGCAGATCGATCATGCCGGAAACGACGCTGGGCGGATCTGTTGCGGACACGATTCCCGGCGTGATCGTGACGTTGTGGAACTGATGCGCAACCAGATAGTCGGGACTTTGCCGGTACCAATATTGCAGCAGGGAAGGCCGGGCTGCGAGAACCGCATCCCAGCGCGGGGGATGGTCGTGTTTTTCCACGTAATCAGTGAAATCGTCATCGTACGAAAGGCCATATGCGCTGTCAGCAGGGCGGCCCGGATATCCCAGGCGCGCGATGATCTCGCGGGATTTCGCGGCCAGAACGTCGGGGGACTTCTCCAGGTCCATTTTTTCCATTGCGCTGTAGTGGATGGTCAGAACAACAACAAAAGCCAGCCCAGTCAGTACCGCTGCCAGGCAGGCGAGCGCGGCTCGTGGGCGCAGGCCGGCAGTCTCGCCGGATGCAGCCACCATCTGCGGTGAGGGCGTCTCTCCGGCAGCCAGCGCCGCTGCCAGCGGATCTCCTCCGGGCAGGGCGGCTGCTACGCTGAGCACATTCGCAGGCCGCGCCGATGGCTCCGTCTCAAGGCAACGCAGGATCACACGCTCGACCACGGGATCAATGTCTTTCACCACCGACGACGGACGGCTGGGAGATCGATCTTCATTTGCCCGGCCAGCCTTTACCACCTTTTCGGAAAAGGCGCGCTTGCCGGTAAACACCTCATACAGAACCAGCCCAAGGGCATAGATGTCGCTCCGCGTGCTGACCTCTTTGCCGGCCAGTTGCTCCGGCGCCATATAGGCTGGCGTTCCGCTGCGCACTTCTGGGCCGTGGAATTGCTCTGCCACTCCGGCCAAGCCGAAATCAGTGATCACCACCTGCCCGCGTCCATCGAGCATGATGTTGGCGGGCTTGAGATCACGATGCAGAACCCCCTTGGTGTGCGCGGCGGAAAGTCCGGCGCAAAGCTGGCGTGCAATATCGAGAGCTTTGTCCTGGGGCAGGCGGCCGATGCGCCGCAGCAGGGAAGCCAGATCTTCCCCATCGATGTATTCCATCGTGAAGAAGGTATGGCCGTCGACTTCGCCGACATCGTAGACGCGGCACACGTTGGGATGAGAGACACGCCGCGCAATCCGAACTTCATTCCTGAAGCGTTCCAGAAGGGTCTCGTCGCGGGCGGCTTCGTCGGGCAAAAACTTAAGTGCTACTGCCTGGCCCAGCGTCAGGTCATCGGCGCGATAGACCTCGCCCATGCCGCCCTTTCCCAGCAGCGCTACGATGCGGTACCGCCCGGCGAGCAGCCTTCCGGGCAAAAAGCGGCTTTCCAGCAGGTAATCGGCAGAACTTGGAGGCCGGGATGAAGGCGATGGCGTCCGCGGACTACGCGGCGGTGTTGGCGTGCTGAAGTCGATCGTAGCGACGTCGTCGGTGTTGCTGACCGGCTTGCCGCAAGCCGAGCAAAAGCGCCCTGACTGGGCCAGTTCAGTGCCACAGGATGCGCAAGGGGGCATGATTTTTCCCGCTCCAGTGTAAACCAGAGAGGGCGGGCGCTGAGCTTGCGATAGCGCCGCAGGTTCGCTGCCGGAGTCCATCAGCCCGAGGAAATCTCGAGGTCCTGAAATTTCCCGGGCCGCCTGTATTACCATCCATGCGTGACCTCACGCCTGGGCCGCTGGTTTCGTGATCCGGTTTTTCTTTTGTGTCTCACGGCGGGGCTCATTGCCTTTGTGGTGCAATCCGGCGAACTGGGTACTGCGGACACTGCACACCGGCTGCAGACTGCGCATTGGCTGTGGACCTCCGAGCCGCAGGTTTTTCCTAATGAATATCCCGAGTTTGGGCTGCATGGACGCGGCGGACGACTTTATAGCTGGTATGGCATCGGTCAGTCGCTGCTGATGCTCCCGGCCGATGTCGTGGGAACCTGGGTGGCCAGCTGGCCGGTGTTCGGGGACTACTCCGACGATCCCTCGGTGCGCAGCATCGTCGTGACTTATTCCACTAGCATTCTGCTGAACGTATTGACAGCCCTGATCGTTCTGCGCTTGCTGCGTCAGTTGGGGTTCAGCCTCAAAGAGGCGGTGGTGGGAGTGCTGGCGCTCCTGCTCTGCACCACTCGCCTGCACTACACCCAGAACCTGATGGAAAACAGCTACATCATGTTGCTTACCCTGGCCGGAATTTCGTATCAGTATGAATGGCTTCGCACAGGCAGAAAACGGACGCTCCTGATTGGGTCCTGTGCACTAGGACTGAACCTGCTAACGCGTTTGACTGCGGGGCTAGACCTCATCGGGGCGGGAGTTTTTCTTCTGCTGGTGTTGTGCTTTGAACGCGTCGACAGGCGGGAAGTGTGGCGGCGCGTCCTTGAGTACTGCAAGGTCGCCGCGCCGGTGTATGCGGCTTTTCTGCTGATCGATCGTCTTTATGAGTTCTACCGCTTCGGGTCGTTTAACGGGACCTACCTCTCGTTATTTGCCAAAGTGCAGCGGGAACTGGACCCCAGCCTTCCCGCAAATTTTCCCTGGAGCACGCCCTTTCACGAAGGATTTCTTGGTGCGCTGTTCAAACCGGAGAAGTCGATCTTTCTTTTTGATCCATTGCTGGTGTTGGCCATCGTGATGCTGCTGTTGCTCTGGGGACGTCTGGCGCCCGAAGTGCGCGCGTACGGCGTGAGCTCGCTGGTGCTGCTCGTCGGCTACATCAGTTTCTACGCAAAGTACACATATTGGGCGGGCGACTCCGCGTGGGGCGATCGCTACGTTTCGACGGCGGTTGAGATGGCAGCGCTGCTGGCCGTGCCGTTGCTGTTGCGTGTGCGGACGCTAATGGCAAGACCGGGCGTAGCGCAATGGATTTGGCGAGGCGGCCTCGCGCTGGTGGCCACGAGCTTTCTAATTCAAGTCGCTTCGCTGATGTTCTGGCTGCCGCTGGAGCTTTATCAGATGGAAACACTCGGGCACCCGACGTTCGTGATCGCGCTGCGCTTCAAGAACATTGTGGCGTTTGCCTTGGGAAAGATGGACGCCTGGGGATTAACGAACCAGGCCATGACGCTCGACGCCTGGGACTATGTTCACATCACGACCTGGAATTTTCTGCCATTTCTGCTGCGCCGGGTGGGAGCCGCGCCAGAGTGGGTTGTCCGCTGTGCATTTGGCGTGTGGTTCGGCGGAATCGTCTGCCTTGTTGCAGTGTTGGCGCGGCTAGGGCATGTGGCGGAAAAGCTCGAATCATTCGGGGAGAAGGCGGCCTGAAAAATCCCTGGCTAATCGTACTTTTCCCAGCGAACTGCCTTTTTGTCCCACCCCAGCGACTTCAGCAGTTCTCGATTGGATTTCACCATCTTCTCGAGACCGCAAATGTAGGCGTTCATATCGCTTCGGCCGCCGGCAATCTCGGATACGTGCCCTTGCACATATCCGCGCAGACCACGCCAGTCCGCGCTGCCCTGGCTTAGCGTTGGCAGGTAGTGAAAGTTGGCGTGTTGGTCAGCCAAGCGAAGAAACTCCTGATGGTAATAAATGTCTTTTTCATGGCGGCTGCCAAATAATAGCCAGAACTGCTTGTGCTGATGGCGAGATTCATCGGCCAGGAGCCAGTGCAGCATGGAGCGAAACGGAGCGATTCCGGTTCCGGTCGCGATAAAAACTGCGTCGCACAGAGGCGGCCGCAGAATGAAATCGCCGAACGGCCCTTGGCAGCGAATCTCCTCGCCGGGCTTCATGTCGCACAGAAAATTTGACATGAAACCATCCTGCACTCGGTTGAGACAGAGCGCAAACCGAGCGTCGTCCCCGGGCGGTGAGGCCAGAGAATAAGCACGGGTGATCTCTTCGCCATCTGGCTGCAAAGCCTTGAATGACAACCACTGGCCGGGTACGAAACCGAAGCGGCTCAGGCCGGTCATTTCGAATTCGAGATGGCGCGTCAGTTCCGACAACGGGGTGGAACTCAGCAGTCGCGCAGAATGAGTTTGAAAAGTAGCCACACTTCAATAGATGAGATTGCTTCGCTTCAGGGAGCGAACCTGATGCCGGGGAAGGGCTACTCGACGGTGACCGACTTGGCCAGATTGCGCGGTTGATCGACGTCGCAGCCGCGGCGAACCGCAATGTGATAAGCCAGCAACTGCAGGGGCACGATCTCGAGAACAGGGGATAGCTCTTCCGGGGCTGAGGGAATGAACAAGACGTGGTCCGCGGCTTCTTTGATCTCTGCATCGCCTTCGGTGGCTAGCGCAATCACCACACCCGACCGCGCTTTCACTTCTTTCAGGTTCGACATCGTTTTTTCATAGCGCACCATCGAGCCGGGGCTGTTCGCGTCTCTGGTCGCGATCACCACTACGGGAAGGTTTTCGTCGATGAGCGCGTTAGGGCCGTGCTTCATTTCGCCGGCCGGATATCCTTCCGCGTGAATGTAGGAAATTTCCTTGAGTTTTAATGCGCCTTCCAGAGCAATGGGATAGTGGATGCCACGGCCGAGAAAAAGAAAATCCTGGGCACGCTGGTAATGTTTGGCCAGTTCCTCGCAAGCTTCGTCGTGGGTAAGAATATTTTCCAGCTTGCCGGGAATGCGCGTGAGCTCCTGCACCGCCGCCCGTGCCTGATCCGAAGTCATCGCGCCGCGGACCTGCGCCAGGTACATCGCGAAAAGATAAAGAGCTGTGAGCTGGCAGGTAAACGCCTTGGTCGAGGCGACACCAATCTCCGGGCCGGCATGCGTGTAGATCGTTCCTGACGCCTCGCGCGCAATCATCGACCCTACCACGTTGCAGATGGCGAGCGTTTTCGAGCCTCTTGTCTTGGCCTCGCGCTGAGCGGCGATGGTATCGGCGGTTTCGCCCGATTGCGAGATCACCAGCGTGATCGTCTCCGGACCGACGATGGGATCGCGGTAGCGCCATTCGCTGGCATAGTCCACCTCTACGGGAACGCGGGCGAGGCTTTCGATCATGAATTTCCCCGCCAATCCGGCATGCCAGCTGGTGCCGCAGGCGACAATATTGATCTTCTTTGCGGCACGCAGTTCAGCCTCGCTGATCTCCATTTCGTCGAGAAAAATGTGGCCCGAGTCCTGCGAGACCCGCCCCAGCGTGGTGTCGCGTACGGCGCGCGGCTGCTCGTAAATCTCTTTGAGCATGAAATGCTTGAAGCCGCCCTTTTCTGCCATGATCGGATCCCAGGTGATGTGCTGTACCTGGCGCTGGATGGGCCTGCCCTCGAAGTCGGAGAGTTGTACACCCTCCGCAGTCGCAACGGCGAGATCGCCATCGGCAAGAAAGAAGATGTCGCGCGTGTGATAAAGAATCGCCGGCACGTCGGAGGCTACGAAGTACTCGTCATTGCCCAGGCCGACTACCAGGGGAGGACCGTTGCGCGCAGCTACGATCTTATTGGGCTCATCGACTGAAATCACGGCCACGGCAAACACTCCGCTTAGCTCCTTTACGCTGCGCCGGACCGCTTGTTCCAGCGTGAGGCGGTTCCCGTTGCCGGTTTGGGAGAGATGTTTTTCGATCAGGTGGGCGATGATCTCGGTGTCGGTTTCCGTAGTGAACTTATGACCTTCTTCCATCAGCTTTTTCTTCAGGCTGAGATAGTTCTCCACGATGCCGTTGTGCACCACCACGATCTTGCCCGTGCAGTCGCGGTGCGGGTGTGCGTTTTCTTCTGTGGGACGCCCATGTGTGGCCCAGCGCGTGTGGCCGATACCGTAAGTGCCGTGCAGGGGCCGGAGCCGGATCACTTCTTCCAGATTGCGCAGCTTGCCTTCGGCGCGTCGAACCTCAAGACCTTCGCCGTTACCGGCCACCGCGATGCCGGCCGAATCATAGCCGCGATATTCGAGCCGCCGCAGCCCGTCCAGAATGACCGGTACTACCTGTTTTTTGCCGACGTAGCCAACGATGCCACACATGCGGGACTCCGAGTCAATCTGCGAGAGAACAGCGGAATTCTTCGATGACAGGATTGGTTAGCACTTCGCGGGCGATGCGCTCCACTTCGGCTTGGGCAGCCTCGCGGCTAAGACCGCCATCGAGGGTAAGTTCGAAATACTTCCCCTGGCGAACGTCCTCCAGACCCTTGTAACCCATCTTCTTGAGCGCGCCCTGAATGGTCTTGCCCTGTGGATCGAGCACGCTTCTTTTGAGCGAAACGTAGACGTAAGCCTTCATGGAAACCTCATTATACGTCAGGGCGTGCGGGTGGCCGATTCCGGAGATTTTTGGAAGAGGATGAAGGTTTGTCCGGTTTTCGTAACAGCAAGACTAATCCTTCGGTGTGGCCTTGGCGCTCGACGGCGCGTCCAGCGCGGCCAGCCTGAACTCGATCTCACGCAGGGCAGTGCCCAGCATCTCGGTGTGGCGAGGATTTGGATTGGATTTAAGTTGTTCCAGAACCCGCTGGCGCGCGAGCTTCAGCGTCTCCGTTTCCCGGAGCTGTGCCGCTTCTTCCCGCGTCAGGCGCGGCTTTTGGGCGGATTTCGCGGTTGTGGCTTCCGCCTGTTGCGCCTCTACCGACTTGCTCTCCCAGCCGCGTGCCATCCTTCAACTATTATTATGCCCGTTGATAACCATTGAAGAGAGGTAAAAATCCTCAGGGTTGACCTTGCCGTGGCATCGGGGTAGGAGCGATAGGCGAATCAACTGCTTCTGGAAGTTCGGAATCTGGATCTCGGGCAGGTAAGGGTTGCAAGCGGAGCCGGCTATCGTATAATTCCGAGGAATTTTTGGGGATTGGCTGCTTGATGGGGGGCAGGCGGCCGCTGTGGCGTTATGTGCCCCCTTTGCGCGCTAAACTTCGCATCTGGCCTGCGGTGCTCGCTGCAGGGCCTGGCGCCTTCTCTGAGATCGGGCGGGCATGCCGCAGTTCCTGCAAATTTTCGGACCCAAGTTTGCGACCCACGACTCAAACGTGTGCCTTGCCGGACCGGGGCGCACGCCCGTCAGCACAGGCGTCCTATGACGCATGTGTTCCATAGGGATTCTGACCGTCAATCGCGAGCCGAAGGAAGAGCTTATGTCGACTGATTCGACTGCCCTCCACCACCTCATTCCTTTCTCGATTCGCGACGCTTTCAGCGAACCGGAGCAGCTACTCACCGCCTACTTCCACGAGTCCACCGTGGGTCTTTGCATCCTTGACAAGACTTTTCGCTACTTGGCCGTCAATCCTGCCCTCGCACACATGAACGGAGTGCCTGCGACGGAGCATCTAGGAAAAACTTGCCGCGAGATATTGGGAGATATTGCGAAAGAGATAGAGCCATTATTCCAACGCATCCTGGAGACCGGAGAACCAGTAGTGGGCCTTGCGATCACTGGGATGCTGCCCACAAGAAGCGAACCGGGACATTGGATTGAGAATTATTTCCCCATCAAAGAGGCCGATGGCACAGTAAAGCAAATCGGCGTGGTCGTGCTGGAGATTACACAGCGGAGAAAACTCGAGGAATCCCTGCGCCAGCTCGCCGACGGCTTGCAAATGGAAAAAGATCGCCTGCAGGTGCTGCGCGAGATTGATACCACCCTGGCTTCCCACCCGGACCTGGAAAATCTCTTTCCCGCAATTGCCGCCTGCATAGGAAAAGTGATTCCCTACGACCTTGCCGGAACTTGGCTCTACGATGGCAAAAATCAGATCATGAAGGCCGCGGCGCTCCATTCGCACGTCGGGGAGGTATTCGAGGTGGGAGAGGCCACACCTGTCGCCGAATGCATGTTAGCCCAGGTGCTGCTGGCAGCAACACCCGCCACGCTCAATGCCGAGCAAGTCGCAACTCTACCGTTTCCGAGCGCCAAAAGGCTTCTGAAATGCGGGATGAAATCTGTTTGCGGGGTCCCCTTGATCACGCCCAAGGGTCCTTTGGGGGCGCTGGGGCTGAGCAGTCGGCGTGAGCAAGCGTTCTCTCCGCAGGATGTCGAGCTTCTGGGCCACGCCGCGATCTCGATTGCACTCGCCCTCGAGAATGCCCTTAGCCATCAAGCACTGCAAAAGGAAAAGCAACGGCTGCAGGCTTTGCGCGAAGTGGAAGCCGTGCTGGTCACCAGTCTCGATCTGAACGAGTTGCTTCCCGCTATCTCCCAGTGCCTCCGCAAAGTCGTGCCCCACGAGAACATGGGTATTCATTTGTACGATGAGACCGCCAATGTGCTGCGTGATTGCGCTCCGACCAATGAACTGAAGAAGAAGATTCTTCCGGAGAATGGGGTTCTCGCGGTGGACCAGTCAATCGCAGGCCAGGTTTTCCGCGAGCGCAAGACAAGAGTGCTCGAGCAGGCAGAACTCGCCAACGTGCCCTATCTGGTAGCTCAGCGTGCGATTGAGCATGGCATCCGCTCCCTTTGTTTTGTCCCGCTGATTACTGCCAAGGGATCATTAGGCGTTCTGGTGCTCTCCAGTCGCGCGGGCCATGCCTTCCGCCGGGAACACATCGACATCCTTGAATCGGCTGCGGCTGCCATCGCGCAGGCGGTGGACAACGCCCAGGCCCACAATGCCCTGCAGCGGAAACGGTCGCGCCTGCAGGTGCTTCACGCTATCGACGAAGCATTGGCCGCAAGCCTGGATTTGCATCAAGTCCTGCCTGCCGTCTCAGAGTGCCTGCAAGAGGCGCTGCCCCACGACCACCTCGCCATTTCCGTTTACGACGAGGGCAGGGAAGCTCTGCGCGACTGCGCCGCGACTTCCGAGGTCAAGAAGAGCATCTCTCTTAATGGCCTGTTGCCTCTGGAGACATCACTTACGGGTCGAGCCTTTATCGAGGGCAAACCCCGCGTCTACCATCACGCCGAACTGCTCAAGGTGCCCTTTCCCATTACACAGCGTGCCCTGGCAGCGGGAATTCGCTCTTCCTGCTTTTTTCCTCTGGCCGCTGCCGGAGGCCGGATGGGAGTTCTGTCCCTTTCCAGCCACCGGGATAACGCTTTTCAGCAGGATGACCTGGAGTGGCTGGAACAGGTGGCCGCACCACTCGCCCAGGCTCTGCAGAATGCCATGGCGCACAAAGCCCTGAAGGTGGAGAAAAGACGACTCGAAGTATTGCTCAACGTCAGCGCCCTCCTGACTGCCGGCTGCAAGGTGCAGGATGTTTTTCTCAACATTTCCGCCTACTTGCGACGCATCCTAAGGCACGAGTTCGCGCGCCTCTTGCTATTCGACGAAAGGAACGCCCTGCTGGTGGAACAGGCATTGGATTTTCCGATGGGCAAAGGTCTCTGCGCAGAAATAAGGGTTACAGACACCAATACCCCTGCAGGCCAGGCACTTCGCCGGCGGACACCCCTCACCTTCTCCAAGGAAGAGATTCAAAGTTTCCGTGTTCCGATTAGCGAATGTTTGGTGGCGGAAGGAATTCGATCCCTGTGCTGCGTGCCGCTGGTTCGGCCCAAGGCTCCATTGGGGGTCATGGTGCTCGGCAGCACCCGGGAGAATGCCTTCCACGTGGGGGACCTGGTGCTGCTCCACCAGGTCGCCGCACAGCTGGCGGTTGCGTTGGAAAACCAGCAAGCTTCGCTCGAGGTTGAAGCTCTCAAGGACCGGCTTACCGCCGAGCGCAGATACCTTCAGGGCGAGAGTCATAGCGAGCGATATTTCGAAGAAATCATCGGAGAGAGCCCGGCCTTGCGGCAAACCCTGCGGCAGGTGGAAACGGTCGCAAACAGCGATGCGACCGTGCTGGTTCTGGGCGAGACCGGCACGGGAAAGGAGTTGGTTGCTCGTGCCATCCACCGTGCCAGTCGCCGCAGGGACCGGCGGTTCATCAAGCTGAATTGCGCCGCGATTCCGACGGGTTTGCTGGAAAGCGAGCTGTTTGGGCACGAGAAAGGCGCTTTTACCGGCGCCGTCAGCCGCAAGATCGGTCACCTTGAACTGGCCGATCAAGGCACGCTGTTTCTCGATGAAGTCGGCGAAATCCCGATGGAACTCCAGCCCAAGCTGCTGCGGGTTCTGCAAGACCACGAATTCGAGCGATTAGGCGGCACTAAAACCATCAAAGTCGATCTGCGGTTGATCGCGGCCACCAACCGCGATCTTTCGCAACGCGTGGCTGAAAATGAGTTTCGTAGCGATCTTTTCTATCGCTTGAATGTTTTTCCCATTCGTATGCCCTCGTTACGCCAGCGACGCGAGGACATCCCGCTGCTGGTGCGACACTTTGTCCGCAAATTTGCCCGCCTGCACAGCCGGAACATCGAGACCATCCCCACTGACACCATGAATGCCCTGATCAATTGGGATTGGCCGGGCAATGTGCGCGAACTTGAAAATTTCATTGAACGCTCGCTGATTCTCAGCGAAGGGGCTGCTCTGCTGGCTCCGCTGGGAGAACTGCAGGCGTCCGGCCGGCGCCCCGGCGCCACTCCGACCTCGCTGGAGGATGCTGAGCGGGAGCACATTCTTCGTGTTTTGCGGGAGACCGGAGGCGTAATTTCCGGTCCCAACGGGGCCGCGCATCGACTGGGTCTAAAGCGCAGCACGTTGCAATCCAAAATGGACCGGCTGAACATCCGCCGCAAAGACTACTCCAGCCAAACGCACAGCAAAGAGTCTCTTTGATTTCCGGAAGTACTGCTTCGGCGAGCCCGCAAGTGCCGTCATGTCGGCAGAGTGCCGATTAGTCGGCACTGACCTGATTCCAAACTCGATGTTTTTTCTCCCGATCCTGGCGCGGCATGCCCGTTTTGTACCATTTCTGCCCACTTCCACTTCTGGCACAACGATTGCAGGGGGACGAGCTGTCCGGGGCATGCTTGAGGGACTTGGGGCGCACTTTCACCATCTCAAAAGAACTGCATCCCTCACTACCGAGACTGGCCGCAACCGGTTAGAGGAGTGGCAGCAAATGTCCGCGTGTACGAACTACCAGCCACATCGGCGGAATTTTGTCCGCCTGATTCCGGCGCCACAGCCCAGCTTTCCTGCGAGGAAGACGAGTAATCAACTAATTCCCAGATGGCACGATCCTTCCGATTTCGGCAAGGATTCGCTAACCCCCACTCCGCTCGACGGGTTGGCTCCGCTTGCTGGAACATGTCAGGCGGCGGCATGCGATTCCATTCGCGGCGAAGAGATCGATTCTCTGTATCTGATGGCTTGCCTGGTCGAATGGCGCCGCAGAGCCGACCCCAGTTCGGCGTGGGAATTGATTTCTGCCGCTAACAGCGGCCGGGACGACACGCGAGCTCATGCCCGCTCCTTGCTGGAGCATTCCCAGCGCCTCGAGGAGGAGGAACACAGATATCCGGAAATGGGCACTGAGTGCGGGCAGACAAAAATTCTTGCAACAGAGGCAAGCATGAAAACTCCGTACGGGCTCGAAATCATTGAAAGCTGCGTAAGCTGCAAGTTGATCCATAACCACTTCTTCTGTGGGTTCTCCCCTTCCGTTCTGCGTTCCGTGGACATGGCCAGTCATCACAGCATCATGCCGGCGGGCGCAATCCTGTTTGTCGAGGGGCAGACTCCCCGAGGTATTTACGTCCTTTGCTCCGGCAAGGTAAAGCTTTCGACCACTTCGAAAGAGGGCAAGGTCTTGATTTTGAAACAGGCCGAGGCTGGCGAGGCGTTGGGGTTGAGCGCCACCATTTCCGGGATGAACTACGAAATGACAGCCGAAACCGCCACTCCCTGCCAGTTGAACTTCATTAGCCGTACTGATCTCATGACCTTGTTGCAGTGCGAAAGCGAAGTCGGAGTGCACGCCGCGCAATGGCTCAGCCGGGATTTTCAGGCGGCCTATCGCGATATCCGCAATCTGGTTTTGGCCCGTTCGTCGGCCGGCAAGCTTGCCAAACTATTGCTGTCCTGTGCTCCCGCAGATGAACCGAGCACGCAAATCAGGCAATCCGAGGAACTCCGCCTTCGCTCCACCATGACTCACGAGGAGATGGCTCAGCGGATCGGATCCTCCCGCGAAACGGTCACGCGGCTGTTGAGCGACTTGAAAAGGAAGCGGCTGATCCGGCTGGAAGGCGCCACGCTGGTCATCCGCGACCGTCAAGGCCTGGAAGCACTCGCGGTCTGAATCTTCCCCCTGGGGAATTGGAGGGCGCAGCTGTTGTAACTGCCCTCCAATTCCCCTTTTTTATCAGGGAGCAAAAAACATTTTCATGATTGCTTGAAGCTCAGAGACCGAACAGTTCCCGCAGACGCTTGGTTTGGGCTCGGCTGACTGGAATCTCACTCTGCTTCTTGTCGTCCATGCGCAACTGGTAGGAACTCTTGAACCACGGCACAACTTCGCGAATACGATTGATATTCACCAGATAAGACCGGTGCGCCCGCCAGAAAACATTCGGATCCAGGCTGTCAAACAGTTCCTCCAGCGTACGGCAATTCGATTGACCCTCCATACCCGACGGTCCCGCCGTAACCACACTGATGACACCGTCTTCGATGGACGCGTAGCAGATATCCTTCTGGTCCACGAGAAACATGCGTCCCACGGCTTTGAGGAGAATCTTGGAAGTATGAGGTTTGTGCGACTGCAGCATGCGCACCAGGCTGTCGATTTTCTCCGCCGGCATTCCATCAGCGTCTTGTTGGGCACGGGCCTTCTGTAACGACTGGGCCACTCGTCTCTTGTCGAAAGGTTTCAGCAGGTAATCGACAGCATTGACCTCGAACGCCTTCACCGCGTACTGGTCGAAGGCAGTGGCGAAGACAATCTTGGGCAGGGCGACCTTCTTGTCCAGGAGCTTCTTGATCACGCCAAAGCCGTCCAGTCCCGGCATCTGAACGTCAAGAAAAACCAGATCGGGATTGTGCTCTTTGATCAAGCTCACGGCTTCGAGGCCGTTTTTTCCCTGTGCGACAACGTCCACATCCCCGGCGTTCTTCAACAGGTAAGCAAGCTCGTCGCGGGCAAGCTGCTCATCGTCCACGATTACGGCGGAAAGGGACATCGGATCTCCGTGAGGCAATAGGTTCCCCAAAAGTATAGCGACCGGTTTTTGCCACCGTCAACGCGGGCTCCGAAAGCGCTGGGCTAAGGCGCTTATCGTCTTCAGTGTTGCGGTTGCATCTGTTGCATCATGCCGCCCATATCCATTTTGGTATAGCCGGTAGGCACTTCGAACAAGCTGGCAGGTTGCGCACCCTCCTGGATATTGCGCAGTCCTCCGCTGCCATTCTTACCCACCCATTTCACGGGAAAGCGCACCTTGGAATCAAGCCAGACCGTACTGCTTTCGCCCTCGGAATTCGTGCCTTCGTACTTCACGGTGCTTCGGCCATTCACGGTTTCACTGCCGATTTTGTGGCAGCTGCCGCCTTTGTTCCGCGCCAGCTTGAGCCAGTCGGGGCAGGCGTTTTCGACGTCGCCGCTCTTGAAAAAGGAGAACATCCCGCGGTTTTCCATCATTTGCGCCGGCATCTCCATGTACATGTGCTGCTTCTGCATCAGAACCACATAGCTCTCATTGCGCAAGTCCAGGATGACCGCGCCGCCTTCGCTGCGGTTGTCCTGTGAGTCAAACCGGATCTTGTCTTTGCCGAAATAGACCTTGGTGGGGCCTCTCTCATTTTGATTGTCGTTCACGATCTCGGCCGAGAATTCGCTTTGGGCTGATACTGAGGCAACGAGCAGCAGGAAAGCGAAAAAGCACGACATGCGCAGAGCCAGTCGACGCATGGAACCCTCCTCTTGTTTGAAACAAAAAGCCGGGCAAGCATAGCAGAAGCGCCGAGCTCGCGAAACGACCCCGGCGGACTTATGCCGCGTTCTCCAGCGCCAGCGCCATGCCCATGCCCCCGCTGACGCATAAGGTAGCAAGCCCGCGCCTGGTATTGCGCTTGAGCATTTCGTGCAGCAGAGTCACGGTGATGCGCGCGCCGGTTGCACCAATGGGATGGCCAAGGGCGATCGCTCCACCATTCACATTGAGTCTGTCGCCATTGAAGTGCAGTTCCCGATCGCAGGCGAGCACTTGGGCCGCGAACGCCTCGTTCAACTCAATCAGGCCGAAGTCGTGCAGCCTGAGATGGTGTTTTTCTTCGAGCTTGCGCACGGCGGGCACAGGACCAATGCCCATGGTACGAGGGTCGACTCCCGCCGCGGTTATTGCGGCAATCCGCACCAAAGGCCGCAGATTGTTTCGTTTTACAAATTGAGCATTGGCAATAACCAGCGCGGCTGCACCATCAGTAATGCCGGAAGAATTACCGGCAGTGATGGTTCCGTTTTTTGAGAACACGGGCGGAAGCTTCTGCAACTTCTCCAGACTAGCGTCGGGAAACGGATGCTCGTCGCGGCTGAAAACTGTCGAACCTTTCTTGCCTTCGATGGTCACCGGAACGATCTCCGCGTCAAACCTTCCCGCTACAATCGCCCGCGCCGCGCGAGTTTGCGAAAGGAGCGCGAATTCATCCTGTTCCTCGCGTGAAAGCTTGTATTGTTTTGCCAGCACCTCGGCGGTCTCTCCCATCACCATCTTCGCCATGGGACAGAAAAAACCGTCGCGATACATGC
>Ga0335076_10001797_pt1 | contig 20933 bp, 22 predicted proteins | sample Lox_Sample_25_FD_206717 | JGI IMG/M metagenome (GOLD analysis project Ga0335076, IMG submission 206717) | Soil microbial communities from Loxahatchee National Wildlife Refuge, Florida, United States - Lox_Sample_2.5 | ecosystem: Environmental > Terrestrial > Soil > Wetlands | place: USA...
CTTCGATGCGAAAGGCATGCGACACCACCACTTCGTCTGCGACCGCTGCGGCGCTGTCGAGGACGTGGAGTGGTACGATGTGCCCCGGCCTGCATCTCGTTCTCTGGGCAAGCGGATTGTTCGCGAATCGCAGCTGATCTTCCGGGGACTCTGTGCGAAGTGCGCTTCGCGCCGCGCTCCCGCCAAGTGACATCGGAAAACCGTAATTTTTATCCCAGTCTTCTGGGTGAAGTACGAAGGAGATGAACTCATGGAAAAGGCAGTCGCCACCAAGCAGGAGCAAAACGCGTCAACTGAAGCCAAGTGCCCGTTTACGGGCGCAACCCCCACCCGGGCAAACCGTGACTGGTGGCCGAACCAGCTGGACCTTCGGGTCCTCCATCAGCACTCGCCCTTGTCAGATCCCATGGGCGAGGAGTTTGACTACACCAAGGAATTCAATAGCCTCGACCTCAATGCGGTGGTCAAGGATCTTCATGCCGTCATGACGAACTCGCAGGAGTGGTGGCCGGCCGATTTTGGCCATTACGGGCCGTTGTTCATTCGCATGGCGTGGCACAGCGCCGGCACCTACCGCATCGGCGACGGCCGCGGCGGCGCCGGCGCCGGGCAGCAGCGCTTCGCGCCGCTCAATAGCTGGCCCGACAACGTCAACCTCGACAAAGCCCGCCGGCTGCTGTGGCCGATCAAACAGAAGTACGGACGGAAAATCTCCTGGGCCGACCTGATGATTCTCGCCGGCAACGTCGCCCTCGAGTCGATGGGCTTCAAGACCTTCGGTTTCGGCGGCGGCCGCGCGGACGTCTGGGAAGCCGAGGAGGACATCTACTGGGGTCCCGAAGGCAAGTGGCTGGCCGACGAGCGTTACAGCGGAGAACGCGATCTTCAGAATCCGCTCGCGGCCGTGCAGATGGGTTTGATCTATGTGAATCCCGAAGGCCCAAACGGCAAGCCGGATCCCATCGCGGCGGCCAAGGATATTCGCGAAACCTTCCGCCGCATGGCCATGAACGACGAAGAAACTGTCGCGCTCATCGCCGGCGGCCACACCTTCGGCAAAACCCACGGTGCTGGCGAGGCGTCCAATGTGGGCGCAGAGCCGGAATCCGCCAGCATCGAGGAGCAGGGCCTCGGCTGGAAGAGCAAATTCAAGACCGGCAAAGGCGGCGATGCGATCGGCAGCGGCCTAGAAGTCACGTGGACCACCACGCCGACCAAGTGGAGCAACAATTTCTTCGAAAACCTGTTCAAGTACGATTGGGAACTCACCAAGAGTCCGGCCGGCGCCCATCAGTGGGTTGCGAAAAACGGCGCAGGCGCCAACACGGTGCCGGATGCGCATGATCCGTCGAAGCATCACGCGCCAACCATGCTCACCACTGATCTCTCCTTGCGGTTTGACCCCGCTTACGAAAAAATTTCGCGCCGCTTCTACGAGCATCCGGATCAGTTCGCCGACGCGTTCGCCCGGGCATGGTTCAAGCTGACGCATCGCGACATGGGCCCCATCGTGCGTTATCTTGGCCCGCTCGTTCCGAAGGAATCCTTGCCATGGCAAGACCCAATCCCCGCTGTTGATCACCAGCTCATCGGGGAGCAGGACATTGCTGCGCTGAAGGCAAAAATTCTCGCATCTGGCCTCTCCATTTCCGAGTTGGTCTCGACGGCCTGGGCTTCGGCAGCAACGTTCCGCGGCTCGGACAAACGCGGCGGAGCCAACGGCGCCCGCATTCGCCTGGCGCCGCAAAAGGACTGGGAAGTCAACCAGCCGGCCCAACTGGCGAAAGTGCTGCAGAAGCTCGAAGCAATCCAGAAGGAGTTCAACGCTTCTCAGTCCAACGGCAATAAGCGGAAGAAGGTCTCGCTTGCTGATCTGATCGTTCTCGGCGGCTGCGCGGCGATCGAAAAAGCTGCGAAGGCCGGCGGGATCGACGTGAAAGTCCCATTCACACCGGGGCGCATGGACGCCTCCCAGGAACAAACCGACGTCGAATCATTCGAGCCGCTCGAACTGACTGCGGACGGATTCCGCAACTACTTCCACGGCAAACAGCGCCTCTCGCCGGAGGAGTTGGTGGTGGATCGGGCGCAGTTGCTGAAGCTGACCGCGCCCGAGATGACGGTCCTCGTCGGCGGCTTGCGCGTCCTGGGCGCAAATGCCGGGAAGGCCAAGCACGGCGTTTTCACCCAGCGGCCGGAGACGCTCACCAACGACTTCTTCGTCAACTTGCTCGACATGAGCACGCAATGGCAGCCTTCCACTGAATCCAATGGTTCGGGCGCTGTGTATGAAGGGCGCGACCGGAAGACGAACCAAGTCAAATGGACTGCCAGCCGTGTGGACCTGATCTTCGGTTCACACTCCCAACTGCGGGCGCTCGCGGAAGTCTATGCGTGCTCGGACGCGAAGGAAAAGTTCGCTAAGGATTTCGTGGCGGCCTGGACCAAAGTGATGAACAACGATCGCTTCGACATCGCCTACGGCAAGAACTGAAGCTTGATTTTCCTGGCGCGCGCGGCCCGGACCGCGCGCGTCACGCCTACACCACAATAAATCAGCGGGGTATTAACCGATTTTTAGGCGGTTGCAAAATCCGCCACAGAGACAGCGGGTCGCAGAGACAAATTAGTTCAAGAACTCTGTGACTCCGCGCCTCCGTGACAACCGTTGTTGGCCAGCATAGCTCTTTTTATACTTCAAGCATTTTGATGGCGTGCTTCAGACTCTTGCGCATGCGGCTGAAGGCATCAGCCAAAGTTGCGATCTCGTCTTTGCCGGAGGGATGGAAGTCCGGTACGTCCAGATTTCCCAGACTCACTTCGTTGGCTACCGTAGCCAGCTTATTCACCGGGCGAACCACAAGCAGAACCAGCATGGCGTTGAGCCCCAAGAAAATGACCGCAAACACGGCTGCGAGTGAGAGCATGAATCCCGCCAGCGCCGTCTTCGCCCGCTGGACGGGCAGTTGCATCGGCGCCGAGACGATCTGCGCCGTCAGGATGTCGTTCAGCTTCCAGCCGAAGCCATTGTCGCTGCCGTAGCGCTCGATCAGGGTTCGCGGCGCCATCTGCGGAGTATCGTGACAGTAGAGGCACTTGCCGTCCTTGATCGGCATCGGCCGCGCAATGTAGAGCACCCGGCCATTGGGCGTGTCGCGCGCTCCAACTATCTCCTTCATCCCCGGGTTTTGCTGGAAGTAGTGCACGATGTCGGCCTCCCAGTCGGTCGCGCGATTGACCGGATTCGTCGGATTAAGCGTGGCCTCGCGATACGAGTAGTCGGGAAACTTCAGGTGAAGCTGCTTGAAGTACTCGTTGGCCGAATACGCGGGCACCGACTGCGGCAAGAACGAATACTTCATCTGTGTGTCGAGCAAAGGTTTGATCTGGCTGACCGTGTAGCTGCGCACCGCCAGCGCGGCTTCCGTCATAATGCGCGCGTTTTCCAGCACCTCTTCCCGCGCGTTGCGCTGCAGCAGGCGATTGGAAACGTACCCCGTCGCCAGGAAGCCGGCCGCAAATATAAGCAGCAGGACCAGGTTAAACTTTACGAGCAGCTTCATGGCGCTCACCTCCTCGATTCACTGGAATTCTCCCCCGGCGCTGTTTTCGTCTCATACTTCTCCGGGTGGAGGGCCCGATCCCACTCCGGATATTCGCGAAGATTTGCCTCCAGCTCACGGCGGAATTCGGCATCTTTGAGCCGTGGCAGAAAGCGCTCCACAAAGCCCTTGCGCCAGCGCTGTCCGATGGTCAGCCAGGGCTGGATTTCACTGTAGGCGACCTCTTGCTCCCGCTGCGGCTCGAACCGCTTGCCGGAAAAACGTGCCAAACGCGAGGGCAACGTATCGCGAAACGCGCGGGGTACACCATCGAGGAAGGCTGCGCTTGGGCCCGAGCCGGTAACCACCCCTGCCCCAGCGCGGCGGGAGAAAAACTGCCCGCCCTTAGCTGCGGTGGGATGTCCCACGTAACCCTCCGGACTGACGCTGCCGATCACGGCAGATCCGGATTCCACAAAGATGTCGGTCGCATCGCCGGAGGCATGCAGCACTACCGCACCGTCATGAGTGGTGGCCGCAAGCAGCGGGCTGGCGTAGCAGTAGGAGCCGCCGCTGGGACCAACCTCCCCCTTGAGCCAGCCGCCGAGTACGACGACTTCGGCAATTCTCCCCGCTTGGCTGAAAAAATACACCCGCGTGGAGGGACCGAGCGCGACCACCACGCCTCCCGGCAATTCCAGTTGCGCAAAGCCCTGCCCGGAAGTCTCGATGATGTCGCCGCGGCTCAGCTTCATGCCCTCGACGCCGCGCCAGCTCGCAGCCCCGCGCAGCAGGCGCATGCTGCCCTCGATGAAGGTGACCGTACCGATCTCCTGCGCGGCTGCAGGCAGGCAGAGCAACAACCAAGCAACCAGGAATCGCACCAGCTTGTGGAGTATGCGCACCCTTTCGGACACCTCCATCAGAGTAGTTTTCGGACAGCCACAGAAAAAGTTGCGCCTTCGACCTCCCCGGCTAGCGGGCCAGGTTGATTGCCTTCAGCAGCTCCTGGAACCGTGGGTCGCCGCGCAACGGATCGTACGTGGGGTCAACCTTGAGAGCAGTCAGGGCGCTGGAATGCTTCAGATACGCCTCGTGCAACCAGGCCAATGCGCGATCCCGGTTGCCCAAGCCCAACTCCGCGACCGCCATGGGAGTAGGATCAAGCTGCCGCTGGCGCCCGTATGTCTGTTGCAGTTTTGCTACTGCCTGCCTGGCCTTCGCCATCTCGCCCGAGCGCCCATAAATATAGGCCCGCAACGCCAAGACCCACGGCGTATCCTCATAGCGGCCCCACACTTCCGCATCCGCGAGCGCATCGGCAAACCGCCCTTTTTCCACGTAAGCATAGATCAGCATGTGAGCGCGCGGGAAGTTCGGTTCCATGTCGAGTACCGTGCGGAACCGCTCGATAGCGCGATCATACTGACGCGAGAAATAGAGAATCGCAGCCTGGTCGGTAGCGATGATCAGCGAAAGCGGATCGAGCCGGCGCGCTCGCTCAATCTCCGGCATTGCTTCCTCGAAGTGCCCCTCCAGGGCCAGATGCTCGGCATACCAATGGTGGGCAGTTGGGTAGTTGGGATCGAGCTGGATAGCGCGCTGGTATTCTCTCCCCGCAGTCGCCCAATCCCAGTCATAGTTCTGGGCGATGAGCGCCAGCGATGTATGGGCCTCGGCCAGGCTGTCATCGAGCTGCAGCGCGCGCTGGGCCGCCGTCCGCGCTTTGGTCATGGTATCGCTGATGGGTGCCAGACTATAGGCACTCATCAGCACGTATGAATCCGCCAGACCTGCGTAAGCGCTGGCAAAGTCCGGGTCCTTGGCAACAGCCTGTTGGAAGCACCCAATGGCCTGCTCGAAGCCCTGCTGCGTGCGCTTGTTCCAGAAGTAACGGCCTTTCAGATACAAGTCATACGCTTCATAGGTTCTGGGTGAGGCAGAAGCCCGGTGCGCCCAATGCATTGCGCTGCGATCGCCCAAGGTACGCTGGATCTCTGCAGCAATCTCCTGTGCAATCGCGCCCTGCAGTACCAGTAGATTGTTCAACTCGCGGTCGTACTGGCGCGCCCAGACATGGGTCTGGTCCTTCAACTGGATCAACTGGGCCGTGATCCGCACCTGCTGGGAATCACGCCGGACGCTACCTTCCAGCACGTAATCAGCTCCCAGCTCTTTGCCGATCTGATCGAGCCGCAGCTGGCCGTTCTTGTAACCCATAACGGAGGTGCGTGCGATGACCCCCAGTCGCTGGGGATCGAGCCGTCCGAGTTGCGCGATCATCTCTTCGGTTAGTCCATCGCTCAGATACTCCTGGCTGGCATCACCCGTCAGGTTCACAAACGGCAGCACGGCAAGCACCACTCTCTGGTGCGACGGTCGACGGTGAGACTGCCAAGAGCGATATCCGGCGAAGGCGGCCGACGCCACCACAAGGAAGCCTGCGACAATCCATAGCCAGTTCCTTCGACTGGTCCGCAGCGGCTGCTCCGGGATCGCAACGTCAATTTCGGGAGGCGGCGCGGGCTCGAGTGGTGCGACCGCGTGGGAGGTCCCGTTCCCGTTGGCGATCTCGCGCACTTCGGCGGCAAAACGATAGCCCCGGCCCGGAACCGTTACTACATAGTTATGGTCTCGCGCGGTCTCGCCCAGCGCTTTGCGCAACAGGAAAACATTTTGGGTTAAATTGCCTTCCTCGACGTAGGAATCCGGCCACAGCGTTTCCATCAACTGATCTTTTGAAACCACGCTGCCGGCGTTCTCGACCAGACAGGCAAGAATTTCCAGAGATTTTGTAGTCAGGCTGACGGTTTGCCCATCTCGCCAGAGCTGGCCCTTTTGCTTATCCAGCCGGTAGGGACCGAATTCATATAACCGCTTGGAACCCAAGCTCATATGCGATGCCGTCGAGAACAATTGAGAATCTTTTAGGACTCCCCTAACGACATTTGATTCCCGATTTTTCCAAAGTATGAACCCTTATGGGGGCGGGGGTGTCTCTCTGCTGGAGCGGGGGTCATGTAGTGTAGCACGACTTGTCGACCCTGTCGTCTCTTGCCTTCCGTTTCCGATTTAAGTAACTGAGGAGAACCCAACAACGAGTTTTTTCTCCCCTTGGGTAGGCCTCTTGGGTTGGGGGAAATAGCCCTAGAACAAACAGCAGCCCGTTCGCTCAGGACGGCAGGCGGATTTGCGTGCCCGGTCGGACGGTTGGTTCCGAGTTCTCGCCGGCATTATCCATGTTCGAGATGGGTTGAAAAGTTGGCCACGTCGCACCAGCCGCGAACAGGAGAGGAACGAATGTTCCCGAACACCCGTCCCAATCCGCAGGGCCAAAAGCCGGCAATGGAGACAGCCGTCGCCCGGCTGATTGAAGTAAATCTCCCCTACGCTCATGCTATCGCCGCCGAAGTGATGCGAAAGTTGCCCTCCGGCATGGAGAAGAAGGACATTGAAGGCTGGGCCGAGCTGGGGCTGGTGGAGGCGGCAAACTCGTTCGATCCCCGCCGCGCCGTGCAGTTCACCACCTTCGCGCACTATCGCATCAAAGGGGCCATTTACGACGGTCTGCGCAAAATGGGATGGTATCCCAAGGGCCAGTACCGTCGCATGCGCTTTGAAATGGCCGCCAACGAATATTTGAAAGATGCTTCCGGCGAAGCGCCGCCGGCGGCCTCGCCCGAAGCACAATTGCAGGACCTCAGGAGCCTCACCGGAAATCTGATGTGCAGCTACATGCTTTCGCTCGAAGCGCTGGAACGGGAGCCCGTGGATTCTCAACAGCTTTCCGCCGAGGAAGTGCTGGTGCGCAGCGAACAGAGAAAAAACCTTAGACAGTCGCTGGCGCAACTGCCGGAAATCAACCGGCAGGTTCTTGAGCAATGTTATTTCAAAGAGCTTACCTTCGAGGAAATCGGGCGCAGGTTGGGCATTTCCAAGTCCTGGGTGTGTCGCCTTCACGCCAAGTCGCTGGAGATGCTTCGCAAGTTGCTGCTCCAGGGCCCTGCCGGTCTTTCCTCCGCAACCTTTTCCGACGCCATCCGATAACTCTAGTTGTCATGGTCGATCCGATCGTTGGCAAGGCCGTAAAGTCTCTGGACTCAGTCACCGACCAGGGTGCGGCGAGTCCTGCGAAGACTGGCGAATCCAAGTTCGATAAGGTGCGCTCGCGCCTTCAGGACGAACATGCCGAGCGGACCGAGATGCCGCCCGAGGTAAAGCAGGTCTCGTCCGAACAGCACAAAGCGCTCCAGACGGAGCTCTCGCAGCGCGTCGAAAAGATGGGGACCACCTCTCCCACGGAGCTCTTCGGGCCAAATATGGCGCAGGCGAAGCAGGGCATCGAAAAACTGACGAACCGCGTCAACGCGTTGCCCAAGACGCCGGCCTTCGATCGTTTTCGCCAGCGCCTTACCAGCCTTGACGCGCAGTATCAGCAAGCTGGGCAGCTCGTGAACTCGATCGACGGCAAACAGACACCCGCCGACCTGATGAAGATTCAGCTGCAGATGTATCAGCTCACAGAGAACGTGGAACTGATGAGCAAAGTCGTGGAGCAAATGACGTCTGGAATGAAAAACATCTTCCAGACACAAGTGTAAGTGAATTCACTTGTACGCCAATGAGGGATAAATTGCGCTGGCCGCATCTGCTGAAGCTCCTGGTGGTTCTGGGCCTGGTGATGCTCTTGAGTGCCTGTGTCACGCATATCCTCCGTACCGGTCTCACCGAGTCTGACGCGCAGGAGATTGTGGTGCTGCTGAATGAGAACGGCATCGAAGCTTCCACTGTCAAAACCGCCGGAGAAAAGAAGGGTGAGGAAAAGTGGAGCGTGGTGATCCGCGGCGGAGACCAGAATCTTGCCCGCGCCTGGCGGGTGCTGGAAGAAAACGGGCTGCCCCGCGAAAAAGACAAAGGGCTGGAGGATGTCTTCGCCAGCTCAGGGATGATTCCGACCGCAACGGAAGAGAAAGCCCGTCTGCTGGTGGGCATCTCCGGCGAGATCAACCGTACGCTTCGCTCCGTGGCCGGCGTGGTGGATGCGCACGTGCTGGTCGTGCTGCCGGAGAGCAGCCCGCTTCTCGATAAGACCGAGCGTATTCCGCCCACTGCGTCGGTTCTCATCAAGTATCGCGGCAATGACCCGCCGCTGAGCGAGGAGGATGTCAAGAAGCTGGTAGCCCGCGCGGTGGAGGGCCTGCAGCCGGAAAACGTTGCCGTCGTCTACAAGAAAATCGAGCCCAAGCAGGCGTCGAATCGCAACCTGATTCCGCTGCTGGGAAACCAGGAATTTCTGCTGGCATCGCTGGCGCTGCTGGCCATTTCCAGCCTTGGTTGTCTGTCGCTGGTCGCGAAGAGCCGCTGGCAACGGTCGAAAATCGAGACGCTGGAGCGGCAGTTGCAGGCGGCCAGCCAGCATCCGGCGCAGGCCCGTTTGGCGGAGGCTCCGATGGCGGCGCAAGCAGCGAGGAAGACTTGAACCTCGAGGTCTTTTGTTTCATCGGCCTGTTGCGCTTTCCCGAGCAGCTTGAGCCTTCGCTCGCCCTCCTGCCGGAGGAACAAAAGTCCGAGGCGGCGAAGCATCTGGCAGCATTGAAGGATTTGCCGAAGGCGGAGTTGCGGCGGCGATGGGAGACCCTCCGGCAGGAGCAATATGCGGAGGTGCGCCGCAAAACGCGCGAGCTGACAGGAATCCGGCTCGATGCGGTATCGCCCGCTCTGCGCGAGTGGTGCGTCTCGTGGCTGGCCGATCAACATGGATGACAATTTCTCCAACTCCGGCGCGGTCCCCGAAAGAGCGGCGCTTTCCTCGCCAAAGGTACTGAAGCGCGAAGTCTATGAAGCCACGCGCGACGCCCGCGACGTTGTCACCCTCGCCCAGGAAAAGGCCAAGCAGATCATCGAGGAGGCGGAGCGCCAGCGCGACCTGATTCGCGAGCAGGCGCTTGAGGAAGGACGCGCCCAGGGGCTTGCCGAATGGAACCAGATCCTGGCGGCTGCCTCCCAGCGCGCTGAGCAACTGACGAAAAGCTGGGAAGAGACGATGCTGCGGCTTTCCATCCGCGTGGCGGAAAAAATCATCGGTCAGCAGCTCCAACTGCACCCGGAAACGATCGTCGAAATCGTGCGGCAGGTATTGAAAGACACGAGGCCGGGAAAGCACCTTACCATTCAAGTAAATCCCTCCGAGGCTCCGCAGGTGCGCGAGCGGGCCACGTCGCTGCAAGGAGCAGGCATGCGCAGCGAGATCGAGGTTGTTGCCTCGGCTTCCGTGCCGGTGGGTGGCTGTGTTGTCGAAAGTGAACTGGGCATTATCGATGCACGGCTGGAGACGCAGCTCAAATGCCTGGAGGATGCCCTGATCCATGGTGTGCCCGCGGACTAGCGGTCAAAGAAAATGGCCAGCAACGTTACCGACATTCGCCGCTATCTCGACCGCATCGAGCGTGCCTCGCCAGTGCAAGTGCGCGGCCGGGTGAGGGAAGTCATCGGATTGCTGGTGCGAGCGGTGGTGCCCGAGGCGTGGATCGGCGAGATGTGCCTGATCCGCAATCCGCGCTCGCCTGCGCCAGTCAAGGCCGAGGTGGTCGGCTTCCGCGATGGCGACGTTCTGCTCATGCCTCTGGGCGAACTGGTCAACATTGGCCCACACAGCGAAGTCGTGCCCACGGGCAACTGCCTCACGGTGAAGGTGGGCGATGGGCTTCTGGGCCGCATCCTGAATGGGCTGGGAGAGCCCATGGACGCGGAATCCAAAGGGCCGTTGCAATGCGACGACGAATTTCCCGTTCTCGGCTACCCGCCCGATCCGCTGAAGCGGCAGCGCGTCACGAGCCCCATCTCGCTCGGTGTCCGAGCCATCGATGCAGTACTGACGGCGGGCGAAGGCCAGCGCATCGGTCTGTTCGCGGCCGCTGGCGGCGGCAAGAGCACGTTGCTGGGAATGATCGCGCGCAATACCGAAGCGGATGTCAACGTAATCACTCTGGTCGGCGAGCGCGGCCGCGAAGTGCGCGATTTCATCGAGCACGATCTCGGCCCGGAAGGCATGAAGCGCTCGGTCGTGGTGTGCGCCACGTCCAACGAATCGTCGCTCGTGCGCCTCAAGGCAGCATATGTAGGAACCGCCATCGCCGAGTATTTTCGCAACAAGGGTCTGAAGGTAATCCTGATGATGGACTCGGTCACGCGCTTTGCCCGCGCCCAGCGTGAAATCGGGCTGGCATGCGGCGAACCGCCAGCGCGCGCCGGGTATACACCGTCCGTCTTTGCCGAGCTTCCCAAACTGCTGGAGCGCTCAGGTAATTCCGACAAGGGCTCGATCACCGCCATCTACACCGTGCTGGTCGCCGGGGACGACATGAACGAACCGGTCGCGGACGAAGTGCGTTCGATCCTCGACGGACACATCATCCTGTCGCGCGAACTGGCGGCGCGCAATCACTATCCCGCGATCAACATTCTGGAAAGCGCCAGCCGCGTGATGGGAGCGGTCACGCACAAGAACCACCGCGAGGCTGCAGGCACGTTGCGCGACATGCTGGCCACTTACAGAAAAAACGAAGATTTGATTTTGCTCGGAGCCTATAAGTCGGGCACGGACAAGCGCGTCGACCGCGCCATCGGCAAGATCGATGAGATCAATGCCTTTCTGAAGCAGGGCATCGATGAGAAATCGGATTTCGCAGGCTCAGTGGAGCAACTGGGGCAGATGTTTCCGGCCGCGGAGTCCTCATGACGCAGTTCACCTACCGGCTCCAGCTTCTGCTCGAGCAGAAAGAAGAGGCCGAGAAAGAAGCAGAGCGGGAGCTGGCGCGGCGGCAACAGGAACTTGAGTCTCAAAAAGCGGCGTTGCAGTCCTTGCAGCAGCGCGAGCGCGAGCTGACGCAAAAGCGCCACCGATTGCGGCACGAGCTGCTGAGCACGCCGGGCGAGCAGGAGCCGCTCACTGCCCGCGAGGTGCAAAGCCGGTCGGAATACGTGCAAGCCGTCGGCGAGAAGATCGAAGAGGCGAGGAACGACGTTCTCGCCCAGCAGCAGCTTATCGAACAGTGCGAGCTGCGCGTGCAGGAGGCGAGGAGGAACGTGCAGGAAGCCCACCGCGAGGTCGAAGTTTTGGACAAACATCGCGCGAAGCAGGAGGAACGCTTTCTGCGCGAGCTGCGCGTGCAGGAAGAGCGGGCCCTGGATGAGATCGGAAACACCTTGTACACGAACCGGAGACGCGCGACATGAAGGTCACGGACCCGCAACCACCCGCCGGCGATGCAAACGTCAACGCCGAAGACGTGGATTCGTCGCAAGACACTGACCCGGGCGAGCCCTCGGCTTTCGCTCAAGTGCTGGCAAGAAAACGCGAGACGGAGCAGGACGGCGCACAGACCAGGAGCGGCAAACAGGCGGGAAGCGCTCCCGATCCCGCAGCGATGGGACTGGCCCAGCCTCAAGTGCCTTTCGAGCAGTCGACGCAGGCTGCGACCATCGAGAGCACGCACGCGGTGCAGGTGCCTGTCGCTCTGCAGGAGCTGGTTCGCGAAATCTCGGTCGCGACCGACGCGGCAGGAAACCAGCAGGTGCACATTGAACTGAACTCCAACGTGCTGAAGGGGCTTCACATCGTCGTCGAACGCAAAGACGGGGCGGTGGCAATCCAGTTCCAAAGCTCATCGGATGAGGTCGCCCGCCTGCTCTCGCGAAATACGGACGCCCTTGCGCAGGGGCTCGCGGACCGCGGCGTGAGCGTAACGGACATTCAGGTTACGACTCCGCGGGAGTCTGCCCGCCCGCAGGACAAAGGGCGCTCCGGTCTCGCAGGAAACTGGCAGCGCGGAGGACAAGGCGGCAAGCGGTAGGCAACCACTCGCATGCACACAGCACAGCGGCTCCGTCTCGTTCCCTATCGCTTCGAGAATCTGCCATCGCTCACGCGCGAAGAAGTTCTCCTCTGGAACTGGTATTGCCGAGTTGCGCCCAGCCAAAAAGAATGGGCGTCGTGGGTTTCCGAAATCTTCGGTCACCTCCTTGAGCGGCCCAGCGGCCAGCGCTTGCAACTCCTCCAGACACATTTGGTGGATACCATTTCGGCGGAGAAAGTTCTCAGCTTTGGAGCCAAGCAGGAGCTCTCCATTGGGCGCGGCGAGGACAACGATGTCGTTCTTTCCGCTCAGGCCATCGCCAGCCACCATGCACGGCTGCTTCTGAAGGATGGGCGATTTTCTCTGGAAGACCTGGGCGGCAAGCTCGGGACCTACCTGTGGGACGAGAAAATCCAGCCGAAAGCAACACGGGAATTGAAGAATGGGGACCAGTTCACGGTTTTTCCCTTCCGATTTCGCGTGGTGCTGGAGCAATCCTGGGTCGCCGAGACGGAAGTTGCCCTTAGCGAATGCAGCATTCAGCCGTTAACGCGGGCGAGATTCTTCGAAACGTCACCGGCAGGGTGGATCGTCTTCCTGATCAACGCCCATCCCGGCAATGAGCGCGCGTTACTTGAAGTGAGCCCCGGCTTTCTTTCCCAATTGCAGCAGCGGATGCTGGGCCCTCTGGGGCTCGATCAACAGACTGTCAGGGTCCCGTCCGACGACGCTCTGCTGGGATTCAGCGTGCTCGCGATTCTGGAGCACCTGAACCGCCAGCTGAAATTTCCCGTTCAGTTTTCACTGGGCAAGGAGAAGCGCGGCGCGCTGGCCGACGCTACTGCAGGAATGCTGCTCAGCTTTGCAATCGGCGTTAGCGGGCTCACCGGCTGCTTCCGAATTTTCCTGCCGATGAAGTTCCTCTCCGCCTGCAAGCCTCAGGCGGGCGTCGCTTCGGAGTTTGAGTATCCGGAGGGTCTCTGCTGGAGCTTCCCGATCTCGGCCGGCTTTGTCGATCTGACTGCGGAAGAGCTGGCGCAGGTCGGACCGGGAGACGCGTTGGTGCTCGAGCCCGCGCCTTCAGCTTTGTTCCCGAACGACTTCAGCAAGGGCTGGCGCCTCTCCGCCGAAGGAAGCAACTTCACCAGCTTCAAAGTCGATAAATACTTCGAAAGGGGTGTGCCGGTGGAATCTGCGTCGGAAGCAGCATCTGTGAGCAGGCCGAACCTCGCCGGGCTGCCGCTGCGGGTGCACGTGGTCGTGGGAGAACGCGAGTTCACGCTCGCCGAGGTGCAGTCCCTGAGCCCGGGAACAATCATCGACTTGGAGGCGGCCAAGTCCGATCCGGTGCGCCTGATGGTCAACGGGAAGATTCTCGGCGAAGGAGAGCTGGTCGAGGTGGAGGGCAGGCTCGCCGTCCGCGTGCTGCGCTGGAGGAGCGCCTGATGACTCTCCTGTGGCTGGCAGCGGCGCCCGGACCGGAGAGGGATGCCGTCGAGCAGCTCACGTCGGTGAATAGCCAGCTCCTGCAGTATGCGGAAGTGCTGCTGGCACTGGGCGGAGTGCTGGTGCTGGCGTACGTGGTGCTCAAGCTCGGGCTGCCGCGCATGTTTGGCATGCGCGCTTCGAGCGGCTGCCCCATCCAGTTGCTGGCGCGGTTTCCGCTGGAACCCAAGAAGACGCTTTACCTGGTCAAGACGGGCTCGCAGGTTTTTCTCGTCGGCACTGCGGAAAGCCAGGTGACGTACCTGACCTCGATTGCGCCGGAGACTGCGGCCGAGATCGTCGAGCTTGCCCGCAAGGAAGAATCTACGCCGCCGAAAGAATTTCGCCATTTTCTGGCCAGGATTGAAAAGCGGCGGGAAGGCTGACTGCAGTTGTTGTGCCGGGGTCTCGGGATATGAAGCGCTCTCTTCTTATCGGGCTTTTGCTGCTACTGCCGCAGGTTGCCCACGCTCAAACCGGCAATCAAACCGCCAACCCTGTGGTGATGGTGATTGTTCTGGGCGCGCTGGCGCTGGCCCCGTTCGTGATCATCATGCTCACTTCCTTCGTGAAGATTTCCGTGGTGCTTTCGATTCTGCGCAATGCTTTGGGAACCCAGCAGGTCCCGCCCAACCAGATCATCACCGGCCTGGCGTTCGTGCTGAGCATCTTCATCATGGTGCCGGTGGCCCGCCAGATGTATTCGGAGGCGGGTTCAGTTTCCAACACGCGCGACATATTTTCCGAAGCCAGCGTGAAGAGCCTCTTCGACGCCAGCAAAAAGGCCAAGGAGCCGTTGCGCAGGTTTCTCTCCCAGCACAGCAAGACGAAGGATCGCGAACTGTTCATGGATCTGGCTGTACGCCTGGAGCGCAACGCCGTGGTGCAGCGCCGGCAGCCGGCGGCCACACCGGAGCAGCCGGTAACGCTGGCGCAGAATGCGCCGCCTGCAGGGCCTGGAGCGCCGGCGCAAGCATCGATGGCACAGGTTCCGGCGGTGGCGCAGGTGGCGCAGGCGTCGCCGGTTCCGCCTCCCGCCCCTGCAATGCCGACCCAGGACGAATCGATCCAAGTCGACAAACCCGACAAGAACGACTTTCAGGTCCTCATGCCGGCCTTCGTGACCAGCCAGCTCAAGGAAGCATTCGAGGTCGGCTTTCTGCTGTTTGTCCCCTTCATTGTCGTCGACATGGTGATCGCCAACATTCTGCTCGCCATGGGAATGCAGATGCTCTCCCCGACGGTGATTTCGCTTCCCTTCAAGCTGCTGCTGTTTGTGCTGGTGGACGGCTGGTTCCTGGTTGTTCGCGGTCTGGTGCTGAGCTACGCCTGAGGAGCGGCACATGAGCCCGGAAGCAATAACACGTATTCTGCGCGAAGCCCTGATGCTGGTGCTGCTGCTCTCCGCCGGCCCCATGCTGGCGAGCATGCTGATCGGGCTGGTAGCGAGCATCCTGCAAGCCACTACCCAGGTCCAGGAGCAGACACTCAGCTACGTTCCCAAGCTGACGGGAGTTTTTCTCACCATCGCTCTCCTCGGGCCGTGGATCCTGGCCGAGGCCGTGAAGTTTACCGTGGTACTGCTGGAAAGCATCCCCACGGTGCGCTGAGGATGGCGAAATGCTGGACGCGCTGCAACACATTCTCACCGATCTCGGTATTCACCTGGACGTGGGCACTTCTGTGGTCCTGTTCGGGCTGGTGCTGGCGCGTCTGGTGACGGCGATTTCGCTCACCCCGTTCCTCGGCGGGCGCTCGGTCAGCGGAAGAATCAAGATCGGGCTGGCGATGCTGGTCAGCGTACTGCTGTTTCCGGCTGTAGTTCCGCAGGGCGGCGTGCGGGAGATGAGCACGCTGCTGGTGATGTGCCTGCTGGTGAAAGAAGCGATCGTGGGCGCAACCCTGGGATTTCTTTCGCAGATCATTTTTTTCAGCGTGCAAATGGCGGGAGCAATGGTCGACTACAGCCGCGGCATGAGCCAGGCGACTTTCTTCGCGCCTCAACTGGAGACCAACGTTTCCCTGCTGGGGCAATTGCAGCTTCAGGCGGTGCTGGTGCTGTTCCTTTTGATGAACGGGCATCTGCTGTTTTTGCGCGGGCTGGCGGCCAGCTACCAGAACGTGCCGGTGATGGAATTTCCCAGATTTTCCGGCGGCACATTTGCAGGCGTGGAGCAGATGGCGCGCTACACCGCGGGAAGCCTGCTGGTGGCAGTGCAGCTCAGCGCCCCGGCTTTGCTGGCGCTTTTTCTTGTGGACATCGGTTTCGGGATGCTGGGAAAAGTCGCCTCCGGGTTCCACGTCCACAGTGAGAGCCAGCCGGTCAAAGCGCTGGTGGGACTTGGGATCGTATTGCTGGCGCTGGCCTACATTCTTGGGCTGATGCCCGGCTATTTTGAGCGCATGACGCAGGAGATGGAGCAGTTGATGCAGCACATCAGGTGAGGAATTCGCGATTGGGGTTTGGACATGCCGGGAGAGAAGACAGAACAACCAACTCAAAAGAAAATCAGAGACTCTCGGAAGAAAGGGCAGGTCTTCAAGAGCCGCGATCTTATCCAAGCGCTGCTGTTTATGGCGGCGGCTGGAATACTCACCGCGGGCGGTCCTTCTTACGTGTTTCAACTGGAAGACGTGATGAAGCAGTTCTTTCAGCCTTCAGTCCTGACGGGCGATATGCCGCTGAACGCGATGCTCGCCCGCATGGGCTATGCGTGGTCAAAGTTCCTGCTGCTTACGGCGCCGCTGCTGGTCGGACTGGCGCTGGTCGGGGCCGCGGCCAATTTTGTTCAGGTAAAAGCGCTGTTCGCACCCGAGGTCATCAAGCCGAAGCTCGAGAAGCTGAGCCCGCTTAAGGGCTTCAAGAAAATTTTCTTCAGCGGGAAGACTTACATCGAACTGGCCAAGAACCTGATCAAGTTCGTTGTGATCTTCTGGGTGCTGTACGTGGCCATTCGCGACAACCTGCCCAACATCGTTCCCACGGCGGGCATGCGGCTCGACCAGACGGCGGCCATTGCTGCTCACCTGATGTCCACGATTCTCTTCCGGGTCGGGGTTGTATTCGTGCTGCTGGGCGCGGCGGACTACCTGATCCAGAAGAAGCTCTTCATGAAAGACATGATGATGAGCAAAGAGGACGTGAAGCAGGAGTACAAGGAACAGGAAGGCGATCCGCACGTCAAGCACATGCGCAAGCACCTCTTCCAGCAGATGATGCACGAGAGCGTTGCGCACAACGTGCCCAAGGCGACCGTAGTGGTAGCGAATCCTACCCACTTGGCGGTGGCTCTGCGTTATGACGAAGCACACATGCAAGCGCCGCAGGTCACGGCGAAAGGCCAGGATTCCATGGCTCTGCGCATTCTCGAGATTGCCAGGGAGAACAAGGTTCCAGTCGTTCACAACATCGGACTGGCGCATAGTCTGTTCGATCTCGAGATCGGGCTCGATATTCCGGAAGATTTGTACGAAGCGGTGGCTGAGGTCCTGAACTTTGTGTATCAGCTCGCCGCCGCGGAGGCATAGGTGCACGCGAGAAGAAGACGCGAGGGTCTATGGCGATGAGAGTCGATTACACGTTGCCCGCGCTGCAGCCGGAGAGTTTGTCCGAGCCGCAATCGGGGCAGGAGATGCAGCCCTCGTTCCGCGAGCAGCTTCGCGGACTTCAGGCGCAACTGCCGCTCGGATGGGAGCAGCAGTTGGGACTGGACGCACGGCCGTTTACCAGCGCGTATATCGGTCCGCCGCCGCAACCGCCGGCACTCACACGCAGCGATCCGGAGACGGAGCGCGCGCGCCGGCGCAGCATGTTGTCGCGGCATGAGTCCAGCGAGACGGCAAGCCAATCTGGCAGCTCGAACGGCCGCATGCCGGTGCAGCAGATGCTGCAGATGCTGGTTGAAATGCAGCAGATGGAAGATTCCATCGTGTCGCGCAGCGTAGGCGTAACCCGAGGTTGATATGCCAGAAATGGGCTGGACACCGGAGGAGATTTACCTGCTGGCCGATCGCGGCTATGCCCTCTACCGCCAGGGCCGCTACCAGGAAGCGGCGGTTATATTCGAGGGGTTAACCGTGCTCGATCCGCTGAACTCGTATTGCCGCACGGCGCTGGCCGCGCTGTGCCTGGCGCTGCGCGATCCGCAGCGCGCCGTGGACGAGCTTTCCTTTGTGCTGAATCTGAATCCCGCTGACCACGAGGCGCGGGCGCGGCGCTGCGAAGCATACTGCGAGCTGGGAAACTGGAGCGCCGCCAGCCAGGATTTGGCGGTCCTGCGACGCAACGGCGAGCGCAACCACGCCCAACGGCTTGCCTGGCGCCTGCAGGCCGCGCAAATGGCCAACTCTTAGCAACTTCCTACAGGCGCCTCCGATAACTCCAAATGAGTGGGGGTTCCACATTCAGAATGGCAAGGAGGTAACGCATGAGTGGTGCAATCGACAGTTTGACTAAGACCGTTGGCGATCTAGGCAACGTCGCCGGCGACGCTTTGAGCGGCAACTTCAACAAGGTGGGCAGTGACCTCGGCAAGACGGTTCAGGATGGACTGCCTCTCGCGATCGATGCCGGCGTCGCTATGTTCGCCCCTGAGGCTCTGGGCGCTATGGGCGGACTTGGCGGCCTGGGTGGCGCTGGCGGGCTGGGCGACATCAGCAGCATGCTGGGGAGCTTGAGTGGATTCGGCGGCGCATCGCCTGCAGGATCCCTGACGGGTTTTCCCAGTCCGTTCTCTCTGGGCAATTTGTTCCCTGGGGCTCTGCAAAATGCCTTTAGCTCCGCTCTGCCTGGGTTTGGCACCGGAGGAGGCACGGCCACCGGAGCGGGCACGGGCACCGGGGGAGAGAGCTGGTCTCAGATCCAGAACGACTTACAACAGGCGCAAGCCAGTGGCGATCCCATGCAAGTTGAGCAGGCGATGGAAAAGGCCCAGCAATATCAGGAGGCGGTGGAACTGAAAGGCGAAATCGCCAAGATGCAGCATCAGCTGAACGATGACCTAATCAAGTCAATCGCGTGAGGAGAAGATAACGATGGCAAATCCAAGACAGAATACGGCCCAGAGGCTGATCGCTGGCGAGCAATTGAGTGGCATTCTGGGAGTGTCGGACACGCAAATCCAATCGCTTGCGGCCCTTGCCTTCCAGATGTACCAGCAGGGCCAGATGAAGGCAGCGCAAACGTTGTTCCAGGGAGTCACAGCCCTGAACGACAAGTCCTATTACGGCTACGCCGGAATCGGAGCGGTCGCCCTGGCGAAAAGGCCGCCGGATCTCGCCACTGCGTACAAAAACCTTTCCAAGGCGGCGGAGCTGAATCCCAGCGATGCCTCCGTCCAGGCGAACCTGGGTGAGGTTCTTCTGCGGCAGGAGAAGATCGGCGAGGCAAAAGCCCACCTCGAAAAGGCCTTCCAACTCGATCCGGGGCACAACGACCCAGGCGCCAACCGCGCCCGGGCACTGGTTGGGGCCCTCAATGTAGTCGTGAAGGAAGTGGAGAAACGGATTCAGTCGCAGCAGACGAAGCAGGCCAAAGCAAGTTAAAAGTGGTATGCGCCGGATGACAACGCTTCTCGGAGCGGCGCATCCGGCGCCTTTGTCCGTAAAGGCTGCAAGCGATCGCTCTGGCCTCGGCGCCAGGCATTTTGCGTTACGTGCTTGTCGGCTTGTGTCTCGCGTTCCGGACTAAGTCATGATTCCAAAGCTTCAGGCACAAATCCTTGCCCTAAAAGAAGAAATTCTGAGAGGAAATCTCTCCGGCGTCCTGACCCGCTTTGCCGACCTGATTCTGGTCAGCCTGGTCGCGGTGATGATCGGGCTGATGATCGTCCCGCTGCCCACGTTCCTGCTCGACATATTTCTGACCATCAACATCACGGTGGCCGTCACCATCCTGATGGTCTCGATTTACATCTCCAGCCCGACGCAGATCGCGTCCTATCCCACACTGCTGCTGATCACAACCCTTTATCGCCTGTCGCTCGATATCTCAGCGACGCGTTTGATTCTGCTCAACGCCGACGCCGGCGAAGTGATCCGTTCCTTTGGCATGTTCGTGGTGAGCGGCAATTTCGTGGTCGGCGCCGTGATCTTCCTGATCATCACCCTGGTGCAGTTCATCGTGATCACCAAAGGCGCGGAACGTGTAGCCGAAGTCGCGGCGCGGTTCACGCTCGATGCTATGCCGGGCAAGCAGATGAGCATCGACGCCGATCTGCGCGCTGGCATTATCGACTTCCAGCAGGCGCGGGCCCGTCGCGAAGGGCTGGCGCGCGAGAGCCAGTTTTACGGCGCCATGGACGGCGCCATGAAGTTCGTCAAAGGCGACGCTATTGCCGGCATCGTCATCACGCTGATCAACATTGTGGGAGGGCTCATCATCGGCATCGCGATGAACAACATGCCGGCGATGGAAGCGGTGCAAACCTACTCCATCCTCACCATCGGCAACGGCCTGGTTTCGCAGATTCCCGCGCTGCTGATTTCCATCTCGGCCGGTATGGTGGTGACCCGCGTCGCCTCGGAAAACAAGGACGCCAACCTGGGCAAAGATGTAGCCAGCCAGATTCTCGGCCAGCCGAAGGCGATAGCGGTTGCCTCGGGATTGCTGACCGTGATGGCGATCATCCCTGGCCTGCCCAAGATTCCGTTTTTCATCCTGGCGGCTGTCACTGGATCGCTGGCTTATGGGCTGTTCCGCGCCGAAAAGATGCGCGCGGCGGCAGCAGAGCAGTCGCAGGCGGCAATCGCCGGCAAGGTCGAAAACCCGCAGCTTACCGTTGCGGTTCCGTTGGTGCTGGAGGCCAGCGAGGCTCTGACCAGCTATGTGGATGTTCAAACCGAGGGAGGTAAGAAGTTCTACGAACAGTTGCTGGCAGTTCGTAATGGCCTCTATTACGAACTAGGAGTCATCTTCCCCGCTATCCAGGTTAGGGGGAATTCTGCCGGGGAGCCGGGAAGTTATGCCGTCTGGGTCAACGAAGTGCCCATCGTCAGAGCTCAGATCCGCCTGGATTCGGTGTTGGTGAACGACACAGCAGCGAACATCGCC
>Ga0335076_10001798_pt1 | contig 20930 bp, 22 predicted proteins | sample Lox_Sample_25_FD_206717 | JGI IMG/M metagenome (GOLD analysis project Ga0335076, IMG submission 206717) | Soil microbial communities from Loxahatchee National Wildlife Refuge, Florida, United States - Lox_Sample_2.5 | ecosystem: Environmental > Terrestrial > Soil > Wetlands | place: USA...
CGGCACGACCGTGACGCTGTTCACGTCCGGCCCGTTCAAGGTCACGATGACATGCACCGACGACGGCTCGGAAACCTCGAGTGAAATCGATGCGAGCTCGACCGAGGGCCAGTCCGACCTCAATGGTCAGTTCGCCGACGCGGACGCGCCGACCGACACCGGCGTCGACCTCTTTGCGGAGGACGGCACGCCATCCTCGACGCCGGGCACGATCGCGCTGGTGGCGCCGAGCGGCGCATCCGTAATCGTCACCGGCATTGCCGGCGCGCAGAGCTTCGGCACCGGCTGCTGGGCCGACTTCACCGGAGTCCGCTAGGCCGGCTTGCCGGAATGCGCACGTTGCGGACGGCGATCCGGAGGGGCTCTTCGGACCGCCGTACCCGTTGCTAGAGTCGAATAAGTGACCGCGCTTGCCGACCTGCCCCTGATTGCTTCGGGCAAGGTCCGCGAGATCTACGAAGGGCACGACCGGACGTTGCTGATCGTCGCCTCGGACCGGATCTCGACCTACGACGTGGTGCATCCGACGCCAATTTCCGACAAAGGCGCGGTGCTCACAGGACTCTCCACTTTCTGGTTCGGGCGCACCGGCGAGATCGTGCCCAATCACATGATCTCGGTCTCCGACGGCGTGCCGGCGGAGGTGCGCGGGCGCGGCATGCTCGTCCGCCGGCTCGAGATGCTCCCGGTCGAATGCGTCGTCCGCGGCTACATCACCGGGTCCGGTTGGAAGGACTACCAACGGACCGGGACCGTCTCGGGCATCGAACTGCCTCCGGGCCTGCGCGAATCCGACCAGCTCCCCGAGCCGATCTACACCCCGTCGACGAAGGCCGAGGTCGGACACGACGAGGCGATCGACTTCGAGGGGACGGTGGGCCTCGTGGGCGACCGCGCGCTGGCCGAGCGGCTGCGGGACGTTTCGATCGCGGTGTACAGGGCGGCGGCGGAGCACGCCCGTGAGCGAGGGATCATCCTCGCCGACACCAAGTTCGAATTCGGCCTCGACGCCGACGGCGAGCTGATGCTCGGCGACGAGGTGTGCACCCCGGACTCGTCGCGCTTCTGGCCCGCCGACCAATACGAGCCCGGCCGGGGGCAGCCGAGCTTCGACAAGCAGTTCGTTCGCGACTGGGCGTCCTCGACCGGCTGGGACCGGAACCCGCCGGCGCCACCGATCCCCGACGACGTGGTGGCGCGCACTCGCGAGAAGTACGTGGAGGCGTACGAGCGGATCACCGGCGAGCCGTTCGACGCCTGGCTCAGCCGAACCCGATGAGAGCCAGGGTCCTCGTCAGGCCCAAGGCGGGGATCCTCGATCCGCAGGGCCAGGCGGTCGAGCGTGCGCTCCCGGCGCTCGGGTTCGAGGGCGTACGCAACGTCCACGTCGGACGGCTGATCGAACTCGACGTCGACGATCCCGACAAGCTTCCCGAGATGTGCGAGCGGCTCTTGACCAATCCGTTGATCGAGGACTACGAAATTGTGGGATCGCCTGGCGGCGATTCCATTGGGAGGTCGGCTGGCGCCGAACTCCCGGGGGAGAACGCGCGGTGAAGTTCGGGGTCGTCCGCTTTCCCGGTTCGTGCGATGACGTCGACGCTTTCCAGGCGGCCGCCCGGGTAGGGGATGTCGTGTTGTTGTGGCACGCCGACCGCGACCTCCAGGGCGTCGACGCTGTGATCGTCCCGGGCGGCTTCTCCTACGGCGACTACCTGCGCGCCGGCGCGATCGCCCGGTTCGCCCCCATCATGGCCGAGGTCGAGGAGTTCGCGCGCGAGGGCGGGCTCGTGCTCGGTATCTGCAACGGGTTTCAGGTGCTGTGCGAGGCAGGTCTGCTGCCCGGCGCGCTCTTGCCGAACACGTCGCTGAAGTTCATCTTCCGACAGGTGGAACTGGAGGTGGTGTGTGCTGACGGTCCATTCACCGGTGCGTGCGATGTCGGCGAGCGCCTCTCGATCCCGGTCAAGCACACGACCGGTCGCTACTACGCCCCCGACGAGCAGCTGGACCGGCTCGAGAGCGCCGGTCAGGTGCTGCTCCGGTACTCGCCTGGGCACAACCCGAACGGATCGCTGCGCGACATCGCCGGCGTCTGCAACGAGCGAGGCAACGTGTTCGGGTTGATGCCACACCCCGAGCACGCAATCGATCCCCTCGGCGGGTCGACCGACGGCCTGCGGATCTTCGAGTCCATCCGAGCGCATGTCGAGCAGCACGTCCTCGCTTGAGGACCGCCACCGGCAGCTCGGCCTGACCGACGGCGAGTACGCGCGGATCCTCGAGCGGCTCGGGCGCGCGCCGGGCGACGTCGAGCTGGCGATGCTGTCCCTGATGTGGTCGGAGCACTGCGGCTACAAGCACTCGCGCCGCCTGCTGCGCCGCCTGCCCAAGGACGGCTCGCACGTGCTGATGGGGCCGGGCGAGAACGCTGGCGCCGTCGACGTCGGTCGTGGGCTGGCGGTCGCGTTCAAGGTCGAGTCGCACAACCATCCAAGCGCCGTCGAGCCGTTCCAGGGTGCCGCCACCGGCGTCGGCGGAATCCTCCGCGACGTGTTCGCGGTCGGCGCCCGGCCGATTGCGGTGCTCGATTCGCTGCGCTTCGGCGAGCCCACGGCCTCCGAGCGCTCGCGCTATCTGCTGGATCGGGCGGTAGCGGGGATCGGGCACTACGGGAACTCAATCGGCGTCCCCACCGTGGGAGGCGAGATCTACTTCGAGGATAGCTACGAGCAGAACTGCCTGGTCAACGCGATGTGCCTCGGACTGGCTCCGCACGACCGGCTGATCCGCAGTGCCGCCGCCGGACCGGGCAACGTCGTGATCCTGCTCGGCGCGCTGACCGGCCGCGACGGGATCGGCGGCGCCTCGGTGCTCGCGAGCGCCGAGCTCGGCGAGGGTGACGAGGCCAAACGCCCGTCGGTTCAGATCGGCGACCCCTTCGCGGAGAAGAAGCTGCTCGAGTGCTGCCTCGACCTGCTCGACCGCGAGCTGCTGGTCTCGTTGCAGGACCTCGGGGCGGCGGGTTTGACGTCCGCCGCGTCGGAGATGGCGAGCAAGGGCGACGTCGGGCTGACGCTCGACCTGTGCCAGATCCCGCTGCGCGAGCCGGACATGGAGCCGTTCGAGATCATGGTCTCCGAGTCCCAGGAGCGGATGCTGTGCGTGGCCACGCCCGAACGCGTCGGCGAGGTGCTCGGTGTGTGCGAGCGGTGGGAGGTCCCGGCCACGACGATCGGGTGCGTGACCGAAGGGGGCAGCTTTCAGGTGCTTCATCGAGGGGTTGTCGTCGCCGACCTGCCGGTCAGCGTGCTCGTCGACGAGTGCCCGCTGTACGACCTCGAGCCTTCGCGTCCCGTCGCGGGGTTGTACGCGGCGCCGGATGCGGTGCTCACGGGGAGCGAGTCGCCGGCCGAGGCCCTGCTCGCGCTGCTGCGCTCGCCGAACGTCGCCTCCCGGCGCCCTGTATTCGAGCAGTACGACCCGATCGTCCAGTCGCGGACCGTGCGCCGTCCCGACGAGGCCGACGCCGCCGTGCTCGTGCTCCCGGATGGGTCGGCGATCGCGGTCGCGATCGACGGTAACGGACGCCGGGTCGCCTGCGATCCGCGTCGCGGCGCCGCGGAGGCCGTGTACGAATGCGCGGCGAACCTCGCGTGCGTCGGCGCGGAGCCGCTCGGCCTCACGAACTGCCTGAACTTCGGCAACCCGGAGAAGCCACACGTGGCGTGGCAGCTGATCGAGGCGGTCGAGGGCCTGGCCGAGGCATGTGAATCGCTCGGCATACCCGTCGTCGGCGGGAACGTGTCGCTCTACAACGAGGCGCCGACCGGGCCGATCTTCCCGACACCCGTCGTCGGCATCGTCGGGAAGCTTCCCGACGCGCGGCGCGCCGGCCGGCTTGGGTTCGCCCGCGAGGGCGATGCGATCGGGCTGCTCGGACCGTTCGAGCCCTCGCCAGTGGGCTCGGAGCTGTCGAAGCTGCTCGGTCTTCCGCCGGTTGGCGAGCTGCCGCCCGCGGACGCTGCGAGGATCCGGATCCTGCATCAGGGCGTCCGCGCGCGGGTCCGGTCGGGGGCGTTCCGGAGCGCCCACGACATCGCGGAGGGCGGCGTTGCGGTGGCCCTGGCCGAGTGTTGCGTCGCCGGCGGTCTGGGGGCGTCGGTGCGACTGCCGAGCGGTCTCGATCCGTTCGGCGAGGCGCCGGGGCGCGGGTTCATCGTGTCGGGTTCCGTCGAGGCCTTGGCCGGGTTTGTCGTGATCGGATCGGTGGGGGGCGACCGGCTCGCCATCGACGGCTTGCTCGACCTCGCAGTTTCCGAGCTGCGCGACGCGCGGGAGAGCGGACTGGCCGAATGGGTCTAGGTCCGCTGCTAGCCTTGACCTCAGGTTGGGCATGCCCCCTCCGGTGAACGACCATCGCGACGGACCTCGCGACGAGTGCGGTGTTTTCGGCATCTTTGCGCCGGGACATGACGTCGCCAACCTCGCGTACTTCGCGCTCTACGCGCTCCAGCACCGCGGCCAGGAATCGGCCGGAATCGCCACCGCGCCGCGCGGCGGCGGGATCATGGCGATCCGCGACCAGGGCCTAGTCGCCCAGGTGTTCGACGAGCATAAGCTCCGCTCGCTGGTCGGCGACCTGGCGATCGGCCACGTCCGCTACTCGACCACAGGCAAGTCGGCCTGGGAGAACACGCAGCCGATCGTCCGGGACGACCGCCGCACGCTGGCGCTCGCGCACAACGGCAACCTGATAAACGCCGTCGATCTGCACACGGAGCTGCGTGACCGCGGATTCTCGTTCAGCTCGACGTCGGACTCGGAGATCATCGCGGCGCTGCTCGCGACCCACCCGGCGGACCGGATCGAAGACGCGATCGCCGACGTGCTCCCGCGGCTGAGGGGCGCGTTCTCGACCGTCGTCCTGACCGAGGACTCGATCGTCGCCTTCCGCGACGCCCACGGGCTGCGTCCGCTGGTGCTCGGGATGATCGAGAACGAAGAGTCGGGGACGACCGCGTACTGCGTGGCGAGCGAATCGTGCGCGTTCGACCTGATCGGCGCCCGCTACCTGCGCGAGGTGCTGCCCGGCGAGGTGATCACGCTGACCGACGGCGGCGTGCAGACCCGCCTGGTCGCCGGCGCTGAGCGCCGCGCGTTCTGCGTGTTCGAGTACATCTACTTCGCGCGGCCCGACTCGAAGATGGCCGGCACCGTGCTCCAGGTTGCGCGCTCGCGGATGGGCGAGATCCTGTGGCGCGAGGCCCCGGTCGAGGCTGACCTCGTTATCCCGGTGCCCGACTCGGGCAACCCGGCGGCCCGCGGTCTCGCCCGTGCGGCGGGGCTGCCGCAGGACGACGGCTTCATCAAGAACCGCTACGTCGCCCGGACGTTCATCCAGCCCGGGCAGGAGCTCCGCAAGCACGGCCTGCGACTGAAGTTCAATCCGATGCCCGAGGTAGTCGAAGGCAAGCGCCTGATCGTCGTTGACGACTCGATCGTGCGAGGCAACACCACCCGCCAGATCGTGCAGATGCTCCGCGAGGCGGGCGCCGCCGAAATCCACCTCCGGGTCTCGGCGCCCCCGATCAAGCACCCGTGCCACTACGGGATCGACATGTCGAGCCGCGAGGAGATGATCGCCCACGGGCGGACCGTGGCCGAGATCGCCGACGAGCTCGGCGCGGACTCACTGCACTACCTCTCGCTCGAGGGCGTATACGAAGCCGTCGGCGTGTCGCGGGACGCGCACTGCGACGCCTGCTTCAGCGGCTCCTATCCGCTCGAGGGCACCGAGGACGCGCTCGGCAAATACGCGCTCGAGCTCCCGCTGGTCAGGGCCTAGTCGCTTTTCGCGCGACCGGGCAGCGCGGCTTCCCGGGGCCGTCGGGGGGCGCCGCTACAGTCGGGCGCCCGATGGATCCCGGTGACGCGCTGCGGAGGCTGTTCGGCTTCGAGCATTTCCGCCCCGGTCAGGCCGAGGCGGTCATGGCCGCGCTCGCTGATCGCGACGCGCTCGTGGTGATGCCGACCGGATCGGGAAAGTCGCTCTGCTACCAGTTGCCGGCGCTGATGCGAGACGACCTGACGCTCGTGGTCTCGCCGCTCGTCTCACTCATGCAAGACCAGGTTTCTGCGGTTCGTGCGGTGGCCCCAGGGCGAGTCGAGCTGGTCAACTCGCAGAGGGCCGGCGCCGCGAATTTCGAAGCGTTGTCACGGGTGGCCGAGGGGGAGGTACGCCTGTTGTACGTGGCGCCCGAGCGGTTCGCCTCGCCTCGGTTCGCCGAGGCGATCGCCAGGACCCGAGTCGGGCTGTTCGTGGTCGACGAGGCGCACTGCATCTCGCAGTGGGGTCACGACTTCCGGCCGGACTACTTCTTCCTGGCCGACGCGGCCCGCCGCGTCGGCGCCCGCGCGACGATCGGCCTCACCGCGACCGCGACGCCGGCGGTTGCCGACGACATCGCCCGGCGCCTGGCGCTGCGCGATCCAGTTCGCGTTAGGACCGGATTCGATCGCCCGAACCTGAGCTTCGCCGTCGTCCGCTGCGGGACCGGCGTAGACAAGCGCCGTCGTCTCGCGGCCGCGCTGGGCGAACCCGGTGCTCTCCCCGCGATCGTGTATGCCGGCACGCGCCGCGCGAGCGAGGAGCTGGCCGGCTTCCTCCGCCGAGCCCTGGGCGAGGAGGTGCTGGTCTACCACGCCGGGCTGCCGCGAGAGGTGAGGGCCGCCACCCAGCAGCGGTTCATGTCCGGCGAGGCGCCGGTGATCGTCGCGACCAACGCGTTCGGGATGGGAATCGACAAGGCGGACGTGCGGACCGTCTGCCACGCCACCGTGCCTGGATCGCTCGAGGCCTACTACCAGGAGGCCGGGCGGGCCGGGCGCGACGGCGCGCTCGCTCGCTGTCTTCTATTTGCCGAGCAGCGCGACAAGGGCCTCCACGTGTTCTTCATCCAGCGTTCGCGGCTCGACGCCGGCGTGTTCGAGCGGGTCGCTGAGCGGCTGCGGTGGGCGGGGCTCGACGGGCGCTACGACGTTGCCGTCGATTCGCTCGCGGCGGAGGTGGGATCGGGTGGCGACGCGGAGACCGTCCGGGCGGTCATCGGGCATCTGACCCGCGCCGGACTGGTGGCGCCGCTGCCGGCTCCACCCGATCGCGCCGCCGGGGCGGTGCTCGGCGAATGGGATCGCCGCGCGCTTGTGGCATGCCTCGGGTCCGCCCGTGACGCCGAGCGAGCGCGCTGGAGCCAGTACCGCTCGGTGTGGGCTTACGTGGACGGGACGAGCTGTCGGCGGGCGGCCCTGCTCGCATACTTCGGCGACCGCTCGAACGGGGCGCCATCGGTGGCCTGCTGCGACGCGTGCTCGCCGTCGGCGGCGCCGACACCTCCGGTCGCACGCGCCGCCGCCACCGAGAACGGCTCGATCGGCGGAGGGGATCTCGACGCCGCGATCCTCGACGTGGTCGTGTCGGCGGCGCCACCGGTGGGCCGCACGCGCGCGGTCGAGATCCTCCGGGGTGGACGCTCGAAGGTCATCGTCCAGCACGCCTACGATCGCCTCGCGGCCTACGGTGCGTTCGCCCATCTACGCTCGAGCGAGGTGCTCGGCCGAGTCGATCAGCTGCTGCAGGACGGGAAATTGCGCTCTACCGGAGGCAAGTTTCCGAAGCTCCGCGTGGCATGAACGTCGCGGTCCTGGCCTCGGGCGAAGGCACCAACCTCCAGGCACTGCTCGATCGGGCGCAGGGCCGCGACCGCGTCGAGATCGTCGCTGTGGCGTCGGACAAGCCGGGGGCGCGGGCGCTTGAGCGGGCTCGCCGGGCGGGGGTGGCGGTACGGGCGTTTCCGGCGGCGGAGTACACGCGGCGGGAGGAGCGGGACCGCGCGATGGCCGAGTGGTTGGTCGCGGAGGGAGTCGATCTGGTGGTGCTCGCGGGGTACATGCAGCTGCTCTCCGGCGAGTTCCTCTCGCGATTTGCCGCCGGGGTCGTCAACGTCCACCCGGCCCTCCTGCCCGCGTTTCCCGGGTTGCACGCCGTCGAGCAGGCGCTCGCCTACGGGGTGAAGGTGTTCGGGGTCACGGTGCACTTCGTCGACGGCGGGGTAGACACCGGACCGGTGATTCTGCAGCGCGCGATTGAGCTACCCGATGCGGCCGACCCCGATGCTGTGCTCGAGCGGCTGCATCCGATCGAGCACGAGCTGCTGCCCGAGGCGGTCAGGCTGATCGCGCGAGGAGCCGTCACGATCGACGCCGCGAATCCGCGCCGTGTCGTGATCGAGCGATAGAGTCGAGCCCACATGGAGCAGGGAACATCGCGTGCGAACCGGTTTGCTCCCGTCGCCTCCGAGGACGTACAGGTCGCTCGGGCCTTGCTGTCGGTGTCCGACAAGACCGGGCTGGTCGAGTTCGCGCGCGGCCTGGCCGAGCTTGGGATCGAGATCGTCTCGACCGGCGGCACCGCCCGGGAGCTGTCGGCCGCCGGGCTCGAGGTGCGCCAGATCTCCGACCTGACCGGCTTTCCCGAGATCATGGACGGCCGCGTCAAGACGCTCCACCCAAAGCTCTACAGCGGCCTGCTCGCGGTTCGCGACAACCCAGATCACATGCACGCCGCCGAGGACCACGAGGTCGAGTTCGTCGATCTCGTGTGCGTGAACCTGTACCCGTTCGAGCGGACCGCCGCCCGGCGCGGGGTGGCGGACGCCGAGGTGATCGAGAACATCGACATCGGCGGTCCATCGATGATCCGGGCGGCGGCCAAGAACTTCCAGTTCGTCGCGCCGGTGGTCAGCCCCGAGAGCTACGACGCGATCCTGGCCGAGCTGCGCGAGTTCGATCGCCGGCTGTCGCCGACCACGCGCGAATCGCTCGCCGCCGAGGCGTTTGCGTATACGGCCCGGTATGACACCGCGATCGCGCGCTGGTTCCAGGAGAAGGGCGCCGACTTCCCGGCGCTGATGGTTCGCGCGTTCGAGAAGGTCCTCGAGCTTCCATACGGCGAGAACCCGCACCAGCGCGCCGCCTACTACTCCCAGGTCGGTGCGCGGACCCACGTGCTTTCAATGATCTCCCAGCTCGGCGGCAAGGAGCTGTCCTTCAACAACCTGTTGGACCTGGACTCGGGCCGGTTGATCATCAGCGAATTCCAGATCCCGGCGTGCGCGATCATCAAGCACAACAACCCGTGCGGGGTGGCGGTCGGCAAGACCGCGCTCGAGGCCTACCAGAGGGCATTCGAATGCGACCCCCTGTCGGCCTACGGCGGCGTCATCTGCCTGAACCGCCGGGTCGACCGCGAGCTCGCCGAGGCGATCACCAACCAGTTCGTCGAGGTGCTGTTCGCCCGCGGCTATGACGAGGACGCACTCGAGGTGCTCGAGTCGAAGCGGAACCTGCGGATCCTCGACGACCGCGAGCGCCGCAACCCCGACATGATCGACCCCCACCTCCACCAGGTCGTCGGAGGCATGCTCGTCCAGGACCGCGACTACGACCTCGAGGAGCGCTCGGAGATGCAGGTCGTCTCGAAGCGCGCGCCGACCGAGGCGGAGTGGGGCGAGCTGTCCTTCGCGTGGAAGGTGTGCAAGCACGTCCGCTCCAACGCCATCGTCCTGTCCCGCGACCTCGCCACCGTCGGCATCGGCGCCGGTCAGATGAGCCGGGTCGACTCGGTGCGGCTCGCGATCGAGAAATCCCGCTCGTCGCTTGAGGGGTCGGTGCTCGCCTCCGACGCCTACTTCCCGTTCGCCGACGGTCCCCAGCTCGCGCTGAGTGCGGGGACGATCGCGATCATCCAGCCCGGAGGATCGGTCCGCGACCACGAGGTCGTCGAGGCCGTCGACGCCGCCGGCGCCGCGATGGTGTTCACCTCACGCCGCCACTTCCGCCACTAGCGTCTCGGAAGGACGCTCCGGTCGGGCTTCGCTCGGACTTCTGCGATCAAGTCCGCTATATGTCAATTCCAGCACCAAAGTCTTCGGGTGCTCGCCCCCGACGCGCCCGGTGCGCGATGATGGCGCCACGCCGCCGTAGCTCAGCTGGCAGAGCAGCGGACTTTTAATCCGAAGGTCCTGGGTTCGATCCCCAGCGGCGGCATGTTTTGTTTGTAGAGCGCCCAGTAATCGGGGCTTGCTTCGTTAAGGACGTTTCGGACAGGCGGGAACGTCTTGTGTGGCAGATATCTCCCCGGTTGGGCGCCCGATCTGATTGTGAGCGCCGCACGAAGGAGATGTGGGGCAAGAGGCTTGGTGGCGGGAAGGCCGGGCCTTCCCGCCACCTGTCAACGGCTTATCGTTGTGAGGCGGTCCCGAACACCCCGGGGTGTAGCCCCAGGTGCCGTGCGGCGCTCTGCAACTGATCGAGCTCCTTGACCTGGCGGGCGGTCAGTCCCGAGAGCCCTGGATCCGTGCCGAATGCGGCGGCCTGCTGAGACCGGCTCAACGCGGCGATGCCAAGCACATAGTGCCGCTCGGTTGGGGTCAGTGACTGTAGTGTCGACTGCGGCGTCAGATGGCTCGCCGGCGCCGGCTTGGTGGCGGCCGCGGTGGTGCTGACGCGACCGAGCTTGTGGGTGGTTGGGTCACGGAAATTCACGGCGGGACCTGCTGACCCGACCGCGGCAGGTGGCACATAAGGTCGTGCTTGGGTGCCGATCGCCGGGTGGGTGTTTGAGGCGTGGTTGGCGCCGCTGAGCGCGAGGATCAGGGCTGCCGCTCCGCCCGCGATGAGCGTGCCCAAAGCGAGCAGCCGGGTGCGGAATCGGGCCCTGCCGCGCTGAGTCTGGCGGCTGGCTTCTAGAGTAGACATCGTGTGCTCCTTTGTGGCGCCCCGGGTGACGGCCGGTTTGAATTGGTGGCCGAGCTCGACGCAGCCGCGCTGACCGCCGTTGGTCTTAGCTCGCCTGTGTGTGGTGAGGAGCCGCGAGGTGGAGCCGGTGATACACACGAGCTCTCTGTGGCGTTTGCGATTGCGCCGCTCGGGATGCTCCATGAAAGAAGCGACAGCGCTGCCGTCAGCCCAAGCCGGGAGCAGTGGCGATCAGGCGCGGATACCGAAAGCCGGCCAAGACGCGCAGGCGCGCCAGCGGATAGCCCGGCATCGCCTTCGCATTGACCCGCGTTTGCCACCCTGCAGAAGGCGCGAGACGGGCGGGTACTCAGCCCGGGTGTACACGCTGTAGAGTCATTCTCGGCGCATCGCAATGACGAACTTCCTGCGAAAGCTCATGTTCTGGCGGAAGTCGACCGACGACGAAGCATCGGGTCCGGTGCCTGGTGATGGAGCAAACGACGACGCGGCGGCGGCACAAGAGGAACTGGACCACGAGGCGAAGCGCAGAGAAGAGTACTTCGAGGAGCGCCGCCGCGATGACGAGTTCCTGCGCGGCGGCCGCAGCCGCGAGGAGGAGTACCTCCGGGAGCGCGACGAGGGCGAGTAGCGCATCGTCGGGCCTCGAGAGGATGCTCGAGCGCGATTACGCGGACCCGGTCGCTGGCGTGTTAGGCGCCGAGTTTGGCCGCGCCGGTGTATGACGCTCCACGCGGATCAGCTGCTAAGGACGTGGCCATAAAAATTCGCTCAGCGCTTGATCGAGCGAACGGTGGCTGGTGACCGGAAAGTACGTGGGGGCCCGGCGACCTTGCACACAATTGCGGCTCGATCAACAGCCAGTCGGGCAAACCCACTCGGCACCAGGTAAAACGAGGTCGGGCTCCGCTCCACATCGTCTAGCTCCTCGCACGGATTTGCATACAGCGCCAAGCACATCACCCAGCGTCCGCCGCAACAGGGAGCACGAAGCCGACCACCACCAAGCACAGGGCGACACATCCGGCCAACGCAATCCGATGGTGTCGCAATATCTCCGTCACGCCGCGATCATCAGGTCACTACCGCCCTCGCAACGGTGTCGCGCCCGCAAATGATCGATCAAAAGCGAAAGGGTCGGTCGAAGCCCGAACCGGCCGGGCTACGCCGAGTCACGACTGTGGCTCCCAGGAAACCTCGACGATGTAACCGTCCGGATCTCGGCACTTGACGCTCACGTAGTTGGGCTCGTCCCACTGCTCAACGAGCTCGATGCCATCGCCGACAAACCGATCGCGCATTGCCAGAACTGCCTCGCGGCCGGAGAGCCTCACTCCGAAATGCATCCACGACGGCTTGGCGATGGGCTGCGTACTCGGGCCCAGAGCGAGTGAGAAGCCAGCGCCGTTGTAGAGCATCAGCACGCCGTCGTCATAGCGCTTAGCGGGACGCGCCCCGAAGCCGAGGTACGTCTCGTAAAAGCGACGTGACCGTGCCTGATCGCTTACCGGAATCGCCAAGTGGTCCATTCGATCATCAAGGTACTCGTCGGGCCGGGCTTCTGGTTTCCCGTTGGGCTAAGAAGAGCAATAGCCGTGCTGCCGGCGACTTTGCCCGGCCTTCCGGCGAGGGTTCGTGCGCCCGTGAGACCGCGAGATTACGACGCCAAGCAGAGGGCTGTGTGAGCGCGAGGCGGCGGCGGTGAACGCACTCCGCCGACGACGTCACCCGTGGACACGTTCCCGGAGTACCGCCAGCCGTCCTCGCGTCACATACGGGCGAGCTGGAAGTTCAGTCCGTAGTGGGAATCTTCCTCGCCGGACCAATACTGGTGCTCGGCCTCGTACACCATTGCCCCAGGCACGTCCTGGCGCTTGCCGATCGGGGCGTGGGAAGTCGAGAGCTCCTGGTCGGTGCCGTACTCAACGTGCTCGAGCGCCGGGAGCTGGCCCGCGGGCGCGGTCAGATTCCACGCCTGGCGCGCGTTGAGCGTCATGAGGTCGATCGCGATCTGGTCGGCCGCAGCCCACGACGCCCAGACCAGGCCGACGACAAGGACGATCGCCGCGATCACAGCCAGCGCGATCAGGCCTTGGGTCACGGTCAACGAGACCATCTTGGCGATCGCCGCCGCGGTGCCCTCCAACGACAGCGCACCAGTCCAGACCTGGCCGAGGTAGTAGGCGAACGAGTCGCCGAAGTTCTTGAGCTGCTCGCGAGCGGCGGCCTCGGAATCGACCTCGAAGCCCACCAGTCCGGCGACGACGATACCGTGGCCGATCGCTCCGTTCCAGAGCGTCGCACTGAAGGCGCCCGGGTCCTCCCCGGAGTCCATGTCGTCCCATGGGTCCCGGGCGAACTCGATGTGGTCGAGCGGCCCGAGGGAAGCTGCGGCCGTTGTCGGTGCCGTCTTGAAGTTGACCACCCAGGCGTCCCACCAGATCTCATCGGAGCCCAAGCCATCGGTCTCCGAGTAACAGTGGCCATGATCGCTCCAGAGGTTGAAGCTGATGGTCGGGTCGGGATCGACTTGGAGGATCACCTTGTTGGATTCCAGCTGAGCTGCGACGCCGCCCGCGTACGTCGCGGAGGTCACGTTGTCGACGAGCACCGAAACGTCATACAGCCCGGGAGGCAGCGGCGTGCCGGGGCTCCCCGGATGCTCCTTCGGCACGGCGGCTAACGCGATATCGGAGACGGTCCAGTCGACGATTACGTGACCGGCCGCGTCGGTGATGGGCGTCTTCTGGTCGCCGAAGACCATCGCCGGCACGTCAGCGCGGACGCTGGGATCGGTCTGGTGCGCGAAGCGGACGGTGACCGAGGGGGTAATGAAGTTCACGCCCCGCAGGGCGATCGTGGCTCCCGGCTCGGTGACGGCGAACTGCATGCACTGGCCGTTGAGCGTGTAGTCCTCGCCGCCTTCACAGAAGTTCGGCAACAGTGACCCAGGTGGCGGCGGTGGCGGTGTCCGAGGCACGCAGGTGACGCTCATCGGGGCGGGAGGCGTCGAGTAGGTGCAGTCCCGCGCAATCTGCCATGGTTGATAGGGATAAGGTTGACCGCCGGGCTCGTCGCGGAAGCTGACCTTGCTGCCGAACTCCTGCACCGCGGCTGGGTCGGGCCTTATGGCGGTCAGCCACGGCCAAGGTCCGGAGAACGTTTGCGGCGCCCCGCTGCCGTTGGGCGGGACCGGCAGCGTGACGGTCCACAGGCGCACGAGGCCTGGACCCACTATGCCGTCAGAATTCGAGTAGAGGGTCTGGCCGAGGTACGACAGACCCTCGCCGACGATGGCCTCGATGATGTCGCCCGGATCCAGGCCGCGCTCGCCGGGCCTGGACAGGCGGTCATCGAACAGGCACTCGTGGAGACGTTTGGAGAGCTTGCGGTAGGCGTCAAAGCCGTTCTTGAGTGCGGCCTGCTGTTCTGTCGACAGCTTCTCGAGACTCGTGTAGAGCCCGGACTCATACTCGTTGCGAGCTTTCTCACCCGCGTCGAAACGATCAAACAGAGCCACCATCGCGGGCACGACAGCGTCCCGAAAGCCAAGTGTCCCGCAAAGGCAGCCGGCCTTTTGGCTCGGCCTGCGCTTCGGCTTGTGAATTTCGGGCAGCTCAAGCCCGGGCACTCGGCGCAGGATCTCTATGAGCTGCTCGCAGCAGTCCGTCCCGCGCTTGCTGCCGCAGTCTCCGGGCCGCTTGGGCTTCGCGGTCGGACCGAACGGAGGGGGCGTCATGCCGCCGCAGTTCGAGCATGGGCGCTGCGGATGCTGGTCCTCGCAAGCCTCGTGCTCGCGACGATCGGATGGACGCTCGTCAGGGAACACTGTCCCTCCTTTTCTCGCGTGGAGCGAGGTCGTCCGGCTGGCCCCCGACGACCCGCGACGATGGTAAGTATCCACCTAACGATGGTCCAATGCAAGCCACCCCGCAACGCACCGCACCGGGCATGAGCGGCTAGTAAGTTTGCAGTGAATGCATCGGTATCGGGCGCTGCTGGCCTTGCCGGGCGCCCGAGCGCCCATGCTGCTGTCGATCGCCGGCGCGGTCCCGATCGGCATGTTCGGTCTCAGCATCCTGCTGCTCGCGCGCGACGCGACCGGCTCGCTCGCTGATGCCGGCCGGATCCTCGGCGCCTTCAGCCTCGCGAGCGCGTTCGGATCGGTCGCGCAAGGGCGGCTGATGGACCGGCTCGGTCAGGGCCTTGTCCTGCGCGCGGTCGCGGCCTGCCATGTGCCGGCACTCGTCGTGCTGGTCCTCGCGGCGCACGAGCACGCGGAGGGCTGGCTGCTCGCGGTCATCGCGGCGTTCGGCGGCTCGACGGTCGCTCAGTTGCCGGCCCCGATGCGGTCGCTGTGGAGCATGCTCGCCGAGAACGACGAACAGCGCGAGACGGCCTACGCGATGGTGGCGATCGCGTTCGAGATCTCGGTCGTGACGGCGCCCGCAATCGTCGCGCTGATCGTCGCCGTCGCATCCCCGACCGCCGCGGTCCTGATCGCCGCGACGCTCGGCGCGAGCGCGGCCGTCGCGTTCTCGCTGACGTCCGCTTCGCGCCGCTGGCGCGGAATGCGCCACGAGGCCGGCTGGCTCGGTCCCCTCGCTGCGCCGGGCATGCGGACCGTGTGCGGCGTGCTTCTGATGTTCGGCATCGCGTTCGGAGTCGTCCAGGTCGCGGTGCCGGCGTTCACGCTCGAACGCGGCTCGGCGTCGGCGGGCGGCGTGCTGCTCGCCTGCCTGTCACTCGGGAGCCTGATCGGCGGCGTCGTGTACGGCGCGCGCAACTGGCCGGGTACGCTGCCGCCGCGACTCGCCGGCGTGATGCTCGGGCTCGGTACGGGTTACGCATTGCTCGCGCTCCCGAGCGACTACCTGCCGCTCGCGGTGCTGCTCGTGATCGCCGGCACGCTGCTCGCTCCCGCATCCGTGATCTGCTCGACGCTGCTCGACGACGTTGCGCCGTCGGGAACAGTGACCGAGGCTTACGCGGTGATGGTCACAGGGATCGTGGCCGGCATCGCGGCGGGCCAGGCACTCGGCGGCTCGATTATCGAGTCGGCGTCCTACGAGGCCTCGGTGCTCGTCGCGGGCGGCATCGCGGCGGGCGGCGCGATCTTGGTCGGCGTGCGCCGGCGGACACTGAGGGCGACGACCGCGACCGCGGTCGCGACGGCGCAGCGATCGTGATCACCTACCGCCAGAACGCTCGGCGGGTCTATCGCCAACCTTTGACGGCTCGGCCCAGGATCGGGCTCACCTCGGTCGTCAGTATTGGCGCCAGTGACGCCGCCGTGGCTTCGGTGGAGCCGACGCGATCCGTGGCGTGAAAGCAATCCCAGAAGCGAACCAGTCCGTCCTGGCCGTCGGCATCGAACATCTTTGCCGCGAGCCGCTGCCACCGATACTGGAACCACACGTAGTTCAACGGGCTCATTGGGTCATCCCCACCCGTGTAGTGGGCTTCGAACTCATCCAACGTGGTGTAGCCCTCGGCGCGCATCCGAGCGCCGAGCCGCCGGCTTCCCGCTCCGACGGTCGGGAGCACCTCGAGCGTGTTCAGACTCTCGGGCAGCTGGGTTGCGACGAAGGCGTGGAGGGCCAGATTGACAAAGATCTCGCTCAACCAGAAGGTCGGCAACCTCAGGTCTCCAAGCGTCTCAAACGCGTGACCGAGCTCGTGAATCGTGATGAGGTCGAAGAACGGCTGCAGGTCCAAGCCGGCTGCCCCGTCCGGGTATGCCGCGAGCAACCTCGCGTATCCGCGCGGTGACGCGTCGCGGAGATCGTGTGCGATTTCGGTCCAGAAGTCTCCGCCGCCGGCGGGCATCACCACGACGCCGGGACGGATCTCGCCGGGATCATCCCTGAAGAACGGCAGCCCGTACGGGCCGGTTCCCGGCCAGTCCGCCTCGTCGGCCACGACGATGGCGATGTCCGGCTCAACCGCTGAAAAAAGGCGACTGAAGTAGGTGTAGGCGGCAGCGGCGATATCGGCTGCGGCCCTCGTTCGCACCAGCGATCCGCCGCTGTAGCGGACCTCGAACGGATAGCCGTACAGGTGCGGGAGCCCGGATCCGACCGCCATCAGACGAAGCCTAGACGTCACGAGGACGCCGGAAGCTGGCGAGCGTCATCACCCGCGCTCCGCTCCGGCTTGCGGCAGCGGTCTCAAGGAACTGCCGGCCGGATGTTGGCGTTGAGGTGGAAGACGTTCTCAGGGTCGTAGCCACGTTCGCCCTCCACCGCGCAGCGCCCAGAACAGTTCATCGTATTCGCTCTCCGAAGCCCGCAGGACGCTGCCGTCTGCTGTGACGACTTCAGCGCCGACGAGATTGTCCGACGCCAGCCCGGCGAGGCGGCGCCGTTCGATCACCCCGTTCCAGATCGCAACAGCGTCATCGTATGCCGTCTCGCCGGGAAGCGAGACTCCGCCGCTGATCGCATCCCGCAGCGAACCCACATCGAAGTCGTTCATTCCACCCTCCGCCGTCGTCGTCTGTCCGCGCCGGCGCGCCCGCAGGCCAACGCTAACTGGATGCGCGGCCGACAGGTCCAGTGACGACGGGAGGTCGTGGGCACATAGCGACTGCCATAGACGTGCAAGCACCTAGGCAGGCGATGAGCGCGGCGTTAAGCTGACAACAGCTTCCAACCGCTAACACGAGGAGACGACGTGACCAGCGATCGCCATGGAACGCATCCGGGCCGCCCCTTCGGACGGACGGGCGGGGGGTTTGCCGAAGGTCAGGACAACCCTGAAGAGTTCAAGCCGGACAAAACCGTAGGAGGCTTCGCGACCGGGCAGGAAGACCTCGAAGACTTTCCCGAGGGCGCGCAGCTCGGCAGCTTCGCCAAGGGCCAGGAGGAGGAGGAGCACGTCGACGAGGGCACGTTTGGCAGAGTGGAGGACGAGGACGAGGGCGAGGACGAACCGGACGGATAATCCGACGCCAGATTCGAAGCGCAGGCGCTCGTCAGCTAGGAGTCGCCTGCGCTCGGCAATGTCGTCCTCAGTGGCTCCGGCCTGTCGTTAGGAGCGGCGAGATTCCGCTCGCGTCGCCCGCGCGGGGCGACTGTCGTGGAGTGTTGCGCGTCGGTGTGGCCGGAGCTCACGTCTGAGTCCGCATGATCAGAAGATGGCGCTCGCCATCAGGCCACTCGACGTGTCCACCTGGTCTGACTTCGCGGGGCTGGCCGAGGATCATCACGGTGTCTGGGACGGCTGCTGGTGCCTGGGCTTTCACGAGGAGGGCCGGCCGCACGGCTACACGCCCGAGCAGCGACGCGCTCTGAAGGAGACGCGTGTGCGGGAGGGGCGGGCGCACGCCGCGCTCGTGTTCGACGGTGAGCCGTGCATCGGGTGGTGCCAGTTCGGCCCGACCGAGGAGCTGCCCCGGATCAAGCATCAGAGGGCATATCGGGATGGACTTCGACAGCTTCCGGATTGGCGGATCACGTGCTTCTTCGTCGGACGGACTCATCGCCAACGAGGGGTTGCCGACGCGGCGCTCGCCGGCGCGTGGGCGGAGGTCGCCCGGCTCGGCGGCGGTACGTCGAGAGCTACCCCGAGGACACGAACGGCCGCAAGGTGTCGGGACCGTTTCTCCACAACGGCACTCTGGCGATGTTCGAGCGCCACGGCTTCACACCCAGCCGACGGATCGGCAAGCACCGATGGGTTGTCAGCCGGCGCGCCTGACGTTCAGGGCACCACAAAACGGATCATTGCTGGTGCATAACTGGTATGCAACGGGCTGTCCCGGGAGCCGGGTGTACGCTCGGCTCGTGTCCGTTGAGGGGCATTCGGTCGAGCGTCATCTCCGCGTCGATGCCAAAGGCTATGACGTTCAGATCCGGCGGTTCATTCCGCACTACGACGAGATGATCGCGACGGGCGTGGAGGTGCTCGCGGCGCTCGCTCCCGCCGATGCTCACGTCCTCGATCTCGGCGGCGGCACGGGTGCGCTCTCCTCTGCGGTGCTCCACGGGCTTCCGGGCGCGCGCGTCACGTTGCTTGACGTCGATCCCGACATGCTGGCCGAGGCGCGGCGGCGGCTAACCGACTTTGGTGACCGGGTCTCATTTCACCAAGCCAGCTTTCTCGATCCGCTCCCGGCGGCGGACGCGGTTGTCGCGTCCTTGTCGCTTCATCATGTCCACGATCTCAAGACCAAGACCGCGCTGTACCGGGCGATACGCGACGCACTGTCGCCGGGCGGGGTGCTCTTGAACCTCGACGCCGCGGTGTCCGACGGCACGCGACTGAACGGACTGGTGTTTGATCGGATGGCGGAACGGATGGGCGATCACGGGATCAGTGATGCGGAGGCGCGCGGGCATTTTGCATCCTGGGCCGAGGAGGACCGCTACTTTCCGTTGGACGCCGAGCTTGCTGCCCTGCGCCGGGCCGGGTTCGACGAGGTCGAATGCTTCTGGCGACGCGGGCTAAGCGCCGTGACCTGCGCGCTGAGCGCGAGCTGAGACAACTACGAGCGAGGTAGGATCGGACCGTGGAGCGAGCCGTGCACGACCGAGGTGGGTGGCCGACTGATGCGCCGATTGATCAGAGCGAGCATTCGCTTGCTGACTGGGAGGTGTTGACTGATGCGCTGGTGGGCGCGCTCGCTCGTCGAGGCGTGATGGGCGTCGATGAGCTTCGGCGCGGGATCGAGAGCATGCCGCCGGCGGAATACGAGCAAGCGTCGTACTACGAGCGATGGCTTTATTCGATCGAGACGATCTTGACCGAGAAGCGGGTGCTTGCTCCCGGCGAGATCGATCGAAGGCTGGCCGAGTGACCTTCTGCAACGGTCAGCGGGTGGTGGTCGCGGACCGGGCGCATCGCGGGCATCACCGCACGCCGGGGTACATCAAGGGCAAGATCGGCACCGTCGAGCGCGTTCATGCCTCGTTCAGGAACCCGGAGTCTCGGGCGTACGGCAACGACGGACTTCCCGAGCAGGCGCTGTATCTAGTCAGCTTCGCCCAGCAGGATGTGTGGCCGGAGTATCGAGGGCCCGCCCGTGACCGGCTCTTCGTGGATCTGTTTGAACATTGGCTCGAAGAGGCGCGATGAGCGAGCACCAACACGGTCATCCGCACACGCCGATCATGGACGGCGACGAGCCCGCCGCCGCGCGCCGGGCACGCGTCCTCGAAGAGCTCCTCGAGGCCAAGGGCGTGATCCGTCGCGAGGACGTGCGCCAGGGGATCGACTGGTTGGTCTCGCGAACGCCGGCCGACGGCGCACGGCTGGTCGCTCGTGCCTGGGCCGACCCCGAGTTCAAGGCCCGTCTGCTCGCTGACGCTCGTTCGGCGGCACTCGAACTCGGCCTCGATCCTGGACCATCGCCAGTCGTGGTCGCGGTCGAGAACACGGCAACGGTCCATCACGTGGTTGTGTGCACGCTGTGTTCGTGTTACCCGAGGGCGCTGCTCGGTCCTCCTCCGGACTGGTACAAGAGCCTTCCCTATCGATCGCGCGCGGTCTCCGACCCGCGCGGCGTGCTCAGCGAGTTCGGCGTCGAACTCGATGACGACATCGAAGTGCATGTGCTCGACTCGACTGCGGACGTCCGCTATCTCGTAATCCCAACACGCCCGATCGGCACCGAGGCGATGGGCGAAGCCGAGCTGGCAGCCCTGGTGACCCGCGACTCAATGATCGGGGTTGCCCAACCCGCCGCCTCCACGCTCGTATAGCCGGGCTCAGGTTCGCGCGTTGGCCGAGCGAGCGATGGTCAGAAACCAGTAGCCGCCCGCGAGGTTCAGCGCTCCAATAACGAGGAAGAACGCTGCCCATCCGTAGGCGTCGTACGCGAGGCACACGACGCCGGCGGCGGCCGCGACGCTGCCACCGGCAATGCGCCCGACGCCAAAGACGCGGAGGTGGCGGTACTCCCAGGGTGCGATCAGGAGTCGCGTGCCGCGTCGCGGCGGCGATAGCCACCACGCGCGCAGACCTCGTGCAGTGGTGTTGTCGTTGGGTGCGTTCATCGGGATGCCTCCTGTGGGATGTGGAGTCGATCATCCTCGCTGTATCAATATGATATCATGCTGATAGACGAATTGTCAACGGTGACGAGGGTCATCGACCCACCTCGTAACGGC
>Ga0335076_10001799_pt1 | contig 20923 bp, 33 predicted proteins | sample Lox_Sample_25_FD_206717 | JGI IMG/M metagenome (GOLD analysis project Ga0335076, IMG submission 206717) | Soil microbial communities from Loxahatchee National Wildlife Refuge, Florida, United States - Lox_Sample_2.5 | ecosystem: Environmental > Terrestrial > Soil > Wetlands | place: USA...
CGAATTCATCGAGGACGACGAACTCGTCGAGGTGACGCCGAAAGCCATCCGCCTGCGCAAGAAGCTGCTTACCGAGAGCGAGCGGAAGAAGGCGTCGCGGCAGGCGGCCTAGAACTTGACGGACGCCTGAAACAATCCACAAGGCACTGAGCCGGCTTGCGCCCGCGCATGGACTGACGCATGCTCCGCCGCGGCAAACTGGAGTTCGTCATGCCCCTCGTCACCCTCACCGTCCGCAGGCCCAGGACCGCTGCGTTCAAGGCCGCCGTGCTCGACGCGGTACATGCGGCGCTGGTCGCCTCGGGCGTGCCGGCCACCGACAAGTTCCAGCGCGTGCTCGAACTCGATGCGGACGACTTCCGCTTCGATCCGACCTACCCTGACGCCGCCACACCGCGCGGCGAGGACTTCGTTCTGATCGAGATCCTCTGGTCGGTCGGACGCAGCGTGAAGGTGAAGAAGAAGATGCTCGAGGACCTGATGGGCAGACTCAAAGGTGCCGGCCTCGACACCGAGCACGTGATGGTCTGCTTCAAGGAGACGACGTGGGAGAACTGGGCGTTCGCCGGCGGCCGGCTCCTCCACACCTGAGCATCGGAGCACGCGCATGAACGGTAGGAATTTGCTGCCGGGGCTGGTTTTTGCCGGCCTGATCGGCACGGCGCAGTCGGCGCTGGCGCAGGCGACGCCGCATCCGCCGATGCCGATCCATGAACCGGACATCGCGGAGATGCAGCGGCACATGGCGAACGGCGAGACCAGCGCGCACGCACTCGTGCAGGAGTATCTGGACCGCATCGCCGCGATCGACCGGTCGGGGCCGCAGCTCAACGCCATCATCGAGCTGAATCCGGACGCGCTCTCGATCGCAGACCGGCTGGACGCCGAACGCAAGGCCGGCAAGGTGCGCGGCCCGCTGCACGGCGTTCCAGTCCTGATCAAGGACAACATCGATACGGCAGACAAGATGCACACCACCGCCGGATCGCTCGCGCTGGCGAATTCGATCGCTGCGCGGGATTCGACGGTCGCCGCGAAGCTGCGCGCGGCCGGGGCGGTGATCATCGGCAAGACCAACCTGAGCGAATGGGCGAACTTCCGCTCGACGCATTCCACCAGCGGCTGGAGCGGGCGCGGCGGGCAGACGAAGAATCCGTACGCGCTCGACCGCAATCCCTGCGGCTCGAGTTCCGGTACCGGCGCCGCTGTGGCAGCCAATCTCGCTGCTGCCGGCATCGGCACGGAAACCGATGGCTCGATCGTCTGTCCGGCGGCCACGAACGGACTCGTCGGCATCAAGCCCACGCTAGGCCTCATAAGCCGCGCCGGCATCATTCCCATCGCGCACAGCCAGGACACCGCGGGACCCATGGCACGCAGCGTCGCGGACGCGGCCATCCTGCTGAATGCCATCGCCGGCGCAGACGCACGCGATGCGGCGAGCGCAGCGGCGGAAAAGCACCGCGCCGATTTCACGAAGTCGCTCGATGCAAGCGGGCTCAAGGGCGCGCGGCTCGGCGTGGTGCGCAAGCTCGCAGGCTTCAGCCCCGAGGTGGACGCGATTTTCGATGCGAACATCGCCGCGCTCAAGCAAGCAGGAGCCACGATCGTCGATCCCGTCGAACTGCCGAATCAGGGCAAGTACGACGACGCGGAGCTCGTCGTGCTCGAGTTCGAGTTCAAGCACGACCTTGGGATCTATCTCGCCGGTCTGCCGTCATCCGCGAAAGTACCGCGCTCGCTCCAGGACCTGATCGGCTTCAACGAGCGCGAACGCTCGCGCGAGATGCCATGGTTCGGCCAGGAATTGTTCGAGCAATCGGAAAGGCGCGGCGACCTCGCGGACAAGGACTACACCGAGGCGCTGGCGAAATCGAAGCAAATGGCCGGCGTCGATGGTATCGATGCGGCGCTGAAGAAGGACAGGCTGGATGCCCTGGTCGCGCCGACCGGCGGACCGGCGTGGACCACCGACTGGGTCAATGGCGATCACGTCGTGGGCGGCAGTTCGACACCGGCCGCGGTCGCGGGATATCCCGACATCACGGTTCCGGCCGGGTTCGTGCACGGCCTGCCGGTCGGATTGAGTTTCTTCGCCGGTGCCTGGAGCGATGCGGCCCTGATTCGCTACGCCTACGCGTTCGAGCAGGCCACACACGCGCGCCGCGCGCCACGATTTCCGGCCAGGATCGAGGATGAGGCCGCACGCTGACCAGCTGCCTCTCGCGTATTGACAGGCTGACGCGCGGCACCTAAAGTGCGCGCGCCTTCGGGTCGCCCGAGGCCTTTGATCCCCAAGGACCTGCCCCATGGACAGCTATCCAAGTACCCACACGCCATCCCGCACGAGCGGGCGAATCGCGTCTGTCTGATAGCTGACCGCGGCCCGCCTCGCTCCGTCCGGATTCGAGGTGAGCCATGAGACTGAACTTCTTCTTTGCCCTGTTCGACGCCGGCCGTCCCCGTGGCCTGCGCGACACGCATTGTCCGATCGCGCGCGCGATCATGCACGCAGCTGCAGCGGCCAACGACGATTGTCCTTGCAGGAAGCTCGAGTGCCGCTGGCTGCACGAGCCCGCAACCGGGAAGATTCAGGCCCGTTGGACGACACGCGACTGAAACCTGGCTGCAACACACTGTGTGGTCGGCCCCGCGCCGGCCGCAGGACTTCGCCAATGAAGCTTGAAACAACGACATTACGCACTTGCGCCGCCCTGTTGCTCGTCGCCGCCTGCGCGCCCGCGCGCGGCGCCGAGGACGAGCCGACGTATTTCCTGCCGCAGCTCCTCGGCGCCCAGTACACGCTCGTCGACCAGCATCAGGATCCGTTGCGTTCTCCTTACGAGGAGCCATTGAGCCTAGATGCAGAGGGCAGCACCGCGCGCTCGCACACCTTCGGCCTGTACCTCGGCGTGCCGCTCACGCGCAACCTGCAGTTCTACTTCGACGAGGAAATGTTCAAGGGCGAGGCCGTCAGCGGTGGCACCGGCCTTGGCGGCGGCGCCAATGGTGACGTGGTCCATGCCGGCTCGCAGAATCTCGGCAAACGCGCGTACGCCGCGCGCCACTTCGTGCGCTACCTGGTGCCGCTTGGCGACGCGGTTCATCCCGTGGAAGGCGCGCAGGACCAGCTCGCCGGCAGCGAACCCGATCGTCGTCTCGAGTTCAAGCTGGGCAAGATGGCCGTCAGCGACGACTTCGACAAGAGCGCCTACGCCAATTCCTCGCGCACGCAGTTCCTGAACGTCGCCCTGGTGAACAACGTCGCCTGGGACTTTGCCGCCGACACGCGCGGCTACACCAACGGCGCGATCATCGCCTACGTGGAGCCGACGTGGGCGCTGCGCTATGGGCTCTTCCAGATGCCGGCCGAGGCCAACGGCCAATCACTCGTGTGGCCGCTGACGCGGGCGCGCGGCGAACAGGCCGAACTGACCGTGCAACCGGCGCCAAACAGCTGGGTTCTGCGCGCACTGGTATTCCGCAACATCGCCAGCATGGGTGTCTATCGCGACGCGATCGCCATTGCGCAAGCCAACGGCACGGTTCCCGACATCCGCGCCGACGACAAGGACGGACGGCGCAAGTACGGCTATGGGCTGAACGGCGAGCTGCCGCTGGCTGACAACGGCAACACCGGACTGTTCGCCCGTGCGGGCCGGAACGACGGCCGCAACGAGTCGTTTGCTTTCACCGAGGTGGATCGCACACTGAGTGTCGGCGCACAGCTGAGTGGCGCGCACTGGGGTCGGCAGGAGGATCGCGCAGGTCTTGCGATCGCCGTGAATGCGTTGTCGCACGATCACCGCGACTATCTCGCGCTCGGCGGCAGCGGCTTCCTGCTCGGCGACGGCGCGCTAAATTACGCGCAGGAGCGCATCTTTGAGGCTTACTACCGCGTGCATGTGATCGCCCACGTCGACCTTAGTCCTGATTTTGAGTTCATCCGCGCGCCCGGCTACAACGCCGATCGCGGACCGGCGCGCTTCTTCGCGCTGCGTGCGCACCTCGAACTCTAGAGGAGCGTGAATAACCGTCGCGAGCGAAGGCAGATTGCGGCCCGCCGGAGCGCAGGAGGCGGAGTGTACAACTCAGTACATGAGCATTCCGAGCACCGCCGGCACGCGAGCTGCCGAGCGCAGCAGGTTATTCGGAAATGTGGCCGCGCTTGCGCACGATCAGCATCGCCAGCTCAAGCGACTGCTCGTAGTTCAGGCGCGGGTCGACCGTGGACTTGTAGGCGCGGGTGAGATCGCCCTCGGTCAGGTCGCGCGCGCCGCCCAGACACTCGGTGACGTTCTCGCCGGTGAGTTCCAGGTGCACACCGCCGAGACGAGTGCCGGCCGCGGCATGAATGTCGAAGGCGTGATCTAGCTCGGCGCGGATGTTGGCGAAACGCCGCGTCTTCACGCCATTCGCCAGTGTCTCGGTGTTGCCGTGCATCGGATCACAGCACCACAGCACGCGCCGGCCTTCGGCCTTCACCGCATTGAGCAGCGGCGGCAGTGCCGTCTCGATCCGGGTAGCACCCATGCGGTGGATGAGCGTCAGGCGCCCGGGCTCGTTGTCGGCATTCAGCACGTCGATGACGCGCAGCAGCTGCGCCGGCGTGGTCGACGGTCCGACCTTGAGGCCGACCGGGTTGCGGATCCCGCGGCAGTATTCGAGGTGCGCGCCGTCGAGCGTGGCCGTGCGCATGCCGATCCACGGGAAGTGCGTGGCCAGGTTGAACCAGCCCCACTGGCGCGGCACCTGGCGCGTCTGCGCCTGCTCGTAGTGCAGCAGCAGCGCCTCGTGCGACGTATAGAAATCCACTTTGCCGAAGCTGCCGATCGGACCGGCGAGCGTTTCCATGAAACGCACCGAGTTGCCGATCGCCTCGACCATGCGCCGGTACTCCTCCTGCAGCGGCGCGTGCTGTACCCAGTCCAGGTCCCAGTATTCCGGATGGTGCAGGTCGGCGAAGCCGCCGTCGATCAGCGAGCGGATGAAGTTGATCGTGAGTGCCGACTTGGAATGCCCTTCGATCAGTCGCCGCGGATCGGGCATGCGCGTCGCCGCCGTGAACTCGGCGCCGTTGACCAGGTCGCCGCGGTAGCTCGGCAGGGTGACGCCGTCGCGCGTCTCGGTATCGGTCGAGCGCGGCTTGGCGTACTGCCCGGCGAACCGCCCGACGCGCACGACCGGCAGCTGCAGGCCGTGGATCAGCACCACGCTCATCTGCAGCAGCACCTTCAGCCGATTGGTGATGAGGGATGAATTGCAGTCGGCGAAACTCTCGGCGCAGTCGCCACCCTGCAGCAGGAAGCAGCGGCCCTCGGCGGCGTCAGCCAGCTTGCGCTTGAGCGCAAGCACCTCCCACGACGTCACCAGCGGCGGCAACTCGCGCAGTTCGGCGAGCGCGCGTTCCAGCGCAGCCAGGTCGGGGTAGGCCGGCTGCTGTGAAACCGGCTTGCGCAGCCAGGAATCCGGCGACCAGTCCGCGGCTTCACGGACGGGGGTCAGGTTGCACGGGTCACCCTTCATTTCGGCCATCTATGTTGCAGTGCGGAAAGACATCATGCCACAGCCGAGGCGCACCGCAAGTGCGGCCTTATGGACGGCGCCGGAAGCCCATCCAGACCGAACCGGCTCCCATCAGGGCATAGCAGACCAGCGTCCAGAACGGCATGGAGAAGCCGAGAAAGGTCCACGTGACCTGAGCGCAGTCAGCCAGGCCAGTGAATGCCATCTTGAGGGTCTTGCTGAGCGGGAAATTCTCGATCATGTAGTTCCAGCCGGGGGCGCAGCCGGCAAACGGATCGGGCGGCTGATGCTGGATCCAGATGTGCCGCGCGGCAATGCCGGCCCCGACGGCGGCCGCCAGCAGCAGGAGCAATCCATAGACACGCCTTCCGCGCACACCGGGGTTGTGGATCGCGCCGGTCAGGAAGATCACTCCGAGCACGATGAAGGCGATGCGCTGGAAAATGCACAACGGACATGGCTCGATGCCGAGATCGAACTGGACATAAATCGCGAACGCATAGAGCGCCGCGCAGACCAGAAAGCCGGTCAGGCACTGCACTCGGAACGACCAGCGAAATGGATTCAGCATGCGATGTTCACCCGCCGAGGAGTCCAGTACAGACCACGACCGCCGCGGCGTGTTCCCGGCAGGACTCGAAAAGCAAACGGCCCCGGGATCGCCGAGGCCGTGTGTGGATCAAGCGCTGCGCGGAGCCTACTCCGCGGCCGATTCGGCTTCGGCACGCGGGCGGTCGACCAGTTCGACGTACGCCATCGGCGCGGCGTCGCCGGCGCGCGCTCCGCACTTCAGGATGCGCAGGTAGCCGCCCTTGCGCTCGCGGTAACGCGGGCCTAGTTCGACGAACAACTTGCCGACCGCGACCTTGTCGCGCAGGCGCGCGAAAGCGAGGCGCCGGTTGGCGACGCCGTCGGTCTTCGCCAGCGTGATGAGCGGCTCGGCGACGCGGCGCAGTTCCTTCGCTTTCGGCAGCGTGGTGCGGATCAGTTCGTGCTTGATCAGCGACGCCGCCATGTTGCGGAACATCGCCGTGCGGTGGCTGCTGGTGCGGCTGAAATTGCGGCCGGAATTCATGTGACGCATAAGTAATTCCTTCGTATAACTTTATAATTGTAGCTTCGTGCGGACGATTCCGCGCGAAGTGAACTCTTGGTTCGCGCCATCCTGGCGGCGGAAAATCCTGTCAAAAAACCGCGCGAGCGAGGGCAGATTGCCGGCCGCCGCAGCACAGGAAGCGCAGTGTACTCCTGGTACATGAGCATTCCGGGCAGCGCCGGCGCGCGAGTCGCCGGGCGCAGCAGCCTGTTCAGGGTTCAGTGCATTTGCATCCCATGTTGCAGGCCCGGCGGCGGCCAGTTCTCCAGCTTCATGCCGAGCGACAGTCCGCGCGCGCCGAGCACGTCCTTGATTTCGGTGAGCGATTTCTTGCCGAGGTTCGGCGTCTTCAGCAACTCCACTTCGGTGCGCTGCACGAGGTCGCCGATGTAGTAGATGCTCTCGGCCTTGAGGCAGTTGGCCGAACGCACGGTGAGCTCCAGATCGTCGATCGGACGCAGCAGCACCGGATCCACGGCGCTCTTCTCGGCCTTGGTATCGGCGCTCTCGCGGCGGGTGAAATCGCCGAACACGCTGAGCTGGTCCTGGAGGATCTCGGCGGCCTTGCGCACGGCTTCCTCGGCGTCGATGGCGCCGTTCGTCTCGATGTCGAGGATGAGCTTGTCGAGGTCGGTGCGCTGTTCGACGCGCGCATTGTCCACTTCGTACGCCACGCGACGCACCGGGCAGAACGAGGCGTCGAGCTGCAGGCGGCCGATCGGACGCGATTCCTCGTCCGGACGGCGGCGCGAGGTGGCCGGCTGGTAGCCGACACCGCGCGCGATCTTGATGCGCATGTTGAGCGCGATGTCCTTGGTCAGATGACAGATCACGTGGTCGGGATTGATGATCTCGACGTTGTGATCGACCTTGATGTCGCCGGCCGTGACCACGCCCTTGCCCTTTTTCGACAGGGTCAGGGTGGTCTCGTCCAGGTTGTGCATGCGGATGGCCACGTCCTTGAAGTTGAGCAGGACTTCGATGACGTCTTCCTGCAGGCCTTCCAGCGTCGTGTACTCGTGCAGCACGCCGTCGATTTCGATCTCGATGACGGCCGCGCCGGGGATCGACGACAGCAGGACGCGGCGCAGCGCGTTGCCCAGGGTGTGACCGAAACCGCGCTCGAGCGGCTCCACCACAACCTTGGCGCGATTCGCGCCGATGCGGTCCACATGCAGCCCGCGGGGGCGCAGGATGGTAGTAGGCGACTGTGCCATGAACTACGCTCTCCAATAAGGTAAGGGTGCCAAATTCGCTACGCCGATCCGCAGACCGGTTGATTCGGCGGGGCCGCGGAGGTGCGCGCGCACGCGCAGCACAACACCGCCACCACCCGCCGCAAAACGCTACTTGCTGTACAACTCGACGATCAGGCTTTCGTTGATGTCGCTCGGCAGGTCCGAACGCTCCGGCAACGCCTTCAGCGTGCCCGCGAACTTGTTCGCGTCGACTTCGATCCACGCCGGCGCCAAGTCCATCTCCTGCGACAGGGTCAGCGCTTCCTTGATGCGCAACTGGCCGCGCGACTTCTCCACCACCGCGATCTGGTCACCCGGCTTGACCTGATATGAGGGCAGGTTGACCTTTTTTCCATTGACCTCGATCGACTTGTGCGACACGAGCTGGCGCGCCTGCGCGCGCGTGACCGCGAAGCCCATCCGGTAGACGATGTTGTCGAGACGGCTCTCCAGCATGCGCAGCAGGTTCTCGCCGGTGTTGCCCTTCAGGCGCGACGCCTTGCTGTAGTAGTTGCTGAACTGGCGCTCGAGCAGGCCGTAGATGCGCTTGACCTTCTGCTTCTCGCGCAGCTGCACGGCGTAGTCGGACAGACGCGCCTTCTTGCCGCCGGCGCCGTGCTGGCCGGGCTTCTGCTCCAGCTTGCACTTGGAGTCGATCGCGCGCGCCGGGCTCTTGAGATTCAGATCGGCGCCTTCGCGACGCGACAGCTTCAGTTTGGGACCGAGATAACGTGCCATGGATTAGACCCTGCGGCGCTTGGGCGGACGGCAGCCGTTGTGCGGAATCGGCGTGACGTCGATGATGTTGGTGACCTTGATGCCGAGCGCGTTCAGGGAACGCACCGCGGACTCGCGGCCCGGGCCCGGGCCCTTGATGCGCACCTCGACCGTCTTCACGCCGCACTCCTGCGCCGCGCGACCGGCCTGTTCGGCGGCCACCTGGGCGGCGAACGGAGTCGACTTGCGCGAGCCGCGGAAGCCGGCGCCGCCGGACGTCGCCCACGACAGCGCGTTGCCCTGGCGATCGGTGATCGTCACGACGGTATTGTTGAACGAGGCCTGCACGTGCGCGATGGCGTCGGTGACGACGCGCTTGGCCTTCTTCTTGGTCTTGGCAACGACCGGTTTGTTCATGAGTCAGGGTTTCCGGGCAGTAAACGTGTAAATCAGTTCTTCTTGATCGCGCGGCGCGGACCCTTGCGGGTGCGGGCGTTCGTGCGCGTGCGCTGGCCGCGCACCGGCAGACCGCGGCGGTGACGCAGGCCGCGATAGGTGCCGAGATCGATCAGGCGCTTGATGCTGATGCCGACTTCGCGACGCAGGTCGCCTTCGACGACGAACTTCGCCACTTCCTGGCGCAACTTCTCGACTTCACCTTCGCTCAGGTTCTTGATCGGGGTGGCCGGATTGACGCCAGCGGCCGTGCACACCTTCTTCGACCGCGAACGGCCGATGCCGAAGATGCTCTGCAAGCCGATGACGACGTGCTTTTGTACCGGCAGGTTGACGCCTGCAATGCGTGCCATGTCACTCTTCTCCGATCAGACCAATTGCTGCAGTGAACCACTAATTATAGCTTGATTTTTCCTCGACTTGAAGCCCTTTGGCTTCGAGTCCCCGCCGACCAGAAAACCGGCCATGCGCGCCTCAACGCGGCCCGCCGCTGCGTCCATACCCCTTCAGGTTGGCCTTCTTCAGCAGGCTTTCGTACTGGTGAGACACCAGGTGCGCCTGGATCTGGGCAGTGAAATCCATGACCACGACGACCACGATGAGCAAGGACGTTCCACCGAAGTAGAACGGCACGTGCCAGCCCTGCTGCAGCATGGTGGGAACCAGGCAGACGCCCACCAGGTAGATGGAACCGGCACCGGTCAGGCGCGTCAGCACGGCGTCGATGTACTCGGCGGTCGCACGGCCGGGGCGGATGCCCGGAACCAGCGCGCCAGATTTCTTCAGGTTCTCCGCCGTCTCGTTCGAATTGAACACGAGCGCCGTGTAGAAAAACGCGAACACGATGATCAGTACCGCGTAGAGAATCTCGTACAGCGGCTCGCCGGGGCTCAGCGCCGCAGTGACCTGCTGCAGCCAGCGGATGTCGGCGCCGTTGCTGAACCACGACGAAGCCGTGGCCGGGAACAGGATCAGCGACGAGGCAAAGATGGCCGGGATGACGCCCGACATGTTGAGCTTGAGCGGCAGGTGCGAGCTCTGGTTCATGTACGCGCGCGCGCCGCCCTGGCGCCGCGCATAGTTGACCGTGATGCGGCGCTGGCCGCGCTCGACGAACACCACGACCGCGGTCACCAGCAGGACGAGCAGCAGGATCAGCAGCACGCGCAGCGGGCTCAACTCGCCTTCCTGCGACATCTGCAGTGTGCGCACGACGGCGCTCGGCAATCCGGCGACGATGCCGGCGAAGATGAGCAGCGAGATGCCGTTGCCGATGCCGCGCTCGGTGATCTGCTCACCGACCCACATCAGCAGCATCGTGCCGGCGGTCAGGCCGACCGTCGCGCTGAACACGAAGCCCGGGCCCGGCGCGTAGACGACATCGGGCTGGTGCTGCAGCATGGTCGCGATACCGAATGCCTGAAACGCGGCGAGGCCGACCGTGCCGAAGCGTGTGTACTGGGTCAGCTTGCGCCGCCCCGACTCGCCTTCCTTGCGCATCGCCTGCCAGGTCGGAAGGACCGAGGCGAACATCTGCACGATGATCGACGCCGAGATGTACGGCACCACGCCCAGCGCGAACAGCGAGAAGCGCTTGAGCGCACCGCCGGAGAACATGTTGAACATGTCCACCAGTCCGCCCTGACCCTCGATCAGCTTGGTCATCGCGTCGGAGTTCACGCCCGGCACGGGAATGAACGAGCCGAGACGGAACACGATCAGCGCGCCGATCACGAACAGGATGCGCTGCTTGAGCTCGGTCAGCTTGCCGAGTCCCGCGAGCATGTTGGCCTGGGGCGCCGCCACTCGGGTCACTCCACGCTGCCGCCGGCCGCCACGATCGCGGCGCGGGCGCCGGCGGTGACTGCCACGCCCTTGAGCTTCACCGCGCGCTTGATCTCGCCCTTCTTCACCACCTTGGCGCGGATGGCGCGCGTGGTGACGAGGCCGGCGTTCTGCAGGGCGGCGAAATCCACGACGTCGGCCTTGACCGAGTCGAGCTTGTACAGCAGCACTTCGGAGGTGTCGCGCGACAGTTTGGAACGGAAGCCGACTTTCGGCAGACGGCGCTGCATCGGCATCTGGCCGCCTTCGAAACCCGCTTTGACCTTGCCCTTGCCCGTGCGCGCGTACTGGCCCTTGTGGCCACGCCCGGCCGTCTTGCCGAGACCGGAACCGATGCCGCGGCCGACGCGGACGCGCACCTTGCGCGAACCCTTGGCTGGTTTGAGTGTGTTGAGACGCATGGAATGACTCCGCAGGTGGTGCGCTTACGCGCCTTCTTCAATACGCACGAGGTAGCTGATCTTGCTGACGAGGCCGCGAACCTGCGGCGAGTCCTTCAGCTCGCGCACGTCGTTCAGCTTGTTCAGGCCCAGCGCCTTCACGCTCAGCCGGTGCTTCCATGGGCAGTTGTTCATGCTCTTGTACAGACGCACGCGGACGGTGCCAGCCGTCTTGGTGCCCGCCTTGCTTGCCTTAGCCTTGGCCATAACCACCCACCTCGCTCACCTTCTTGCCGCGCTTGGCCGCGATGCGCTCCGGCGTCGCCATCGCCTGCAGGCCCTTGATCGTGGCGCGCACCAGGTTGATCGGATTGCGCGAACCGACGGCCTTGGCCAGCACGTTCTTCACGCCGACCACTTCCAGCACCGCGCGCATGGCGCCGCCGGCAATCACGCCGGTACCTTCCGATGCCGGCTGCATGTACACGCGCGCCGCGCCGTGGTTCGCCTTGACCGCATGCCACAGCGTGCCGTTGTTGAGCTTCACGCTGGTCATGCCGCGGCGTGCGCGTTCCATGGCCTTGGAGATCGCCACGGGCACTTCGCGCGCCTTGCCGTAACCGAAACCCACCTTGCCGTCGCCGTCGCCGACCACGGTCAGGGCGGTGAAACTCATCTGCCGGCCGCCCTTGACCGTCTTGGCCACGCGGTTGACGGCGATGAGTTTCTCCAGCATGCCATCGCTGTTTTCACGTTCGTTGGTTGACATTACCTTTTCACCTCTGCCGCCGATCGCTCGCCGGACTTCTGCTTGCGGCTTTGCCGCTTGGAGTTGTGGTTGTGCGCGATGCTCAGAACTTCAAACCCGCCTCGCGCGCGGCATCGGCCAGCGCGGCGATACGGCCGTGATACCGGAAACCGGAACGGTCAAACGCAACCTGCTCGACGCCGGCGGCCTTCGCCTTCTGCGCAATGGCCTTGCCGACCGCCGCAGCGGCGGCCTTGTTCTTGGTGCCCTTCAGACCCTTGGCCAGATCCTTCTGCACCGTCGAGGCGGCGGCGAGCACCTTGTCGCCTTCGGCCGAAATGACCTGGGCGTAGATGTGCTGGTCGCTGCGATGCACGGTCAGGCGCGGCACGCCGAGCTTGCGGATCTGGAGGCGCGTCGCCTTGGCGCGACGCAATCTTGCAACGTTCTTTTCCATCTCTGTTCTCCCGAAGCGGATCGGCGTTATTACGCCTTCTTGGCTTCCTTGAGGGTGATCTTCTCATCCGAATAACGCACGCCCTTGCCCTTGTAGGGTTCGGGCGGACGGAACGCACGGATCTTCGCCGCGACTTCGCCGACGCGCTGCTTGTCCGCGCCCGCGATCAGGATTTCGGTCTGGCTCGGCACCGTGATCGTGATGCCTTCCGGCGCCTTGAACACGATCGGATGCGAAAAGCCGAGCGTCAGGTTCAGATCCTTGCCCTGCAGGGCGGCGCGATAACCGACGCCGACCAGTTCGAGCTTGCGCTGATAGCCTTCGCTCACGCCCTTCACCATGTTGGCGATCAGCGCACGCGCCGTGCCCGCCAGCTTGGTGCTCGCGTTCTGCGACTTGAATTGGACAACCGCGCCCTGCACGCCGACCTCGACGCCAGCCGGCTGCGCCAGCTTCAGAGTGCCCTTCGGGCCCTTGATCGTGATCGTGTCCTTGGCGACGTTGCACTCCACCCCTTTGGGCAGCGCAACCGGCTTCTTGGCGACTCGTGACATGGTCTATCTCCGATTCTCTTAGGCGATCGTGCCGATCACTTCGCCGCCGACGCCCTTGGCGCGCGCCTGTGCGTCGGTCATGATCCCCGACGGCGTCGAGATGATCGCCACGCCGAGCCCGCCCATCACCTTCGGCAGCTTCTCCTTGCCGCGGTACACGCGCAGACCGGAACGGCTGACGCGATCGAGACGCTCGATCGCCGGACGGCCTTCGAAATACTTGAGGGCGATTTCCAGCACCGACTTGTTGTTCGTCGACTTGCTCACCTGGAAGTCGCGCACGAAGCCTTCGTCCTTCAGCAGCTTGACGATGGCAACCTTTACCTTGGATGCCGGCATGCTCACCGTGACCTTCGCCGCCGCCTGCGCGTTGCGAATGCGGTTAAACATGTCGGAAATGGGATCAGTCATGCTCATTGTTCGTTACCTTGCATCGATATCCAAAAAATTCGGGCGTCGGCGATCGGGGAAAAATCGTTCTGGCTGTTCCCGGATTCCGACTCGTTTCCTACCAGCTGGCCTTGCGCAGACCCGGCACGTCGCCGCGCATGGTCGCTTCGCGCAGCTTGTGCCGGCCGAGCGCGAACTTGCGGTACACGCCACGTGAACGCCCGGTCAGCTCGCAGCGGTTGCGCTGGCGCGTCGGGCTGGCGTCGCGCGGCAGCTTCTGCAGCTTCGTCTGCGCCGCCATCTTCTCGTCATACGACGACTTCGGGCTGAGCACGATCGCCTTCAGCTCCTTGCGCCGCGCCGCGTACTTCTTCACGAGCTTCGCGCGCTTCTTCTCGCGTTCCACCATGTTGGTCTTTGCCATAAACAACTCTCTCTTGTCAGTTAAGCCCGCCTGTTGCGTTTCGGGCAGGTTCGCGCACTTCCACAACCCTGCCCGGCTGCGCTCGGGCACCCCCTCAATTCAAGGGGGGCTGAATCATTTCTTCGACAACGACTTCGTCAATTCAATGCATCTTCAACCAGCCATCAGTTGCGGAACGGAAAGCTGAATGCTTCCAGCAGCGCCTTCGCTTCCTCGTCGCTGCGCGCCGTGGTCGTGATGGCGATGTCCATGCCGCGGATTGCGTCGACCTGGTCGAAGTCGATCTCGGGGAAGATGATCTGTTCCTTGATGCCCATGTTGTAGTTGCCGCGGCCGTCGAACGCGCGGCCGGAAATGCCGCGGAAGTCGCGCACGCGCGGCAGCGCGATGTTCACCAGGCGGTCGATGAACTCGTACATCTTCGTGCGGCGCAGGGTGACCTTGCAGCCGATCGGCCAGCCGTCGCGGATCTTGAACGTGGCGATGGACTTCTTCGACAGCGTCGACACCGACTTCTGTCCGGCGATCTTCGTCATGTCGGCGTTGGCGTTCTCAAGCACTTTCTTGTTCGCGGCGGCCTCACCCACGCCCATGTTGAGCGTGACCTTGACCAGACGCGGGACCTGCATGACGTTCTTGTAGCCGAACTTCTGCATCAGTTTCGGCACGATTTGCTCTTTGTATACTTTTTCCAAACGGGTCGTCATGGCATGCTCCTCAGGCGTCGACCACTTCGCCGGTGCTGCGGTAAACGCGCACCTTGCGGCCGTCGTCGAGCGTCTTGAAACCGACGCGCTCGCCCTTGCCGGTGACGCGGTTCAGCAGCATCACGTTGGAGGCGTCGATCGAGGCTTCGCGCTCGATGATGCCCCCCGGCTGGTTGGCCTGCGGGTTCGGCTTGGTGTGGCGCTTGACCAGGTTGATGTTCTGCACCACTACGCGGTTGTCCGCGACGCGCAGCACTTCACCCTTCTGGCCCTTGTATTTGCCGGTGATCACGATGACTTGATCACCTTTGCGTATACGATTCATAACGTTACCTTCTCTCTGTGAAGCGTGAGTCGTTATTGACTCCGACCTGCGGTGCCGCACTTCCACAACCCCGGCTGTCGCCGCTCCCCTGACTCAGGGGGCCCTCAAAGCACTTCGGGAGCGAGCGACACGATCTTCATGAAGCGCTCGCTGCGCAACTCGCGCGTGACCGGCCCGAAGATGCGCGTGCCGATCGGCTCGAGCTTGTTGTTGAGCAGCACGGCGGCATTGCCGTCGAAGCGGATCAGCGAACCGTCCGCGCGGCGCACGCCCTTCTTGGTGCGCACGACGACGGCGTCGTAGACCTCGCCCTTCTTCACCTTGCCGCGCGGGATCGCGTCGCGGATCGACACCTTGATGACGTCGCCGATGCCCGCGTAGCGGCGCTTGGAGCCGCCGAGCACCTTGATGCACATCAGTTCCCTGGCGCCGCTGTTGTCCGCCGCGGCCAACGTGGTCTGCATCTGGATCATGGTGAGTTTCTCCTTGCTTCCACGTTACTGCGCGGCGCGCGCGACGATCTCGACGACGCGCCAGTTCTTGGTCTTCGACAGCGGACGGCATTCGGTGATGCGCACGGTGTCGCCTTCCTTGCACTCGCCCTTCTCGTCGTGCGCGTGCACCTTGGTCGAGCGGCGCACGATCTTGCCGTACAGCGGGTGCGCGACCTGGCGCTCGAGCAGGACGGTGACCGTCTTCTGCATCTTGTTGCTGACCACGCGGCCCTCGACCGTGCGCTGCGCTTTGCTCTGTTCGTTCATTGGCCTGGCCCTTATTTCTTCGCGCCGGCCATCTGGCCGAGCAGCGTCTTGATCTGCGCGATCTCGCGGCGCACGCGCTTGAAGTGGTGCGTGTGAGTCTGTGCGCCCGCGCCCTTCTGCATACGCAGGTTGAACTGCTCGCAGTGCAGTTCGGCGAGTTGTGCGTTGAGGTCCTGGGCGGACTGCTTGCGTAGCTCTTTGAGTTCCATCACAGCACCGTGCGGTTCACGAATTGGGTCTGCACCGAGAGCTTGGCCGCGGCGAGGCGGAACGCTTCGCGCGCCTCGGTCTCGGAAACGCCCTCGATTTCATAGAGCATGCGCCCGGGCTGCACGACGGCCACCCAGTACTCGACGTTGCCCTTGCCGTTGCCCATGCGCACCTCGATCGGCTTCTTGCTGATCGGCTTGTCGGGGAACACGCGGATCCACAGCTTGCCGCCGCGCTTGACGAAGCGCGTGACGCAGCGGCGCGCGGCCTCGATCTGGCGTGCGGTCAGGTGGCCGTGCGTGGTCGCCTTCAGGCCGTACTCGCCGAAGCTGACCTTGGTCGCGACGTAGCTCAGGCCGCGGTTGCGCGACTTGTGCGTCTTGCGAAACTTGGTGCGGGTAGGTTGCAGCATGACTCGGGTTCCTTACTTCGCCTGCCGCGCTTCACGCGGCTCGCGGGGTTCGCGGCGTTCGCGCGCCGGAGCCGGCGTTTCGCGTGCCTCGTCTTTCGTTTCCTGGCCGGCGGCGTGCAGGTCGAACACTTCGCCCTTGTACACCCACACCTTCACGCCGATGACGCCGTAGGTCGTCTTCGCCTCGGCAAAGCCGTAGTCGATGTCGGCGCGCAGCGTGTGCAGCGGCACGCGGCCTTCGCGGTACCACTCCGAACGCGCGATCTCCGCGCCGTTGAGGCGACCGGCAACGTTGACCTTGATGCCGAGCGCACCCAGGCGCATGGCGTTGCCCACCGCGCGCTTCATCGCACGGCGGAACATGATGCGGCGCTCCAGCTGCTGCGCGATGGACTCGGCGACGAGCTGCGCGTCGATTTCGGGCTTGCGCACTTCCGACACGTTGATGTGCGCCGGAACGCCCATCATCTTGGTCACTTCCTTGCGCAGCTTCTCGATGTCCTCGCCCTTCTTGCCGATCACCACACCCGGACGCGCCGTGTGGATGGTGATGCGCGCGGTCTTGGCCGGACGCTCGATCTGGATGCGCGACACGCCTGCCTGCGCGAGCTTCTTGCGCAGCAGCTCGCGCACCTTGAGGTCCGCGGCCAGATACTGCGCGTACTCGCGCTTGTTGGCGTACCACTTGGAATTCCAGTCTTTGGAAATGCCGAGACGGATGCCGGTTGGATGAACTTTGTGACCCATCGTGAGTTTCCTTAGGAGCCAACGACCACGGTGATGTGGCTGGTACGCTTCAAGATGCGCGCGCCGCGACCCTTGGCACGCGCGTGCATGCGCTTCAGGCGCGGGCCCTCGTCCACGGTGATCGTGGCGACTTTCAGCTCGTCGACATCGGCGCCGAGGTTGTTCTCGGCGTTCGCCACCGCCGACAGCAGCACCTTCTTGACCAGATGCGCGGCGCGCTTGTCGCTGAAGGCGAGCAGATCGGTGGCGCGCCCTACCGGCATGCCGCGGACCTGGTCGGCGACCAGACGTGCCTTCTGCGGGGAAATGCGCACACCGCGCAGGATGGCTTTGGCCTGGGGCCCGGATGTTTGCGTGGCTTTGGCTTGCATCTTCGTATCCTCTTCAGTCCGGCTCGATCAGCCCGGCACTCTTATTTCTTGTCCGCGGCCGGAGCCGGAGCCGCAGCGGCCGGAGCCGAAGCACCTGCACCCGCAGACGGTGCGCCGCCCGTCGGCGCCACGACCTTCTTGTCGCCGGAGTGACCCTTGAACGTACGCGTCGCGGCGAACTCGCCGAGCTTGTGCCCGACCATGTTCTCGTTGACCAGCACCGGCACATGCGCCTTGCCGTTGTGCACGGCGATGGTCAGACCCACCATTTCGGGCAGGATCATCGAACGCCGCGACCAGGTCTTGATCGGACGCTTGTTGTTGCTGGAAACGGCGACTTCCACCTTCTTCAGCAGGTGCAGGTCGACGAACGGGCCCTTCTTCAGTGAACGTGCCATGTCGGAATACCTTATTTTCTATGTCGCGGGGCGCGACATCAGCCCCTGCGGTCGCGCACGATGAATTGACTGGTGCGCTTGTTCTTGCGCGTCTTGTAACCCTTGGCCGGCTGGCCCCACGGCGACACCGGGTGCGGATTGCCCTGCCCGGCGCGGCCCTCGCCGCCGCCGTGCGGGTGATCCACCGGATTCATCGCCGCGCCGCGCACCGTCGGGCGGATGCCGCGCCAGCGCTTTGCGCCGGCCTTGCCCAGCTTGCGCAGGTTGTGTTCGGAGTTGCCGACTTCGCCGATCGTCGCGCGGCAGTCGCTCGGCACCTTGCGCATCTCGCCGGAACGCAGGCGCAGCGTGGCGTAACCACCCTCGCGCGCGACGAGCTGTGCGGAAGCGCCGGCGCTGCGCGCGAGTTGCGCACCCTTGCCCGGCTTCATCTCGATGCAATGCACGGTCGCGCCGATCGGGATGTTGCGCAGGGGCAGCGTGTTGCCGGTCTTGATCGGCGCCTCGTGGCCGGCGATGAGCTGGTCGCCCACGCTGATGCCCTTCGGCGCGATGATGTAGCGACGCTCGCCGTCGACATAGCACAGCAACGCGATGTGCGCGGTGCGGTTCGGATCGTACTCCAGGCGCTCGACGCGGCAGGCGATGCCTTCCTTGTCGCGCTTGAAGTCGATGACGCGATAGTTCTGTTTGGAACCGCCGCCCTTGTGGCGCGTGGTGATGCGGCCGTAGTGGTTGCGTCCGCCGGTCTTGCCCTGCGGCTCGGTCAGCGGCGCGTACGGCGCACCCTTGTGCAGTCCCGGCGTGGACACGCGCACCATCGCGCGGCGTCCGGGAGAAGTTGGCTTGAGTGTAATCAGTGCCATGTTGATTCCTAGTCTCTATGAGCGGCCGGGCCGCCCATGATCGCCTCAGGGTTTTGCGGTTACGTCGATGGTCTGGCCTTCCTGCAGGCGCACATACGCCTTGCGCCAGCCCTGGCGACGGCCGGGACGGAAGCGGAACGACTTGACCTTGCCTTTCACATTCACCAGGTTGACCGACTCGACCTTGACGTTGAACAACGCCTCGACCGCGGCCTTGACCTTGCCCTTGTCCGCGTCCGCAGCAACCTCGAACACGTACTGGTTGTGCTCCTGCAGGCGGGCGCTCTTTTCCGACACATGCGGCGCACGCAGCACGCCGAGCAGGTGCTCGTTCTTGTTTTCGGTGCTCATGCCAGCCACTCCTCGATTTTCTTCACCGACTCGACCGTCATCAGCACGTTGTCGGCATCGACCAGGCTGACCGGGTCGAGCGCCGCCACGGCGAGCACCGCGATCTGCGGCAGGTTGCGTGCAGACAGATACAGGTTCTGATCGGCGCTCTCGGTCACGATCAGCGTGCGGCCCGATGCATCCTTGAGCTTCGCCAGCAGACCCTTCGTGCTCGGCTTGTCCACGCCGAACGATTCGACCACCTTCAGGCGGCCCTGCCGGTTGAGTTCCGAGAGGATCGACTGGAGTGCGCCACGGTACATCTTCTTGTTGACCTTCTGCGCGAAGCTGCGCGGACGCGCGGCGAACGTGCGGCCACCGCCAACGAAGATCGGAGCGCGATAGTCGCCGTGACGTGCACCGCCGCCCTTCTGCGCCTTGAATTTCTTGGTCGTGCCGGACAGATCCGACCGCGATTTCTGCGCCTTCGTGCCCGCGCGGCCGGCGTTGCGATACGCCACCACGACCTGGTGCACGAGACCTTCGGAGAACTCGCGGCCAAACACGGCTTCGGAGACCGACAGCGGCTTCTTCGCGCCTACGATTTGCAGTTCCATGGTGGTGCTCCTCAAGCCTTCGCCGCCGGACGGATGATCACGTTGCCGCCGGGTGCTCCGGGAACGGATCCGCGGATGGCGATCAGGTGACGCTCGGCATCGATCTTCACGACTTCCAGATTGATTGCCGAACGGCGCACATTGCCCATCTGGCCGGACATCTTCTTGCCGGGGAACACGCGGCCCGGCGTCTGGCGCTGGCCGATCGAGCCCGGGGCGCGATGCGACAGCGAGTTGCCGTGCGTGGCGTCGCCCATGGTGAAATGGTGACGCTTGATCGTGCCCTGGAAGCCCTTGCCCTTGGAGATGCCGGCAACGTCGACCATCTGGCCCGTCTTGAACACCTCGTCGGCCTTCAACTCGCCGCCCACGTTGTACTTGCCGATCTCCTTGGCATCGACGCGGAACTCCCACAGACCACGGCCGCCCTCGACCTTGGCCTTGGCGTAGTGCCCGGCCTGCGGCTTGTTCACCAGCGCCGCGCGCTTGTTGCCCGCGGTCACCTGCACGGCGTTGTAGCCGTCGCTCTCGGCGGTCTTCACCTGCGTGATGCGGTTCGGCGTCGCTTCGATCAGCGTCACCGGCACCGATTCACCGGCTTCGGTGAAGATGCGCGTCATGCCGCATTTTTTTCCAACCAGTCCGATACTCATCGTCGTCGTCTCAATAGAGCCCGCTATCAATACAGCCGGAGTCAATACAGTTTGATCTGCACGTCCACGCCGGCGGCGAGGTCGAGCTTCATCAGCGCATCCACGGTCTTGTCGTTCGGGTCGACAATGTCGAGCACGCGCTTGTGCGTACGCGTCTCGTACTGGTCACGCGCGTCCTTGTCGGCATGCGGCGACACCAGCACGGTGTAGCGCTCGATCTTGGTCGGCAGCGGAATGGGCCCGCGCACCTGCGCACCCGTGCGCTTGGCCGTCTCCACGATCTCGCTCGCGGAACGATCGATCAAACGGTGATCGAACGCCTTGAGCCTGATTCGAATTTTCTGGTCCGCCATTGCCGTATTCCTCAAAGAACGTTGCGTTTCTGACAGAGGCGACTTTTCATCGCCTCGCGGTAACCGTCGCTACTTGATGATCTTCGCCACGACGCCGGCGCCGACGGTGCGGCCGCCTTCGCGAATCGCGAAGCGCAGGCCCTCTTCCATCGCGATCGGGTGGATCAGGCTCACCACCATCTTGATGTTGTCGCCCGGCATGACCATCTCCACGCCCGCCGGCAGCTCCACACTGCCCGTCACGTCCGTCGTGCGGAAGTAGAACTGCGGCCGGTAACCCTTGAAAAACGGCGTGTGACGGCCGCCTTCCTCCTTCGACAGCACATACACCTCGGCCTCGAA
>Ga0335076_10001800_pt1 | contig 20913 bp, 20 predicted proteins | sample Lox_Sample_25_FD_206717 | JGI IMG/M metagenome (GOLD analysis project Ga0335076, IMG submission 206717) | Soil microbial communities from Loxahatchee National Wildlife Refuge, Florida, United States - Lox_Sample_2.5 | ecosystem: Environmental > Terrestrial > Soil > Wetlands | place: USA...
GCCGCTCCAGCAGCAGGCGACGGGCCAACTCCAACCGGCTGGTGACGTCCTGCACGGGGCGCCCGTGAAGGGCCGCGACGTGCGCATCGCTGGCCACACGGGAGAGGATCGTCCGGCCCTCCCAGTTTCCGGCGGCGGTCACGCCATACGCCGACTCGAACAGCGCGGCCAGACCGGGCTCCGCGCTCCGCGGCACCGACTCGGACCTCAGATCATCCGCAGGTCCGGCATCGGCCGCCGTCCCACCCAGCACCGTCGCGACCTCATCGAGAGTCCATACGTACGTCCGACCCTCGATCCCGTCGGTGTCGGCGTCCTGGCTGGTGGCGAACAATCCTTCCCCGGTGCGCATCTCTAGGGCCAGGTAGTCGAGTGTTGTCTCGACTACTGCCCTGTAGCGTTGCTCGCCCGTGAGCTGGTAGGCGTGGAGGTAGACCCGCGCCAGCTGCGCGTTGTCGTAGAGCATCTTCTCGAAATGCGGCACCAGCCAATCCGTGTCGGTCGCATACCGGTGAAAGCCGCCTCCGATCTGATCGTGGATGCCGCCGCCGGCCATGACGTCCAGGGCGCGAACGGCAGCCCGCAGCACCCGGTCGTCCGAGGCGGCGCGGGCCCGCCGCAACAGCAGGTCGATGACCGCCGGCTGCGGGAACCGCGGCGGCCCACCCCAGCCACCATGTTCGAAATCGAAGTCGGCCACCAGCCGCTCCACGGCTGTCGTTATGAGAGCAGCCCGCCGTTCGTTCACCCGCCCGCCCGGCAGTCGGACTACCTCAGGCTCGCCAACACTTCCGCCGGACGCTGTCGAACCTGCATCCTGGGGCCTGGTCTCGGATTCGTCTGGCCGGCCCATCGCGTGGCCCCGCAGCTCAGCGGTGAGTCGATCGGCCGCGGCCTCGACGTCGGCCCGGCGCTCCGCCCATGATGCGGCCACTGCCGCGAGGACCTGCCGGAACGACGGTATGCCGTATCGCGGATCTCGCGGGTAGTAAGTGCCCCCATAGAACGGTCGGCCATCGGGCGTCAGAAACAGGCTCATCGGCCAGCCTCCTCCACCGGTCATCGACTGGAGCGCCGCCATGTAGACCGCGTCGAGATCGGGCCGCTCCTCGCGGTCGACCTTTATCGAGACGAACCCGGCGTTCAGGATGTCCGCGGTTTCCGGGTCCTCGAACGACTCCCGCTCCATGACGTGGCACCAGTGGCATGCCGCATAGCCGATGGATAGGAAGATCGGCCGGTCGGCCCGCTTTGCTCGCGCGAGCGCCTCGGGGCCCCACGGGTACCAATCGACCGGGTTGTGGGCGTGCTGCAGCAGGTAGGGGCTGGTCTCGGCGGCAAGTCGGTTCGGCGTCTCGGACATCAGCCCGATCGTAATCGCAGGCGCGCCTGGACGATCCACAGGCCTTCGGCCAGGCCGCCCCGCGAGTCGGTCGGCCTTCACACCCGTCCTACGCCTGAACCGGCGGCCATCAGAGCTTGGGCTGCAGGGTTCGAATAGGCGTTTCCGCGGCGGCGTCTGACCGCAGGTTCGACACTGTAATAGACACGTTGCCGAAGAGGGCCTCCACTCCGGTTATGGCCGAGAACGCCTTGTCGCCGAGGCCGCTGATCTGCTTCGCACCGGTGCCATTGGCCGGCACGCGGGACGCCACGACGGTGGATCGGAAGTCCGATCGCGAGCTCATCGTTTCGCGAACCATCAACGGCCCGGCGCGAGTCGTGTTCGAGGCGTGGACCAGGCCCGAGCTGTTCAAGCGCTGGTGGACGCCGAAGTCGTTGCCGATCACCCTGCTTTCCTGCGAGATGGATGTTCGTGTCGGGGGCAGGTACCGACTGGTGTTCGGTTACAGGGCTCGACCATGGAGTTCTTCGGCCGGTACCTCGAGGTGACGCCGCACTCGCGTCTGGTCTGGACCAACGATGAAGGTGCTGGCGAGACGATTACAACGGTGACCCTCGAGGAAACGGACGGCAAGACGCTGCTGGCAGCGCACGATCTGTATCCCTCGAAGGAAGCTGACGTGCTCAGCCTGGCTCTGACGCCCTCGCAGTCGTCCGGTTCATGTGCAAGGCATGAGTCAAGTGGTCCTCCTCGGGCTGTTGACGCCCATCAGGAGGAGCCATGCGCCGGTCGTCGTGTACGCGATCGACGCGATGAGGGCGATCGAGGCCAGATAGATGCCGGCATCGAACCCGAGCGCCAGCGCCGTCGCGCCCACGGCCTGGGCCACGTACAAACCGTTGCCGATGAAGATGCGGTACGAGAGGAGACCTGCACGGCTTCGGCCCTGGCCTTGAGCCTTGACGATTCCGTAGTCATAGACGACCAGGCCGTAGAAGCTCACGGCGATCCAGCCGAGCCCGAGAACTTGGTCGGTCTGGCCCTGCACCAGCCCAAACGCGCAAAGGGCGAACGCAGCCATGTACCCGTTGAGCGTCCCGATAGCACGATACCTGTGGGTGGCGTCGTTCGCGATGGTCGTCAGGTTGATGGACAACGCTACGAACACCAAACCCGTCAGGGCCGCCGCCGCTCCGCCCACCATGACGAAGAAATCGTGCCACGTCTCGGGCGCGTACGTCGCGACCAACGCTATCGGTCCTCGACAAGGTCGACTGCTGCGTACTTCTCCCGCGCCGAGCTCCAGCCCTGCAGCTTCCCGAGAGCGATTTCGCTCTCGCTGCCGGGCTCGGCCGAATAGGTCACGAGCTCCTGACCGGGATCGGCCGGCAGCTCGAGGACCTCGTAGGAGAGCTTCAGCTCGCCCACGAGCGGGTGATGAAGGACCTTGGTGCCCGTGCGATGGAACCTCACGTCGTGGCCCGCCCAGAGCTGGCGGAACTCCTCGCTCCGCGTGGACAGCTCGCCGATGAGGTCCCTCAGCGCAAGATCGTCCGGGCTGCGACCCGCTTCGCCACGCAGTGCCGCGACGATGTCATGCGCGCTCGTTTCCCAGTCCCCGTAGAACTGCCTGGCTCTCGGGTCGAGGAACGCGAAGCGCGCCGAATTCACGGGCCTGATGGGCGATCGATACAGCTCGGAGTACAGCGCTTCGGCAAGCGGGTTGGCATACAGGATGTCGCTGCGCCGGTTCCGAATGAGCGCCGGCACCGTCGCCATCGCGTCCACAAGGCGCTTCACGCTGGGGCGGACTCGCTCGATGGCGGGGCTGCGCCTGCTCTGCCGGATCGCGCCCATGCTGGCCGTTCGGACGAGGTCGAATAGATGCTCGCGTTCGGCCTCGTCGAGCCGGAGAGCTCGCACGATTCCGTTGAGGACCTCCTCGGAGACCCCGCGCACGTTGCCGCGCTCCAGCCTCGTGTAGTACTCCGCGCTGATGCCCGCCAGGAGCGCGACTTCCTCGCGCCGCAGGCCGGAGACTTTGCGATTGGCGCCGTACACGGGAAGACCCGCTTCCCGCGGGCCGACTTTGGCCCGTCTCGACGTCAGGAACTCTCGGATTTCGGCCGTGTCACTCATGTCGCCTCCAAGGTACGCCGCTCGACGCAACAGGTGGGAGGTAATGGTGGTACCTGTCTCAACCTGGCCTCTCTCGTCCTCGAAGATGGTGCTTGGATAGTCGTCATATGGAGGACGACATGAAGACACGAACACTCGGCCGGGGTCTGGAAGTCTCGGCCCTCGGGCTCGGCTGTATGGGCATGACAGGGGCTTACGGCGCGGCCGTGGATCGCGGGCAGATGATCGAGCTGCTGCGCGCCGCCGTGGATCGCGGCGTGACGCTCTTCGACACGGCCGAGGCATACGGCCCTCTCAAGAACGAGGAGCTGCTTGGAGAGGCGCTCGCGCCCGTGCGCGACCGGGTCGTGATCGCGACGAAGTTCGGCTTCGACATCGACCCGGTGACGGGTCAGCGCGGTCCCGGCGTGAACAGCAAGCCGGCCCATGTTCGGGCGGCGGCCGAAGCCTCCCTTCGTCGCCTTGGCGTCGACACGATCGACCTTCTGTATCAGCATCGCGTCGATCCGAGCGTTCCGATCGAAGACGTTGCCGGGACGGTCCGCGACCTCATCGCCGAGGGCAAGGTTCGCCATTTCGGGATGTCGGAGGCCGCGGTGGCAACGATCCGGCGCGCCCATGCCGTCCAGCCGCTGACCGCAGTCCAGAGCGAGTATTCGCTGTGGTGGCGCGAGCCCGAAAGCGAGCTGCTGCCGACGCTCGACGAACTGGGGATCGGGTTCGTCCCGTTCAGCCCGCTCGGCGCAGGCTTCCTCACGGGCAAGATCGACCAGACGACGAAGTTCGACCAGAACGATTTCCGAGCCCACGTGCCGCGCTTCAGCCCGGAGGCGATGGAGGCGAACGTAGCGCTCGTCGATCTGGTCAAGTCGGTCGCAGAGCGCAAGCGCGCAACGCCCGCGCAGGTCGCCCTCGCCTGGCTGCTCGCGCAGAAGCCCTGGATCGTGCCGATCCCGGGAACGACCAAGCTGAACCGGCTCGAGGAGAACCTGGGCGCCGCGGACGTCGAGCTGACCCCCGACGAACTGCAGGACATGACCGAAGCCGCCTCGAAGATCCACCTCGAGGGCGCTCGCCTGCCGCAGGCCGCCCTCGACATGACCGGCCACTGAGACGGGCCCAAGGAGAACGACGATGAAGAAGCGAATACTCGGCCAGGGGCTCGAAGTCTCGGCCATCGGTCTCGGCTGCATGGGCATGAGCCAGAGCTACGGCGTCATCCCGGACAGAGCCGACATGATCCCCGTCCTTCGCGCCGCCGTGGATCGAGGCGTGACGTTCTTCGACACCGCGGAGATCTACGGGCCGTTCGTCAACGAGGAATTGGTAGGCGAGGCGCTCGCGCCGATCCGTTACCAGGTGGTGATCGCCACGAAGTTTGGGCTGCGGATGGAGAACGGCGAACAGGTGCAGGACAGCCGCCCCGAGGTCATCCTCCGGAGCGTCGAAGGCTCCCTTCGACGGCTCCGGACCGACCGCATCGACCTCTACTACCAGCACCGCGTCGATCCGAAGGTTCCGATCGAGGACGTCGCGGGCACGGTCAAGGACCTTATAGCTGCGGGCAAGGTCCGGCATTTCGGAATGTCGGAAGCGGGCGTCCAGACGATCCGGCGGGCGCATGCGGTCCAGCCGCTCACCGCGGTCCAGAGCGAGTATTCGCTGTGGTGGCGCCGGCCGGAGGAGGACCTCATCCCGACGCTCCAGGAGCTCGGGATCGGCTTTGTGCCGTTCAGTCCGCTGGGCAAGGGCTTCCTCACCGGCGCCATCGACGACAAGACGACGTTCACGCCCAACGACTTCCGCAACATCGTCCCCCGCTTCTCCGCCGAGGCCCGCAAGGCGAACCATGGTGTCGTCGATCTCGTCCGCTCCATCGCCGAGCGCAAGAAGGCCACGCCGGCCCAGGTTGCGCTCGCGTGGGTGCTCGCGCAGAAGCCCTGGATCGTGCCGATCCCCGGCAGCACCAAGCTCTCACGGATCCAGGAGAACATCGGGGCCGCGGAACTGGAACTGACCGACGCCGACCTCCGAGAGATCGAAGCGGCGGCCTCCAAGATCGAGATCCAGGGCGGCCGATACCCCGACGCCCTCGAAGCCCGGACCGGCCTGTAGGAACGGAGCCAACGATGAGTTCCGCGTGGACTTCCGACGAACTCGAACGCCTGGGCCGAGCCACGGAGCTGCGGCTCTCCTCGCGGCGGCACGACGGCAACCTGCGGCCCTTCGCCACTATCTGGGTTGTCCGAGTCGGCGACGAGCTCTTCGTTCGGTCGGCGCATGGCTGGAACAACGGCTGGTTCCAGCGGGCGCTGAAGTCAGGGCATGGACGGGTGCGCGCCGGCGGCATCGAGCGCGACGTCGCATTCGAGCAGCCCGCGCCGGACGTCGGCGGCGACATCACGGCCGCCTATCACGCCAAGTACGACCGCTATGGGCCTGCGATCGTCGGCACGGTGGTCTCGCCGGAAGCGGTGCGATCGACGCTGCGGCTGGCGCCTCGGGAGGCGTAGCTCCAACACACTTCGTTCACTTCAGCCACTCGCTGCGCCAAGCCACCTCTCGTGACCGTCGACCTCGCACTCGAGCCGAAGTGGGGACATTTCGGTCGGTGGTCCGGCTTGACTCCTCTCGCTCCGACCATTCGAGCAGGTGTTGCTACCCAATCTGTGAGTGGCTGCTCGGGAGACACCGGCCGAGGCTCGCCTGCCTATCATTGCCCGCATGCCCAACCCATCCGGCTTCACCATCTCTCGTGGCATCAACATCAGCCACTGGCTATCGCAGGATTTCGGATGGGCGCCCAGGGATGAGTTCCTCCGGCGCGACGACTTGAGCACGCTCGCTCGTCTCGGCTTCGACCACGTGCGCCTGCCCATCGACGAGAAGGAGCTGTGGCTGCCGGACGGCGCCCCGAACGAGGCCGAGTTCGGCCGCTTGCTCGAGGGGATCGGCTGGTGCCGCGCGAGCGGGCTTAGAGTGATCGTTGACCTTCACACGCTGCGGAGCCACCACTTCAACGCGGCGAACGAAGGCGGGCGCAACACGATCTGGACGGACGCCGCCGCACAGAACCGCTTTCTGGATCTGTGGCGGGAACTCTCCGCCCGCCTCAGCCATCTGCCAAATGGCGAAGTGGCCTACGAGTTCCTCAACGAACCCGTCGCGGAGGACGACGAGGATTGGAACGACCTGGTGCGCAAGGCTTACGAACTGCTACGCCGGCTGGAGCCGAACCGAGTTTGCGTCATCGGCTCCAATCGCTGTCAGCAGCCGGACTTCATGCGCACCCTCCAGGTCCCGGCGGGCGATCCCAATATCATCGTGAGCGTCCACAACTACGCGCCGCTGATGCTGACCCACTACTGCGCCTATTGGACGTCATTTCCTACCTTCGCGGGCGCGGTGCAGTACCCCGGGCCGACCGTCGTGGATCCATCCGAATGGGCCGCTTTGCGGACAGACGGGTCCGCGAAGCTTCTGGAGGAGACCGCCGACGCCACGGAGGATTGGGGGCCGGAACGCCTCCGCCGACTCTTCGCTCCGGCGATCGACAGGGCCGAGCAGCTCGGCCTCCAGCTCTACTGCGGCGAGTTCGGCTGTCTCCCCACGATAGACCGCGGCCAGCGGCTCGCCTATTACCGCGACGTCACGGCCGTCATGGCCGCGGCCGGCATGGCCTGGGCTGCCTGGGAGTGGAAGGGCGACTTCGGAATTCACACCTGGAAGGGCCCCGGCGAGCTGGACACCCCAATAGACGAGGAATTGGTGGAGGTGCTCGTCTCGCGCTAGGACTTGGGCTCCCGGTACCAAGCGCAGTAGTTCCTTCACAGCGATCCTCGTTTGGGGGCTGGAAGCGGGCAGAAAGGACTCCGCCGGACCGGCCGACCGGCCGACCGGCCGACTCGCTGACCGGAGAAGCTAAGAGATCCGGCTCGACCCGTTCGACGGAACCTTTGCGGACCTGCTTCTCACGCTGTGGCTTGGGCCCTGAGACGCGCGATGCGTTCGTTGCCCATCACGATCGGCCCTAGCGCGAACCGTGCCAGCAGGTACATCGCGAAGCTGAGCGAGGTCACAAAGACGCTCGCGGGCAGGTTGGTCAGGCAGGCTAGGGAGATGCCACCGAGGACCGCTATCAGCGCCATCGCGACGCTGTAGACCGCGGCAAGCCCAGGTCGCGCCGTAAGCCGCTCGGCGCTGGCGCCGGGTGCGATCAGCAGGGTCAGGATGAGAAGCACGCCTACGACCTGGACCGCCTCGGCCACTGCGACGGCCAGGATCAGCAGAAACGCGACGCCAAGGAACCGGACCGGAACGCCGCGCGCCTCGGCGACCTCGGGATCGACCGTGGCAAAGGTGAGCGGACGGTAGATGAAGCCCAGGGCGGCGAGCGTCACTATCCCAAGACCCACGAGCAGCTCCACGTCGCCGAAGCTCACGCCGGTGATGGTGCCGAAGAGAATCGCGTAGGCCTGGGTGCCGTACGCCTGGTACAACGTGAGGAACAACACGCCCAGGCCGAGCCCGAAGGCCATGACAACGCCCACCACCGCGTCGCGCTCGCGGACTCGGACGCCGAGCCCGCCGATGAACAGCGCGGTGGTCATGGTTCCGACAAGGAGACCCAGAAGTGGCGAAACCCCGATCAGGATCGCCCCCGCCGAGCCTGTGAAGCCAATCTCGGCGAGAGCGTGGACCGCGAAGGCCATGTTGCGTGCCACGACGAAGCGGCTCACCACGCCCGACACCACCGCGATGACCGAGCCGGCCTCGAGCGCGTTCTGGACGAAGCTGTAACCGAGCAAGTGAACGAACTGGTCGATCATCGGTGTACCTCGGCGATGTGCTCAGGTCCCTCGTCGATTGTTGGAAGGTGGTGCGGCTCCTCGATCTCGAAGCCTGCGTCGGCGGTGTCGCCCACGACCAGGACGCGTCCGTGGACGCGGAGCACATCCACGTGCGACTCGTACAGATCCGACAGCCGCTCCGAGGTGAGCACTTCGTCGGGCGTCCCGGCAGCCCAGCGTCCCCGGACCACGAAGAGGACGCGGTCGACGACCGGCAGGATCGGGTTGATGTCATGGGTCACGAACAGAACGGTTCGCCCGGTGTCCCGCTGCCAGGCTCCGACGAGTCCTGTGATCTCACGCTGGTGGCGCAGGTCGAGGTGCGCGAGGGGCTCGTCGCACAGCAGCAGACGCGGGTCGCCAACGAGGGCCTGGGCTATCCGGAGGCGCTGCTGTTCGCCACCGGAAAGCCTGCCGACGGGGGCGTCCGCGTACTCCTGCGCGTCCACGGACCGGACGACTTGCTCGACACGGCGCGACGCCGCCCGATCCGGCCGCCCGAAGCCCCAGCGGTGGCCGTCGAGGCCAAGCCGGACTAGGTCTCGGCCGCGCAGCGGCAGGTCCCGATCGAAGTTGTGCTGCTGGGGCACATAGCCGATGGCCGGGTTGCCGCGCTGGGCGGGTGAGCCGAGAACCTCTACCGTACCCGAGTCGAGCGGGGCAAGACCGAGCACGACCCGCAGGAGCGAAGTCTTGCCCGACCCGTTGGGCCCGATGATGGCAACGAAACTGCCCTCTTCAAACGCCACCGACAGCTCGCGCCAGACCTCGCGGCCTCCAAATGACAGGGTGGCGCGATCGAACTGGACCGCCGGGCGCTTCATCCGCTCAGGCTCCCATCGCGAGAGCCTGCTCGATCTCGTTCATCTGAGCGAGCTGCCAGCTCTGGTAGTTCGTGTAGGCAGGCGGCATCGTCTCGGCGACACCGACCACCGGGATGCCGTTCGACACCGCGAGATCGTGGATCTGCTGGGTGATCGGAGACACGACCTGGCTGTTGTAGAGGAGGACACGTACCTTGTGCCCGGTGAGCAGGTCTTGCTCGGCGGCTACGTCCGCAGGCGCCGGATCGGTTCCGTCCTCGATGGCCTTCTGGAAGCCCTCGGGCGTGAGGACTTGGAGTCCGACCGCTTTGGCGAGGTAGCCTGCGACAGGCTCGGTGAAGGCGACCGCTGCGCCGGAGTACTTGGCGCTCATCTCGGCAATCTTGTCGGTCAGCGGTTTCAGCGAGACGAGGAAGGCGTCCAGCCGAGCCTGGAAGTAGGGCGCGTTGGCCGGTTCGATCTTGGCCAGGGCGGCCTCAACCGAGGCTGCGACCTTGGGCATCGTGCCCGGGTCGTACCAGATGTGCGCGTTGGCGTCGTCCGAGAGCCCCAGGAGATTCTGGACGTTGATCACGACACGACCCGCCTTGGGCGAAGCGTCGAGCAGATGCTGCATGAAATCGTCGTACCCGATCCCGTTGACGATTACGACCTGCGCGTCCGCAACTGCGGCGGCCGCCTGGGGACTCGCCTCGTAGCTGTGCGGGTCGGTGTTTGGATCGCTGATCAAGCTGGTCGCGTTCACCCTGGACCCACCGATCTGGGCCAGCACGTCGGCGTAGAAGTTCTCGGTGCCGAGAACCGCGATGGGCGACCCGCCGACCGCTGGCGTGACCGCCGAGCTGGCTCCGGGCACGACCGGCGCGGCAGTGCCGCTCGGGCTAGGGCTGGCTGCCGAGGCGCACGCGGAGGCCGCGAGCAACGCGACCGCCCCTATGAGCCCCAGTCTCGCATCAAGTCGCAGATTAAGTCTCAACAGACGCGACAATTGAACATCCCTTTCGTGCTTTCGCAGTAGCTGGTTTGTCAGTTTGAGGAGGTCTGGCTCGCCTGGCAGGCAGGACAGATGCCGAAGAGTTCAAGGCGATGCGAGTCGACCCGGTAGCCCGTTCGCTCCTCGATCGCCTTGGCGATGGGGCCAATCCCGACGTCGCTGACCTCGGTGCTGCGCCCACACATCTCACAAACCAGATGGTGGTGATGGTGCGCCGGGTCGCACGTCACGTAGGCGTGGTCGCTTCGAACCAGGTGAACGCGCTCTACCAGGCGAAGAGCCTCGAAGATCTCGAGCGAGCGAAATACCGTGGCTCGGCCAACCCGTGGCTGGGCGCGGTATGCCTCGCCAACGAGATCGTCGGCCGTGAACCTGCCCTCGTGCGAGGCGACGATCTCAGCCATGGCGCGACGTGGCTTGGTGATCTGGTATCCGGCCCGATCGAGAGCTTGCAGAATGGCAGCGGCGTCACTCATGGCGGTGATGATACTGAGTCGCAGACGTGGTGTCAAGACAGGCGATACCGTCGATACGAGAGAATGGGATGTGACCGAGACCAATCAGCGACGGCTCGAGATCGACGCGATATCCAAACGCTACGGTGAGACCGTCGCCGTGGACGAGTTGAGCTTCGACGTGCTGGCCGGGGAGTTGTTCGGCTTCGTCGGCCGCAACGGCGCGGGCAAGACCACCACTATGCGGATCGTCCTGGGGGTCGTCGCGGCGGACCGCGGCGAGGTTCGCTGGGATGGCCGGCCGCTCGACTTCAAGACTCGGCGCCGCATCGGCTACATGCCCGAGGAGCGCGGCCTCTACCCCAAGATGCGCGTCGCGGAGCAGCTACGGTACCTTGGCGAACTCCACGTGATGACCCGACAGGCCGCGGCCGCGGCCGCACTCAACTGGCTGGAACGCTTCGACCTGGCCGAACGACGCAACGCCGAACTCCAGAGCTTGAGCCTGGGCAATCAGCAGCGGATACAGCTCGCCGCCGCACTCGTCTTCTCCCCCGAGGTGCTCGTTCTCGACGAGCCGTTCGCAGGTCTCGATCCTGTCGCGGTTGACGTCCTGACCGACGTGCTGCGCGAGCGAGCCAGGGCCGGCGTCGCGGTCATCTTCTCCAGCCACGAACTCGAGTTGGTCGAGCGCATCTGCGACCGGGTAGGGATCATCGACCACGGCCGCTTGGTCGCGATTGGTTCGGTGGACGACCTCCGTCGCGGCGGGCCTGAGCGGCTCTGGGTCGACGCGCCGGCGGCCGGCGAGGACTGGCTGCGGAACGTGCCCGGCGCGACGATCGTTCAGGAGCAAGGCTCCCGCCGCCTGGTCGAGCTCGCGCCGGACGGCAACGACCAGGACGTTCTCCAAGCCGCCCTCCGGACCGGGCCGGTCCGCGAGTTCCAGTCGGCCGAGCAAAGCCTTGTCGATATCTTCCGGGACGTCGCCGGAGGGGCGCGGCCGTGAGCTCACCGCTGCCGGACGACCACGCTTCGACCTGGCCGCGGAACATCTACCTCGTCGCGCGTCGAGAGATGCTCATCCGCCTGCGCTCGAGGGTCTTCATAGCCACGACGGTCGTGATGGTGGTCCTCGTCGCCGGAAGCGTCCTAGTCGCCTCGTACTTGCAAGAAGGCACGCCGAGCCAGCCCGCGGCAGTCAACGTCGGGTTCAGCGGCGGGTCGCAGGCCCTGGAGCCGTCGTTCAAGTCGGTCGCCGCGGCCCTCGGCGAAACCGTGAACGTCACGAGCCTTCCCGACGCGGCCACGGGAAAGTCACAGGTCGAGGCGGGCTCGCTTGATATGGCGGTAAGCGGTTCGGCCACGGCACCCACGGCCGTGGTAAGCAATAGCCTTCCCGGGATGGTCGAGATCGCGCTGGACGCCGCGGCCGAGGACGCCCGCATGGCGGCATTCGGCCTCACACCGGAGGCCATCACGTCGATCACGGCCGGAGTCCCGTTCGAGCCCGTGCAGCCCACCGGGTCGGCGAGCCCGCTGAACGAGGGCGCGTTCGTTGGCCTCGCCGTCGGACTCATCCTATTCACTGCGCTTGGGTCAGCCGGAAGCCAGGTGGCTCAGGGCGTGGTCGAAGAGAAGGCGACCCGGATCATGGAGATCCTGCTCGCGACCGTCCGGCCGAGCGAGCTGCTTGCGGGCAAGGTGCTCGGGATCGGCCTCGTCGCCCTCCTGCAGCTCGCCATGGAGGCAGCCGCGGCTCTCCTCACGAACGCGTTCGCCCATGTCGTCTCCATCCCAGCCCTGGGGATCGTCGAGGTCGGGCTCTATTTCTCCTGGTTCGTGCTCGGCTTCCTGCTGTATGCCGCAGCCCACGCCACGGTCGCGGCTCTCGTGTCGCGGCCGGAGCAGGTAGCCGGCGCGACGGCGCCGGTCACCATCGTGCTCCTCGGGTCCTTTGTTTGCTCGCTAAACCTCTTCCTGCGCATTCCCACGAGCCCGCTGACCACGGTGCTCTCGATCGTGCCGCCGCTAGCGCCTACCCTTATGCCGATGGGCATCGCCGAGGGCATTGCGGAGCCCTGGCAGGTGGGGGTCGCAATGGGGCTGACCATAGCCACCATCGCCGGCGAGTTCTGGCTCGCGGGTCGCATCTACGCCAACTCGGCTATACACACGGGCGCCCGGATGGGGTTCAGCGATGCGCTCACCGGAAGACAGTCGGACTGAAGGCGTGCACTTCTAACCATCCTGGGCTTGCGGACCGATCGACTTGGTTGTCGTTCTGGCCTGTACCGCTGACCGTGTCTGCTTACCCGGCCCGAAGCACCCACTGCTCCCTGCCAATCATCCGGCAGCCGAGCTACCCGGCGCCGCGATGACAGGCGGGGGCATTGGAGTGGATCATGCGCGAGTCCTCGCCTGTCCTACGCGTGGGGCGGCAATCAGAGCTTGGGCTGCAGGGTTCGAATGAGAGTTTCCGCGGCGGCGTCCGACTGCAGGTTCGACACCGTAATCGAGACGTTGCCAAAGAGGGCTTCCACTCCGGTTATGGCCGAGTACGCCTTGTCGCCGAGGCCGCTGATCTGCTTCGCACCGGCGCCATTGGCCTGCACGTTGGCGTCGTAGCCGGCGGCGGCATCGAGAGCCAGGACGCTGACACTGAGGCCGGACGTGCCGTCCGCACTGGAGTAGTTGCAGGCGTAGAGCTTGTACGAGAGGGTGTCATCTTCTTCGGCCTTGGTAATGGGTTCGCCCGTGATCGTTGCCACCGTGTCTGCGGGGAGCAGTGCGCAGACATTCACCGGGTGGCCGAGGCCATCTTCAACGGAACCTGCGCCACCGACGGGGGCGCTGATTGGGGTCGAGTTTGACGCGGGCCCGGACGAAGCGGAATTGGGGCTGGCGCCGCTGCCACCCGCGCAGGCCGCGAACGCGAAGGCCGCCACGGCCAGGACGATGGCGGCGTGGCTCGCCGGTCGGCGGTTGGATAGAAGCGACATTGGCGACGTGGTCATGATTTCCTCCTTGTCATTTCCGGGCCCGAGGGTCGGGTCCCTGTCTGTTTCCTTTGGGCCGCATGGCTAGACGTCGAGGGCGGCGCCAGCTCGGGCCTCTCCGATTCCCGCAGGTCGATGACCGGCACGATCCGATCGAACGGTTGACCAGCCCGTCGGTTGACCTCCTCGACCCATGCGGGATCGGAAGCCTCGAAGAGCGCGTACGCTGCCTCCTCGGCGGCGATGAAGGTCGTGCCGAGATAGCGCACGGCTCGGCCCTCCCGGCTCAGGGCCGCGGCTGCTCGGCGGAGCTCGACCTCGCCGCTCTCGACACGGTCGAGGGTTAACCCAGGCCAGTAACGCTCGGCGACATACCGATGGGCCGGGTTGGTATCGTGCTGGCGTGGCTTTCGCGGCATGGCCCCAGCGTGGACGGTGGGGCCGCAATATCTAAGCGGAGAACTACGCGATCTGACATGCGGCCGGAGCCGCGTCCCGCTATTAGGGGCGGGGGCGATCGGTTGGGTCGACAGGCGAAGGAGTCGGCCGCGCTCGGTCTCCGCGCGCCCCGTCGCGGGCCATCGCTCGTCCCAGTTCGGCGCGCGAGGCGACGCCCAGCTTGAGGTAGACGCGAGCGAGCACCCCTTCGACGGTGCGCGGACTCATGAACGCGACCGACGCGATCTCGCGACTCGTGCGTCCCTCTCCCGCCAGCCGCGCCACTGTTCGCTCCGTGTCGGTCAAGCCGTCCGGCGCGCGCGGGCGAAGGCCGATGCGACCGAGTTCGCTGCGGGCTCGGGCCGTCCAGGCCGGGGCCCGAAGCTCTTCGAAGGTCGCCAGGGCCGCGCTGAGATCGTCGTTGGCAAGGCCCTTCTCGCGTCGTCGGCGGCGGATCATGCCCCGCACGAGCAGGCTGCGGGCCGCCTCGAATCGGAGCCCAAGGGCGCTCAGGTCGTCATAAGAGCGAGTGCTGGCCTCCAGGGCCGTCTGGAGATCGCCCCCTGCCGCAGCCAGCAGCCCGCGGCCCCGGGCGACGAAGGCCAGCGCCCGTCGGCGGCTCGCCGGCCTGGCCCGCGCCTCGATCTCGTCGCCAAGGGCGCATGCCCGGTCAAGTTGTCCGAGGTCGATGAGTGCCTCGAGCTGGTCGCCCTGGTACCGCGTCAGCGCGGGATCGCCCAGATGCGCGCGGCTGAACCAGCCATCCAACTCGCGAAAGCGCGCCTCCGCCTCCGCGGCGTCGCCGAGGGCGAGCGCCAGAGCGCCACGGTTCCCCGCCACGATACCGGCCACGAACGGTTCGCCGGTACGCGTCGCGAACCGCTCCGCCTCGTCGAGATGGCGCGTTGCCTCACCCGCATCGCCCCTGGCGGCGGCTACGGCGCCAAGCTGGATAGTGGCCATGATCCGATCTCGTTCGCGATCGTTCCGCTCGGCGATCGCCATTGCCTCGGCCGCATGCCCGGCGAGCTCATCCCAGCGCCCGACCCGCAGATCGATCTGGGCAAGCTCGATCGAGAACTGCGCCAGTGAGCTCTCGTCGCCCATCGCCAATGCCACCTGGCGCAGGCGCTCATACGCGCTGTGCGCACTCTCGAAGTCGTCGCCCATGTAGCGCAGCCAGGCGCGGTTAGCCTCCGCCCAGTCGATGACTCGCTCGGGCGGATCGGACGCCTCGAGTGTGACCGCTTCGTCTAGCAGGGCCCAGGGAACGGCGAGGCCAAGACGGGCCTCGGCAAGCGCTACGGCCACCAGTGCGCCAGCGCGTAGTGGCGGCGGGCCGTCGTCAAGCAGTGTCAGCGCCGCGCGGGCGTGTTCGAGTTGCTCGGCGGCGTCGGGCGTGACCATCGACCACGCGAGCTCGACCGCCGCACGCACCCGAACATCGCCATCTGCCTCTTCAGCGGCGGCCTGGCATGCCGCCACGGCCGCCGCAGGCCCATCAACCTGGACGACGAGCCGGGCCAGGTCCGCGAGCGCACCGGCTCGGCCGGGACCGCGCGGGGCCTCGGCTACCGTCTGTCTCAAGAGCGATCGTGCACGCGTGCTGTCACCGCTCCGGGCCACGAGCCGGGCGAGTTCGACACGTCGTCCGGTCAGTGCCTCCGCCGCAACCGGCGGCGTCGAGCGACAGGCAAGTTCGAGCAACTCGGCGGCGACCTCGGGAGCTCCGCGACCACGGGCGTCGCGCGCAGCGCTCTCGAGCACTTCGGCAACCTTGGTGTCCGGACCCGTCGCTGCCAGGGCAAGGTGTCGAGCCCGCTCCTCGGGATCGTCGGCGGCGTTCGCTAGTGCGCGATGGGCCGCCCGTCGGTCGTCCGACGCGGCGATACCTGCTGCTTCGGCCCGAAGAAGTGGGTGGGCGAAAGTGATCGTTGGCATTCGCTCGCAGATGATGGACGGGTCGTCGGGCAGCCGGATGGGCCAGTGCAGAGCGTCGCCCACGGCGCTAAGGAGCGCAAGAGTCGGTCTGGTAGCCAAGGCGGCAAGCAGCAGCGTTCGTCGTACCTCGGTTGGCAGATCCCGAATCCGGTCACCCAGCGCTCTGGCGAGTTCCCGGCTGACGGGCGCCGGCTCACCCGGCTGCAGCGGCCTCCCCGACTCGAGGATCGTCCGTCCGATCTCGAGAGCAAAGAGTGGATTGCCACCGGACCACTCGGCGATACGCAGCAGCGCCGGCCGCGGAAACGCATGACCCAACCGCATCCGCAGAAGCTGGAAGAGCGTGCCCACGCTGAGCGGGCCGATGGCGAGACGCCGCAGCCTCCTCGAGTCGAGTGCGCGCTCCAGACCCAGCGGCGTCGGCTCGTCGGCGTCGCCCCGAAGGCCCGCCAGGATGCCGATTGGGAGCCCGTCGCATCGCCGCACCGTGTAGGCCAGGGCCGACCGTGTCGCGGCGTCCAGCCACTGGACGTCGTCGACGGCAACCAGCACGGCGCCTCTCTCCCCTAGCCGGCGGACGATCCCGAGCAGAGCCGCGGCCACCGTGCCAGGCGCGATTGATCCGTGTGCCGGCGCCGCTCCCGAACGGGCGACCTCGAGCGCCGTACGCTGGGGCTCCGGGAGGTCGGCGACTGCCGCAGGGTCGATGTCGCGGAGGAGGTCTACCAGCGCTGCGTGCGCCAGCTCCCCCTCCGCCTGCGCCGGGGCCGCGCGTAGGATCTGCCAGCTGCGCTCTGCAGCTCGGTCTGCGGCCGTACGCATGAGGATCGTCTTGCCGATGCCAGCGTCGCCGACCAGGATCAGTGCTGCCGGTGACGAGCCTTGCTCGACAGCCGACAAGAAACCGTCGATCGCGTCCAGATCGGCTTCGCGACCGAGCGGCCTTTGGGCCAAAGCGGGTGCGTACGCCCCAGGCGCAGGAGTCGTTTCGCCCGAGGATGTCCTGTCCATGGGTTGAGGCTAGCCGACTACCTACCCGATGTCGTCGGACATGATTCCAATGGTCTGGCTGGCGGATCGCCAAACAGACCAAGGACCTCAAGAACCGTTGCGTCGCGTTCGCCTCTGGGCTACAGACCAACCAGCAGGCCGCCTCGCCGATGCGCGCCCTTCGGCCTGTCCTGAAGCGCGGTGCACTTCGAGCGCATCGTCCAGTTGCACGTACACGCCATGCGACAATTCGGCTCCTCGGGCGCAACTCCTGTCGAGATAGTCGGCGACGGAGGGACCATGTTCGACAAGTTCAAGAACAACGCGAAGTTCGAGCGGCAACTCACCCGGCAGGGCGGTGTGGTCGCCTGGGCAACGATCACGGATGTCAAGAAGGAATGGGCGACCAGCGTCGGTACCTTGGACCGGGTCGATGACGCGACCGACCACCTGAAGATCAGCGTCAGGGTCGAGCCGGACGGCGGCGAGCCGTTTGACGCCACCTTCCATCAAGGCTTCAGCTTGCTCCAGCCGTCCAGGGGTTGGCAGTGCAAGGTCATCTTCGACCCCAAGGATCCATCGCGAATCGCCGTGCTGGAGGATTCCATCGCGCCACCCGGTGCGGATCGCGCCCGGGCGGACAGCGCAACGCAGATCCGTGGTGAGGCCATGGCCGCCGCGGCGAGCGGCAACATCGCCGAATTCGTCGAGACGCTCCAGGCTCGTGCCATGAGGGGCGAGTTCGGCGGAGCGCCGGTCATGAGCCCGGTCGGATCGGGCGGCATGCCGGGAGTCGACCCCAAGCTTCTCGCCCAGGCGATGGCCCAGGCTCAGGCGATGTCGCAGCGAGCGCCGGCATCGACGCCGAGCGTCGTCGACCAGCTGGCGAAGCTCGCCGAACTTCGCGACCGGGGCGTTATCACTGACGAGGAGTTCGCGGCGCAGAAGGCGAAGCTGCTAGCCGAAACCTGAACGGCGAGCGTCGCCCGGCACCTGCGATCAGGCCCCGGGCCGACGTCGTCTGCGCGAGGGAGGTCCAAGTCACCGGAACAGCGCGAGACCCACGAGGGCGGCTGCGGACCCGGCTACGCCAACGCGCCAGGCGGCGCGGAGGTACGGTCCGTGCGGAATCTGATGACCGGCCCGGATCGCGATCCCTCGGCACAGGAGCGTCGCCAGCGAGCCGTGGGGCGTGATCAGCGCCAGGACGTTGGTTCCGATGAGGTACGCCACCACCGCTGACGCCCCCGCACCGTGGAGCCAGACGGCTCCGAATGCGGCTGCGGGCAGGTTGTTGACCGTGGCGGCGAGAACGCCCCCGGCCACCGTGAGCGCGGCCAGCTCGAGCGGCGACGCTGGAAGCCCCGCCGGTGAAGGCAGGGCCGCCGCGAAGGCCGCCATCGGCCCGCTCAGAGCGGCTGCGGCAAGGATGACCGCGATGCCGAGCCTCGGGATGGAGCGCAGCAGACCCTGCCGCGTCGCTCGCCCACAGCCGACGGCGAGTGCGGTCACGAACGCCGCGGTCGTCGCGAACACGGCCGCGACATCGTCTCCAGCGAACCCGGCCGCCACGGCGCTGAGGGATCCCACCAGGACCATGGCTCCGGCGAGTCGCGTTGGGCCCTCGCGGGCTGCACCAGGCGGCCGCGATGCCGCCTGTGGCTCGACCAGATCCTCTCGCGCGCCGTCTGCGGCCAGGAACCGTCCGCTCCGCCATGCAAGCACGAGTCCGGCGCCCGCCGCGGTCGCGATCTGGGGCACGAAAGACGCTTCCACGTAGGCCGCAAATGGGATACCCGCGCCCGTCAGCACGATGAGATTGGTGAGATTGCTGAACGGAAAGAGGAGCGAGCCTGCGTTCGAGCCCACTATCGCCGCTCCGAGCTGGGCGTCGCGCTCACGCCGCCGTGCCCCGGCCAGCGAGAGACCGACCGTTGCCGAGACGACGGCCGCTACGTCGAGGGTGAGAAGGGCACTGACCACCAGCCACACGACGTATGCCACCAGGGTTCGGACCAGAAACCCCCGAATGCGCCCCAGCAGCCGGGCGGCGACGTGACTCCAACCGAGGGCGTCCAGGGCGGTTGCGAGCGGTGGCAGCACGATGACCAGCACCAGTGGATCGCGTAGTCGACCCAGCGGGGCAGCGACGAGCAGCGAGCCGAGGCACACCGCCGCTATGAAGGCCGCCGAGGCCACTGCGCGGGTCCGGATCGTCGAGACCGCCCGCGACGCGGCGGAAGCTGGGGAGCCCGCCTCGCGACGGGCTCCCCAGCGGGTCCGACCCTGCATCACGCGGCCGTCGCGACGTCGATAGAGGCTGGCACGGCCGCAGGGGCGGCGACGATGGGACGGTCGTGGAGCACCCACAGAGACCCGCCATCGACCACGCCACACTGGCAGAAGCCCGTGGGTCGGTCCGTCCGGCCGGTCGCCGTCAGCTTGAGTGGAACGTTTGATGGGCTGCGGGAGCCCTGGTCCCCAACCCACTGGGTCAGGTTCCAGCGATCGAACTCCGGCGCCGCGGCTGCGAGGCGCGTGAGAACGCGCCCGCCCTGGTCGCCTGCCCACTGAGCCGGACGCCAGGTCCCGTGATCATGGATGGATAGAGATAGGGTCTCCGTAGCCGCCGGGCGATCGACTCGCTCGGCGCTCGCAGAGGCGCGTCGTGGTGTCTGCATCAGATCTCCTTCGCGAGTTGAGCCGGGTGATCGGTCCGGCGGCCGCCTCTCGGCAGCCTCGCGCGCGACAAACAGAAACTACCACGCCTGTGTGAGATTACAAGTCTGTCCCACTACCCGGGACTCACGGCCCTATGTGAGGTTGCGGCTAAGTCCAGCGGCCCGGGATGTCGGCCTCCTGGCCCTCCGGTCCGTCCCGGTCTGGCTCGGGCGGTGGGGGTGGCTCAGACCCGGGCGGGTGACCCGGTCCGAGATGCGGCGGCTGGGGCGGCGGTATCTGATCCCGCACCTGCGCTTCGACCGCGCGGCTTATGGCGAGTAGCTCGAACCAGGCGAGAACGTCGTTGTCGGCCAGGGCGCCGGCGACGCGGCGGTCCGCCAGTTCGCGCAGGGCTCGCAGAGCGGCACTGGGATAGCCGGCATCGAGTGCCTGCGCGGCCGCGGCCCCGAGGGCCAGCTCTGGCGGTGGGAAGTGCCGGTGACCTCGTGGGCCCGGTCCCCGCTCGGGTCGCAGAACGCCGTGCTCTTCGAGGTAGCGAACCATTCGGGGCGAGCGGCCAAGCCGCTCCGCCGAGCGACCGATCCGCAGTGGCTCACCGCCCGTTCGGCTGCTATGTGGCTCGTCCATGAGCCGAATCTACCGCGATCTTGTCAGATTGCAACGCCAGTGACCGGGCGTCTCACGGCCGTGCAACGGCCTACACCGAATCCGAGACTCGCGTACGCCGCGAGGCGTGCCGAGCGCGTACGGGCGAGAGACGAGGCGAGCAATGCAACAGTGATTGACACGTGACCATGTGGTCACCTATTGTCCCCGGGCCATGGACGACCAGGTTTTCCGGGCGCTAGCGGATCCCCATCGGCGGCTCTTGCTGGACCGGCTCTTCGAGCGAGATGGCCAGTCGCTCGTCGTGCTGCAGTCCGGGCTCCCGATGACCCGCTTCGGCGTCATGAAGCACCTGCGGGTCCTGGAGGAGGCCGGCCTGGTGACCACCCGGAAGGTCGGCCGCGAGAAGCTCCATTACCTCAATCCAGTTCCCATCCGCCTGATCCACGACCGCTGGATCAGCCGCTACGCGCGACCGCTGGTCGCGCAGCTGAGTGCGCTGAAGTCCCGACTGGAGGTTCAAATGGACGCCGCCCCGAAGCACGTCTACGAGATCTACATCCGCACCACGCCGGAGCGTCTCTGGCGCGCCCTGACCGACTCGGCGGATACCAGGCGCTACTACTTCCACTCCGAGGTCCAGTCGGACT